>Ga0116158_10000719_pt1 | contig 31270 bp, 26 predicted proteins | sample AD_UKC052_MetaG_FD_89883 | JGI IMG/M metagenome (GOLD analysis project Ga0116158, IMG submission 89883) | Active sludge microbial communities of municipal wastewater-treating anaerobic digesters from USA - AD_UKC052_MetaG | ecosystem: Engineered > Bioreactor > Anaerobic > Digestate | place: USA... | reverse complement strand
TTTGCAGCCAAATCGATTTTACAAGTTCACGTTTTGATTTTTCAATTAAGTAGTGATAATTCTCATCATCTAAAATATCGTTGTCAACCCCTTCAAGATACAACACTTCGGTTTCAACCCAGTTCCTAATATACTCGGAGCGTGCAGCCGGGCTATCTGCGGCTCTTTTTTCAACATCTTCAATAAGAAGGAAGGAATCATTTACCTTTGCCGAATAATCTCTTCTTGTTTTATCTTTACCGCACCCGTAAAAGAGTGCGGCAAAGATTAATAATACTATAATTTGACCCGGTTTCATTAAAGAGAAATTATTCTTCTTCCCCGGTAAATGCTTTGTCAAGGTCTTTATAGTTGAATGCCGGTTTGTATGTATTCTTTAAAGAAATCAAGTATTCACTCTCAAGCCTTTTGCTTTCCTCTTCCTGGAATGCACCGCTGACTTCGGCTTTTGCTTCTTCAAATGTTTTAATACGGGCGCCTTCTTTATTCATCAATTTAACAATTGAGATCCCTCCCGTAACCTTGAAAGGAGCCGAATAGTCACCGGCTTTCTTTAACTTATTCGCTTCTACTGCAAGCTCGGATGATTGCGCATCCATCAAATCGAATTTCCCGGCTTTTTCCTTAAAGCCCGGTCTCTCGGTATAAAGTGAAGCAAGTGTGTCGAATTCCTCGCCAGCTTTTAATAAATCGTAGTAATGATTTATAAGAGAATCGTTCCGGCTGAATATTTCTGCAAACTGAACTCTGTCGTTCCATCTGTAGTTTTCTTTATTCTTTTCGTAGAACTCGTGCAGTCTAACGGTATCAATTTCAATTTTACTCCACACCTCTTCGTCCTGGAGTTTGAATATGTAAATACCATTTTTGTAATCTCCCATTAACTCTGCAAATTCAGGATAGTTCTTTTCAAGTTCCATTGATTCGAGATCAATAACGATTTCGGAAGAGATTTTTTTGATTGCATCATTCAAGAAACTTTTATTGATAACTCTGTTTACAAGGTCAAAGTGAGCATCCGATTTATTCATTAATTCATCAAGCGTTGTCTTTTCGGCAGCAAATCCGAACACTACTGATTTGCCGAATTTACTCTGGATACCGCTTTCAAAATATTCTTTGCCCGATTTTACCGTGTCGTTTGCAGCATCAATTGCATTAACTGTTTCTTCAGAGATAAAGAATCCATGTTTTGTTTTAAGTTTTGATACAAGTTGGTCGTGATCATCGTTGTACCTTGTTTGCTTATATATTTTCTTAAGCTCTTCCTTATCTTCTTCAAAAGAGGGATACGGTTTTCTTGCAGTAACTTTAATTAAGTGAAGTCCGTAATTTGTTTTAACAACATCGGAGATTTCTCCGACGTTTAAGTTAAAAGCGGCTTCATCAAACTCAAGTACCATTTGTCTCCGTTGGAAGAAATTCAAATCTCCACCGTTATCTTTTGTCCCGCCGTCTTTAGAATACTGTTTTGCGAGGTCTGCAAAGGAAACGCCTTCGGCAAGTTTCATCTTTATAGTATCCATTTTAGCGTATGCTGCGGCTGTATCAACTTCTCCGTTATCATTAAAGAAGTCCACCATAATATGGGACGCTTTAATGGCAGGGATTCTTTCTTTCTTATCTGTAACTTTAATCAGGTGATAACCGAAACGTGTTTTTACAGGCTCCGGGTAAACACTCCCGACTTCTGTTTCGTAAGCGGCATTTTCAAATTCCGGGACAATCAATCCTGCGGTTATATAATAAATATCTCCGCCTTTGGCTTTTGAAAATTGATCTTCGGAATACTGTTGTGTTAGTTCTTCATAGCTTTCACCGTTCTTAATTCTATTTAAAAGTTCGGTAGCCTTAGCTAATGCTCCCTCATCACCGGTTGAATCGGGTCTTACCATCAAGTGGCTTACTCGTAATTCGTATTTCCGCTGTTCATACAGCTTTTTGATTCCCGGTTCGATAAGTTCTTTTTCGATTATATACGTTGAGCCTACTTTTTTCTTATAGTCAGCCAGCTCGTTTTGAAGTTCTTCATTTGTATCGAACCCGCGAATAGAAGCATTTCTTAATTTCATTTTGAAATTAACATACAGGTCAAGAAAGTTTTTGTACTGAGCAATGCTATCATCAACAGCTTTTTCTTTGCCGCCTGTATTCTTTATATATGCTTTTTCAAATTCGCCCATCGTTATTTTCTCACCGCTGAATTCGGCAAGCACGATTTCGGATTGTTTTGTTGAACAAGAAGTTATTAATAAAGAAATAAAAGCAAAGAGTATAAACGATAATGGTTTATTCATACCCGTGTCTCCATGATTGTTATTATTCTATAAATTATTAAAATTTAAGATGTTATGTTACTTAACCGGGCTTTGAAAATCAAGGGAAATGGAATGTGATTGTCCCTTTTTTCGGTTCCCCGGGCTTACAAACCCGGATTCTCCCGGCAGATTGTTGCCCTGTATTGTTATTTCGGCATGAATTTGCAACTAATTTCTTTCGCTTCAGAATTGTTTCGATATCCCTACAGAAAACCATCTGCCACCACCGGATGTAATTTTTTCTTTTATTTCCGGTTCACCGGGAGACGGTGGAATGTATGGAAGCTCCTTCTTCGATGTATAAACCGGGATAAACTGGTTTATATCGGCAAAAATAAAAAACTCGCCTATTTTGTAACTTCCTCTAAGAGTAATTAATGCAACTCCGGCACGCGAAATTTTTAATTCATTTGATGTGAATTCCTTTACACCGATTGCGAGATATGCCGGCTGCCATGTTTGAAGTATAAAATTAGGTTGAATATCGAAATAGTATAAAGAAGGATTGAACGTGCAATCGCCCAAGTTCATCAAATGATTAATACCTGCACCTGCTATTTTTCCGCTGAAACTGAATCGATAATTTAATCTATTTACAATTACCGATTGAACTATTGATAAAAAGGGCCATGACTGCACATTCCCCACTCCATTCCCCTTTGCGAATAGATAGAATAGCGAAATACCGGTTTTAGTTTTTTCATTGAACGACTTGCTTCCATCAATTACAACGCCGTTTAGTTTTAATTCGGGAACCTTTATATACCCGAAAGTTTGTTCATCGTTGAACAGATCGGAATAGTAATCCCCCGAAAGAAAAAAGAAATTTGCATTCAACACTACTTCATTCCATTTACTGTTTAATGAGCCGTGCCAAATTTCAATATCCGGTGATTCTTTCATAAAAAAACCGTTTCCGTTTTCTTTTTCAAAAGGAAGGATTTTTTTGTAACCGATTTGAATTGTATTCTCCTTCCACGGCTGAAATCCCAACCGGGTGGAGAATGTTTTGTTCTTGAAACTGCCCGTAATGTTTAAATCATCTCCTAAATACCCGGCTTCAAGATTTACCGGGAAATCGTTAGATGAAAAACCGAACTCGGCTTTTAGTTTTTTCAGACATTCAAAATAAAACTCAATATTAAAGCCGTAGTTGAAATAATACTCTTTTCTATTCCTCGTTAAATCTGCCTCTGCCGAAAGTGTTACTATCTTTTCTTTTCGTAATGCTCTTAACGTAACGAACTCATTTTTTTTGTTAATATTAAAATTTACTGTTGATTTTTTGTTATCGGTTTTTAACCGGACATCCGTCCTTCCAAATGAAATACCCAGTTTATTGTTTCCCCAATCGTAATCGTATTTGCCGCGTAAATAATTCCCGTTTAATGAGAAAGAATTCGATTCCGAGTTCTCTTCATATAAATTAATCAGCGAGAAAAAAAACGATGTCCCCGGATTATCTTCATCTGGATATAAAGAAAATGGCTGGGACAATGTTTGCCCAGCCATTATAAAAATAAACAAAAAGAGTTTTTTCATTACGGAGTGATTGTTACCGTATTTGAATAAAACGGTTCTTTAGGCACAAGCGCGTTGTAATATGAATACTGTTCGTTACTACTCTTGAGCCTGTATTGATATGTAACACCGGAGTTTATATTGTAATCCTGGTAATTATAATTATAAAACCATTGTGGACCGCTTATATCCTCAAAGTTACCGGCTCCGGTTTTTTTCTCTACAACAAAATATCCACCGCCGAAATTTTCATTGTTCGCAAGCCAATTCAATTCAACACTAAACGGACTGTTATTTACATTAGCAGTTAAACTATGCGGTTTCGGATTTATGTTTATTTGATACCATATACGGTGTTTTGCTTGAATAAATAAATCTCCAACCGGGGACATAGTTGTAAGTTCAACATCACCTTCGCCGTAATTAATATAGATAGCTGTAATAGGTTCAGGAACTTTTGTGGCATCCTTTACAATCAAGTCAAAATCACCGTCATCTTCAGTAGTCGTTGTATAAGTTTTTGTTGCTGTTTGAATTTTAACGGTGGCATTTGAAATCGGCATATAGTAATTGCCTGTAAAACTTGCCCAGCCGCTGAATTTGAAACCGAATTCTTCGTCAATGCGCATCATTCTTTTCATAGTCTCGTTTGTCATACCTGGAAAGACGCCACCCATTGTAGGATCCGGGAAAACAAATTCATTATAAGTTTCTGCTACGAAATCAAAATGAATTCCCTTCTCTCCTTCAGGTTCAACTGTGTATGCAGGGAAATAAGCGGCTTTTGGATTTTGAACAAAATTAGTAAAGAAGTTACCAATATTTACTTTTATTGTATAAGTGTTTCCATCGGTATCCGCATCTTCAATTGTAATAGAGTAATCCTGCGAAAGAGCAGTTTCAAATTTATTTAAATAAGTCTTTACGGTATCAAGGTCGGATTGTTTAACCCCGTTACTTCCCAATTTAATAATTGCATCGGGTTTGTTACCGGAAATAGTTTCAAGCGATGTAATTGCACCCCTGAACTTTGTAATCATATTTTGTAAATGATTTTTACAATTAGTCGCTCTTTGTTGACCGTCGGAAGCAAGCACAAAGAAAGATTGGTTGTCTTGTTGAAGTGCGGCAACAAGACTTGCCTGTGAATAATCCTGCAGTTCAAATTTATGTGTCAAAAACATTTCCATCATAAAGCGGACACCCCGCACCCCCGCATCCATCAAATATATTTCGGTGGGATATATTGATACAGGTTCCATTTGCGGATCGCCCTGCATTTTTCCGCTGATTGTAAATTTGAAATCGGAATTAGCTTCAATTGCTTCCATTCTTGCAGATGCGTATTCCAGTTTTGGTAAAAAGTTGTTACGGATTACCTGTTGCATTTTACTTATTAGAGGTGGGTCTGTGATTGCCAATTTGTGAATAGCAAAAACATTAATTGCAGCTGGCGCTAATGGTATTATCATCTGTTCCGTTGATGATGGAATTCCCGGTGCAGTTAATACTTTGTTAAAAGGTCCATCACCGGACATGAGAGAATCAAATTGTTTGATTAAATTATTTATTTCGGGGTCCGCGTATGCGGTTAGAATTTCTGTAATAGCAGCACCGAACTGTGCATCGGTATTTGACGGGTCAAGCTGCAATGCTTCTTTATACAAATTAGCTGCACTAATAAAATTGAGCTGATCAAAATCCGATGGACTGTTGAAACTGCCGTTCACCCATTTAAAAAATTCGCTTTCGATCATGCCGTAAGCCTGATCGGATTTCTCCTTTGATGTAGTTGGATCATTACCTGTACTTGTCGGTTCTTCATCTTTTTGACACGACAGGAACATTAACGATGATATAATAAGAATGTTTATGAACAATAAATATTTGGACGTTTTCATTTTTGCCCTCGCAACAAAATTAAGTAAAAAAATATTTACAATGGAAACATATGTAAAGGTTTAATCAACTTCAAGATATTCCGGTAAAAATTCGCTTTCCTTTAATGCGATACTCTTTCAGAGTGCGTTATATCATGTTGTTGTTAAAACTCTGTGCTTACTTATCATATTCGTTCAAGGCAACCGATAATGGAATGATTTTAACTCCCGACTTTTGCAGCCTCTTTAATTCCTCTAGTAAGGCATAAAAGTTTTTTATATTGCATAAAAAAAGCCGGGTTTCTGTTTTTGAAAGGTTTTTTGTTCCTATCCTAAATTGCTCTACGACCTTTTCTTCAGTATCAGAATCTAACCGTTCAAAAACAGAGAGTGGAATTAGATTGTAGCCACCGCGCACATCGAACTCTTTTTCAAGGAAAGAAAAAGCCGGCGAATTATAAATTTGCGATTGATCATCTATCAAGATGAACTTGCTTTGCTGGAAAGCCCCTATTGTAAGCCGAACAGAAATTTTTAGTCTTCTCCGTGAATAATCCTTGACAAACTTAAACTCCGAATCTTCTATTGAATCATCAATTAGAAGTATTGCTTCTTTTTTGTTCGTGTTTATTTGGGCGGAAAGGTCTTTGTTTTTCTGAGATGGTAGAATTACTAAGCTTAAGAACTCAGGGAAATCAATCAAGGTTTGTAATTCATCTTTGTTCAAGTTTTCCACTCCTGTTAACGCAAAACTTAATTTTCCGTTTTCCCGCAAAAGGTTTTTATCCGTTTTGAATTCGGCATATAGTTTTAGATTGCCTGCCGCTGATATTTCAAGGACCGAATAATTATTAATTGCTTTCTCTATTGAATTGATCCGGGTGTTTTCTTTATTAAGCTTGTTAAAAACTTCGTGGAGTAAAACCGGCACCGGCAGGTCTTTAGGAATTGAAATTGAATAAGCCGCAGCTAAAGAATCACATTTTTTATACGGCGGTTTTATCTTTTTAATCTGTTCCCGGCTGATCGAGTATTCGCTTAAAATCGAATTGAAAACAGAATCAATTGTTGCGGCAGACAGCTCATTTACAAATAAGGTTTCTTCTTTTTGAGAATACTTATCAATTGCCAGGTTAAAAAAAAGGAGTAATATTGCAAGGCAAAACAGAACTACTAATAATAACTTACTATTCAAACTCTGCCCTGTCTTCACTTACTTGTGTTTGAAATTCGGTTTTCGTTTTTCTAAAAATGCAGAAGTACCTTCTTTAAAATCATCGGTTCCGCAGGCAAGTGCAAATAAACCGGCTTCAAAACTCAATCCTTTATGTAAACCGAGATCGTTGCTGGCGCTTATAGCTTTGAGTGCAAGCCTTACAGCGTGGTGTGGTTTAGCCGCAATTTTAACCGCGATTTCCAATGCTTTCGGCAATAAATCATTAAGCGGGAAAACATGGTTGACTAAACCTGTTTTCATCGCTTCATCTGCATCAATATAATAACCTGTTAAAATGTACTCGGTCGCTTTACCTGTTCCGATAACACGCGGAAGTCTTTGTGTGCCGCCATAGCCCGGAATAATCCCCAGGTTCACTTCAGGCAAGCCGAACTTCGCGTTTTCGGATGCGATTCTGAAATGACATGCAAGTGCAAGTTCGCAGCCGCCGCCAAGTGCAAAACCATTTACTGCAGCAATAACAGGTTTATTCAAGTTCTCAATTAAACTGAATACGGCTTGCCCTTTCTCGGCAAATTCCTTTCCGCTTATCATATCAAGGGAATTAATTTCGGAAATATCCGCCCCGGCAACAAATGCTTTTTCTCCGCTGCCTGTAAGTATAACTGCGCGTATATCTTCCTTTTCACCGAGGTAACTGAAAACTGTTTCAAGTTCCGAAATCAAAACAGCATTGAGTGCATTAAGTTTATCCGGACGGTTGATAGTAACAATTGCAACACTTCCTTTTTCTTCGAGAAGAATATTTTGAAAATTCATTTTCTATTCCTTTCAAATACTGACGTAAAGAGGTAGTCTGATTTTCAAATCAACGGATAAAAATTGATTATCATTTAAATAGTTGTATGAAGCAAGCACTTCCAACAAAAACATTGAAACACCGACACCCAAATTAAAGCCCGATTTAATACCATCTTCCAGGTAATTGTTCTTTAAACTTTGCGGTTTAAACTCGTGAAGTTCCTGGAAAAAGGTAAGTGATGCAGAGGCTTCAACTAATGGAATAACAATTACAATGTTTTCAAGTATCGGTGGGAAATAATACCTGGCACCAACAGTAACGGGAAGTAAATTTGATGAAAAATGAGAATAGTCTGAGGTTTGATAAAAATCCTGCGAACCGGGGTATTGTTCAAATCCTATCCTTCCGAATAAAAAAATCGGAAGGTATTCGTTGTCGGTATAAGATAGCTCCATGTTGAAACCGTAACCGAGCATAACCTTATCGGAAAAACTACCTATCGGTAACCTAGGACCAACACCTAAGGCGCCGAATATTCCCCGCGCTTTATCCGAGGGATGTGTATCAAACACGTTGCCGGCAAATATGATTAACAGGATAACTATATACTTTTTCATTTAAATGCTGTTATTTGATGAGGCAAAATAAACAAAATTTCATACTATTAAAAACCGCTTAAACATTGATCAATAACTTTACTTTCAGTCTGTAATTATTAGCACAAAAACAAAAACCCACGAAATAATCCGCGGGTTTTTGTTAAATGAAAACTTAATACTCAATCTATATACTACTCTTCTTCGGAGCAATGAATTTTGAATATAGCAGCAATCCTACCATTGAGAATACTCCAATCAAACTAAAGATAAGCCACAAGGTTTGAGGGTCTTTTAGATTATCTACAAAGTGAACATAAAGGTTAGCTCCGAGAATACCACCGATTGAAGAGCCGATTACCCCGTATAAAAATGCATAGCCCAAATACGTTGCTTTTTTATCCGGCGGAGCAATTAATCCCACGTAACTAATGAATTTCGGATGTGCTGTCATTTCTCCGATTGAGAAAATTACAATACCGATAATAAATACCCATATATCTGTTGAGATAGCAAGAATAGCCATGCCAACAGTTCCCATACCGATACCGGTAATCATTGTTGGTAATGCTTTTGTATTTTTTACAATATTTGATACAACCATCTGAAGAAGAATGATGGTTCCGGCGTTTATTACAGTAACGTGTTCAACATCGAAGTACCAATTCAAATTAATTCCTACCGCGGCAAATAAAGAATTAACGGCGTTGTTAATTTTAGTTGGGTCAACATAATCTTTAACATACCACAATACCGAATCGAACATCTGGAAATATAAAATCCAAAAACCGGAATAGATTACAATCAACAGGATGAATTTCACATCTGTTAAAACCATTACCATCCCTTTTAAAACTTCCAGAAGGGATTTCGAGCTTTCCGGGCGCTTCGGTTCTTTGTAAATAAATATTGTCGGAATCAACATTGCGGATGTTCCGATTGCAGATGCAAGTATAACATACTCCCATCCGAAATTATTTTTTAAATAAGGTACAAGTATTAACGGGAATAGAAATGCCCCGAAATTAATCGACCAATAAAAAATACCGAATCCCATAGTGCTGTTTTTTTCGGTTGTTACTCTTGCAATCGTTCCCGAAATCATCGGTTTGAACGCTCCCGCACCGATTGCCATTATAACAAGACTTGCAAACACCATTGCGTATTCTGTGGTTTGACTTGTTAAAAAATATCCTAAGCCGAGGAATGAAAATGCAAAAATCAAAGTTTTCCTATAGCCGAATCTATCCCCGATTGCCCCGGCAAGAATCGGTAAAATATATAACAGAGGTTGAATAGTGCTTTTAATTACACCAACGCTCTCTTTTGAAAAATTTAATTGGTCTGTAAAGTAAACTGAAAGAATGCTCATCATACCGTAATATGAGCCTCTTTCGAAGAACTCCATCATTATAACAAGCCAGTAAGTACCTGAAAAAGACTTGAATAAATTGGTTTTCTGCTTTTCAGTATTTTCCATAGATTCCTTTCAAATAGTTAAAAAATAATGGTTTACACCGCAGTAAGCGGCTTTTTGTTTTTAAGAACTGCTATCACGTTTTTTGCTGCAAGTTCAGCCATCTTAGATCGGGTTTCAATTGTTGCACTGCCCACGTGAGGAAGCAATACAACATTATCCAGTTTAAATAGTTCGGAATTAACAGCCGGTTCATTTTCATAAACGTCAAAACCCGCAGCGAAAATTTTCCTCCCCTTTAACAGTTTAATTAATTCTCTTTCTTCGATTATCTCACCCCGTGCTGTGTTTATTACTACTGCCGTGCTTTTAAGCATCTGTAGTTTTTCTTTATTTAAAAGGTGGTAAGTATCCGGCGTTAAAGGGAGATGAATTGATATAAAATCTGCTTTTTTTAATAGAGTATTCAATGTAACTTTTTTCCCGCCGAACCTCTTTTCTATCTGCTCATTATTTGTTTTGTCGTAATAAAGAATTTTAGAATCAAACCCCGACATCCTTTTGGCAAATGCAGTACCGATGCGACCCGTTCCTAAAATTCCTACGGTTTTATTTCTTACATCAACACCGGTTAAAAGCTGGGGTTTCCATCCCTCGAATTTATTCTGACGCATCATATTATCCCCCTCAATTACCCGGCGTGCAGCAGCCAAAAGCAAAGTAACCGCAAGGTCGGCAGTGGCATCGGTTAAAATATCAGGCGTATTAGTAACAACGATACCTTTTGATTTTGCATAATTAACATCAATGTTGTTGTAACCTACGGCATAATTTGCAATTACTTTACAACCGGGCATTGCGTCGATAATATCTTTATCAATTTTATCTGTAAGCAGAGAAATTAAAGCATCAATTCCTTTTACGCTTTTCAATAACTCCTGTTTTGAAATTGGTTTATCTTTTTTAAAAGATGTAACGTCGAACCCGTTTTTATTTAAAAGGGATTCGGCTATACCTGGTATTTTTCTCGTAATAAAAATTTTCATATGTCTGTTTTTTTAAAATTTCGGGTTGAAGATAATTAAAAGAGATGTATCCGCAAAAGGAAAACGCCCCATAACCGGCTTTGGTTATTCTTTGTAAAATTTGAGAATTATCGTTGTTCGATTTTGCTCAACCCAAGGAATTATTCCGAATTTTCCGGTTAATCTTATCTTATTTATTTCTTACAAAAAGGAAACAATTTTATCAAAAATGAAAAATGGACGAGCCGTGATGTTCTTTTAAATAGTTTTACTGGTAAAATAATCAGAATACTTTTTTACTTATTAAATAACTGAATTTTTAATCGCCCTTAACTGTTTTGGCGAATTCACCCACATCTCTATGCGGAAACCATGCAATCCATTGATTTATAATGGGTTACAGCATATATTCCAACATTAAACCAAGTTTCGATATAGCAGCAGCAGTTTATATCAAAGAGTTTTATTCACTGAAAAAAAATATACGGTGTGAAATTATACTCAGTTTCCAATTCCGCTTATTGGCTTAGAATTTGTATCAATTCTGCAAATTTTTTGACTAACGAGATAAGAATATGGGTTTATTTAATAGTAAAACATTTCGCGGCGGCGTTCATCCTTTTGAAAACAAAGAACTTACGGAAGACCTTGCATTAGAGGTTATGCCTGACCCCAAAACTGTTATTATTTCATTGTCACAGCATATCGGGAAACAGGCAAAACCGACAGTGAAAAAAGGGATTGAAGTTAATGCCGGTTCGGTAATAGCGGAACCGGAGGGATTTGTATCAATTCCGATCCACAGTTCTGTAAATGGAAAAGTAACAAATGTTCACCCGGAACCGAATACATCCGGCTTCCCGAAAGATTCGATAATTATCCAGTCGGTTGAAGGAGATGGATTAGAAAAGTACCCGCCTTTAAACCCGGTTTCAGTAACCCCCGAAGAAATAAAAGAGAGAGTCCGCTTAGCCGGAATAGTAGGACAGGGCGGTGCTGCATTCCCGACTTTCATAAAACTTTCACCACCTCAAGACAAAAAAATTGACTACGTAATATTAAACGGATGCGAATGCGAACCATATCTGACACGCGATTACAGGCTTATGCTCGAAAAACCGGAAGATGTTTTAACCGGGTTAAATTTAATAATGAAAGCTATCGGTGTTGACAGAGGAATAGTTGGAATAGAAGATAATAAACCTAAAGCTATTGAAAAATTGAAAGAAGTTGCGAATAAATTTCCCGGCATTTCTGTTGAAGTTTTAGAAACAAAGTATCCCCAGGGTGCAGAAAAAATGCTTATTAAAGCAACAACAGGAAGAGAAGTTCCTCCAGGGAAACTTCCCCTTGATGTTGGTGTCGTTGTTCAAAACATTGGTACTGCCGTTGCAGTTTATGACGCAGTTGTAAAAGGCGAACCGCAGCTTTATGCTGCATTAACAGTTACAGGCAGAGGAATTAACAACCCGAAAAACCTTTATGTTAAAGTCGGGACCCCAATCAGTGATGTGCTTGAATACTGCGGTGGCGTTAAAGATGAAGCTGTAAAAGTTGTTGTCGGTGGCCCGATGATGGGTGTTGCACAATACGATTTTTCAGCCCCGATAATGAAAGCAACTTCGGGAATAGTTGTTTTAACTAAAGAAGAAGCAAATGCTGCTGAAGAAACTTCATGCCTTAGTTGCGGTAAATGTATTGATGCTTGTCCGCTTAACTTGATTCCTACAAAACTTGCACGGTTTACGATGCTTGACCGCCTTGAAGATGCAGAAAATTACAACATAACGGTTTGTATGGAATGCGGAACATGCACTTTCGAATGCCCCGCTAATTTACCCCTCGTTCAATGGATACGCCTCGGTAAAAAGAGAGTATTGGAACTTCAAAGAGAAAGAAAATCGGCTTAAGATATTTAATTAATAAAGAAAAATAAAAGGAATATGGCTACAACTACAGCGAATCCTACATACAGATTAGAACTAACAAGTTCCCCGCACGTTCACTCACGATGGTCTACAAAGCAGGCTATGTGGATGGTAGTTTTATCTCTGCTTCCTCCAATTGTAGCTGCAGTACTGTTTTTTGGTTTTTACCAATTATTGGTTATTGCAGTCAGCGTTGGTTTTTGTGTTGGTACAGAAGCAGCTATTAAAGTTATCAGGAAACGAAAAGTGGTGATCGAAGACGGGAGTGCAGTGATTACCGGATTACTGCTGGCATTGGTACTACCGCCAAATTTTTCACTCTTCTTTACGGCACTCGGTGCAGTATTTGCAATCGGGGTAGGTAAAGAAATTTTCGGCGGATTAGGTTACAATATTTTTAACCCCGCACTCGTCGGAAGAGCATTTTTACAAGCAGCTTTCCCGGTTGCTATGACTTCATGGGTCGTTCCGAACTTTGCAGATGCGGTTACAAAAGCTACCCCGCTTGCAATCTTTAAATTTGAAGCGGCAAAAGTTGAATCGTTATCGCCTATGTTCTTCGGTAACATTACTGGTTCACTCGGTGAAACTTCAGCTATTGCAGTATTGGCAGGCGGAATATTCCTTGTTGCAATCGGAGTTGCAAATTGGAGAATTCCTACTGCAATGGTGCTTGGTGCTATTATTTTCGGAGGAATATTTTATCTAATTGACCCCACAAAGTATCCGACACCGATGTTTCACATTTTTGCCGGTGGTTTCCTTTTCGGCGCATTTTACATGGCAACCGATTGGGTAACTTCTCCTCTAACTTCCAAGGGAATGTGGATTTTCGGCTTCGGTATCTCTTTCGTAATTGTTGTAATCCGTTTATTCGGAGGCTTACCGGAAGGTGTTATGTACGCCATTTTACTTATGAACGGTTTTGTCCCTTTAATTAATAGAATAACAAAACCAAAAGTGTTCGGAGGTGCAAAATGAAAATTGTATTCCAAATGCTTGCAACATTAACAATAATTGGACTTCTATCGGGGGGATTGCTTTCATACATTAGCGGTTGGTCTTCTCCTTTTATTGCTAAAAATAAATTAAAAGCTACAGAAGAAGCAATCTATCTTGTTCAACCTGAGGGAAAATCATATGAACCGGTTAAGGATCCGAGCTTAGAGGCTTATAAAGTCTTCAACGAGAATAAAGATTTTATCGGTTATTCCCTTGTTTACAAAGGTAACGGGTTCCAGGATAAAATTAGAGTAATGGCTGGTCTGACTGAAGATATAAAAAAAATCACAGCAATCGAAGTCCTTGAACAAACAGAAACTCCGGGTTTGGGCACAAAAATTCTTGAAAATAATTTTAGAGATCAGTTCCATGGTTTAATCACTACTCCAAATATTGGATGGATTAAAGAGGGTTCGGGCGAGAAGAAAGAGAATGAAATTGTTGCTATAACCGGAGCTACAATCTCTTCAAAATCTGTTGTAGCAATTTTGAACGAAGGCTTGATAAAGCTTCGCGAACTTGAAAAGAAGGGAGGCGACAAATGAAAAAACAGGTTACCCTATCGCAGGAATTTCTAAAAAATTTATGGGACAACAACCCCATTTTTAAACAGGTATTGGGTATGTGTCCAACACTTGCTGTTACAGTGTCTGCAATTAACGGTATTGCTATGGCGCTTGCAACAACATTTGTACTTGTTTTTTCAAGTTTATTGATTTCATTAATCCGGAAACTTATACCGGATCAGGTTCGAATAGCTGCATTTATAGTAATTATAGCAACATTCGTAACAATAGTTGACCTTGTTATGAAAGCAAAGTTCCCCGAACTAAGTAAATCACTCGGCGCTTTCATTCCATTGATTGTTGTTAACTGTATTATACTTGGACGGGCTGAAGCATTTGCCTCAAAAAACACTCCGTTACGTTCTGTATTCGATGCCCTCGGAAGCGGAATGGGATTTTTAATCGTGTTATTTGTACTCGGTGGCATTAGAGAAATTTTCGGATCGGGGACACTATTAGGTTTCCAGATGCTTCCAAACGCTTTCGAGCCATGGATTGTTATGATACTTCCTGCAGGTGCATTCCTTACACTTGGTTTAATGATGGGCTTTTCCAACACGTATCTTGAAAGGAAAAAGAGATTGGAAAGAGAAGCGGTTTTACAAAAATTCAAAAAGCCGGTTGAAGTTCAAGAGATTAAAGAGGAAGGAGCATAAGCATGGAACTGTTCATTATATTTATTTCCGCTGCTGTTGTAAACAACTTTGTTCTTGCATACTTCCTCGGTATATGCCCGTTTATCGGTGTGTCGAACAAAATATCTTCCGCAGTATCAATGGGAATGGCAACAACCTTCGTTATGGTAATTACTTCAATTGTAAGCTGGTTGTTGTATAATTTTATACTTGTACCATACGACCTAACATTCCTGCAGATACCTTCCTTTATATTGGTAATTGCATCGCTTGTACAGTTCGTTGAAATGGTAATTAAAAAAGTGAGCCAGCCTTTATACAGGGCGCTCGGAATTTTTCTCCCGTTAATCACTACTAACTGTGCAATAATGGGATTAGCTTTATTTATCAGCATGAGAGAATACAACTTCCTCGAAGGTATAGTATTCGGAGTTGGTGCCGGAGCAGGTTTTACGCTCGCATTAACAATCATGGCTGGAATTAGAGAAGAACTTGAACTTGCAGACGTCCCGAAAGGATTCCGCGGTGCACCGATTACATTGATTGTAGCCGGTTTGCTCGCACTCGCTTTCATGGGTTTTGCAGGTATGATTTAATTAAAAAATTTGTAATTAAAGTTGGAGATTAAAAATATGTTATCCCGTCGCTCGTTTTTGAAATTATCAGGTTTGGCAGCAGTTACACTTGGTGCCGGTTATAAATTCGGAAATATTTTGTCGGAACTTAAAGAGACAAGCTCCGTATCACTATACGGATTTCTTCCCGACAACAACACAGTTATTAAAAACGTGTTCGAGATGTTCAACACGCATCTTAATAAAAATTCTATAGCTTCTGTTGTTGTACACGGCAATAGCGGTATTGCACAGGTTATTTATAGTTCATTAAAGAATAAAAGAAATAAATCGTTAATTAAAAACAATTCGGTTGTTGTTACAATTAACAAACTCGGTAAAGAAGTTCAATCCGATATTCTTTTAAGAAATGAAGGGAAAATTGTTTCACCTGAAAAAGGTTTTGATGCAATAGTTTCAGATATCAGAAACTCTTTGAAGCATACAAACGCAAAATATTTCTTTACTGCGGAATTCAAAGAATACGGCGTCTTTTCTTATAAGGAAAGCATTAAGAATTTTGCTGTTATCGAAAATGAAAAAGGAATAGTAGATAAAATATCGCTTGACAGAAACCTGACTGATATTAGCATTCAAGGAAATGCCGGGAACACTATCCTTACAGTGGGCAATGGCTCTGCATTTGTTAAATCCGCTTCTTGCAGAAATAAGTTATGTATGCACAGCGGACACCTTGTAACATCGAACATTATTGCGTGCGCTCCGAATAAGATAATCATTAAGCTCGAAACAGCTTAAGCCGCAAATTTTTTGATGAAGAAGAATATCATCATCGTTTTTACCGGGGTTCTTTTCTTCGTTATCGGGATTTACCTGGGAAACAGAAACACAAACGGTGATGAAGAGGTTGTTCAACGTACAAGAATAATTCTTGGAACTTTAGTTGAAATAAAAACAAAAGAGATAGATGAAGAGACTGCAAATAAAGCAATTAATCTTGCGTTTGCAGAGTTCCAGCGGATAGACAATCTCTTTTCTACTTATAATGAAGAGAGCCCGGTTTGGAAGTTTAATCACTCAAATGCCGAAACTTTATCGGTGAATGAAGAGATATTCCTGCTGATGAAAAAATGCGATTACTTTACCGGTATTACAGAGGGAGCATTCGATATAGCTCTCGAAAATGTAATTGAAGCATGGGGATTCAATACACAATCTCCTAAAGTACCGGGAAAAGATTCGCTTCTTGAAGCCCTCAACAGAAGTGGCTGGAAAAACATTGAACTGTTTGATCAAGATAACATTATTGCAAAAAATGGGGTGGAAATTAATTTCGGTGCTGTTGCCAAAGGATATGCGGTTGACAGAGCATTTGAGATTCTTAAGAGTAAGGGAATAGATAATTTTCTTATCAATGCCGGCGGAGAGATTCGGCAAAACGGAAACGATTGGATTGTCGGTATTCAACATCCACGGGATGAATTACGGTTCATTGAAAGATTGCAGTTAAAAGATAAAGCAGTCGCTACTTCGGGCGATTATGAAAATTATTTCATTACAGAAGGAGTACGCTATCATCATATTATCAGTCCCTTTGACGGGAAGCCCGCTTCAGGCTGTCAAAGTGTTACTGTAATTGCCGATGACTGCACAACTGCCGACGCACTTGCAACCGGAATATTCGTAATGGGTGTTGAAGCAGGACTGGCACTTGCAGAGAGCCGTAACAATATTGAAGTGTTGATTATAGATTTTAATGGAAACAAACATTTATCAAAAGATTTTAATAAATATATATTGAGGTAGTTGTGGATTTTACAATGATTATTGCACTTGCAACAATGGGCGGGTTAGGATTGATATTCGCCGGTGCATTAGCGGTTGCAGATAAAAAATTAAGAGTTGAAGAAAATCCTTTAATAGGAAAAGTAAACGAAGTGCTCCCCGGTGCAAATTGCGGCGGATGCGGCTGTGCAGGGTGTTATGATTTCGCTGTTAGGCTGGTCGAAGGTAAAGCATCTGTTACCGGTTGCCCGGTCGGAGGCGAGGACGTTGCTGTTCAGATTGCAGAGATATTAGGAATTGAAGCGGGTGCAGCTGTAAAAATGCTGCCGAGAATTCTTTGTCATGGAGGCAACAGTGAAGCAGTCCGCAAAATGACTGACTACTATGGACCTTTATCTTGTTCTGCTATGGCTCTTGTTTCAGGCGGAAACAAACTTTGTTTCTACGGCTGTCTCGGCGGTGGTGATTGTGTTGAAGCATGTCCTTTCGGGGCAATGGTAATGAATGAGAACGGTCTCCCGGAAGTAATTGAAGACCTTTGTACTGGATGCGGTATGTGCGTTAAAGCCTGCCCGCGGGATATAATTGAAATGCATCCGGCAGACAGGGAAGTATTTGTTTTCTGTAAAAATCACGATGACCCTAAAACTGCAAAATCGGTTTGTACAGTTGCATGCCTGGGCTGCGGAATATGCTCCCGTAAATCGGACGGTGGAGTTGAAATGGTTGATTATCTTGGTGTAATTAACTACGACAAACTTGACCCGGAAAAAATCCCGTTTGAAAAATGCACTACCGGTGCAATAAAAAAACTTGATCTTTCTAAGAACTAATGCACGAAGAAATAATTGAAGAAGGAATAGTTGTTCAAGCCGGTGAAGGTACTGCCGAAGTAGCTCTGCTTGAAACAAAAAATTGCGAAGAGTGTCATGCGAGGTTGTTCTGCAAACCTTCCCAATCGGAACTTAAAACAATCAAAGTAAACGACTCTTTCAATTGTCAGCCGGGGGATAAAGTTAGCTTTTCTGTCGGAGGAGGGGATGTACTTTTATTAACTACATTACTATACGGCATCCCCCTCGTTTTATTACTTGCAGGAATTTTTATAGGGTTTTCTGTTTTTCAAGCTGAGTATAAAGAACTGTATTCGTTTTTACTTGGAGCAGGGTTAATATCACTTTACTATTTATTCTTTTTTCTTACCAATAAATCAAAATCATCATTTAACCGCCATCTACCAAGGATAATCAGCGTTAGCAGGATTTAACAAAACTATCAATGATCGTAAGACCTATCCCGAATTTTTTGTAAACACTCAAGTATTTCCTTTATTCTTGAATTTCTGTGTATGTAATTATCGCAAAAGAATCATCTTCCGGGTTTCAACAATATTACCCGATTGTAACCGGTAATAATAAACCCCGGATGAAAGTCCGCTTGCATCCCACTTGACTTCATATTCACCTGGTTCTTTTATTCCGTTTTCAAGGGTTGTTACTTCTCTGCCAAGCATATCCATAACAACAAGTTTTATTTTTGATTCATGACCTTTCATATTAAAAGGCACGGAATATTTAATTGTAGTTACCGGGTTAAACGGATTTGGATAGTTCTGTTCAACATTAAATTTATCCGGCAATGATGATTGACCATTTTCTTTACTGCCGCTAATGTTCTTAAACTCTTTGATTTTATCACGCATCAAATTGTAGTAAAACCAGCCGTGTCCGCCATACATCGGTTCAATATCGGCACTATACTCCTGTTTCCACAAATCAACAAATTTGGGAGTTGTTTCAGTGCCATAATTCTGTGCTGTCCATTCATTCCATGAGTGAATGAAAACGAACTTTACATCTGCCGCAATAGCTGCATTCATATATTTAATAAAGTATGCGCCATTCTGCCTACCTACAGCGCCTTGTGCAGGACCTACACCGGTTGTTGTCATGTACGTTGCTTGTGTTGCAACAGGAGCGCACATTTGTTCAGGTTCACCATTATAATAAAACGGCGGCGGTGGAACTGAAGAATTTACTTTGAATTGCCAAAAACTGCCGCTATTATTTAGTCCCCACATACGCCGGCATGTATATCTTCCGAAAATACCATTCGTAGGGATTGCCGGTTGTACATTTCCGCCAGCAACATTAACAAGTTTTTTACCGAGATATTCAAAAAATATTTCGCTTATATAGACATTAAATATTTCTGTTTCCACTTTTTTAAGACAAAGACTGTCCTGTACCCAGAAAACAATTTGTGGCGAAGGTAGTCCTTCATTATACCGTTCCTGGTAACGTTTACATATCGCTTTGGCTCCGTTAACAATATTTGTTTGTGTCCCGTTGGTTAAATCCAAAGTTATGTAATCTACCCCGGCAGAGCCAAGAAGTTCGGCGTGCCAATCAATTAAGTTTCTGTTCGGGTTTTCGGGAGTATTGAAATACATTTTATAATTATTTTTTATTGTGCTGTCCCCGGTAGTCGCGGCATAAAGCGGTTTTCCCCACCAGTTCCATTGGGGATAAGGACTATAAGGAGTTTCACCCATTATGTATACATCATTCCCGTACGTTGTATTTAAACATTCATTAGCCCAACAGGAATAGAATATCCCAACATACTTTTGTGCCATAATATCCACGGTGGTAGTAAGACAAAACAAAACACCGAGAGCGAAAACAATAAATTTTTTTTTGATTCTCAATATCTAATTCTTTCTATAATTTGGATAGTATTCTTCAGAAGCGTTGTACTCAATAAAACACTCTTTGTTTTGCGGTTTTAATGCAACAATTCTTAATTATTCTTAAATGCAATTTCGTTAAAAAGGATGTAAAATCGTAGCACAAAAATCCGGTTTGATAATTTTTGCCGTGGTGTTTATTAACTTCGTAACCAGTTTTGAAAAGTGAAAGAGTTATTTTTTTATCGGATAAGAATTAGTGTTAATTCGTGGCATTAGTGGCAGCCTCTTTTCGCCACTAATTTCACCAATGTTCACTAATAAAATTATATAGCTTTATCGCTACCGACACATTCAGATTTTAGTATGTTATCAATAATTATTTTCGAATCTCTACATATAATTAACCCGCAATTTCAGAATCTGTTTTCTAACAAAAATTTATCAAAAGTTATTTGGCTTTAATCCCGATTTATTCGACTAATAAGTATCAAACCGGGGATTTTTATTTATATCAATCTGCCTCTTATAACAATTTCCGAGAAGCACAACAATCCCTATTATTGCGGGTTAATGATGTATTAAAGACTTACTTTATCACATCGGTTTTACCGGTATGCAAATGTCCATATCAAAATTACTTTCAGCGTCAGGTTCTTTGTTATAGATTTCATAGGCAGGATTATCATCCGGCTGGTAACCTTGTTCAGGGAGTATTTTACCGCACAGTGTATTGTATGCAGCTAAAATGTCTTTCCCTTTTCCCTGGAATCTTGCCACCATATGTTTGCCGGGCTGAATAGTAAGCAGACTAATTTCTCCATCCACTTTGGTTTTTTCCGGCACAGTATCGCAAGCGTAGTACCTGCATTTTTCAGGTGCTGTAATTTCCGGATTATCAAACGAGATACCGATATACTTAGTTGATTCGTTTAACAATCCACGGGGACCTGCCCAGCGGCATACTTTCTCCCACGCTTTGCCTGCCGTTGTGTTATAATCTCCCATTACAGATGCGTAAGCAACATTGAAGGAAGGCATTTCTTTAATTTCCGTTTTCATTTTGTACTCCTTTATTTTAATGAATGAAATTTTTTCGACACCGCTAATATATTCGTTCATTAAAGGAGACTCTTTCCGTTTCTTGCTTTCCGCTTGTCTTATCTTGCTTTTTTTGTTTATTGGGTTCTCTCTCCATTTACTTGCATTAATGCCGAAATGCTTTTTAAATGCACGTGCTAATGACGCCGGGGTAGGGAAACCGCAGGTAAAAGAGACCTCGGAAATTGATAAAGTCGGGTTAAAAAGTAAAAGGTTTGCAGCTTTTTCTACACGCAGGCGGTTAATGAAGTCAGCCGGACTTTCACCTGTAAATGCTGTAAATATTCTGTGAAAGTGGAACGGTGAAAAGCATGACACTGAAGCAATTTCCTCAAGCTGTATTTTTCTTGCAAGATTGTCGTTAATAAAATTGAATACCCGATTCAATCTTACTCGGTATTCTTTTATAGATGATTCTTTTTTCATTCCGGTTTATAGAGAGTTTGATGTTGTAAATAGTCTGTAAGTGTTATGTTTTTCAATAGTATTCTTTCCTAAATTTTTCGTAAAGTTCATCCGTAAGTTGTTCTTTCTTCCTCAATTCATTGAACTTGTTCAATAAATCTTCAACGGTCATTTTTTCTTTTTCACTGAGAGGTATATCGTCTATTATTTTCCCTTTGTACATCATTATTGTTCTTGTTCCCATTTCAAGAGCCTGCTGCATACTGTGCGTAATCATTACTGTTGTAAGTTTCTCTGCATTAACAAATTTTTTAGAAAGTTTTATTATTTGTGAAGCCGCCTTAGGATCAAGGGCGGCTGTATGTTCATCAAGCATTAACACTTCCGGTTTGTTTATTACTGCCATTAACAAAGTCAGAGCCTGTCTTTGTCCACCCGACAAAGTTCCGATAACGTTATCAAGTCTATCCTCAAGCTGCATTTCGAGGGATTTAACTTGTTCCCTAAAAAAATCGAGGATGTTTTTATTCAAGTTTGTTTTTGGGTAGCGGTACTTCCCCCTTTGGTATGCCATTAAAAGGTTTTCAGCGATTGTCATTCCCGGTGCCGTACCACTAAAAGGATTTTGAAAAACCCGTGAAATGAATTTTGCTCTTTGATAATCTCTTTTTCGGGTAACATCAACGCCGCTTATTTGAATTCTTCCGCTGTCGGGTAAAATGGAGCCTGCTATTATATTCAGCAAGGTTGATTTGCCCGAACCGTTAGTTCCTATCACAGTAACAAATTCTTCCGCTTTAATTTTCAGATTAATTCCGCGCAGAGCTTTTACTTCATTAATTGTATCGGGATTGAAAGTTTTATTTATATTTTCAAGAACTATCATAATTACCTCACAACCCTGGATGCACGGGAAACGATTTTTTCGGAAATATCAATATCCAACTCCTTAGCAATTTTTAAATTGATAGAAAGGTTTTCAGGAACGAACAACTGAATCGGTATCTGCTCTGTTTTTTCTCCCTTAATTACACGCTCAAGAATTTTTGCTGCTTCTTCACCTACTTCAAAATAATCTGCACCCAAACAGATAAAAACATTATCTTTAATATCCGCCGGAGTGTTTGTAATAAATGGAATTCTTTTTTTCAAAAGTGTAACTGCTATTGAAGGAACTGCCATAGAAACAGTAACATCGCCAGATGTGAAGAAGATATCTATTCCATCAGCAATAACCGACTTTAATGCTTCTTCAATTTCATTAGTATTTGTTACTATTCTTTCTTTTAATATGAATCCGTAGGTTTTAGCAGCTTCGCGGGCTTTTTTCGTACAGATTTCCGAGTTTGCTTCTGCCGGGTTCCAAAGCATTCCGATTTTCTTTGCATCGGGAAAAATCTCTCTCATTAACTTCAGAGTAGATTCTACCGGTTGAGGCGTTGCAAGTCCAGTAAGGTTAGGTTGGTGATCGGAAAATGTTTTTGCCACACCCGATTGAAGCGGGTCTGTTACTGCAGCAAATATGTGAGGAATTTTTTTATTACCGTTTGCAACTGCCTGCATTGCAACTGTTGATACTGTAACCACGTAATCATATTTCTTCGCTACTATTTCACTTGCAATCGATTGAGCAGTTGCAAAATCCCCCTGTGCATTTTTGTTATCGATTGTCAAGTTATACTTCGTACCGAAGTTATTCTTTTCGATATAAGAGCGGACTCCTTCGGCAGTTTCATTCAGTAGTGCATTATCAGTAAACTGGAACAATGCAGCTTTTCTTTTTATAGATGGGGCTGCGAAAACAGACGGGTCAATTTCGTTTTTATAAAACTTCCCGTTCTCAACTTTTGAATTCGACATCGCTTTTACTTCTTCGGGTATTGAAATCCCGAATTCGGAAATAATATCATAGTTTAGTCCAACCGTAACTACTTTATAATTCTCAAAAGGAATGGAGGCAATATTTTCTCCTTTTATCACTCTGTCAACCAGATGAGCAGCTTGCATTCCGCTTACAAAATACTCATAACCGTAAACAGCAATCGCGCCGTCCTGCAATCGTTCAACATCACCGGTAAATATCGGTACTTTATTTGCTCTGGATGCTTTTACAATAGATTCGAAAGCAGCATAAACAGTAATATCCGGTATAAGAAAAAACACATCTATATTTCTTGAGATTAATGATTGTGCAGCCTGGTATACTTCGCTTGAGTTTGTAATTGTTGCACCTTCAAGAACAGCGGTTCCGCTTGCTGCTATTACATCCTGCAATACTTTAATGTTGTGAACCGAATTCGGGAAAGAGGGATTCCAAATTGCACCAAGTTTCAGTTTCCGGTTATAGATTGAGGTTATAACATCCAGCAACTCTTTTATCGGCATAGTACCGTAAATACCTGTTACATTCGGCGGATGATCATAATTGTTCTTCCCCACACCGATTACAAAAGGATCGGCAACCGTAGCAAATATTACAGGTTTCTCTTTTACTTTGTTCATAACCGCTTGTGTACTTGCAGTTGATATTGGTAAAAATACATCTACCCCCTGATTAATAAAATTATCAACTATTGTACTTACTGTCGGGATATCACCGTTAGCGTTCTTTTCGATTATTGTAATATCATCACCAATTTTATACCCGATTCGTTCTATTTCGGATAAGAATCCATCGCGTGTTTTAATTAGTATATCGCTGTCGTTGGCGATTACTATTCCTATCGTTAATTTTTTCTGCACGCTTGTTTGGAATGTGTATTTGTAAACAAGGAAAAATAAAACTACCAGAACTACTGCAGCGGCTAAGGAGGCAAACAAACGCCGGTGATTTTTACTTAAAGAAAATTTTAACGGGAAGTTTATTTTTTTCTTTTCACTGCTGAATGCCCCGGATGCAATTAGTGTAAGAAGAACGAAGATCGCAGTAATAAGTTTTAGATCGTTCGGGTCAAGTCCTACAAGCAGAGCAAGGGCGACCATTAATCTGAATATCAAAGAGCCTATTATTACGCTAACTATTTTCAAGAATACTGACCGGTGCCGGATAATAGCTTCACCGATTATCACCGCTGCAAGACTTGTAACTACAGCTCCAACGCCCATTCCTATATCGGAGAAGCCCTGGTATTGCGCAACGAAACCGCCGCTTAAACCAACGAAGCCGTTTGCCATAGCAATCCCGAATATTTTCATTTTATCCGTATTAATACCGCTGGCAGAAACCATAACCGGGTTATCCCCCGTAGCACGCATTGTAATTCCAAGGTCTGTTTGGAAGAATCGTGACAACAGCAACCAGACAACAATCATCATTAATGAAACTAAAATCAGAATCCATAATTCATGATTAATCCCCGGGTTGTATTCTTCAAAAATGGTAACAAAACCGGGGCTATTAAGCAACGGTATATTCGACTTCCCCATTATTCTTAGGTTAATCGAATATAAACCTGTCATAACAAGAATGCCGGCAAGCAATCCGTTTATTTTAAATTTGGTATGAATAAAACCGGTTACAAATCCTGCACAAGCCCCGGCAGCAAACGAGAAAACAACTGCAATGAATGGATTCATTCCCCCGATAATTAAAACAGAAGCAACTGCAGCACCGGTTGTAAAACTTCCGTCAACAGTAATATCGGGGAAGTTGTACACTTTGTAAGTTATATAAGTACCAATTGCAAGAAAAGCATAAAGGAAGCCAAGGTTTAACGCACCAATCCAGAGTTCCATTAGTTTGCCTCCAGTTCAATAATGCCGAGCAGCCCGCTTTTGAATTGCGATTCACCAAGTAAATGCTGTACAATCAGCGGATTAAATTCGTGCATTATTCTGTATAATTCCATTTCAAAAGAGAAAAGGTCTTTATTTAAAAAACCTTTTTCAAACAGAACCGAATGAAAATGAAAAGGCCGTTCTTCGCCGAAAAATAAATTCATCGTATTATCGTTTCCCGGTTTTTCTCTTGATGATACTCCCACGGAGATATTAAGATGATTAAAGTGAGTATGTTCAAAAGGCAGATCAACCCAATCCGCAAAATTTTCTCTGCTAAAGATAGAGCTTTGAGTTGTTTGAGTTGTTTGATTCGATTTAACGGGTGATTTCTTCAAATTCATTCCCATTATGCCCGCACTTTCAGCAATTACAACTATTCCGCAAAGGTTAAAACCGCTGACTGCATGAGCCAATTCAATTAAATCATTCAGATTATAAAATTGCTCTTGTTCGTCAAATCCAATTATATAATTGTAATCACCATCGAACTGAAACCCATAAAGAAAATTTAGTTTTGTTTCTTCTGTAGCTTCATTCTTCAAAATAAAATCCACTACCGGTTTAGATGAAGCCGGTAGATTAAAAAAAGAACCTGATATAAAAGCAGATTCACCGAATAAATTACTATACTCGGAAAAACTATCTCCGGGTGCGGCAATCCCGGTTCCGTGTTTCAGTGCAGTTGCATTCACTGTTATTACATCTGGGAAATCATATTCTGCACATTGCAATTTAGCAGTTGAACCGATTGGATATAAATTCCCTTTCTTCCCGCCCGGTCTAATGAACTTTACTTCTTTCCCAATGAAGTCGAACGTTTCGATTTTTTGTTTTATTCCGTTCGCAGGAAGAATTTTTATTGCTTCATCAACCGATAGAAATATCGAAAAGATTGAACTAAATCCGCTTGTATCAAAAACACCTTTAATGTTATCCGGCATAGATGCGAGAACTATTTCCCCACCGATTTTTTTAAGTTTTTTCTGTACTGATAAAAATACTCGCAACCCCATACTACTTATATAAGAGACGGAAGTGAAATCAATTATAAACTTGCGGGCACCTTCAAGAAGTCTTGCTTCAAAACTCTTTTCAAGCTCAGGTGTAGAGAGTCCATCAATTCTTCCTTTTAATTCAAATATGATTGAGTTCGTTTGTTTAATCGATTTTATTTCAAGCATTATATTTACTTTCGATTTAATATGCTAATAAGGTGAGGATTTATAAAACCCGGCAGTCTTCGGGTTGAATAAAGATTTCACTTGTTCAAAAATTATCAATTTAATCACAGTCGAAAATAAATAATAAATCGGAGAAAATGCAAGGTTGGGTTATTCTTCATGAAGAATAGACTAAAATGCAGGGTAAGGTTTGCTTAAAATAAGAAAGCCGCGGCAAGAGCGGCTTTGTTGTTGTTGAATTTATTTTATAAGGATTTGTAAGTGAACCACCAATCGTAGCCCTCTTTACTCCCTTTTCTTTTTTCCGCTTCTTTAACGTCTTTAGGCGGTGGAATAATTACTTTATCTTTCAGTAATTCGTTGTTAGGCCAGTTTTCCGGCATTGCAACTTTGTTTGCATCGCTGATTTGCATAGCCTTCAAAGCGCGTAATACTTCATCAATCTGTCTTCCGATTTCCTGAGGATAGTAGATCATCAAGCGGATAACCCCGTTCGGGTCAATCAAAAAGACTGCACGGACTGTATTTGTTCCTTTACCGGGATGAACCATTCCGAACGCTGCGGCAACTGAGCCCATATCATCTGCAATAATAGGGAACGGAATTTCAACACCGAGATTATCTTTAATCCATTCTACCCATTTAATGTGGGAGAAAACCTGGTCTATTGAAAGACCGACAAGTTCGGCATTAAGTTTTTTAAATTCTTCGTTCCTATTTGCGAATGCGACAAATTCAGTTGTACAAACAGGTGTAAAGTCTGCCGGGTGGCTGAATAACACAATCCATTTCCCTTTGTAATCACCGGGAATATTTTTCATTCCGTGTGTAGTTTGAACATCTAACGACGGCATTTTTTCGCCGATCAGCGGAATACCGCTTTTTACTTCATTTGAATTCATTTTGACTCCTTGTCTTTTTTTGATTTATTAATTTTTAATTGTTGAAAGTTGATTTTAACATCCAAACAGTTTTTTCATATTTAGATACAAATTCATATAATAATCCGGCAGTAACTTCATCACCGAATTCTGATTGTACTTTAACTGCAACATTTTTCAGTTTGCCTGTCAATAAAACGAAATCTGCAATTACGTTTAACGCCATCTGTTTTTGATCGGGATAGTTTCCTTCCTTCTCTTCTTTAAGTTCGGCAAGTTTCAGAAACTCGCTCATAGAACCGGGTGAATAAACACCGAGAGTTCTAATTCTTTCGGCAACTTCATCTATGTCGTCAGCAATTTCATCGTAAAATTCTTCAAACTTTTCGTGAAGTTTGTAGAACATGTTTCCTGTAATGTTCCAATGATAATTTCTTAGCTTTGTGTAAAACACATACTGATCAGCTAAAACCGGTTTTAACAAATCTGCTACTTTTTGATTTACTTCCATAATTTTTTCGTTTTTCATTTTATTTTGACTCCTTTTGATTATGATTATTAAATTTTCTCTTTATTATACAACTTGAATGCCAGAGGATTGCGTTTTATTAATTCATTGAAATAAAAAGAGTTATGAGGATTAAGAGTTTTTTATTTTTACGGTTACCGAAATATCGGTATATTTGCACCCGTATATCGTAAACAACTATATATCGTTATAAAGAGATGGAAAACAATATAAATTTTACAACGCAGACAACTTTTTTGAATCCCGAAGCAACAATGGATATTGTTCTTGAGGCAATCCAGGAAGTAATCCCGTATGAACTTGCAGTAATTTTAAGTAAGGAAGAGAACAATAAATTGAAGGTGCGACACACAAAGGGAGTTTTGACAAATGAAAATCTGAATAGATATGAAATTCCTTTAAGCAGCCGCCCCGATCTTGAAGAGGTACTGCAAGATGGACAGGTAAAACTTGTTGATGAGGATGTACACAAAAACCATCTTGATACTTACGAAGAAGTCCTTGAAATGCCTGCCGGACACTCTTGTATGCTTGCACCATTAAAAGTTAATGGAATTGTACTTGGATTAATGACTCTTGACCACCGTCAATGCGACATATTCACACCGCAAAGAGTAAACATTGCAAGAGCTCTTTCGAAAATTATTTCGCTCGCTCTTGCTCAATCAATTGCTGCGGACAAATTAAAAAATGAAAAAGAAACCTTGGTTTACGAAAGAAATGCTCTAGTTGCGGATATCGGCTCTATTATAGACGGATTAATCGGGCGCTCGCCAGCCTGGCTCAAGGTGTTAGAAAAGATTAAACTTGTTGCTCCGACTGAATCGCATGTAATGATACTCGGAGAAACCGGTACGGGAAAAGAGCAGGTTGCAAAAGCTATTCATGCACTTTCAAACAAATCGGACAAACCTTTTATTGCGCTTAACTGTTCTGCTCTTAATATCAACCTTGCTGAAAGTGAATTGTTTGGGCATGAAAAGGGAGCTTTTACCGGTGCGGTAAATGTGCGGAGAGGACGATTTGAACTTGCCAATGGAGGTACTCTTTTTTTGGATGAAATTGCTGATTTGCCTATGGAAATTCAACCTAAACTTTTACGTGCATTGCAGGAGGGAACTTTTGAACGTGTAGGCGGAGAAAAAACAATAAGAGCTGATGTAAGAATAATCTGCGCAACAAACTTCAATCTTGAAGAGAAAGTGAAAGAAGGAAAATTCAGAGAAGATTTGTTTTACAGGTTGAATGTCTTCCCCATTTCTCTGCCGCCGTTAAGAAACCGGAAAGAAGATATCGTTCTGTTGTCCGATTACTTTCTCAAAAAACTCACTTCAAAATTCGGAGGAAAAGAGTTATCACTAAGTGATGAGGCACTGCTAGCCTTAAGAAACAACTATTGGCATGGCAATGTAAGGGAGCTTCAGAACACACTTGAACGAGCCGTAATACTTAGCCGTAATGGGTTCATTCAACCGAACCATATTTTATTCGAAGAGAGAGAGACAACAAAACCTTCCGGCTATGCTGAAGGTGAAGTTGGTTCATTTGATGCCGAAGTAAAAAAAATTATAAAGAAAGCTATCGATAAAACCGGCGGGAAAATTTACGGTAAAGACGGCGCGGCAGAACTTTTAAATATCAAACCGACAACTCTTCAAAGCAAAATGAAGAAGTTGAAGATCAGCTGAAAGAATTAAAATACAGGTTAATTCAATTTAGTTATCGAAGCGAATGTACGCCGGATTCCCTTTATATATTTAACTGCCGGATATCCGAATATAACAAATAATCCTTCCCGGCTTTTATATTTAATCCCGTGTTGTTCTCTAAATAGTTTGGCTTTGCCTCCGTTTTGGATTAGCGGATGAATACTTCCGATCATGCAAGTTCCAAGTCCGAGTGACTCTGCGGCTATCATTGCGTATGTAGCTGCTATTATCGGGTCGGCTGGATCTGTGTAGGGAGAACCGTAAAAATAGATTGCAAGAGGGGCTTCATACAAAACATGATTATTCCCGCTTTTCATCCCCTCAATAAATGCTTTGAACATCGGTTTTACAAATCCTCTAAACATTTCATCTGCGGGTTTTCCCCAGAAGGGACGCATTACAGATAAAAACCAATCAGAGACAAACCATTTCATTCCATCGAGATATTCGCAGAACTCTTTTGAAAAAGCATTCACTTTCTGCTTGTTATCAAGTACTAAAAGATTGACATCCGACGGGGGCAAGCCCATTGGTGATGTTCCGGCGGCTTCAATAATTTTATCAATTAATTCCTGCTCAACCGGTTTATCTTTGAACTCCCTTATACTTCTTCTTCTTTGATAAAGCGAAAACACCTGTTCATAGTTAGCGGAGTTTTCTTTTATAGGAAGTTCGAAGAGATCAGCATGTGAGATTTCCCTTCCGAAGATTTCGATTGCATCGTTCGGACAGATTGCCATACAGTGTCCGCACCCGATACACCCGAAAACCGAGGTGTCCGTTAAAGCAACTTTTTTATCGATTATCTGTAAACTGAAATCTTTACAAACTGAAACGCACAAACCGCAGCCGTTGCATTTCGCTTCATGGATTTTTATTTCAGCTTTTTCTTTTGTTCTTGTTGTTGGAATAGCCATTGTTCAATCTTTCTTATTCACTAAAATCAAATGGTATATGTAAAATTAGTAAGGGGGAAGCAAATATCAAGATGATGGTTAAATGAATTTTAAAAGAATTTTAAAAATTACTTAAGGCTTTGTGTTGAATTGATAAATTGTTCTATTCTCATATTGTTCTTTTTTGTTGAAACTTGATGCAACTCATAACAATATGACAATAAATCAATCGAACAATATTCCTCTCATTGTTTTTCTACCCGAAAATATTTATGTTACACCGGCTAATAAAAAATCTTCACATGGTTAAGAGAAAATTAAATCGGGGATTAATGAACAAAATAACCTTCAAAAGTTGTTATAGTGGTATAAATTCAAAGAAAAGGATGAATAATGTCTGAAGAGAATATTAACAATGAAAAAATAGAGCAGTTGGAAAATGAGGAGTGGCTTTACTCATTAGATTATGTATTACAACACGGAGGTCCGAAGCGTGTAATTGAAATTTTAAGGAACCTGCAAGTAAGAGCTCATAAGGCGGGGGTAGAATTACCTTTCACAGCCAACACACCGTATATCAACACAATACCAAGAGAAAAACAACCACCATTCCCTGGTGATAGAGAAATTGAAAGAAGAATTAAAAGCATAATCCGCTGGAATGCAATGGCTATGGTTGTTCGGGCAAATAAACTCGGAAGCGGTGTCGGGGGGCATATATCAACCTATGCTTCTGCTGCTACAATTTATGAAATCGGTTTTAACCATTTCTTCAGAGGCAAAGGAGAAACACACGACGGCGATCAGATTTTTTTCCAGGGACATGCTTCTCCCGGTATTTATGCACGCGCATTCCTTGAAGGTAGATTGTC
>Ga0116158_10000718_pt1 | contig 31283 bp, 27 predicted proteins | sample AD_UKC052_MetaG_FD_89883 | JGI IMG/M metagenome (GOLD analysis project Ga0116158, IMG submission 89883) | Active sludge microbial communities of municipal wastewater-treating anaerobic digesters from USA - AD_UKC052_MetaG | ecosystem: Engineered > Bioreactor > Anaerobic > Digestate | place: USA... | reverse complement strand
CGCCGCGCAATGGCTCTGGACCCGTCTGTGGCTGCACGACGGCGCCGCGTTTTTCTCCTTGGACAGCCTGAAGGCGCTGGGCTATACGGTGCCGGCCGGCCTGCTGGCCGGCTTCGCGGGATTTGCGTTTTGCGGTCTGATCGACCGCCTCTCCGGCCTTGTCACGCCGGTGAAAGAGGGACATGGAATCTTATGGGCAGAAACTGACCGATAGCTGGCGGATCGCGCTTTTTGCGCTGTTGTTTACGGCAGGAATCGTGTTTTTGGCAGTGGCGTTGCACCGCGTCCAGGTGGAGCGCTTTTCTGTGCTTTCCCGCGACCAGTTGCGGCAGAGCGTGCGGCGGGTTCAGGTGCCGGGACCGCGCGGCCGGATTTTTGACCGCAACGGCGTCTGCCTGGCCGACAACCGGGCGAGCTACTGCATCGCCTACTATGTCGAGGAGCTGCGCAAGCGCGGGCGCTGGATCAACACGATCCGGGCGGTGGATGCCGACGTCGACCGTTTGGCCGCCGCGTTGGGCATCCCGCGCCAGCTCTCGTTCGCCGCAATCTCTAACCATGTGCTGCAGAGCCTGCCGATGCCGCTGCTGGCCTGGCGCGACGTGGACCAGGAAACGCTCGCGCGCTGGGCCGAAACGGTGGAGTCGTTCCCCGGCGTCGACGTCTATGTGCAGCCCGAGCGGACCTATCCGCAGGGTGCGTTCGCCGCGCATGTGCTGGGCTATGTCGGCCGTGACCGCCCGCTTCCGTTGCCGGGGCAGAAAATCCACTTCTACCTGCCCGAAATGATCGGCAAGCAGGGCGTTGAAAGGCAGTACAACCAAGTCCTCACCGGCACCTCGGGCGGACGCCTGATCCGCGTCGACGCGCGCGGCTATAAACATGCGGTCTGGGAAGGCGAGCCCTCGGTCGCCGGCGCTGACGTTCACCTCACGCTGGACATCAAGGTTCAGCGCGCGCTGGAGAAGGCCTTGCGCGGCTGGCGCGGCGCGGGCGTGGTGCTCGATCCGCGCAACGGTGAGGTGCTGGCGCTGGCCAGTGCGCCTGCATTTGATCCCAATGAATTCGTGCCGATCATGACCCCGGGCGTCTGGAAACGCCTGAACGACGACCCCGCGCTGCCGCTCTTCAACCGCGCGGTGCTGGGCCGCTACGCGCCGGGCAGCACCTTCAAACCGGTCACCGCGATCGCCGCGCTGCGCCGCGGCATCTCGGCCGAAATGACGCACGCCTGCGACGGCGTTTTCCGGCTCGGCACCATGCGGCTGCGCTGCTGGAACACGTACGGGCACGGCGAAATCGCGATGCGCAAGGCCATCGAACAGTCGTGCAACGCTTTCTTCTGCCACCTCGGCCATAGCATCGGCTACGACCCGATCTATGAGGAGGCGCACCGGATCGGGCTCGGCACGCCCACCGGCATCGACCTGCCCAGCGAGGGCGGCGGCCTGCTGCCCACCGGCGCGTGGAAGGAGAAACAGATGCGCGACGCCTGGCGGCCCGGCGACACCTGCCAGATCTCTATCGGCCAGGGCCTGCTGCTCACCACGCCGCTGCAGATGGCGCTGCTGACCTCGGTCTTTGCGAACGGAGGCACCGTCTACCGACCCCATCTGGTACGGCGCGCGGGCCTGCCTGAAGCACGCAACACCATGGCATGGCCGCCTGAGGCCATCGCGCTGGTGCGCGGCGGCATGCACGACGTGGCGGAACTGGGCACCGGGCGCCGCGTGCGCGTGCGCGGCACGGCGGTCGCCGCCAAAACCGGGACGGCCGAAGTCGATGTGGGCGGCGTGCGACGCAAGAACACGTGGGTCACCGCCTTCGCGCCCTTCGAACAGCCCACGGCGGCCGTCGCGATCGTCGTCGAGAACGGCGAATCGGGCGGCCTCACCGTCGCCCCGATGGTGCATGACGTGCTGGTTTCGGTGTTCGGCGAGGCGCCGCCCGAGAACGAGCCGACAGCGGACGCGGTTGCCCCGGGTCCGGAAGTGAGGGGGGACTGACATGCTGAAAACCGTCCTTGACCGCTTCCAGCGCCTCAACCCGCTGCTCTTCGCCTGCATGGCCGGGCTGATCGTGATCGGCGTGGCGTTTGTCTACAGTGCCTGCTCGGTGCGCGAAGACCCGGAGCTGCGCATGCTCTATATGCGCCATGCCGAGGTCGGCGTGGCCGGCCTGGCGGCCTACCTGCTGCTGGCATGGGTCGATTACCGCACCGTGATCCGCCGCTGGGGCTGGCTGGTCTACCTGGCTTGCCTGGTGCTGCTGATACTCGTGCCGCTGATCGGCGAGGCTCGCATGGGGGCGCGGCGCTGGCTCTTCGGCATCCAGCCTTCGGAGCCCGCCAAGCTGGCGGTGGTCATGCTGCTCGCTTGGCTCTACAGCCGGCGCGACGCCAAGCGGGGCACCGTGATGTTTCTGCTGACGCTCGTCGCGGTCGGCGTACCGGCCGCGCTGATTCTGGCGCAGCCCGATCTCGGCACGGCGATGGTGCTGGTGCCCACCGTCTTCGCCATGCTCTTCACCGCGCGCGTGGCGCCGCGCATCGTCTGGTCCTGCGTACTGGCCGGCGCCGCCGCCGCCGCCTTGATCCTGGGCCTGATCTACACGGCCGAAAAGAGCAACCTGCCGCGCGAGCGGCGCGAACAGATGATCGCGATGACCCAGCTCAAGCCGCATCAGGTGCGGCGCCTGCAGGTGTTCCTCTTCCCGGACAAAGATCTGCACGGCAGCGGGTACAACCGCCGCCAGTCGGAGATCGCGGTCGGCTCCGGCGGCGCCTGGGGCAAAGGTTACCTCAAAGGCGAGCAGTACATGCTCGGGTATTTGCCGCCCTCGGTTTCGTCCAATGATTTCATCTTCGCGGTGCTGGCCGAAGAGGCCGGCTTCGCGGGTTCCTTAACGGTGCTGCTGCTGTTCCTAGGCCTGTTGGGCTCGGGACTGTGGGTGGCGTTTCGTTGCCAGAACGATACGGGGCGCCTGTTCTGTGTCGGCATCATCACCCTGACCTTCAGTCACATGTTCATCAACATTGCGATGACGATCGGGATGATGCCGATAACCGGACTGCCGCTGCCGTTCATCAGTTACGGACGCACCTTTATGCTGACCATGATGGCGGCATTCGGCATCGTCCAGAGTGTGTCCATCTATGGGCGTGAATCGGAGACAAGGTTTTGAACGGGCGCCGACAACGCCCGCAAAAGGCTCAACAAGGAGGAGAAAGCATGTCATTGTTCGGATGGTTTAAAAAAGGTGCGCCCAAGCGCGAGATCGTCGTCAACGTCGAAAAGCTCGAAACCCGCGTGGCGGTGGTCGAGAATGGACGCGTCGAAGAGTTTCAGGTCGAACACCCCACAGAGGAACGCCTCGTGGGCAGTATCTTCAAAGGACGCATTCAAAATCTGGAGCACGATCTTCAGGCCGCTTTCGTCGATATCGGCCTAAAGAAAAACGCCTTCCTGCACTATTGGGACATGCTGCCCGACGATGACAGCAGGCTGGATGATGATGACGACCGCGCGCGCCCTTCGCGGCGGCGACGGGTCTCTAACGAGGATATCTCCAAGCGCTTCCCCCCGGGCTCCGAAATCGTGGTGCAGGTCACCAAGGGCCCGATCGGCACCAAGGGCCCGCGCGTCACCGCTAACCTCAGTCTGCCCGGACGCTATCTGGTCATGATGCCCGGCACGCGCCTGCGCGGCGTCTCGCGCAAGATCGGCGATGCCAAGGAGCGCCAGCGCCTGAAAAAGATTCTCGACCGCCTGCCGCTGCCGGATGACGCCGGCCTGATCGTCCGCACCGTCGGCTCGGGCGCCAACAAGCGCGCCTTCGTGCGCGACCTGCGCAACCTGTGGGAGTCGTGGAACGAACTGCAGAGCAACATCAAGAACCTCAAGCCGCCGGCCTGCGTCTATCACGAGCCCGATCTGGTCGAGCGCGTCGTGCGCGACTGGCTGACCGAGGAGATCGACCGCGTGACGATCGACGACGCCGAGGCGTTCGACCGCATCCGCGGCGTGGCCGGCAAAATCTCGCGCCGCGCAAAAAACGTCATCCACCATTACGAGGGCCAGCTCTCGATCTTCGAGCACCACGGCGTGGAGCGCCAGCTCGAAGAAGCCTTCCGGCGCAAGGTGAATCTCAAGTCCGGCGGCTATCTGGTCTTCGATGAGACCGAAGCGCTGATCGCCATCGACGTCAACACCGGCCGCCACCGGGGCAAAGGCTCGCAGGAAGATGCGATTCTGGAGGTCAATCTCGAGGCCGTCGAGGAGGTCGCGCGCCAGCTCCGCCTGCGTAACATCGGCGGATTGGTCGTGCTCGACCTGATCGACATGAAGTCGCGCAAACACCAGAACGCGGTCCACAAGGCCATGAAGCAGGCACTCAAGCGCGACCGCTCCCGCACCAACGTGCTGCCCATCTCCGAGCTGGGCCTGATGGAGATGACCCGCCAGCGCCAGGAAGAGAGCCTGCTCTCGCAGATGTACTCGGACTGCCCCTACTGCCGCGGCCATGGCTTGATCAAATCGCCTCTGGCGCTGAGCGTGGACATCCAGCGTCAGATCGCGGCCCTCATGCGCAAAGTGCGCCATGAGGGACATAACATGGTCGAGTTGCAGATCGTCGTCGCGCCCAGCGTGCTCGAACGCCTGCGCACCGAGGACGAGGCCTTCCTAGTCGAACTGCAGCGGCGCTACACGGGCCGGCTCACCTTCAAGTCGGAGCTCCACCGCCATCCTGAGTCCTTCTGCATCGCGGACGGACAAAGCGGCAAGATCCTGTATTCGGGCGGCGACCAAAGCACGCGCTGAACCGGGGAAAACCCGCTGGCACACAGTGGGATGCGGAACTCTGCCGGGCCGACGCCACACTTTCAAACGTGTGGCGTCGGCCCCCTGTTTTAGGCGTCCGGATCGTCCAGCAGAATGCGCGCGAGGTCGGCCAGCGCCAGCGGCCCGCGCGGATCCGCCGCAGAAAGCCGCACCGCGCCGTCAGGCCCGATGCCCGCGCCGGTGAAAAGCTGTCCCAGCGTCACCACCGTGCCGTTGGCCTGCCGCCGTTTCACGCATTGAATGCCGGTGCGCGCGGCGGGGTGCGCCGAACAGGCGTTGGGACACCCCGAGATGCGAACGTCATCCGCCACCCGGCGGAACAGGCGCAGCTTCGCCGGGGTGTCGGCCGGCAGAAAACGGTCCAGTTCCGCCGCCAGGGCATCCCCGGCCGCCGGCGCGTCGGCCACCCCGATCCGGCACACCGTCGCCCCGACGCAGGTGACCACATGCCCCTTGTAGGAGTCGACCGTCACGTCAAGGCCGGCCAGATCGCGCCGCAGCCGCGCGAACAGGGCGGGCAGCTCGGCATCGGCCGCAAAGGGAATCAGCAGGTCCTGCGCGGGCAGCGCACGGACAAACGGCGAGCCGGCCTCTTCGGCGATGCGCGCCACGGTGCGCATTTGCACGGCGCTGAGATTGCCGTACGGCACAAAGAGCCGCACCGAGCGCACCGCCGCGCCAAACCGGGTCGGCAGCACCGCCATCTGCTTCCACACGTCGAAACGCATGTCCATGTCCTGGCCAACATCCGGCTGCGCCGCCGCGGCACGCGCCGCAAAGCCTTCCGGCAGGGCGGTCTCAGGCACCTCGGGCACCGTCTCGTCACACACAGTCGCGTCGAAAGCCTGCCAAAAGCGTTCGCGAAACGCCTCGTCCCCCAACCGCTTCAACACAAAGCGCAGGCGCGCCTGATTACGGTTCTCCCGGTCGCCGTGCGCGTGAAAGAGCGCCACGGCGGCCAACGCGGCACGCACCGCATCGCCGGCCGGCAGAAACGGCGACAACAACACGCCGGCACGGCTTTCGCGGCCCATGCCGCCCCCGCCGGTCAGCACGAATCCGCGCGCGCCGCCGCGCTGCGTCGCCACGAAACCCACGTCATGCACCGCCGCGCGCAGGGCGTCCGCCGCTTCCGCGAAGAACCCGATTTTGAATTTCCGCGGCAATTGGAAGGCGGCGTCACTCGCCATCACCGCGCGGTTCACCGCATGCGCATACGGATAAACGTCAAAACAGCCGGAGGCCGACAGCCCGCTCGACGGACCGACCACGAGGTTGCGGTAGGTGTTGCCGCCGCCCCCGCGGAACGGATAACCCAACGCATCGCAGGCCGCCACAACCTGCGCCACGCGCACGGCGGGCAGATCGTGAATCTGGATGTCCTGGCGCGTCGTGAGATGCGCGCGCGCACCGACCGGGTCCAAGAGATCGGCCAGCGCACGCAGGCTCGCGCACGGTAGCTCGCCGCCGCACACCCGCACGCGCGCCATGAAGGCACCGTCGCGCTGCTGGTAGATCCCGTAACGCGCCACGACCGGCTTGATCGTTTCCGGCGTCAGCTCGCCGCGCTCATATCTGAGGAACGCCTCCTCCAACTCGTCGTATCGCTTCGTCATGCCACCCCTCTAAATGCAGTACTCCGGAATGACGCGGTGATCGGCCAGCAACGCCAGCACCGCATCCACGTTTTGCGCAATCTCTACAGCCTCGTCCAGTGCCGCCTCGGCCGGCACCGGCCGCCGCGCGTCACGCTCCAGCGACACCACCAGCAGTTCGCTGGGCGCGTTCAGCACCTTCAGGCGCTCGACCGTAAAGGCGTCCGCCTCGGGAATCGCCGTGATGAAGATCATCCCCGCATCAGTCAGGATGCGGGCCAGCTCCCCGAGCCGCTGAACCTGCGCGTCATGCTCGGAACGGATATCGCGCACGTCCGAGGCCAGACCGCGCGCCAAGCTCGCATAGCCCAGATAATACGAGTTCAGGTTCAGTTTGAAAAGCCGCAGCTCTAACTCCTTGCCGAAACGCTGCACCGCCTGCGCGGAGGCGCCGGTCACCAGCACGGTCTTGCCAACATGCCGGTTACGCAGCAGCCGGTCCTTGGCCGAGACCAGTCCCGTCTCCCAGTGGAACTCGCGGCGGTCCACGTGGTCGCGCAGAAGTGCGGCGGCATCGCCCACCACGCGCGGGGTATCGGCGTCGACGAACACGTCTTCGGTGACCATCGCCGCGCCGGCCGTGACGTTGCTGAGCGGGTCCACAAGAATCAGGCTGCCTGTCGCGCGGTTGGCGGCATAGGCGTCAAGATAGAGCGGCTGCGTGGTTTCCACGACCACGCGCCCGATGCCATTCAGTCCGAGCGATTCGGCCTGGCACTGCTCCATGGTGTTGACATCCACGGCATACAGCACGGCGTCGATGCGCGCCTTGACGAACCGCCCGGCGTGACGCACGAGATAGCGGTCGCCCGCCTTGAGCGGCGTCTCGCTCATCCAGATCACCACGGTTTCAAAACGGTCTTTGACCTGCGGCCGGTTGTTCTCATGCACGATCATGTCGCCGCTGCTGATGTCGACCTCGTCGTCCAATTCCACGGTCACTGCCTGGGGCGCGAACGCCTCGGGCAAATCGCCATCCGCCGTCACCACGCGCGCCACGGTCGACGTGACATTCGAAGGCAGCACGCGGATGCGGTCGCCGGGTGCGACCGTGCCGGACACCACACTGCCCGCGAAGCCGCGGAAGTTGAGATGCGGCCGCAACACCACCTGCACGGGGAAGCGCAAGTCGCGCTGGTTCACATCACTCGACACATCGACCGTCTCCAGAATCTCCAGCAGCGAGGGGCCCTCGTACCACGGCGTCGCCTGCGGCGCGCGCGTCACGACGTTCGTGCCCTTCAGCGCGGAGATCGGCACATACCGGATATCCGGGATGTCGAGCTTGCGCGCGAAATCCTGGAAGCTCTGGCGGATCTGGAGGAAAGTCTCCTCTTGATACCCGCCGATATCCATTTTGTTCACCGCGACTAGCAGATGGCGGATGCCCAGCAGCGAGGCGATGAACGCATGGCGCCGCGTCTGGGTCACGACCCCGTAGCGCGCGTCGATCAGGATCACCGCTAAATTGGCGGTCGATGCCCCGGTCGCCATGTTGCGCGTGTACTGCTCGTGCCCGGGCGTGTCGGCGATAATGAACTTCCGCTGCGGCGTGGCGAAGTAGCGGTAGGCCACATCGATCGTGATCCCCTGCTCGCGCTCGGCCTTGAGCCCGTCCAACAGCAGCGCGTAGTCGATCTCTCCGCTGCCTGTGGTGCCGTTTTTGGCGCTCGCGTCCTGCAGCGAACTCAGTTGGTCCTCATAGATCAGCTTGCTGTCATACAGCAGCCGGCCGATCAGCGTGGACTTGCCGTCGTCCACAGATCCGCAGGTGATGAAGCGCAGCAGGTTCTTGTGTTCGTGCTCGTTTAAAAATGTGTCGATCGTGTTCATTAGAAATAACCCTCCCGCTTTTTTTGCTCCATCGACGAGTCGCTGTCATGATCGATGACACGCGTCGAGCGCTCGCTCACCCGCACCTGCATGGTCTCGGCCACGATGTCCTCGATGGTCGCGGCACGCGACTCGACCGCGCCGGTCAGCGGATAGCAGCCGAGCGTGCGGAAACGGACCCAGCGCTCCTGCGGACGCTCGCCCGGCTCCAGACGCATCCGGTCGTCGTCCACCATGATCCACTGGCCATCACGCGCCACCACCGGTCGCGGCGCCGCAAAATAGAGCGGCACGATCGGAATCTTCTCGACGCGGATATACTGCCAGATGTCGGTCTCCGTCCAGTTCGAGAGCGGAAAGACGCGCACGCTCTCGCCGGGATTGACCCGCGCGTTGTAGAGGTTCCACAACTCCGGCCGCTGATTTTTCGGATCCCACTGCTGGTGCCGGTCTCGGAAGGAAAAGACGCGCTCTTTGGCGCGCGACTTCTCCTCGTCGCGCCGCGCGCCGCCGAACGCGAGGTCGAACTTGCCGGCCTTGAGCGCTTGGAGCAGGGCCTGCGTCTTCATGATGTCGGTGTAGGCGCGACTGCCGTAATCGAAGGGATTGACCCCTTTCGCGCGGCCCTCCTCGTTGGAATGAACGATCAGATCGAGCCCCTGCTCGGCGCAGAAGCGGTCGCGGAAGGCGATCATCTCGCGGAACTTCCAGGTCGAATCGATGTGCAGCACGCTGAACGGCAGGCGTCCCGGGTAGAACGCTTTTTGCGCCAGCCGCACCAGCACCGACGAATCTTTGCCGATGGAGTAGAGCAGCACCGGATTCTGCGCCTGACTCACCGCATCACGGAAAATATGGATGCTCTCCGCTTCGAGTTGTTTCAGTTGTGACAGGGTCTTCATCTCTCTACCTCCTAACTCCTAATTCCTAAATCCTAGCTCCTAACTTCTAACTCCCCCGGTGCAGCCCGCACTCTTTCTGTTCGGGCTCTTCCCACCACCAACGGCCGGCACGGACATCCTCGGTGCGGCGCACCGCGCGCGTGCAGCCGGCGCAGCCGATGCTCGGATAGCCCCGGTCGTGCAGCGGATTGTACGGAATGCCGCGCGCCGCGATCGTACCCCACACCTGCCCTTCGCTCCAGGCCGCCAGCGGATTGATTTTGACCAGGCCGTTCGCCGCGTCGTCCTCGACCTCGCTCACCTCGGCGCGCGTGACCGACTGTCCGCGCCTCAGCCCGCAAATCCAGGCCGCGTACGGCGCCAGCGCGCGCCGCAACGGCTCGACCTTGCGCACCTGGCAGCAGCGCTTGCGGGACGCGACGCTGTCGCGAAAGAGATTGATCCCGGACTCGGCGACCATCGCTTCGACCGCCGCGCGGTCCGGAAAGAACACCCGGATACGCACGCCATACCTCCGTTCGGTCTCGGCCAGCAGGTCATAGGTCTCGGGGAAAAGCCGGCCCGTGTCCAGCGTCACCAGCGGAATCGGCCACCGGTTACGGGCGATCATCTCGGTGATGACCTGGTCCTCCGCCGCCAGTGAGGTCGCGAACACGAGCCCCTCTCCGAAAACCTCCCACGCGCGCCGCAGCACCGTCTCCGGCGCTTGGCCTGCCAGCTCGCTTCTCAACGCTTCTGTTGTCATCTTCGACCTCCTCTCGCGTCCGCTTTCTTAAATCACATACTCCAACCGCTCGCTGGACTGACCGTACAGGCGCGACTCCTTGGGCGCCAGATAGACCTGCTGCCCGGCGTGCACCGACGCGGTCCGGTAGGTCTCGTGCGGCACCTGCACCTGCACCAGCCGGTTCTGGCCGTCCAGCAGCTCGATCTTCACCAGCGCGCCGGCAGTCATCACGCGGTAGACGCGCGCGGGTATGCTGATGCCCGGCCCAGGCTGCGGCAGCACGGCCAGATCGTGCGGCCGCACCAGCAGGCGGACGCTGCCGTCTTCGGACGAGTCGCCGGTGAACACCGGCCGCTCGTTGTGTACCCGCCCGTGAAACACATTCACATCACCGAGAAACTTCATGACAAACTCCGAGGCCGGGTTCTGGAACACCTCGTCCGGCGTGCCCGTCTGTTCGATCCGGCCCTTGTTCATCACCACGATGCGGTCGGCCACTTCCAGCGCCTCCTCCTGGTCGTGCGTCACGAAGATGCTGGTCACATGGATGGTGTCGTGAAGATGACGCAACCAGCGCCGCAGCTCGGTGCGCACCTGCGCGTCGAGCGCGCCGAAGGGCTCATCGAGCAGCAGCACGCGCGGCTGGATCGCCAACGCGCGGGCCAGCGCGATCCGCTGCCGCTGACCGCCGGAGAGCTGCGACGGATAGCGCTGCGCGAGCTGTTCGAGCTGCACCAGCTTGAGCAGCGCGTGGACGCGTTCGCGGATCTCGTCGCGCAGGGGCCTTTCGCCGCGCGGCTTGACGCGCAGGCCGAACGCGATGTTCTCGAACACCGTCATGTGCCGGAAGAGCGCGTAGTGCTGAAAGACGAACCCCACGCGGCGTCGGTTCACCGGGCTCTCCGTCACCGGCGCGCCGTCGAACAGGATACGTCCGCTTCCGTCGGGATCGGCCGTCTCCAGCCCCGCGACGATGCGCAGCAGCGTAGTCTTGCCGGAACCGGACGGCCCCAACAGGGCCGTCAGTTCGCCGGACGGAATCTCGAGCGAGATATCGTCCAGCGCCGTGTACGCGCCGAATGTCTTGCTCACCTGATGAATCGAAATGCTCATGTTTCACCTCCGCGTGCCGTCTGCCGCGCGGCTTGACGCTCCACCACCGTCTTCACGATCAACGTGACCATCGCCAGGCCGGCCAGCAGCGAGGCGCAGGCGAACGCCGCCGTGAAACGGTATTCGTTGTACAGCACCTCGACGTGCAGCGGCAGGGTGTTGGTCTCGCCGCGAATGTGCCCCGAAACCACCGAGACCGCGCCGAACTCGCCCATCGCCCGCGCGTTGCAGAGAATGATGCCGTAGAGCAGGCCCCATTTGATGTTGGGAAGCGTCACCCTGCGGAACGTCTGCCAGCCGGTCGCGCCGAGGCTCAACGCCGCTTCTTCCTCTTCGGTACCCTGTTCGGTCATCAGCGGAATCAGCTCGCGCGCCACAAAGGGGAAGGTCACAAAGAGTGTCGCCAGCAGCACGCCCGGCACCGCAAACACCACCTGCACGTCGCGCGCGTCGAGCCAGCCCCCCAGCCAGCCGTGGCGGCCGAAGAGCAGGATAAAGATCAGGCCGGCCACCACCGGCGACACCGCGAACGGCAGATCGACCAGCGAGAGCAGCAGGCTGCGTCCCGTGAATCGGAACTTGGCGATCGCCCAGGCGGCCGCCACGCCGAACAGCGTGTTCAGCGGCACGACAACGACCGTGACGCCCAGCGTCAGGGCCACCGCCGCGCGCGCGTCGGGATCGGTCACGCTCGCCGCCCAGACGCCGAACCCCGCCGCGAACGCCTCTTTCAGCACCACCAGCAGCGGCAGCACGATCACCGTTCCGACGATCGCGACCGCCGTCACGCTGAGCGCGAGATTGCCCCACGACAGGGCCTGTCTCTCCTCACCGTTCACGACACCCTCCTTTCAGCTCGGCCCACCGTGGCCTGCAGCGCATTGATGGTCAGAATGCAGAGCAGCGAGAGCGCCAGCAGCGCCACCGCGATCGCCGTCGCGCCGGCATAATCGAACTGCTCCAGTTTCGTGATGATCAGCAGTGAGACGATCTCGCTCTTCATCGGCATGTTGCCGGCGATAAAGACCACCGAGCCGTACTCGCCCAACGCGCGGGCGAAGGCCAGCGTGAAGCCGCTCAGAATGGCCGGGGCCAGCAGCGGCAACACCACGCGCAGCAAGCTCTGCCAACGCGACGCGCCCAGGCTGGCCGCAGCCTCTTCCAATTCGCGGTTCAAATCAGCCAGAGCCGGCTGCACGCTGCGCACCACAAAGGGCAGGCCGATAAACACCATCGCCGCCGTGATGCCGGCCGGCGTGAAGGCCACCTGCAGCCCCAGCCGGCCCAGCGCGCGTCCGATCGCGGCATCCGGCGCCAGCAGCGCGGTCAGCGCGATGCCGCTCACCGCCGTCGGCAGCGCGAACGGCAGATCCACCACGGCGTCGATCAGCCGTTTGAACGGGCACCGGCCGCGTACCAGAAACCAGGCGACCGTCACCCCCAGAACCACGTTGATCAGCGCGGCGCACAGGGCGGTCAGGAAGGTCACGCGGAAAGCAGCCAGCACGCGCGGCTGCGCGAGAACGCGGACCATGCCCGCCAGGCCGAGTTCACCGCTGCGCGCCACCAGCGCGGCCAGCGGCAGCAGTACCAGCAGCGAGAGCGCGGTCACCGTGGTGCCCAGCGCCAAGCCGAACCCGGGCAATACACGTTTCTGTTTGAACGTCATGTGTGCGGCCTCCTGCGGGTCACTGCGGGTGATAGATCTGATCGAACAGCGCGCCGTCGGCGAAGTGCGTCCGGTGAGCCTGCTGCCAGCCTCCGAAAACCTCATCCACCGTCAGCATCCGCAGCGGCGGCAGACGGGCGAGATCCGCCGGGTCGGCGTGACGCGGCTCGCGCGGACGGAAATGATGGCGCGCGGCCAGCCGCTGCGCCTCCGGCGCATAGAGGTGGCTCACATAGGCTTCGGCGATCTCGCGCACGCCGCGCCGTTCCGCCACCCGGTCCACCACCGCCACCGTAGGTTCGGCCAGAATGCTGACTGCGGGCGTCACGATCTCGAACCGTTCCGGTCCCCACTCCGCCAACGCGAGATGGGCCTCGTTCTCCCAGGTGAGCAGGACATCGCCGATCGCACGGCGTCCGAAGGTCGTGGCGGAGGCGCGCGCCCCGGAATCCAGCACCGGCACGTTGCGGTAGAGCGCGGTCACGAAGCGCCGCGCCGCGTCGCGGGCGGACTCGCTCTCGGCGCCGGACGCCTGCGCGAAATCCTCGCCCAGGCGACGGTGCAGCGCGGCCGCCCAGGCGGCCAGGTAATTCCAGCGCGCCCCACCCGAAGTCTTGGGGTTGGGGGTCACCACGCGCACGCCGGGCCTGACCAGATCTGGCCAGTCGAGGATCTGCTTGGGGTTGCCCGCTCGCACAAGAAAGACAATGGTCGAGGTATAGGGCGCACTGTTGGCGGGCAGCCGGCGCTGCCAGCCTGCCGACAGCAGCCCGCTACGCGCCGCCACAGCGTCGATGTCATACGCCAGCGCCAGCGTCAGCACCTCGGCGTTCAAGCCGTCGATCACGGCGCGCGCCTGTTTGCCCGAGCCGCCGTGAGACTGCCGGACCGCCACAGGCCGGCCGCCCGCCTGTGCCGCATACCAGCGGCTGAAAAGCGGATTGTACGCCTTGTAAAACTCGCGGGTGGGGTCATACGAGACATTCAGCAGCCGGACCGTCTCGTCCGCCACGGCCGTCAGCGCAGCCACGATCACGGCCGCAGCCACGAATTTATTGTAAATCGTTGTGTTGATACGCCCTCGCTTTCCCGCTTCTTGACATCCGGCCGATCGCATCCAAAGCCTCCTCTGCGGGTTGAAAGGGCGCAACATTATCAGCATTAGTCTAGTATGTCAATAGTCTTTATAGAGATTAGACTCCCTCTCCCGCCCTATCGGTTGCAGACGGGAGACCGCAAGAGATGCATGTGGTGGCAGAGCTCGTGCATGATGCGGCAAAAGGACGCCTTGCCATCTTAGCCGATGTCGCCGCCAACAAGAAAATGCCTGTGGAAATGGTAGAAAAGGTTTTTTGGGGCTGCCGGACGCGTGAAAAGCAGACGGCCTGACAAACTGTTGTCGCTTTGAGGGTGTACCGTATATAATGCCCCGTAACGAAGTGAGTGGGATGAGCGGTGTCAAGCCCTATGACGCCATGTGCGCCTACCATCATGCTTGCTTGCCGAAAAACCACAGGAGATGATGACTGCTCAATTAACCGCCGCGCGCCGCGCTTGGCTGAACTTTTTCACGCATGACCTTTCTTCTTTACACTGTTCTTGTCCTTTTGATCCTGACACTCGCGTTGCTCGCCTGGCTGGCAGTTCGGACCGGCCGCGACGCGCCCGACCGTAATGCGCTGATCCGCCTGCAAACGCGCGAGGCCGATTTCCAAGAGACGGCGCGCCTCCTGCAGGAGCGTACGGAACGGCTGGAAGCGCTGCAGATCGAGAATGCCCGGCTGGCCGCCGAACTCGACCACGAGCGGCGCGCCGACGCAGAAAAGGTACGGCTGCTGCAGAATGCCGAGGCGCGGCTCAAAGCCGAGTTCGAAAACCTGGCCAACCGGATCTTCGAGGACAAGGGCCGCGCGTTCACCGAGCAGAACCGCGAACGCCTCTCCGGCCTGCTACAGCCGCTGCGGGAACAGCTCGACGGTTTCCGGAAACGGGTCGACGAGGTGCACAAGGACGGCACCGAGCAGTCCGCCCGCCTGCTGGAACAGGTGCGGCAGCTTCAGACGCTGAGCAATAAAGTCAGCGACGAGGCCAACCATCTGGCACGCGCCATCAAGGGCGACGCCAAGCGCCAGGGCGATTGGGGCGAGCTGATCGTCGAGCGGCTGCTGGAGGCTTCCGGCCTGGAGAACGGACGCGAATACGAGGTCCAGCCCGTGTTGCGCGCCGAGAACGGCGCACCGCAGCGTCCGGATTTCGTCGTCCACCTGCCGGGCGGCAAATCGGTCATTGTGGACGCGAAGGTTTCGCTCACCGCCTATGAACGCTCCTATAACGCTGAGAGCGACGAAGAACGGCGCGCCGCACTCGCCGCGCATGTGCAATCGGTGCGCCGCCACATGGCCGAATTGCGCGACAAGAACTACACCACGCTACTGGGCAACCGCACGCTCGATTTCGTGCTGATGTGCGTCCCGCTCGAACCCGCCTACCAGACCGCGCTGCAGGCGGAACCCGGCCTGCTCTATGAACTGGCCCAGACCAACGTCGTGATCACCGGACCGGCCACCCTGATGATCACGCTCAAACTGATCGCCCAGATCTGGCGGCGCGAAAACGAAAACCGCCACGCCGAGCAGATCGCCGACCGCGCGGGGCGGCTTTACGACCAGGTCACGCTGATCGTCGAGGCGATGGCCGCCGCAAAGAAAAACCTGGGGGATGTCGCACAGTGTTTTGACCTGGCCCTCTCCCGCCTGCAGAGCGGCCGGGGCAATCTGGTCAGCCGCGTCGAGACGTTGCGCAAGCTCGGCGCCAAAGTCAACAAGCCCCTGCCGCCGCCGATTCTCGACCAAGCCCTGTCTGACGAGGCGTGACTTCCCCTTCTGCGGACCGCCGTTTTCCTTCGTGAGTTTCGGCGCGCGATCCGCTAAACTGTTGCATCATTTTTATGGGGGAGGCAAGCATGATGACGACCGATTCCGCACCGCAGCCCGCGCTCGCTATCACGGGGATGGGGGCGGTCACGCCTTACGGCGATGGCGTTGACACACTCTGGCGCGCATTGCTGCGCGGCGACTCCGCGATCTCGGCGATGGACCTTTTTGACCTTGGCGGCATCGCCTGCACGTGCGCCGGCGTGATCCGGAACTACCTGCCGCCCCCGGGATTCACGCACGGCGCGCGCGCTTCCGCCTTTGCGGCGGGCGCGTGCCGGGAGGCTTTGGCGCACGCCGGCCTGCTGGACGATCCCGCCGCACTCGCAGCGACCGCGCTGATCACCGCCTCAAATTTTGCCGATATCGATGCCGGCGAGCCCGCGCTGACTCCTGCCGGCCACGCCGGCCACCAGTCTGCCGCCGGCTTACACTGCGCGCATGCGGCGCCCGCCGACGCGCTGGCCGAAACCTTCGGGCTTGGCGGACTGCGCATTGCGCTCTCGCTTTCGTGCGCCTCCGGTGCCGCAGCGGCCGCCACCGCCGCCAACCTGATCGCGGCGGGCCGGGCGCAGCGCGTCCTGATTGTCGGATACGACGCGCTTTCGCGCTTTGCGTGGAGCGGCCTCTGTTCGCTGCGCACGATGACCAAGGACGCCGTGCGCCCCTTTGATGCCGCGCGCAGCGGAACGATCTTTACCGAGGGCGCCGCCGCCCTGGTGATCGAGCAGGCCGAGCTTTGCACCGCCCGGGGCGCGCAACCGCTGGCTTGGCTGTGCGGCTGGGCCACCGGCAACAACGGCCACCACATGACCGCACCTGCGCCGCGCGGCGCAGGCTCCACCGCGGTCATGCGCGCCGCGCTGACCTGCGCGGGCCTCACGCCGGATGCCGTCGACCACATCAATGCGCACGGCACCGGCACCAAGCCCAATGACAGCACCGAGACTCAGGCAATCGAAGATCTGTTCGGCCCGCGCGCCGCAGCCATCCCGGTCACGTCCGTCAAAGGCCTGTTGGGGCACATGCTCGGCGCGGCCGGCGCGGTCGAACTGATCGTCTCAGCGCTCTCACTGAAACACGGGCTCATTCCGCCCACCGGCAACCGTGACACGCCGGACCCCGAATGCGCGCTCGACATCGTCACCGCGCCGCGCGCCCTGCCGCTTGAGTGTGTCCTCTCCAACTCCGCCGGCTTCGGCGGCTGCAATGCGGCCGCAGTTCTCACGCGACAGCGCCCCGCTCCGCATCCGCCTGCCCGCAGTCCGCAGCCGCCCTCGGTTCTCATTACCGGACTGGGCGTCGTCAGCGCGCTCGGCCTGGACGCCGAAGAAACCGCTTCGGCCTGCGCAGAGGGCGAACCGGCCCTGTTCCCGCTGACCTGTGTCGCGCTCCCGGATCGCGCCGACACGCCACTGGTAGGCGAAGTCCCCGATGTGGATCTTGCCGCATGCGGCGTTGCGCCCAAGGCCTATCTCGACCGCGCGAGCCAGCTCTTTCTGGCCGCCTGCGGCATGGCCTTCCGTCAGGCCGGCGTGACGGCCGACACGCTGGCCGGCATGCAGGCCGGCATCATGGCCGGCACGGCCTGGGGTTGCCCAGCCACGGCCGAGACCTTCTTTGCCGACTACATCCTCAAAGGCCCGCGCCTGGTCAAGCCGTTCCTGTTTCCCCATGCCTATGCCAACACGGCCGTCAGCCTGGCCTCGATGGAATGGGCGTTGAAAGGTCCTCACGAAAATGTGGTCACGCGCGCGACCGCCTCCGGCATCGCGCTGGTTGAAGCTTTCGACCAGCTTCGCGCGGTCCGGGCGCCGCTGATCGCCGTCTGTGGTGCGGACGCGCTCTCCGCTGTAGCCCTGAACGCGCGGCATGCCGCCGGCGACCCTGCGCCGATGGGCGAAGCCGCGGCGGTACTGGTGCTTGAGCGCGAGGATGCCGCGGGCGCACGGGGTGCGCGTCCGCTCGGCCGGCTGCTGGGCTGCGGCCTGGCACCGACGCCGGAAAACGCGCTCCAAACGGCGCTGTCGCAGGCCGGAGTGCCCCGCGACGCGCTGCGCGCCGCCTACGTCAATGCCGCCGCGCGCGACGCGGCCGAAGCCGGCCTGCCCGGCACGCCGGTCATAGAGCCCGAACGCCTGTGCGGCGATGTCCAAGGCGCGACTTCTGCCCTGCACCTGGCGCTGGCGCTGCTGGCACCCGACGAAGGTCCCGCACTGATCTTGACCGTTGAGCCTGACACCTGCGTGGCGCTTGTCGTCGAGCGCGCATGATGCAGAACCGGGAACGATTCGCGACCCTCAAACATAAAGGCGGCAATCTATCGGTCCGGTGCCGGCACGATCACCGAAAGCGCTTTCGGGCGTACGGTGATCGTCACCGGCGTGGCACCAATGATGTCACCGTCTGCCTGCACGGCCATCGGGGTTTCACTGTGGATGGAAACGCTGCGTTCGGCCGGCAGTTCGTGGATGATGCGGTTGACGTGGCGCGGGAAGATACTGCGCAGAACGTAGTACCACGGGTATTCAATCGCCACCTTCATGCAGATGATGCAGACGTCCACCTGACCGTCATCGGCCCGGATTTCCGGGCCATTGGGATGCAACACGCGAGCCAGCGTGCCGCAATTCGAGATCAGCACATCCGTCGCGTCGTACGTGCGCGGCGCGCCGTCGATAGCAATCACCAGCCGCTGCGGTTTCGCCTGCAGCACCTTCCAGACCGCCGTTCCCACATACGCGGTGCGGCCGAAGAGGCTTTTCCCCAGACGTGATGTGCGGTCGATGACCGCAGCGTTGATCCCCACCCCGGCGTTGAGCAGATAGGTGCGGTCATTGATCAGCATCGCATCGATGGGACGGAGCGCGTGCGCTCCGGCGACAAGCGCCACGGCCGCTCGGACGTCAAGCGGGATGCCGAGCTCCCGCGCGACCAGGTTGCCGGTCCCGGCCGCCACGATGCCGAGCGGCACTGACGCATCAGCCAATGCGTGCGCCACGGCCGATACGGTACCGTCCCCGCCGACCGCCACCACAGCGTTGACACCACCGATCCGTGTCCCAACCGTCTCAGGAATCGAATGGTCCGGCGTCAGCTCAACGATCTCACACTCCGCGCCGCACGCCCGTTCAGACTCATGAATCGACGTGCGCAAGGCTTCGCGCACATCACCAGAAACCGTTGGCGCCACAATGAAGAGGAGCTTCATGGGCATACCATAGCACACCTGAGGAGCTTGTGCGCACACTCATTTACGCGCGGCAAGGTAGGCGCGGGCAGCTTGGCAGCACACCGCGACACCGGTATCATCGCTGAGCGTCTTCAGGAAAGCCTCGCGGAAGTCCAACACCTTGCGTTCGGCGGCCAAGCGGCAAGCCGTCGCGTAATGAAGGCCGCCGATCAGCCACCCCACCTGGATCAGGATGAAATCAGCGAGCGTGCCGATCCAGGCATAGCTGACCGAGTGGCCTTGCCGGATCGCCTCGACCACATCGGGGGACGGCGCGCCTTTGACCTGCAGGCCCCAGGCGATCTCCGGATTGCGCTCGAGCGAGCCATCGGCGATCGCCTGTTCCATGACGCGGAAAATGTCGAGCTTGTCGGCATCGCGCACCAGATGGGCGAACCGCGCAACCCGCGCGGAAGCCGCAACCGGCACCGTGCGCCGGTTATGCAGCGCCACGGTTGCCAGCACCAGGTTGCGTTCATCGGCGGGCAGGTCTTCCAGCCAGCGCTGCTCCCGGATGATCCGCACGCCGCGCGCGGCGTGATCGACCGACCTTGAATCTTGAAACGTCCCGAACTCTTTGAACTGCTCGTATCGCCCGGCGTCGTGCAACAACGCACAGGCCTCGCCCAAAACGCGCGCCGCGTCATCCCACGCCTCGCCCGCCATGATGCACCGCGCATCCCGCACCACGCCCAGCGTGTGCTCGAGTTTGAGGCGCAGCATCTCGGGCAGCGCACCGTCGGCTTCACGAAACGTGTCCACGTAAGCGCGATATTGATGGGTCAGGTGGAATAAAAAGTCCGAGGTCATGGTCTCAATTAGAAATAGCCGCCCTTGTCGGTTATCTCTTTGACGGTCTCGCCGTTGGCGACCCAGCCGAAGATTTTCTTCTCGTTCTCGCGGATCTCTTCAGCGCGCAGCAGCACCTCGTAGGCGATGTCGCGCGGCACGCAGACCACGCCGTCACAGTCCGCGAAGATCACGTCACCCGGCTTGACCACCACATCGCCGACCTTGATCGGAATCTGATAATGCGTGATCAGGCAGCGGCCGAGCGAACCGTTGGGAATGCGATACTTGTAGTAGACAGGGAAGGGCTTTTCAAGGATCTGCTTGGTGTCGCGGATGCCGCCGTCGATGCAGGCGGCCTTGACGCCCTTGCCGTAGGCGGTCGCCGTCATGACGCCGCCCCAGAGCGTGGCGCGCTCGTCGTTCGAGGTGTCCCACACGACAAAATGGTTCGCGCCCATCTCATCGAGCATCTGACCGCGGAAGGTCATCTCACCGGTGATCTTGACATTCGGCGCGCTCTTGACGGTGAAGGCGATGCCGGCCACCGTGTCGCTGTCACGCAGCGGGCGCAGGTGGCCCGGCAACGACTGATCGAGCAGGGCAAATTCGCGCAACACATCGCTGATCGCGCCGGTATAGAGCTGTTCGTAACGGGCCAGCATCTCCTCCACCGGGACTGGAAACTCTTTCTTTGAAACGCTCTCGCGCACCGCGATCAGCCGCTCCAGTTTCATCATCTTCGCTTCTTTCTGAAGCATGCCCTCTTCACTCTTCTCTTGCATACCGATCCCCTTCCAAACTGTCTACCAGAAACCCTTACGCAACGCCCATGCCGCCGTCCACGCGCAACGTCACGCCTGTAATGTAACGTCCCGCAGCCGAGCAGAGCAAGACCGCCGCGCCGGCCGCGTCTTCGGGCATCGCGAAATCCCGCAGGGGGATGCCGGCGCGAACCTTTTCGGCATAGGCGGGATTATTGAGCGCTTCGGCATTGCGGTCTGTCGCGAAGACGCCGGGGCAAAGGTTGTTGACCGTCACGCCGTCCGCGCCGCACTGCTTGGCCAGATTGCGGATAAGATTTTCGAGAGCCGCCTTGCTGGCCGCATAGATCGGCATGTCCGGATGGGGCTTTATCTCCTGGACGCTGCCGACCGAGATCAGGCGTCCCCAGCGCTGCTGGCGCATCGCGGGAAAGGCGAGCTGAAACAACTGGTACGTCGCATGGAAATTCACCTGCATCTGGAGCAGCGCCTCGGACTCCGGCACCTCCAGCCAAGGACGTCGCACCTGGACCGAGGCGTTGGCGATCACGATATCCGGCGCGCCGATCGCGGCCGACGTCGCCGTGAACAGCGCCCGGGCGCAGCCCGGTTCGCCGAGGTCACCGGTCACCGCCGCGCTCGCCGGAGAAACGGCGCGCACATCGGCGAGCGACTGGTCAAGCGCGTCGCTCGCCCGCACACCGTGAACGGCGACGGTCGCGCCGCACTCCGCCAAGGCACGGGCGATCGCCCGGCCAATCCCGCGCGCCGAACCGGTGACCAGTGCGCGGCGCCCCTCCAATGAAAAGGCTTCTCTCACGCTGTCTGTCTGCTTCATGCTTTTGATCCTTCGTAGTCTTTGTTAAAGAACAGGGTACACGCTGCCAGAATGATCACGCCGCCCAGCAGATACGACACCGAGAGCGAGGCGAGCCCGAACGACAGGCCAAAACGCGATTTCAGATAGCCCAGCACCGTCGGCGAGAACGAGCCGACCAGAAAGGCGAACGAGAGCATCAGGCCGGTCGCGGTGGCACGGTACTGCGGCTTGATCACATCAAAGAGCGAGGCGAAAAGATTGGAGTCGTAGATGCCGCGGAAAAGTCCGAAGAGACCGAGCATCGCAAAGCAGAACCACTCGGAGGAACCGTGGGTCATCAGATAGATAAAGGGCGCACCCAGCAGCAAACCCAAAATATTCGCCTCAAAGCGGATGGTCTTGCGGCGAGCGGCCAGGCGGTCGGTCAGGCGCCCTCCCGCCATGACGCCGATGAAAGCACACACAAAATGGAAGAAAACAGCCGAAAAACCGGCCTTTTCCGGCGTGAAGCCAAACTTCTCAATGAGGAATGTCGGCGTCCAGGTCTTGAAGCCGACATCGACATAGACCATGCAGCCGAACGCCACCGCCAGCATCAGGGCCGAGCGTTTGCCCAGAATGTGGCCCAGCGTCTCGCGCACCGTAACGCGCGCGGCGACACCTGCCGCTTTCTGATTGGGTGTATCGCGCAGGAAGACCAGCAGGACGAGCGACCAGAGGATGCCCGCCGCACCGAAAATCACGAACGGCGCGCGCCACTGCATCGAGAAGGTTCGCGAGAGATAGCCCGAGAAATAGCCGCTGAACATGATGCCGACATAGAGCGCGGTCTGATGGATCGAGAACGCGGTCGCGCGGCTCTTCTCGTGAAACTGGCTCATGAGCGAGGTGGCCGGCGGATAGTAGAACGCCTCGCCCGCGCCGAAAAGGACCCCGTAGAAGAGGATCAACGAGACGATCCCGCCGCCGAAACCGGTCAACAAGGTGCCGATGCTGAACACCAGCACGCTGAACAGCAGTTGCCATTTGCGGCGCAGGCGGTCGCCCAGAAAACCCGCCAGCGGCACGCACAGTCCGTAACACGCGATGAAGACCGAGGCCACCATGCCGGCCTGGACATCGCTCAAGCCCAGTCCGCCCGCGCCGGCAGATGCTTTGATCTGCGTCAGGACTGTGCTGTAAATCTGGCGGTTTCCCTGATTCAGGAAAAACGCCACGCACAGCAGGCCGACCAACTGCCATTTATACGATGGAGGAACCTGCCCGTTCTCCGCTACGCGGTCTTGCCCCATGATTGACCTCCCGTGTTGACACCCTGTTGACTTCCAAAATCTGTGCGTCAACCTTAACGAAACGGGGAGCGGAAAACTAGAGTCTTTTGCGCAAAAAAAATATCGCTTTCGCGCAGAGGCGAGCGGCTTTGGCTCAAGGCTAAAACGGGAGTCAGAACGGAGGGAAAGTGGCCCAACGCCTCCATCCTGACTCCTTCGGGGGAGGATTCAACGATGTCGAATCCCCCCATCCCCTTGACTACAGGCTGACCCAGCGGCCGTCGGCCGCCGATTTCAGCACCGCGTCGCAGATCCGGGCCGTCTCGTATGCGTCGCGGAAAGTCGGGCGCGCGTTTTCGCCCTTGGCCGCGGCCTCGAGGAAATCGGCGATCTGATGCACGAAGCTGTGCTCGTAACCGATCTGCAGGCCGGGCACCCACCAGTGCTTCATATACGGCTGGTCGCCGTCGCTGACATGGATGGAACGCCAGCCGCGCACAATCCCTTCGTCGCGGTGGTCGAAATACTGCAGGCGGTGCAGGTCGTGAAGATCCCAGCGGATCGAGGCCTTCTCGCCGTTGATCTCGAAGGTGAAGAGCGCCTTGTGCCCGCGCGCGTAACGCGTCGATTCAAAGTTGCCCATCGAGCCGTTCTCGAACCGGCAGAAGAAGGTGCAGGCATCATCGATCTTGACCGGCTCGACCTTGCCGGTCTCGACATTCTTGCGCTCTTTCACGAACGTTTCCGTCATCGCGTTCACGTCCTTGATCGCACCGTTCTGCCACACGGCCAGGTCGATGCAGTGGGCCAGCAGGTCGCCCGTCACGCCGGAGCCGGCCGCCTTGGCATCCAGACGCCAGGTCGCCATACCGCCCTGCGGCACGTCGGCGGAGATTGTCCAATCCTGCAGGAAATTCGCCCGGTAGTGGAAGATCTTGCCCAAGCGCCCCTCGTCGATGAGCTGTTTTGCCAAGGTCACGGCCGGGATCCGCCGGTAGTTGAACGAGACAAAATTGAGCACGCCGGCCTTTTCCACCGCCTCGGTCATGGACAGCGCCTCGGCGCTGTTACGGGCGATGGGCTTTTCGCAGATCACCATTTTGCCGGCCTGGGCCGCTGCGATCGCGATTTCAGCATGAAAGTTATTGGGCACGCAAATTTCGACGACGTCGATGTTCTTGTCCTCGACCACGCGCCGCCAGTCGGTCGTGCAGGATTCATACTCCCAGCGGTCGGCAAACGCCTGCGCTTCGGTTTCAACCAATCCGCAGACGGTCTTTAACACGGGCTTGTAGTCGAGGTCAAAGAAATTGCCGACCCGGCGGTAGGCGTTCGAGTGGGTGCGGGCCATGAAACCATAGCCGATCATTCCGATGTTCAGGGACTTCTTGCTCATAAGTTTTCTCCTTGGACTGACATGGTGCTCATTGCACACATGTATTTACATTCTTGCCCTCTTGTTGTCAAATCGTTTGGTATTTTCAGTGAGAGATCCGGTCATGCGGGTGTCGATTGACGGTGCTCGGAGCGCGTGTTAATGTGGACATCATGAAATCTGCATCTGTGAACCTGTCGGTCGCTGACCGCAGTTTCTTCGACCGCGTGTCGACGTCGGCCTTCACAAACCCGTTCGGAGATGAGCGCGGCCTGGCGGACCGGTGTGCGCTGGGGCTGGACCGCGAGGCCACCTTTGACGAGGTGCTCGACCGTCTGCTGGCAGAGCTGGCCAGGCGCATCGCCGCGCTGGCGATCGGCGGCAGGCGGGTTGACTGCACGCGATTTGCGGCGGAGGACCGCGGCCGCGTGACGATCGCGCTGCTGTTCCTGGTTTTCCATGCGTCGATCGAACGGCTGGACGCCTTGATCCAGCAGCAGCTCGCGGCGGGGGATGCCTCGTGTGCCGCGCCCTTTACCGGCGAAATCTGCGACGAGCTGCGCGGGTACGGGTTCACGCACGACGAGGCGGCGCAGTATGTCGCCATTTTTTATCAGCTCCGGCGCGCGTTTTATTTCATCACGAACGGACTCGTCGGCAGCAGTCCCGCCATGAAACAGCTCAGGAAACGGCTGTGGGAAAACATCTTCACGCACGATGTGCGCTGGTATGTGGCATGCCTCTGGAACCGCATGGAAGAGTTTTCCACGCTGCTGCTCGGAGAAACCGGCACCGGCAAGGGCGCTGCCGCTGCGGCACTGGGGCGCTCGGGGTTCATTCCGTATGATCCGGCCGGCCGCTGTTTCGCCGAGAGCTTCACTCGCGCGTTCGTGCCGATCAATCTCTCGCAGTATCCCGAAACGCTGATCGAGTCGGAGCTGTTCGGCCACCGCAAGGGTGCGTTTACCGGAGCGGTGGAACGGCATGAGGGCGTTTTCGCGCGCTGCAGTCCACACGGTGCGATCTTTCTCGATGAAATCGGTGATACGTCCGAGCCGGTGCAGATCAAGCTGCTGCAGGTCTTGCAGCAGCGCACGTTCTCGCCGGTCGGCGGCCACGAGACGTTCCGTTTTGAAGGCCGGGTGATCGCTGCGACCAACAAGCCGCTCGGCCGCCTGCGGCGCGCGGGCGTATTCCGCGACGACTTCTACTACCGACTCTGTTCCGACCAGATCGAGATGCCGCCACTCAGCCGACGGCTGCGCGAACTGCCTTCGGAACTGGAAACCCTGGTCGCGCACATGCTGCGACGGATGTGTGGCGAGGGCGCAAGGACTTTGGTGGACCCGGTCATGGGCGCGCTCGCGCGCGGGGTCGGCCCGGATTACGCCTGGCCCGGCAACGTGCGCGAACTGGAACAGGCCGTGCGCCGCATCCTGTTGACCGGCAGGTATACCGGCGACACGGCGCCGGAGGGCGAACCGGAAGGGGATCTGGCTGAACGCCTGGCGCGCGGCGAGCTCACGGTCAAGGCGTTGACGGCGGCGTATTGCCGCGCGTTGTTCAAACGTTACGGCCGATACGAGGAGGTCGCGAAACGCACCGGCCTCGACTGGCGCACGGCCAAAAAGTACGCTGAGTCTTGAGGACGGGCGGCGGGCTCACCGAGATTGCCTGCTCAGCGCGGCGCCAGCGGCGCTCCAACCGGTCGTTTGGGGGCTTTCTTGGCCGGCGGGTCTGTGAAGGGCGGCTGCTCAAATGGAATCGGATTCTGGCACACGCGCGGATCGCCCGCAGCTTTCAGCCGCGCCGTCAGGTCGTCGGCCATGCGTGCGCGCGCCGCGGCGTAGGCCGGATCGGCCACCACGTTATTGAGCTGGTCGCGGTCTTTGCGCAGGTCGTAGAGCTCTTCGGCGGGGCGCTTGGCGAAGGCCAGTGCGTAATGCCTGCGACCGGATTCGGATTCCCGGTTGAGCACGACCCAGGCTTTGGTCGGACTGGCGTCCAGGTCGGGAAACGCATAGCGGGTGTTGTGCTCGAGCTCCTCGACCGAGAGCGTGTCGAGTGGCGCCTCGGCTGCGAACGGCGCACCCATCGGCCAGCGTTCGGGCGCGAAATTGCGGATGTAGAGGAAGTCGGCGGTGTGCAACGCGCGCATCGGATAGGGCAGGCACGCGTCACGCGCCTCGGCGACATGCCGCTCGCGGCCGGTGATCACGGCGGTGCGCGAGGGATCGATAAGGCCGCCCGTCTCGGCGGTCAACAGCGGCAGGATGGAACGGCTGTCAAGGCCGGCGGGATGCGGCACGCCGGCGATGTCGAGGAAGGTCGGGCAGAGATCGGGCAGGCACACGAAATCATCCGCGATGCGACCGGGCGTGCCGCCGGGCCAGCGTACCACAAGCGGCACTGACGTCCCGTGGGAATAGAGGTTGCACTTCCCCGAGGGCACGCCGGGGAACCCATGGTCGCCGCTGACCACGATGACCGTGCGCGCCAGCTCGCCGGCCGCTTCGATGCGCTGCAGCAGCGCGCCGAGGCACGCGTCCACGGCCTGGCATTCGCCGAGGTAATCCGCCACATCCTCGCGGACCTCGGGCACATCGGGCAACACGCCGGGAAGTTTGCCTTTGAGCGCGTCGGGTCGGATTCCCCAATGTCTCAAGCCCGACCCCTTGACCCATTCACGGTGGGTGGTGGTCGTGCCGAAATAGTAGAGCCAAGGCTGGCCGGGCTTACGATCCGCCATAAAGGCATCGAAATTCCCGCGAACCTGATCGAGGATCTGTTCGCGGGCGGCGGCGGCGCTGAGGCCTTGGGTCATCCGCTTTTCGGTCTCCTCGGAGAAGTTGTTGGGTGCGCGGCCCGCCTTTTCGTAGGCGTGGCGCTGACCGTCGAACGGCGCATCGGGGTTGGCGCCGGGGCTCCACACCTTGTAGCTCTTGCCGATGTGGTAGCCGGCATCGCGCAGTAGCAGCGGGAAGGTCGGGATGGCGGTGTCCCAGACCGCGCCCACGAGGATCGCGCCGCGGCCGGTGTTAAAAAAGTGGCGTCCCGAGAAGAGCGCACTGCGGCAGGGGGTGCAGCTCGGCGCGCTGACAAAAGCGTGACGAAAGATCACGCCTTCACGCGCCATGCGGTCCACGTGCGGGGTCTTGATCACGTCGCTGGGCGAAGGCACCCGGTCGAGCGCCGCATAGGCCCCGGCGTAACGGCCCCAGTCGTCCGCGAAGACAAAGAGGATATTCAGGCGGCTGTCCGCCTGCGCCGCCGTGGCGCGAAGTCCGATCCCCGCGCAGAGCACACCCACATGCAGCCATCGTGTTGACACGGTACGCCTCCCTTTCTTTACTGATCCATGCTGAGCTGTTCGTAGAGCCCGGGTTTCCAGATCCCGCGAAACTCGGCGGGAATCCGTTCGCGGGCCAATTTGCGGAACGGCTCCACGTCGAGCGGAATGAATTCGACCCCTGCGGCTTCGATCTCCTTCCGGTACGTCGCCTCTGCGCGTTCCACTTCCCGGTTGTGCCACGCCGTCGCGGCCTCAAACGCGTGCATCACGCAAGCCTGCTCTGCAGCCGTGAAGCGACGTGTGAATCGGGGGCCCAGCGCCGGCAGATAAAAGCTGACGAGGTGACGGGTCTCCATGATGTACTTCTGCACCTCGTGCAGGTGGTTCGCATACACCGTGGCCAAGGGATTCTCCTGGCCGTCCACCACGCCGAGCTTGAGCGCCATGAACATGTCGGTGAACGGAATGGGCGTGACGTTCGCGCCGAAGGCCTGCCACGATTTGATGAACACCTCAAGCTCGGGGACACGCAGCTTCAATCCTTTCAGGTCGGCCGGGCTCAGCACCTTGCGTGACGTCGTCGTCAGATAGCGCGGTCCGCGAAACCAGAGATTGATCAGCCGGATGCCGGCCCGCCGCTCCATCGTCTGCCGCAAGGCCACGCCCGCATCACCGGCCCAGGCGCGCTCGACATGCGCGTAGTCGCGCCAGACAAAGGGCGCCTCAAAGGCACCAAACTCGGGCGCGTACCAGCCGATCACCGCGCCACCGGTCACGATCATGTCGGCACAACCCAGCTTGAGCCCTTCGATGATCTCGCGCTCATTCCCCAACTGGCCGCCGGGGTAAAGGCGAACCTGAATGGCGCCCCCTGATTCGTCCTCAATCTGGCGCGCCATGCGCAGCGCCGCCTGATGAAGCAGTTCGGTCGGGCCTTGCGCATAGGCGATCCGGAAGAGCTTCGGCCCGGCTGACGGCCTGCCGCAGGAAGCGGCAAGGAGCAACAGGACCGGGATGATGAGGCGCAAACGTTTCATTTCAGAGCATCTCCCGCGCCGCGGGTTAACCACAGCGACAGTTCAGGAACAAACGCCACAGCCAGCAGAATGACCGCCAACAGGATATAAAAGGGCCACAGCGAGCGCACGAGCATTTTGACCGGCACCCGGCTGATGCCGGTCAGCACAAAGAGCAGCATGCCGACCGGCGGCGTCAAGAGACCGATCATGATGGCGAGCTGAAACACCACGCCGAAATGAACGACGTCGATCCGGTAGGCCGCAAGCATGGGCAGCAGCAGCGGCGTGAGGATGATCATGATGCTGCCGCCCTCCATGAACATGCCGAGGACCAGGATCAGGCCGATCAGCAGCAGCAGCAGCGCGGTGCGGCTACCGGTCATCGCCTGCACGCCGCCGATGATGCGCTCCGCGTCCACCGCGTGCGAGATCAGGAAACCGAAGCATGAGGCGCACGCGATGATCATCATGATCGACGCCGTGCGCCGGGCCGTTACCGTCAAGAGGCGCACGAGATCGCGCGCGTGCAGGGTACGGTAGATCACGAACCCGACCAGCAGGCCGTAACCGACTGCCAGCGCACCCGCCTCGGTCGGTGTCACCAGCCCGCCGAAGATCCCGCCCAAGATGATGACCGGCATCAGCAGCGCCGGAAGGGCTTCGCGGAAGCTCTGCCACAGCTCGCGCCGGCTGTGGCGTTCGCCCGCCGGATAGCCGTGGCGATACGCCATCAGCACGCATACGGCCAAAACGCCGAACGCCAGCAGCACGCCGGGAAGCGTGCCCGCGAGAAAGAGTTTGCCCACGGATGCGCCGGAAACTGAGGCATAGATGATAAACCCGACGCTCGGCGGGATAATCGGTCCGACCGTGGCGGCCGCCGCGTTGAGGGCTGCAGCGAAACTGCGCGGATACCCCTGCTTCTCCATCATCGGCACCATGGTCGAGCCGACGGCAGCGGCGCTCGCCACGGCCGCACCCGACACCATCGCCACCAGCACGTTGACTGCCACCACCACATAGGAAAGTCCTCCGCGCGGCGGCCCGATGATGGCCAGCGCCAGGCGCGTCAAACTGCGCGTGATACCCGCCGCATTCATGATCTCGCCCGCCAGCAGAAAAAAAGGCAAGGCCAGCAGGACCAGAGAATCCGCGCCCACGCACACGCGCTGCGCGACCACCATCAGCGACAGGTCGGTGCAGGTCGCGACGTAGATGAGGGAACTCAGGCCGAGCGCATAGGCGATCGGCATGCCCAGCAGCATGAGCACCAACATCCCGCCGATCAGGATTTGCATGCGTCACCTCCCTGCAGGGCGTCGGACAGCTCTTCCGCAGTCACATCGTTTTCCGCATATTCGCCGTGTCGCAGGCGCCGCAGCGTGTACCAGACACCCAAGGCGGATGTGCAGGGCAAGGCCGCGTAAAAAAAGAGGTTCAGCGGCCATTGCAAGGCGGAGGTGTACGTGCCGCGTGTCGACCAGACCCACATGAACCCGAGCACCGTCAGCATGAGTTGAAACGCGCACACGCCCGCCAGCATCGCGATCTCGACCGCGCGGCGCAGTCCCTCCGGCAGCCTCTCCACAAAGTATTCTACGCGGATATGCTCACGCTCGCGCAGGGTCACCGCCGCGCCGAACAGCGTGAACCAGACAAAGAGATAGCGAACGACCTCATCACTCCACGAGAGCGACTGGTTCAGCACATACCGGCAGAAGACCGAGACCAGCACCAGGCCGACCAGCCCCGCGCCCAGCCCCGCCAGCAGCCCGTCGGCTGCCCCGTCCAACCTCCGCGTAAAACTTTTTCTCATCCTTGCTCCTGCTTCTCTTTTCCTCTTGCATCCTGCTTTCTGCTTCTCACTTCTTACTTCCCACTTCTCACCTCTTACTTATTACTTATCCCTTCTTCCCGCCTGCCGCACTCTCCCGCAGATACACCTTGAGCGCCTCAAGGTCGTCTTTGCGTCCGAAACGCACATGCTCCCGCATCGCCTGCTCGGCGAGGTCGGGGTCGCCCTTTTTGATTTTTTTCACGAGAATCTGATGCCAGCCCTCCGGCGGAGGCTCAAACCGGATCGCCTTGAGGCTGTTGAGGCTCATGTAGCGCTGGAACCAGACCTTCTGCAGCATTTCGCCGAAAACCGAATGTCCGCTCAAGCGGCCCAGCTCAATGTGAAACTCCCAGTGGATCTGGCTGCCGAGCGTCTGGTCCGGCGTGTCCGACCGGACAAAGCGGTCCACCTGACGCGCTTTTTTCATGAGCTTGTCCAGCTCTTCCGGAGCGGCATTCTGCGCGCACAGCCGCGCAGCCTAGCACTCCAGCGCCTCGCGCAGCATCAAATCGTTGTCAATGTCCTCCAGTGTCAGCGACCGCACGCGGCAGCCCGCCAGCGGCAGGTTCTCCACATACCCATCGATCTCCAGCATATAGAGCGCTTCGATCACCGGAATCGTGCTGACCCCCAACCGCTCGCCGATCACCTTGCGCACCAGCCGCTCACCCGGCTTGAGCCTGCCCGCCAGAATGTCGTCACGCAAGACCGAATATACCCGCCGGGAGAGCGTGTTCACTGTCCCGCCGCCGTCAGGCACCTTGCCTGCTGAATAATTTGCCATGCTCGCCCCTTTCGCCTTTGATATATCAAAATCAGATAGTATTTGTCAAATGTCTATTATTTAGCGTTGACCGCTGTCTTATGATATATCACACTGCCTGTGTAATAGGTCAAAGGAGGTCATTATGAAGCGGTTGGCGTTGTTCCTTCGCGTGTCAGGCTTCGTCTGTCTGGCATCCCTCTCGTTCGCGCAATCCCCGCGCTTGATCGGCTGGTGGACCATGGATGAGGCGTCGGGCGCGACCACGCTCTCCGACTCCTCCGGCTACGGCCGCACCTGCACGCTGGGCATCGGCGCCACGATTGTGGACGGCCGCTTCGGCAAGGCCGCCCGTTTCGACGGTACGACGAATGCCTGGGCACGGTTCAACTCGAACACCCACCTGACCAATTTTACCCTGTCCCTCTGGTTCAACGTGCCGCCCTCT
>Ga0116158_10000705_pt1 | contig 31673 bp, 29 predicted proteins | sample AD_UKC052_MetaG_FD_89883 | JGI IMG/M metagenome (GOLD analysis project Ga0116158, IMG submission 89883) | Active sludge microbial communities of municipal wastewater-treating anaerobic digesters from USA - AD_UKC052_MetaG | ecosystem: Engineered > Bioreactor > Anaerobic > Digestate | place: USA... | reverse complement strand
GCCGCAAGCAGCGGCATCGCCACGTGATACGGAATGAACGTTGCAACCCGCGCATTAGCCGGCACATCGGCGGGCGGCAATCCGTTGGGGGTGGTTGCAATGACCAACGCCTCAAGGCCCGCTAGCCCACGCAGCGCCGGTACGATCAGTTCATTCGGATCTGTTGCTAAGGTACCTTGGGTCACCATCACAATCGGCGTGCCTCGCTGGTGCGCTGCTTCAACGTCGGGCCACCAGGCTGGCAGCGACACATCGTTGGTGGACGGTTTGGGCACCAGTGGGCCAATGAATCGAATCTGCGGTGCTAGATCCGAACGCGGATATTCAAACGACGGCACGGTCGGTTGCAAATACAGATACGGCGTCAGGCTTTCGAAATAGGTTCCAAGCGTCGGCAAACCGGCAGCGCTGCGCTCACGGCGATATGCGTGATTGACGCGGCGAAACATGCAGCGAAACACCAGCCAATTCAAAAAGCGATTACGCCAACGGCCAAATACCGACGACGATGGCCGCCAGCCAGGCCCAAACGGTGCGGTGTCGATGCTTGGCACAACCAAAGCGCTGATACCCAGCGTGGCCCAGCGCGTGCGCTGCGTTTCCGACAACAACGCTGCACCCAAATGTGCTGAATCGGCCAGCACAAGATCGGGCGTGTTGGCAGTTGCTAGCGCTGCAAGATCGCGCAACTGCTGTTGCATCGGTGCAATGAACATCTCGATCAGCTGCGTTTTCACCCGTGCAAGGCCACGCTTGCCGCGCAATGCCGGCAACGCTGCTTCGACATCGGCGTCGTTCCAATCGATGCTGGCATGCATGCTGGCAAACGTTGCGCCGGTGCGCTCGATCGCCGAGCGAAATTTGCTAGCTCCGTACCACACCACACTGTGCCCACGCGCGACCAACGCCTGCACCACCAACAGCATCGGTGTAACGTGGCCCGTCAACGGCACGGTTGCGATCAAGATCTTGGCCACAGCGAGCGCAGCTTAACATGCCACGCCGCGGGGTTGTATGCGGCCGCCTCGCTCAGCGTTGGCCAACGGTCAACTGATACTGCTTGCCTTTCATGCTGGGAAACAGGGTCAACTGAACCATGCGTTTGTCTTTGCTGAACAGGGTAATCAACTTCTTCTCAACATGGTCGGGCTTGAGCTTGCCGTACTTGGCGGTCAGCGCATTCACCAAATTGCCGTAGAACGCTTCGTCGGTAGACAACTTTGAATCGTAAATGATGCGTGTCGTTGCAAGCCCCAACGCGTCACCATTCTTTTTGTCTTTTGCGAAGTAGAACTCGAATTCGACTGCGCCGGCACAATCTTTGGCAGTGACCTTAGCCATGCCAAATTTCGAAACCTTGTCAGCGCCTTTCACAATCGCGCCAACTTCTGCGGGTGTCATGTTTTTCTTGAGACCCGAAAAAACAACCAGCGCACCGTCGCTGGCGCCGCCAAAACAAGCCGTGATGGCTTCCGCCGTTGGCGCTTCGGCCGCCGCGGTTGGAGCCAATGCGCCAAGCGCGCCAACCGATGTGAATGCAAGCAACGCAAACTTTGTTGGGATGTTTTTCATGCAGTTATGTAGAGCAAAACCAATGCCACATGCCGCGGACTAAAGCCGCCACGTGCCATTTCTTCGGCGGTACCCGTGACGGCAAATGGCCGTACAAGCAAGCGAGTCGCAGGTGCATTAGCCCCATGGCAGCAGCAGTTGCCAGCAGCCGGGCGCGGCCGTGAGGCTTACAGCACAATTGCAGGGCGGTTTACGTGCCGACACCCGGGTCGCATTGTAGGCTTTGCACGTGGCCGCTGTTGCTCGTATTGCGCGTACTTGGTTCGTGATTGCCCTCAGTGTCGGCGGCGCTGTCGCGTGCACGCATCATCACAAGTTTGATAATACGGTGGTGAAGCGGGGCACAACGGGCACCGGCAGCAACACGGGCAGCAACACGGGGACGGGCACGGACACGGGCACCGGCACCGGCACCGGCAGCAGCACGGGCACCGGCACCGGTAGTGCAGCCCAAGCTGTCGACGACGTTACGGCAACCGCGCAACAACTTTGGGCCAAGCGGCAAGATCCAGTGAGTGCCAAAGCCGCCGTTGCCGCATGGCAGCGCGTCACCGTTGCGCATCCTGACAACGCCGAAGCCTTCGAACGCTTTGCGCAAGCCAACTACTTTTTGGCCACTGCGTTCAAGACCCCCGACGACGAAGCACGCGCCTTGTATTCGGCTGCCATCATTGCCAGCGAGCGCGGCCTACGCATTGCTTCGGTTCCATTCGAAACCGCGCGGCGCAAAGGCATAGGTGTCGCCGACACCCTCAACCTCGTCAGCGCACGCGAAGCGTCGCTGTTGTACTGGCACGCCATCAGCCTCAGCGCCTGGGCGGCGAAAGGCGGCTTCATCGATCAGATGAACGAAATGCCCAACGCTCGCAAACTCATGCACTGGATCGATCAAAACGCGCCGGCTTACGACGGGGCCGGCGCCGCTCGCTGGCTTGGCGCTTACTACGCAGCTGCACCTTCCATCGCTGGTGGCGACATGAAAGAGAGCCGCCGCTTCTTCGATCGTGCCATCACCTTGGCGCCTACGCGCCTCGACAATCACTTCGTCTTCGCTGAGCTCTACGCTCGCTCCGCCGACGACACCAACCTCTGGCGCGCCCAACTCCAACTCGCTGCCTCCGCCACCCTTCCCTCCGACGCTCTCCCCGAAGATCGCCTCACCCAAGCCGAAGCCAAACGCTTGCTTGCCCGCGGCTTTGCGAAGTAGCGAAGCCTGTCATAGCTCCGCAAATAGGCAGCGCCTGGCGTTGCGAAACCTGCGCTTGCGCGCGGCGCACGCGACCAATGACAACGCCGCCGCAGCGTCGTAGCCCGCGCCCATGACGTTTTCGCGGCGTTCGCTGTCATTGGCCAAAGCAGTGCGACGGTTGTATCAACCAAGTCGCCAGCATCGCTGTCGATAGCGTGGCGGCAACAAACGGCCGCGCTTACGGTGCAGGCTGCGCGGTTAACGGCAACCACATTTCCATCGTAACGCCACCGCCCGCGTGCGCGCAGATGCTTGCGCCGCCGCCTGCAGCAACGGCGACGGCTCTGGTGACGCCAAGGCCAACACCAATACGCACGGCACGACGATCGAATCGAAAAAATGGATCAAAGGCGTTTTCGAGTTCCCATTCGGTTGGGGTTCGACCGTCGTCAGTTACCGTCACCACAATTCGCTCGGCGGTAGCGCACACATCAAGATTGATGGTGCCGCGCCGGGTATCGTCGAGGAATCCGGAGCCAGCGTACAACAGCATGGCAACGATGGCTTGGCCAACGCGAGCTTCATCGCACATCAGCGTTGGTACTTTGGTGAGCCTCACGCATACCTCGGCGCGTTCTGCGAACGACGGGGCCATCCAACGCACAGCGACTTTGGCAACGGCGGCAACATCCACTCGTTGCAACGCACCTTGGTTCACTAATGTCGAAAGCGCGCGCAGATTGTTGGATATCTTGTCGGTTGCAGCTGCAATGGTATCGATGAGCGGCAACAAGCCACCAGCATCCGGCGACGCCAACGCTAACTTGCGCAGCGACGACAAGTTGAGCACGATCGCTGTGAGCGGGTTGTTGATTTCATGCGCAAGGCCCGTTGTCAACGCTGTCACCATCGCTTGCCGATCGGCTTCGAGATGGGCCACTTGCACATCAATGGCTTCGTCGCGCGGTTTCAGCATCACAAACTTGGGCGACATCGCTGTGCCTGCCGACGGAATGATCATCACTTGGACTGGGCGGAGTTCGCCGTTGGGCAAGGTGATATGTGATTGAAACGGCACCAGCTGAGTGGCCCCATCACGTAGCCCAAGAGGCACGCTGCGCAGCACGCTTGCAATGGGAGTGTTGACAAGCGTGGCAGGGTCGCGGCCAATCAATGTGCGGGCAGCGTCGTCGGCAAATAGAATCGTGCCACCACTCGCATCGGGCGCCACTAGAAAAAACACGATGCCTGCTTGCGACATGCCGGTGAGCATTGCTTCGAGAAACTGTGGCGGTGGCGACTGCATAGATGCTGTAGCATAATGCAAGCCTTGCCAGCGCGGACGCACTACCGTGCAAATGCTTGGTCTCTGCGACAGCAACACGCTATGGTAGGCCGATGATGTCCAACAGGTTAACGTGGCCACGGCAGCGCGCGGCAGGGGTTGCGCTGGCACTCGCGCTTGGCATCTTACCGACGACGAACGCGTGGAGTAGCCCGTTTTGTGGCGGGCTCAGCCATATTTCGCCGGCTAGCGGCACGCTGCCGCCCGGCGCAACGATCGCGGCGTTCCTCGAAGATCGGTATGTGGGAGGTGAACTGCTTGGCCACGCCACCAGCCGAACCCGCAATGGTGCCTACGACGGCACCACCGATCCGATTGGCAAGTATTGGGCCACGCTGAACGGCAAACGTGTAGCTACGAGCATCAAAGATGTGGTTGTTGCCGACGGAATAGTGCGATTTATAACGATCAAGAGCCGTAAAACTGGAACGTTAGTACTGTGGACCCAAGGGAGGTTTGGCGGCGAGGATGTAGAAGTTGCGACGTATGAAGTGAGCGCGGCGTGGGAGACAGGCACGAACACGAACACGAACACGGGCACGGGCACGGGCACGAACACGAACACGAACACGAACACGGGCACGGGCACGGGCACGAACACGAACACGAACACGAACACGAACACGGGCACGGGCACGGGCACGAACACGAACACGAACACGGGCACGGGCACGGGCACGGGCACGGGCACGGGCACGGGCACGGGCACGGGCACGGGCACGGGCACGGGCACGAACACGGGCACGGGCGCGAGCACGGGCACGAGTAGCAGGGGGACCGCGACCGCCATCCCCGTTAGTGCCGCACGAGATCTTCGCATGGCAGTGTATCGCTACGTCGGTAATGTCGCGGAGCTCGAAGTGCAAGACAAAGCGACCATCGCGATACGGATGAAGTGGCGGGCCAATGCGAAGCAGGCTTGGCACTCGCTAGTACTGCCTGTTCGCAACATAAGCGACTACTACGGCAAACGAAACTATCAGGCAGTGTGGGTAGGTGAACTAGTGTGCGGCATGACGCGCAACATTGCGCCGACGCTGCTGCAAACCGGCATCGAAGCCGAACTATCGTCGCAACGCGTCGACGGCTCGATGGTGAAGCTGACAGCAAACGCACCGCTCACCTTGCAAATGACCTGGCCTGCCGAACGCAGCGAGCCTTAGAGCTGGCGCCAAACGCAGCGAGATTACGGTTGCGCTGGCTCGGGCCGAACCGCGAGCCACTCGATAACTTCGTCGCTGAGCGCAACAACAAAGGTGATGCCATCAACGGTTGCGGTCTGTTGCTCATCACCGTCGGCGTTCTTGGTCTTCTTTGGTGAACCAGCAAGCGCTTGCCACGCTGTATGCGCAGCTTTCAACTGCGCAGGCAATCCGAAGATTGCGATGCGGATTTCACTCACGGTGTCTTTGTCATCATACTCGACGCTAAACCGGACGCTGCGGTAGTTCGCTGAATCGACCGATAGCTCGGTGTGTGGAAAATCGATCCCGCCGTCTTCGAACCCAGGCAGGGCATCCACCACCGCTTTGGGCTTGTTCCACACTTTCGCCGGCAGTGCGCGCAACGTTGCGAAAAGTTCCTGCGAAGGCATCATCGGTATGTAACGCAGCGTATCGCCGTAGCGGCCAAGTTCAACCGCCCAACGTTTGTCTTGGCTGATCCAGCGCGCGCTCACCTCGCTGCCTTCGCTTTTCACCGCTGGTCCCCATTGTTTCTCCAACAATGGCCGCCATTCTTCGATTGGCCGATTGGTGGGCTCGTTCAATACGATCACACCAAAACTATCGGAATCAGGATCGATTCCAACATCGAGCCCAAACCCGGAGCCCACACCGTTGCGCCCTTTGAGATCAGCCCCAACCATGCCGGTTACCGCTGCGACGGTTGCGCCGGGTTTCAACCCCGCCAAGCCCAAGGGCGGCGCGGGTTGTGCACCCAATAGTGCCAATGGCGACCGGGTAAAGTTAACCGTGCAAGTATCGGTACAACCGCTGAGACTCGCCAACCAGTTGGCGCCCAACCAATCTTCGCCGAATGACGGTGCACCCCACTTGGTTTTTAGCTGTTCGAAGTCGGCCTTCTTGTACGTCACGGCAAGCTTCGTTACCAAGCCACTGTCTTTGTCGACCCAAACGTCGACGTCGTCTTTCCATTTGAGCAAATAGTCGACGGAGTCATCCTTGCAGCCTTTCGCTTTTGCAGCAGCAATCGTCATTCCGGGCACGATGTCGCGGCTTGGTGGCTCGATGGCATCTGGGGCAGCCAGCGCTGGTACGCCAGCAACGTTGAGCACACCCGGTGTCGCTGGAACAACCGGGACTGGCGGCAGGGCCGGCGCAGGTTCGCTTGGGCTATCGCTGCCGGCTGCCGAGCCGGTGGCGTCTTTCGCTTTTGACTTGCATGCAGCAACGCTAAGCAGCAGCGCAAACGAAACCTGACCGAGCCGAACCAAAGGACGAATTGTCTGACGTGTATTGCTTTTCATACCAACGGCTTTTGCAACCACCGTGCCGCGGCGCGACCGCGGCGCACGCACCGATAGCTGCATCTTGCCGCGCGCGCACTGCCATTTATGACAATGCTTGTTCGCCTGTGCCAAGGTTGACAGGTGAAGGCAAGTCAACGCTGTGCTACAGCGAACCTTCGAGCCTTAGGCCCAGGCCGGCCCACGCCGAGTTGCCATTGCCATTGGCAACTTCGGACACATTGAACCCAAACGACAACGTTGTGCCGGCACGACCTTGGCGGCAACTCGCGCGGTCCAATTGCATGCTTAGGCTCGACGACATCGTCCACCCGACAGTCGTGTAAGGTGACCGCATATCGGCAGCCGTTGCGGATGCAGGCGCTACATTTACCGGCTTCGGATCGATCGGGTTGCTGACAAAGCCAGAAGTGCCGATAGCTGGTGTCACAACACAATTGTGATACGCAGCCGTAACCCCAACATCGACAGCGGCAAAGTTGCCAACCGACGGGTTGTGACCACCACCGACACCGCCGCGAAACGTGAACGCGCCGCGCTTAGGATTTGCTATGACGCCGACGCGACCCGTGATCAAACGCGGATCTAGATCGGCTGCCTCAGCACCGGAGACGACCGCGTAACCTGCACTGCCTTCGACGTCGAACTCGTCGGTGATGCCGTGGCGTAAGCCAAGTTCGGCGACATCCAGCGACGGGTCGAACAACGTGCCTTGATGTGCAGCTGTGGCGCTTGCTGCGGTTTCGCCTTGGCGCAACGCGCGTGCGGCCGGCATGGCAAATAGTTGCGACGGCGGTGAATACACTTCGCGATTGCACGCAACGGCGCTACCCACAACAGCCGCAAGCAACCCAGCAGACAGTGTGAAGTGTGCAGCCCGGCCATAGCAGCGGCCATCAAATGAAGCGTTGTGAAGAATACGTTTGTTGTGCATGACAGTCCTTGCGGTTCTGCCTACACAACCCGCAGCTAGCCGATCGTGGGAACCCTAAAACGCATGGCAGGCCGGAAAAGGGTGGCAAATCGGCGGCAACGCTTCCATGGCGTGGCATTCCCGTCGAGCGGCCCTGCACCAGCGCCGGCCGGTGGCCCCTGCACGTGGCCCTGCCCTGGCCCGCTTCTACGCCAACTGCACCATCTGCCCGGGCTCCGGACATAAGAGCTCGGCCTGCAACGCGGCCTTTGCATATACCGCTGCCGCGTGTTCTTGCGCTTCGCGAAAGTGCCACCAGCCTGTGCAATGCACTGGAATGAACCGCCGCGGTTTGAGCACCGACAACGCGGTAACCGCGCCTTTTGCAGTAAACGTATATGGCAGCGGCCCGGTCAAATAAGGAAAACCTGCTCGGCCGGTGTGCAGCATCGCAGTATCGATCGTTGGAAATCGTTGTGCGATTTCCCGGATTCCGTCGAAGAAAACGGTGTCGCCCGAGATGTAGTACACGCCATCTCGCTGCTCAGGCCACTCCAAGACAAACCCAATCACTTTGCCAGCAATCGGATTCAACAGCCGTAGCCCAGTATGCTGCGCCGGCGTCGCGGTAACCCGAATGTTGTGCGACGCAATATCATAGCTTTGCCACTCGGTAAGCGGCGTAACACCCTCGATGCGGCGTGCGGCCGGCACGGTTGACAACACCAACGGCACTTGCACCAAGAACGCGCGCCCTGCCTGATCAAGATTGTCTTGATGTTGATCGTGCGACAGCAGCACGGCATCAACCTTGCCCAACTGCGCCGGCTGCAACGCTGGTGTTGAGCGCTTCCGCGACGCCGTGCCCCAGCCAAACATATAGAAACGGCCAGGCGCATCGAACACGGGGTCAGTTACGATTCGATAGCCGTTGATATCGAGCAAAAAACAGGCAGTGTCGATGTGCGTGAACGTGACGGCCATGGCAACAGCATAGGCGGCGCGTGGCTGCTTGCCTAGCTCACACGACCACCGCGCTACTTTAGTACCCCATTGCCTTCCAAGTCATAGAGCGTATTGGCGGTGCTAACCAACTGGTTGTAGTCGCGCGTTGCCGCTTCCAACTCGCTATTCAGCACGCGCTCCAGGCCTGCTTTATTGTTCTTGCCGTCGCCGTTCACCAGATCCGCGGCTGCGCGTTTCACTTTGGTTGCGGTTGCAAACAAAGACTCGACGCGCTCGCGATAGTTTTCATAAACGTTTTTGACACCGGCTTGCAGCCCAGCGCCATTCGCAGTCACAAATTTCACAACGCCGTCCTTTACCGGCGCAAATTCAGCAAGCGCTGCTTCCAAGTCTTTGACATACGTATCGCTCAGATCTTTATGCACGACCGCAAGCAACTTCTTCGCACGATTGTTGCCGAATCGAAACCAATAGCGTGCGCTGCTCTCGTTAAATTTCTTAAGTTCGGATTCCGACTGCGCATCTTCGATCGCGGAAAGCTCGTCGGAAAGAGCGTGCAGCGCTGCTTTGAACTCTTTGGCGCTCGCCAACATTTGCGCATGAATTTCTTTGCCTTTGGCAAACTTGTCGTCTTTGTAGTTCTCAGCGTCGTAGTACTTTTGCGCAGCGTCGAACGCAGCATAGACTTTTTCGATCGACGCGATTGTGGCATCTGCCATCGGCGGCAACTTCGCTAAGCTTGCAGGTGCGCCACTTTTAGCTGCTGCAAAAGATTTTTTTGCATCGTCGATCTTGCGACGGGCAAAATTCTGCCGCGGAAACAGCTTGTGCTTTTCGGTTTCGTTCGGGCCTTCTTCGGGAATTTCTTTAAAGTACTCCTCGATCAAGTTCTGTGGGTCGGCGATCAACACATTAAAGCCCTCGGCGTAGAGCCCCATGGCGTTCTGTGCAGTTTCGCCAGTTGCGCTTTGATCTTTCTTGCAACCGGTTGCCGGCGCTGCCCCCGCGGCAAAGCAAGCGATCATCAATGCAGACAACAAACCTTTAGAAAACTTCATGCCATCAGCGTAGCCGAGGTCACGGGCCATGCGTGCATAGCCTGCCGCAATTTGCGCAGGATAAGCGGTTCTGCCGCCTAGGCAACTACTGGCATTTCGCTCAACCCAAACACTGGATAGCGCCGCCACGAAGGTTCTCGACATGCTTGGCCATGCGCGAACAAGAAGTCGAGCACGGCGTTCTTGTCGTTGATCTTCGACGGGAACTCTTGTTTCCACGCGTCGAACTGTGCACGCAGCACCGGCTCGTTGCGCAGCATGGCAACTGCAAAGTCTTCGAACACGTAGTCGGAGTAGTGCTCTTTTTGCTCCAAGACGCTATCGAACATGCCCCAACGAAAGAAGCTGTCATGCGCCTGCGGCTCCAGCGTCTCGACGGCATATCGTGCATTCGGTTGGTGCAGCGAAAGCACCCAATCGCCAGCCCGAGCTTCAACCACCTCGGTGCTGCGCGTCACCGCAACGTCGTCGTGAAAGATGTGGCCTTCGTAGGCATTGCTACGATTGGTCACCGTACCGAACCGATATGCTTGCACGGTGAGTTGTTGATCATGCGCCAGCCGCTGCATCACCACGCCGTTCCACTGCAAGCGCGCAATGACTTCACGCCACGCTTGCGGAATCAAATACGCGCGTGGCGTTACGACCACGTCGTCTTCGACAAACTGGTTAAAATACGGAATATCTTTTTCCCACGGCTGGCTGCGATCGTACGACAGCCGTTGATAGTTACCGAGGGTGCTCGGCGACTTCACGGCGCGATATCCGCGGAACCGAATCATGGTGTGCCGCGAATCATCGCGTTTCCACGTAATCGGCCACGTCGTCGTGGTCACTGCGGCTTGCTTGGCAGCATCGCGCAGTTGCCGAATCTGCGTACCGTGCTCGACGGTATAGGCCAACACGGTTTCTACCAACGCCCGCGTCGAGGCGTAGCGGTCAGCAAACGGCTTGAGCATATGGGTTTCAGGCATCATGCCAATGGTGTGATGCAGCGCTGCGTAGCCGGTCGAGAACCGCGGCGAGTCGAGATACTCTTCAAGCCCATCGTCGGGAGTTTCTTTGATGCTTTCGACGTAAGGACACATCGGCCAACCTAGTGCGGTCATTTTGCGTTCGAGCACTGGCAACATCTGGTCGCGGAAAAACGCACCAACACCGCCGCCGAGTTTATCGGCTTGGGTGGCAATTAACGTCATCGTGTACGTGTAGTCGGCGCCGTTCGACGTGTGCGTATCGACCATCACGTCAGGGCTCCACGCCGTAAAAAACTGATTAAACACTTGGGCTGCGAGGCTGTCGCATTTCACAAAGTCGCGATTAAGGTCGAGATTGCGCCCGTTGCCACGAAAGCCAAACGACTCCGGGCCCACTTGATTGGTGCGCGTGGTGTTTTGTCGATTCTCGCAACCATCGACGTTATACACTGGGATAAACAAAAACACCGTCGAGCCAAGCGCCGCACGCCGGGTTGGCTGGGTACAGAAGTCACGCACCAGGCCCATGCAAACATCGATGCCTTCAGGCTCGCCAGGGTGAATACCGTTGTTGTTGAAAAACACTGGCCGCTGTGCAGCGAGCAGCGGTTCTCGATCAAGCTGGCCGTCGGCGGTTACCACGCCGCCGTACATTGGGCTGCCATTGTCGGAAACACCGATCTGCGTGAACCGCAACACCGTTGGGAACGCAGTTGCAAGCGCTTGATAGAAGGCGATGCATTGCGCGTATGTTGTTGTCTGGTTACCATTGCCGCGTTCGTACGGGGTTACAAATTCAGTGCTGTGCACGTCAGTCATGGCCAGCAAGATAGCGCAAGTTCGCCAGCTGTGATGCGCTACGCAAACGCGATCAGCACACGTGAATTTGCTAGCACTGCATGGTAAAGCGAGGAATGAACGCTTTGTTGAAATCTTGTGGGGCTTTGGCCCTGTGCGCAGCCGCTGCCTGCGGTGGCAAATCGACCGCAGCGACGGTAAAGGCACCCGCACCGACGCCAGCCGCAAGCGCACTGGCACACGACGCTGCGCTGGCCCAGCTCGAAGCAATGCGGCCATTCGTTGTCCTACAAGGTGACGACATCAAGTGCGACGCCTACACGCCGGCCGCCAGCGAAGCCATCAAAACGCTCATGACTCAAACCGTTGCAGCACGTACGGAACGCGAAAAACTGCCGCCCGAAGCACTAACCGCGTGGCAAGCCGCGCATCAAGCTGCGCTTGGCAAGCTCGTCGACGACGTCGCTGCTCCGCTGCGCAAGAACACCACGTGCAAAGCGATCATCGACGACAAAGCCTGGGCGCGTGTCGCCGAAGGCATCGTTTCGCTTGGCGAACCATTGGCGGTGCCTGCCACGATTGTTAAGCGCCGCGCGATGATCGAAAAGCTGCTGATTTCGGCGCAAAGCATTACCAAACCGGAGCAGTGCGAAGCCTTCTCCAAAGAAATGACTACGAGTTTCACTGCACTCAACGAAGACCTCAAAGCGATGGTGCGCATCGACCAATTCGTCGACGATATGGTGTGGGAGGAACAGGATGAAAAAACGCTTGGCGCGGATGAACGCATGGCGGGCCTTATGAAGGTCTGCGGCGGCGAATAAAAGCCGCGCGTGCTACCATCGACGCTGCATGCCGCAACGAGATCCAGCAACAGGCGCGCTGACACCAGCCGAATTTTTGCAACAAGCGCACACGGCTTGCAGTAACGCTGCGGAACTTGTCAGTTTTGCAGTTGTCACCTGCGGCAGTGACACGCCCCCAGCCGCCCTGGCAGCCGTGGTGCAGCAGCTCGAACCACTCGGTGTCGTCGGCAAACTGGGGCCACGCACATCGCTGCGCGTGTTAGATGCAAGCAAGCGCGCGCCGCGGTTTGGCGTCGTCATCTGCGACCGCGAACAGCACACAGTTGCCCGAGCGTTGTATGCCAGCTTGCCAAGCGGCTGGACCGCTGCGCTGTACGGATTGCGTGCGCCAACGGCCATAGCAACTCTGCGCAGTGATGCCGAGGCGTTGCTGGAAGTTGCACTTGAGCAGCAGCAAAAACTGCGCACCAACCAGTTCGCCGAACGCGGCCCGCCAGCAGCGTTTCGTGCAAAGCCTTTTCGTGGCGCAGCTCAAACGATCGAAACCCATTCGATTCGCGGTCATGCATTGCTTTTTCGATTCCGCGATCTGCAACGCGCGGACACCTGGATTCGCGTTCACTGCGACGGCGATATTGAATTCGACAGCGGCACTACCGAGCGGCGTGCCACCCGCATGGTGGAGCCAACCACGCTTGCTGCCATCGATCAGGCTTGGCAACAATTCATGATTGATCCGGCGCTCAGTGCGCCAATGACGACAGCTGCGGGGTTCGAAGTTGGGGTTTGCAGCCACGGTACGGGATGCATTGCCTACGGTTACGTTGATCAGCCAGCTGCACCAGCGCATCAACTGTTAGCGGCGATCGCCGCGCGGGTCGCTCAAAGCGCGCCGCGCTAAAATGCCTTTGTGGTATCCTCGGTTGGTGCGGCTCGGGTTCATCGTGCTGGTGGCAGTTGCATGTAGCGCATGCGGGCGCTTAGACTTTGCACCCAAGGCCGCCACTGACGGTAACGTGCCAGCAATCGACGCATCGATCGACGCCACAACTGCCCCGTTAACGGGATGTTTACAGCCTTTGGGCACGGTGGCCTCGCTACTGCAAGCACACAGTCAAAGTGTCGCCATTGCGCCGCCTGTCGCGATCCTTGGGTTCACCGACGGGCCACAAGGCATTCAAGTCATTGACATTAGCAACCCCGACACGCCAACACTCCAAGGCTCGTTGTTGACGAGCACCGGCCCCGCAGCATTAGCAGCATCTGACAACGATGTGCTCAACGTTAAAATCCGCGGCAACTACGCGTATCTCGCGACGTACACCGGCGGCTTGGTGATCGTTGACATCGCAAATCCCAACGCACCCACATTCGTCGGCGGGCTCGACCTTCCATCGGAAACCTGGGGTATTGCATTGGTTGGTTCGTATGTGCTTGCAGCGAACTATCAACTCGGCTTGGCAGTCATCGATGTCAACGACCCAGCCGCGCCTGACCTGGTAAGCGGCTTTAGTTCGCCGTTTGGCGACGCTCACGCAGTCTCCGTCACTGGGAATCGGGCCTACGTCGCATATCCCGAAGGAATCGAAGTTTATGATATCAGCGCGCTGCCATCGGCCACGCTCATCAACAGTGTAGCGACGCCTGGCACCTTCCTGTATGACGTTTGGTCACCTGATAACAGGTTCGCGTTCGCCGTCGACAAACCGGGTCATAGCCTGCTAGCCATCGACCTCCAAGTTACGCCGGCGCGCGTCGTCTATACCTCGCCCGCCCATGCCACGGCGCAATATCGTTCGGTCACCGGTGATGGCTCAGCCACGTTTGTCGCAATGCAAGACATTGTCACTGGCGCTGTGCACGGCTTCGACACTACGGTTGCAGCTGTGCCGCGCCCATTCGGGCCGTACGCTGCAATTGGCAAAGTCTATCAAGTCGCCGTCGCTGGCGATCTGGTTGCCGGTGCCATCTTCAATACGGGCGCGCTGCAGCTATGGCGTCGCCAAAGCGTTTGTCCGTAAATGCTGGCGTCGCGCCGCCAGCGGTGTTAACCGTGCACTTGATGTTGTCTCTTCGGTTGCCCACGCTCGCACTCACCGCTTCGTTGCTCGCTGCTCATGGCGTCGCCGGTGCTGCGCCTGTAACTCACCCGACTTATCACAATGACGGCGCAATGACCGTCGACGGTGTGCGCTATGCATCGCTGGAAGCATACGTCGCGTCAGACGCGTTTCGGCGCAACGGTGCAACGTGCACCACCGCCGATGTTGTCGCCTTGCCGCATGCGGTACCGCTCATCGCGTCAGACTGTACCGATGCGCGAACCGTGATCAATCCGAGCTACGACGTCGGCGAAATCACGGTGCCGGTTGTTTTTCATGTGGTTACCAAAACCAACGGCACTGGCAAGGTCGACGCTGCGCACATCGCAAGCCAGCTCGACGAACTCAATCAAGTTTACAACCCGCCTGGTGCCGTTGCGGGCCTGCGTTTTGTGCTTGCAAACCGCGACCCTGATGGCAAACCAACCAGTGGCGTCGAGTACGTTGCCAACGACGCGTGGTTTGCAGACCCGGGCCCAGGCGTAGCCAACCCAATGCGCCAAGCATTGTCGTGGAATCCCGCACGCTACATGAACATTTTCACCAACGACGGTGGCGGTTCATTGGGTTACACGTTGTTGCCGTTTGGCACGCTCAATGCCGATGACGGCATCACGCTGCAATGGAACGTCGTTGGGCGCAATCCGCCGCTCGGCGCACCGTACGACTTGGGCACGGTGGCAGCGCACGAAGTGGGTCACTATTTCGGCTTGTTGCACACCTTCAATAATGGTTGCGGCAGCGCCAGCGCGCCTTACACAACGGGCGATCTGATCGCCGACACCACACCAACCGCACAGCCGGTGTTCAATTGTGGCCCAGCTGCGTCGGGCTGCAGCTTTGGCAGTCAAATCGCCCCAGCGGACAATTTCATGGATTATTCCGTCGACGTTTGCCGCATGCGGTTTTCGCCGGAACAGTTCAATCGCATGCGCTGCGCCACGTACAACTATCGGCCCGCGTTGCTGCAACGCGCTCCGGTTGCGGAGTTCTCAACTACCGTCACCTCCCTCGCCGTGAATTTCACCAATGCCAGCATCGCCGACGGCGCTGCGGTTGCGTTTCATTGGGACTTCGGCGACGGCACCACCAGCAACGACAAAACGCCAACGCACACGTACGCTGCGGCCGGCAGCTACAACGTCACCCTCGAAGTTGTTGCGGGTGCGTTGGCGGCAAGCAAAAGCCAAGCCGTGATTGCGGTGGACGATCCAACCCAAGCGTCGTCGGACGGTGGCTGCCAAAGCAATGCCCCAGCAGGCAGCGCGCTGGCGATGATCGTTGCGGCGCTTGGGCTGGTGCGGCGGCGCACGCATCGCCGCGCGTAAACCTACGGCCGAACGTGGACGGTGAAGTCGTAGCTATTGTAGGCCGTGGTGACATGCACGATGGTGGTGCCTGCGGTTACACCGACGAGCGCGAACGCCGATGTTGCAGCCAACGAAGCATCACTCGTCGGGCGATAGACCTGACGAACTTGCACAATCGGTTGGTCAGCTTTAACCACCATCGCAGTGCATTGTGAACGATAGTCTTGCTGCGCATACTCGTCGCAGTCGATCGCCAGCGCTGAGCCAACAACGAGACTGGCGCTGTCTGCGATTTCGGGCCGCGAGGCAGCGTCTTGGACAAAGGTCAACGTGGTTCCCGCTGGGCCTTTGTTTAGTTGGCGCAAATACAGCCGATCAGGCGGTGGCGGCTCAGGATCACAGGCCGTCGTCGTCGCAGCCACGCCCAACCCAAGCAGCACGAACAATGAAGTTTTCGATTTCATGGCAACACCTCAATTTCAAACGTAGCGGAAATTCCCAAGGCGCTAGCGGTCACCGTCGCCGTGCCTGCGCTGCGCGCAATGACGCGCACGCGATTGCTGGCACCAGTTTTGAGTATCGTAACCGCAGCGCTCGACGACGACCATTGCAGCGGCATGCGACCAACCAACGGTGCAATGCCTTTAAACGGCGCAACTTCCGCCCAAATGTATTCGTTGGGCACCAACTGAATCAACGTTGATTGTTCTTTGAGGTCGGTACCGTCGGCCAGCGCGATGGCAAATTTGAGATTGTCGGCGCGGGCGGCTCGGACATGAATGAAGTCGAGCACCGCTTCGCCACCGGCGACACCGATAAAGATCGGTGCGAGCCCTTCGCTATGCGCCGTGATGTTTTGGCCTTCCGCGGTCAGCACTGACTCGCGGCCACTGGCCAGCGTCAGTTCCGGCGCCGAGGCCCCAAATACTGCTGAATCAACCGTGACTGGCAACGTTGCACCGACCGCGATTGGATGATTGATGCCACCTAGTGTGCAGTCGCCACCGAAGCTGTCGCATTCGGTTGAGACCCCGCCTTGGCCAAGTTCGCCAGCGTCAGCGCCGCAAGCGCTGGCACCCATAGCCGCGCTTGCAACAAGCGGCAGCCAAACACGTTTTGCTGTTTTCCTCATGCAGCAGGCAAGTGCACCTTGGGAGCCAACTCCCATCGCTTGAATTTGGCCTACTTGCGCTGCACCAGTTTGCGTTCCGACCCGTGATTCCGGACATGCCTGTCATGGTCCATGAATCGAGAATTCAGGTATAAAATCAAATCGTTAGATGTTAACACGCAGTTATGAATACAACGCCGAGTCAAGCGTCTGCTTCGATCAGACTTCGTACTAAGCGTTTTGCTGTCTAAGCCCTTCAACCTACATGGCTCGACCTGCGACCATGGTCGAATGCGTAATTGGGGAGGGCACTTGAAGCGAACAACATGGGCAGCGTTAGCAGGATTTGGGTTGATCTCAGCGGCTTGCGGTGCAGCCGGCAAAGGCGGTGGCGGCGGCGGTGGCGGTGGCGGCAGCCTCAGCCCATCAACTACATCGGTGTCGCAACAGGAAATGGCAGCGCAATTTCCGAAGGGTGACGTCGCGTTTAAAGGCTGCGTCTATACCGAAGGTGGCGAAAAGCTCACCAACCGCACCGACACCAGAACGTTGACGTTTGCCGATGATGCAATCTCGTGGGGCAGCCCTCCCGGATACAAGCGGATGGAAGAGCCAGGCGGCGATTTCTTTCGCGGTGCACCGTCGCAGTTTGCGTCGAACACGTTGATGTACATCTTGCTTGATAAGCGCGTGTATTTCGCAAGCGTTACGGGTCCGCTCACCAGCGAGAAATTCGACATCCAATGGATCTGCGCCCTCGACGGCAACACGGCGGCGATTCTTTCGCGGGACGGCGCGTGGCACAAAGATCAAATACGTGCCTACAACGCGCGCCGCGCCGCAACCGCCAAAATTCCACTTGGTGGCGGCGACGGCTTCTCGGCGCAAATGCCGCCGGAACAAAAAGCGTTGATCACCAAGTTCCGAGGCATGAAGTCCTTTACAACGTGGGCGCGCGCTTCGGACGAAAACACCGAACCGTATGTCGCTGTCACGGCGCTCTTCCCTGATGGCAGCAAATAATCGATGGACGTGAACAATGCAGTTTTCGACGACATCTTTCAAGTAAGCGTGGTTCGCACCAAAACCCGCGCTGTCGTCACCGTGACTGCACTGCACGATGAAACGATCCAAGCCCAAGGCACGTTGCGCTTTGATCACAACACCGACCAAACATTTGAATGCCGTGGCAACGATGGGCGCACTGGTCTCGACATCGGCCCCGACGGCGGCATGCTCTATCACGGTCAGCCGGGTGACCCTGGCCCTTCGATCAAGGTTGAAATCGGCACCAATGGCGACCGCAACGACGAAAACCAACAGATCATCGGCTACCGCATCAGTTGTGGCAGCCGCGTGGAAACGTTCAAGGCCAATTCCGAATCGCCAGTCTACGTGCACAGCATCGGCGGCAAGGGCGGCCATGGCATTCCGCGGCCCAAAGGCGATGGCACCAACGGTGGCAATGGCGGCGACGGTGGCGACATTGAAATCGTTGTGACTTCGACCGTTGAGAAATACAACGTGACGGCAGTTTCAACGCCAGGCAATGGCGGCAGCGCCTCGGATCGATCGAAAACCAATCGCTTTACCTATGGCAAAGATGGCAATCCAGGCAACGCAGGTACCACCACCAAACGCGTAGTCAAAGCGTCGCTGTAACAAGCGCGTTCGTTGTAAGCGCTACAAGGCGCACTCCTTCTGTTAGGCTTGAGCGATGATCACGGTTGTTAACGATTTTTTTACCAAAGGCTGCGGCCGCTGCGACCGATTCGAAACACCTGAGTGCTCAGCGCGGCAATGGGCCACCGGCCTCGCCGCGCTCCGTAAGATTTGCGCCGAACTCAAGCTGGTGGAAACCGCTAAATGGGGCCATCCCTGTTACATGCACGCCGACCGCAACATCGCGATCCTTGGCGCGTTGCGTGGCGACTTTCGACTCACATTCTTTCATGCTGCATTGCTCAAAGACCCTCACGGCGTCCTCGAAAAACAAGGACCCAATACGCGTCACCCCGATATGATTCGGTTCACCGATGCGGCCCGCGTAACCAAGCTGGCGCCAACCATCCGAGCGTATCTGCAAGAAGCCATGCAGTATGCGGAGCAAGGCATCAAGCCGCCCAAAGAGCACGTCGAAATCGAATTGCCCGACGAACTTGCCGATGCGTTGATGGGCGACCCTGAGTTGGCAACTGCATTTCAAAAGCTCACGCCAGGCCGGCAACGCAGCTACGTCATCAATCTTAATTCGGCCAAAGCGTCGGCAACCCGCATCGCACGCATCGCTAAGTTTCGCAGCCACATTATTGCTGGCAAAGGCGCCCAAGAGCGGTAGCCAACGTTGCTATCGCACATCGCTGGTGCCCCACGCGCGCCCGGCGTCGCTGCCAACAAATGTTGCCGTTACATTTGGCAGCGCTGCGACAGCGAGTTTGTGCGGAGTGACCGAGATCAGCGCAATGCGACCCCCATTGTCTGTGCTGCGATAAACCAGCGTGATGCGCGCTGTAGCACACCGTTGCAGCATCGCTTCACTTGGGTAGATTTTCGCACCGTGCACGGCGCTCGCGGAAAGCCAGGCCGCAACCTGGTTCGCGTGATCCTCGGAGCCCCACACCGCCACGTTTGCGCCCGCGTATGCATCGCGCGGGAATTCGCTCGGCACTGCAAACGCATCTCGAAAGTCGCGCACCGCGGGCCCGACACAAACCGCAAGTTCATCGCGAATCTGAAAACGAAAGCCAGCGCGCACAAAACGATTTCGCCGATGTAGATCGCGGATCTTTTCGTTGTTGCAGCCCCACTGCCACAGGTAAACCCAACGAGCGGCCGCCTCACCACTCGCGAGCGACATCGCGTCCATCACGTTCCTAATATCCGCCGATTCAAGTTGCGTGAAGCAATAGCGATGCAAGCCAGCCACCGCGAAGTCCGCCAATTCCGTCGTCCCTGCGACGCTGGTTGCGTACAGTTGATGGTTAGCAACCAGCGGTTCTTCGATGCCAATGCGCATACGGCCGGTTGCTATCCTAGTTTGAAACGAGGTCAGTGCGGCGGGCTATCTCAACCACTCATTCACACGACATCGTGCCTACATCGCAGGGTGAGTTTCGACCAACAGTTTACGGATGCAGCTCGTCAGCGCCGAGATCGCACGCCCCGCCGCTCGGCCGCATTTGCCCGTCGAAGTCAACCATGCCCGCACAATTCGCTCCAGCGACATTCAGCACGGTGGTCGGCGATCCAGCGGTCAGGTGGTAATCATAGGGCGCCGTTGTGGGATTCACAAATTGCAGCGGATTGAGTGCATCAACATTTGCGTAGGACGTTGCACCAATACATGTGCCTTGTTGTTGTTCGCTAAGCAACGCAACGCCATCGCGTACGTTCCGATATAGCAGATTGTAGCCTTCAGTGAGATTGCCTGCGCTCACAGTACAGACAACGGCAGCGCTGGTCCGCGGAGAAAACATGCTCGTTGTCATGACGTTCTCGGCGATTGTGTTGAAGAGCAACTTGTTATTTGGTCCCGTGGTGGCGAGCGTCATTGCCGGGACAGTCCCGCTGGCGCTTCCGTTTCTCACGATTAAGGAGTTTTGGATATCGAAGCTACCGTTGCCAGTGATCGTAATAGCGCCAAATCGATTTCCCGTAAACGTAGACCGAGCAACACCAAGGCTACCGCCGGTAACTCTAATACCCAACCCGTTGTTTGCAATTGTGGAGTCGGCGATCAAAACCTTACCACCGACCTTCGCAATAGCCTCCGAATTGGCACCAGATATAGTGGCATGAGAAAGCGTCAGATCGCCGCCGCTAGGCGACTCAACGCTGATGTCGCCACAAACAAAGGTTGTGCGCGTTAGCGTCGTTGCGGTGTTGCGAATCGAAAGGCATCTTGCCGAGTCGGTAATCGCGAGATCGTAGAAATCAACTTGCGCGGTGCCAAGCAAAGAAAAAACGCCGAAGCCCGTGCGCATCGCACGTTTGAATGATGTCGTAGCGGCACCAGATCCGTACAGTGCAAACGATACACTGTCGATGACAACTTCGCCCGGCTCATTGATTGCGCCAGACGCGAGTACTGATGCGCCAGCTGCTGGCAACACTTGAAGCACGCGGGTAATCGTGTTGCACGCTGTCGCTGCGGTGGTGCAATCAGCAGTCACACTCCCCGTAGCATTGACGTGAAAGGTTGTGCTCGGATCGGTACAGCTACCTGCCATTGGACCGGTCATCACACAAGCAGAGTCATCGCCGCACTCCGCGTGCGTGGTGCAACCGTGACAGGCAAAGTCGGCTCCGCACACCGGGGTACCGCCGTTGCAGGCGCTGTCGTTGCTGGGCGTGCACTGAACACATACGCCAACCGGATTCTGCGCAGTGTTGTTGCACACCGGCGCCCCGACATTCGTGCAGTCGGCGTCTTTCATGCAACCTTGCGCAGCATCGACACCAGCATCAACGATAGGCTTGGCTTCGCAAACACCAGCGCTATTACAAGTCTGGTCGCTTGGACAAGCAGTTGGCGCCGCGCAGGTTGCACCGCAGCAGTTCGTTGCAGCATTGTTGTCACAACTCGCTGCGCCACCAAGCGCGATCGTTGCCAATGTAAGCCAGGAAATAACAATCGTTCGAAACATGAGTGGCCTCTGTGAAGTAAATGACGCGAACTATCGGCAAACTTCTCAATCGGTGCAACGAAACTTTTTCATTTCCGCGAAACAGCATGCAATGGTGGCGCCGCTAGCAAAGTCGAACACCACAATTGGTCCCCTGCGACCGGCTGAGGTCTCAACACCAGATAAATGCGACAGCACGTGAGATTGACTAGAGGTGACCGATCGCTCGCTCAAGCCAAACCAAAACCGCTCGCACAACCCACAGGACCACGACCTCGACCGCAGATACCGCTCCTGCCCGCCGCGCACTTTCGAGGCATTTTGCCCCGACAACATCATGCGAGTTTGTCGCAACCAGCACTGAGACCCACTTTTGCGATAAGCATCACGAACTGAAAACATGAATTCGCCGAAGTTTCCCAGTACGATGATCTCATGTGCCGACTGTTTGGGTTTCGTAGCGTAATCCCCAGTCAGATGCATCGTTCGCTGATCGCAGCGGACAATGCGCTGGCACGGCAAAGCGACCGGCATCCGGACGGTTGGGGCGTTGCTTATTTTGTCGACGGTGCGCCTCACGTAACGAAAAGCCCAGCGCACGCACTTAGCGACGCGCTGTTTCATCGCGTCAGCGGCGTGGTGTCGAGCCAAACCGTGCTTGCTCATGTTCGCAAAGCGACACAAGGCACACTCAACGTACTCAACTGCCATCCGTTTCAATACGGTCGCTGGGTCTTCGCACACAACGGCGATGTGCCTGGCTTCGTTGATCAGCACCGCGCGTTGCTGCTCAGCCACGTCGATCCGCGCCTGCGCCGCTACGTGCTCGGCGAAACCGATAGCGAAGTTGTATTTTTCCTGCTGCTTTCGCATCTTCTCGCCACCGGGCCACTCGCGGCACCGCGCACTGCCGAAGACGTGATGCGAGCTAGTCGAGTCACTGTTGCCCAAGTGCATGCGCTCATCCCGCAACCCGAAGGCAAAGCGAATCTGTTGACGTTTATCGTCACCGACGGCACTACCCTGGTCGCGCACCATGGTGGCAAAGAGTTGTACTACTCCACGTACAAAACGCGCTGCGCCGATCGCGAAACCTGCAGGAGCCTGTCGCCGAGCTGCGAAGCCGCGAGCGCGCCCGGTGCACAGATCAATCACTTAGTAATTTCGAGCGAGATTTTGCACGGCGAAAATCAATGGACGCCGCTGAACTATGGCGACATGGTTGGCATTGATGCCGAAATGCGTTTGGTCTTCGCGAGCGGCGCGCCACGTGCCGATGGCTCTGCGCCGTCGACGACGTGTAGCTAGCGTGCCTTTTTAACTCGCTTGGCCGCGCTGGCCTTGCGGCTCGGCTTCGCTGCTGCGGCCAACGCTGGCCCTTGTGCTGCTTGATTCGCCATAATTTCAGCGACGCGCTCACCCAAAAATCGGTTCGCGTTGGCACTCAATGCACGCGAAACTTCAGCTTCAACCGCTCGGAGCGCAAGCGGCCGCAAGTTGCGTACCAATGCTGCGAGCTGCGGCACTGCTTCGCGTGGCGGCAGCTGGCCGCGATAACGGTCGATCGCCGCGACCAAGAGCTTCACCATTTCGGCTGCTGCTCGATCAACATGCAATCGCAGCCCTTCGCCGAGGGTCAAAACGTCGTCGAGCGCAACACCTGCGCGCACCAGCTCAGCGCCAACGCGCAACAATTCAGGATTTGGCGAACGAAAGCCTTTGCCGTCGTGCGCTAACAAGCCCATCGCTTGCGCACGCGCCAAGGCATTGGGCGCTTCGCTCACTTGAAACATTGACGCCAACGTCTCGGCTTCAAAAGCTTCGGACGCGTCCGGCGTCGCAGCGCCTGCGATCGCTTGCTCCAGCGCCAACATCTCACGCACGTCGTAACCTTTTTCAACCGCTTGCAGCAGCGCTTGAATGTTGCCAAGCGTATAGCCCTTGGCCAACAACGTGTTCACCAACTGCAATCGAGCCAAATGCGCGCCGTTGTAAACGCCGGTTCGGCCGCGCCGTTCAGGTGGCTCCAACAGCCCGCGGTCCTGATACGCACGCACATTGCGCACCGTCGTATTGGCTTCACGCGCCAGTTCGTCGACGGTGTACTCACGCGCAGCAGTAGCAGTGGCAGACTTCACAGCCGCATCTTGGCACAGCAACGCTAGTGAGCGCTATGCTTTGCGCGGCGCTCAAACAGCTCACCCATCAAGCGTTGGTAGCCGGCGGGCACCAAGCGAGCCATGCTGTCGAAGCCCCAAGCGTCAACCCCGATCAGCACTCGACGTGCGTCGCGCTGCACCCCGCGCAAGATCGTTTCAGCAGCTTGCTCTGGCGTGGTGCGAAACCGGCTTTCGATCGCGGCTTGAGCCTGTTCGGGCGTGACGCCCAAGATTTCACCGGCGCTAGCATTCATGCGAGCGCGCTTGGCAATGCTGGTCTTGATGCCGCCCGGGTGCACCGACGACGCTGACACGCCGCACTTCATGATGTCGAGTTCGAGCCGCAATGATTCCGTGAAACCACGCACGGCGAATTTGCTGGCGTTGTACGCGCTTTGTGTCGGCTGCGAAAACAGCCCAAACACGCTCGAGATATTTACAATATGGCCAGCGCCGGTCGCTTTGAGATGCGGCAAGAATGCTTTGGTGCCGTACACCACGCCCCAAAAGTTGATGTTCATCACCCACTCGTAATCAGCGTAGCTATTGCCTTCGACGGTGCCGCCTTGCGCAACGCCAGCGTTGTTGAACACTAAATTCACCGCCCCGAATTTAGCCATGGTGGCATCAGCCCACGCATGCACTTGTTCGCGGTTGGCGACATCCACGTTCGTACACTCGCAAGTGCCACCTTGGGCTTGCACCAATCGCGCCGTCTGCGCGAGGCCGGCCTCGTCGATATCCGACAAGGCCAACCGGCCGCCGCGTTTGCTCAAGGCCAACGCCAAACCACGGCCAATGCCTGAACCTGCGCCCGTGATAGCTGCGACTCGTTGCGAAATATTCTTCACGATGGTCCTCGTTGCGAAGCTTGTTGCTCAGTGCACTGATACGCGTTGGGGTCAAATCGCTTCGTCAACCGACGAAACGCCCACGTGTAATCAGGCCATAACGTAACATTGCGTCCGGTTTCCGGGTGCAAATACCAGCTTTGACAGCCGCCTTGATTCCACACAGTGCGATTGGCTTTGGTTTGCAGCGCTTGGTTGTACGCGTGTTGATCAGCTGCACGCACGTCGATGCTGGCGTGCGCGCCAGCGCGTTGCAAAAACGCCAATGCACCAAGCACATATGTAATCTGTGATTCGATCATGTACAGCATCGAATTGTGGCCAAGCCCAGTATTGGGCCCCATCAAGATGAACATATTGGGAAAGCCGCGCACCGTCGTGCCTTTGTAGGCCTCGGGGCCGTTGGGCCACGCATCGACGAGGTCTTGGCCGTTGATTCCTGCAACCAAGCCTTTGGCGATCGGCGCGCTGGCACGAAAGCCGGTGCCAAAGATGATCGCATCGACGGCTCGTTCGCGGCCGTCGGCAGTGACAATGCTGTGCGGCCGGATCTCACGAATATTATCCGTGATCAACTCACAGTTGGGTTGCGCCAACGCTGGATAGTAGTCGTTGGAGATCAACACGCGCTTGCAGCCAATCGTGTAGTTCGGTGTGACTTTGGCTTGCAGCGTTGGATTCGGCAGTTGTCGCTTGATGTGATTGCGTGCCAGTTGCCCAGCGAGTTTCATCACGGCAGGCGCTTTGACGAAGAACGTCGCGCGTGCTTCGAGCTGGCTGTAGATCCAACCGCGATACAGTTGCTGCAGCATCGGCAATTTCGAGAACCAGCGTTGTTCGCGCCCGGTGATCGCACGATCTGGCTTGGGCAAAATCCACGGCGGGGTGCGCTGATACACATCGAGCTGGGCCACCAGTGGTTGGATCTGCGGCACAAATTGAATCGCCGATGCGCCGGTGCCAATCACCGCAACTCGTTTGCCGACGAGATCATAGCTGTGGTCCCACTGCTGCGAATGAAACGTTTTGCCTGCAAAAGTTTCGAGCCCTGCGATCGCGGGATAGCTCGGCGTCGACAAACCGCCGACCGCAAGCACAAGCGCATCACAGGTCCACGCGCGACCGTCGGAGGCTTGCACTTGCCAGCGCGCTGCGCCAGCGTCCCACGTCATGCTTGCGATCGTGGTGTTGAATTGCAAATGCGGCGCCAGGCCGAAACGCTCGCAGCACTGTTCGATGTAGCTACGAATCTCTGGCTGCGGCGCAAACATGCGCGTCCAGGTTGGATTCGGTGCAAACGAAAACGAATACAAATGCGACGGCACATCGCACGCGCAGCCAGGATAATTGTTCACACGCCAGGTGCCGCCAACGCCGGCTTCGCGTTCGAGCACGATGAAATCACGCTCCCCGGTTTGGCGCAGCCGAATCGCCATGCCAATGCCAGAGAAACCGGCTCCGACGATGATGACGCGATGATGTGGCGATGCGGTCACGCCGTAGCACCTTTTTCGCGTGCGTACATAGCGGCGATGGCGTCGAGCCGTGTGAGTTGCGAGCGATTGTTGTGCCGCCACGGATGAAAGCCAGGGCGCAAATACGCCAGCCAAGGCAGCACGAGTTTACGCAAAAAGCCAATCTCGCCAACCATGTGACGCGCAAACACCAGCCAACCTTTGCCGTCGGTGATTACGCCATCGGAGCGCAGTGCTTGCAAAAAGAACGGCGTCACAAAAGCACAAAAGATTGTGGTTGCAGTGACCAAACCAAAGCAGCGCTGCAGATAGTTCTTTAGCGTTTTGCCGTGAGTGTGCACCCAGACATCGAACGCAACCGCTTTATGCTCGGTTTCTTCGAGGGCGTGCCACTGCCACAACGCGCGATAGTTCGGCTCCATGGTATCGGTCAGCCGCGCATCGGTCAGCACGGCATCGGCCATGATGGCGGTTAAATGTTCCAACGCCATGGTTGCAGCAAGCTGTGCGCTCGCCGAGCGCCGCCGCTGCATGCGCCGCAGCGACCGCGTGACGATCTGCTCGTTTTCGCGTGCTTGCGGAAAGTAGTCAAAGAACAATTTGTTGTACGCGTCGTGTTCGCGGCCGTGAAGCGATTCTTGTGCAATGAACGCGTTGACTGCCGCCGTGAGTTCGGCCGGCATGTCGGGCTGACGAAATTGCCGCACGCTTTGGATGAAGAACCGCTCGCCTTCAGGAAAGAAGATCGAGAGCGTGTTGAGAAAGTGCGACAAGTGGCGATTGCCGCCGTACCAATCCGCGATGCGGTCGCCGTTGAGGTCAAAATGCAAATTGCGTTTCGTGGGTATCAGCATTGGTTCTGGTGCACCAGCAGCGGTCACCTGAGGATTCATGGAGCTGACGACATGGTTGCTTGGTGTCTGCATATGACATCAATGACTGTATCAGTGCAAAATGTAAACGTCAACCACGAAGCGGATCGCAGCCGGCTGACGTTCGGACACAGCCAATAATACTAATAATTTAATATACTTGCACAATTTCTCGTAGTGCCGGCCTACTTTGCGTTGATGGCTGCCAGCAACGCTTCGAGGGTAGCGACGCTTTGTTTTGCATTCATGTCTTGATGCGATCGCATGGGGCCAAGCGCATCAAGCGCATACCGCCGCGCTTGGTCTTAGGCCCCACTGTTGAAAAGCGCTACCGCAACTAACGTTTGCGCATAGAAACGCTGACCTGCTTGTTCCGACTCGCCGGTCGCAAGGACCGCCGCTTGTGCCAGCGGCAGCGCCTTTGCGCTCTGGTTGGTACCAATGAAATATTGCGCTAGCTGAATTTGGGCGGTGGCGCGCTGTGTTGATGTAGCGCCGTAAACCTCGGTTGCAATTTGCGCAGCTTGCTCACACGCCGCCTCGGTGGTTGTAGCCAGCGTCGCCAGTGCAACTTGACACGCTGCAAGCTGCACTCCAAAGCCCACCATCGTTGCTCGGGCACCGGCCACCGCGATGATGCGTTGCGCTTCGGCCAAATAACGCTCCGCTTCCGCCGTCTGTTTTTGGGCGGCATGACTAAACGTCAACGACAACAACGGTTGCACATTTTCGACGTGGTCTGGCCCATCGACAATGCGCGACAGTTGTAGTGCACGCGCGAATTGCGTTCGTGCTTCTTCAACTTTGCCATCGAATTGAATGACCGTCGCGTAGTTTTGCCGCGCGCGCACTTCGGTTGCCGACGGGCCCAGCCCTTCGGCTTCGAGCAACCGCAACGCTTCTACGTAGGCCGGTAGTGCGGTGTCGCGTTTGCCTGCGGTCAAAGCCCGGTCTGCGACAGCGGCGTAGTAGTTAGCGAGCAGCACCGGTGCGCCGATGCGGACCACCGCTGCTTTGGCGTCATCAATCAAGCGATCATCCGGTAGCAATTTTAGCTCGTCGAGTTTCGCAAACGCCCGCAGTTCATCGTCGCCGAGCGAGGCTGCAATTTGGCTGGTTGCGATCGTTAGCTTTGTTGCGCGCGCGTTATCACCACTTGCGAACGCACGGTTTGCCATCATGCGGTTCCACGCAGCTTCGAGCCGCGGAGCGCCACTGGCTTTTACCGCAGGCAGCAGTTGTTCAAGTTCTTTGACGGCTGCGGCGTTGTATCCAATCGTAGCTATTCGGTCTGCGAGCGCTTCTTGTTCCGCGGTAAAAGCCACGGCGCTGCCCGGCGGGTTGGCTTGCTCGCATGCCCCCACCGGCATGCTCAACTGCAAAGCCCATAACGCATCGGCGACTCGGCCAGGTAACGTTGCCACATTACGAGCCCGCCCAACGATGCGACGCCACGTGGTAACCGCACAGCTGCGCTGTTGTTGATCTCGTTCGGACGATTCCGACGAAGATTGCATGCAAACTTGCCGGTTGAGCTTTTGTGCAGCAACTCGGTTTTGGGCCATAAACGCAGTGAAGCGCTCGCTTGCGATGCCGTCCTTCTGCAACCGCGCCACCGCCGCGCCACCTTGGGTCCACGCAACAAGTTGAGCATCACACGCTGCCAACCGTTCCGCTTCTGACGGACGAAGCAGCCATACCGCTGCGATTGCGCACGCAGCGACCGCTCCGACGCCCGCGCTAACGTATGGCCACCACCGACGCCGCGGTGGTGCAACGATGGCAGCTAACGCTTGTTGCGAAGCTGCGACCGTTGCGAATCGCGCCAGCGGATTTTCGGCCGTACCCTTCGCAATGGCACCCGCAATTGCAGCTTGCTTTGCGGCCGGCAACCGTGCACCCTGCAACGCAACTTCGACGACGCGCCAAAACGCAAATACGTCACTCGCAACCGAAGCGGTTTCGCCGCTTGCAACTTCCGGCGCCCAATAACCGGGCGTGCCAGCGGCCATGCGTATTTCACGCGGTGCACTAGTGCGATGTGCCAGCCCAAGATCGACGATGACGGCCTCGCCATGCGTCGTAACCACAATGTTGGCAGGCTTCAAATCACCATGCACCACGCCCTTGGCGTGTAAACTCTGCAGGCCATCGGCGACGCCATGCAACACGTGCAAGCGAGCCTGCAAGGTAGTGCCATGTAGCCACTGGCCCAACGTTGTGCCAACCACGAGCTCCATCGCCAGAAAAATGGCTTCACCGTCGTCGCCAACATCGTGCACTGCGACCACATTTGGGTGCCGAATTGTTGCAAGCATCCGCGCTTCAGCCAACATGGCAGCGCGTTCTTGCTGCGCTTGCCCACCGCGATGCAGCAACTTGATAGCAACCCGTCGTTCGAGCAGCGGATCGATGGCTTCGAGCACAACACCAAGCCCGCCACTGCCCAGCGTACGCTCGACGCGATAGCGGCCAAGATGCCATTCGCTCGCTGCGTCTTGGGCTTTGACACCGCATGCAAGCAAGCCCTGGCAACTTTCGCACTCCGCCGTATGCAGCATCCACGTCTCGCGCTCCGCGGCGCTGGCAGCGCCACTTGCCCAAGCGTTCAGCGCTTCTTCCGACAGACAAGCCATAGCGTCTCGTAACAGGTTTCTGTTATGAAAAGTACGTGGATGATTTGATTGCGCGCATGCAGCAAACATATCCCGACCTGACGGCAAGCCCCGATGTCATGGCTGCGAACCTTGCGGCGGCCCCCATCGGCGCCGCGCACTACGACGATGTCATGCTTGCGTGGGCCGCTGGCTTTGGCAGCGCGAAAGCCCTCGCGACGCTTGAACAAGGGCCGTTGCAAACGGCGGTCCGGCACATCAGCCGGCGCGGCGTGCCTGCTGCTACTCTCGACGAAGCCAGCCAACATGTGCGCGTCCATATGTTTGCACCGTTGCAAGGTCCGCCACCGATCTTGAGTTTTCGCGGCCGTGGGCCACTGCAAGCCTTTTTGGCAATTGCCATTTTCCGTGCAGCCTTGCCGTTGCTTAAGCAACCAGCGGACCGCGTCTCGGAGCAGGTGCTCGTCGACACCAGCGCGTCACCAGAACTTGCGACGATGCAAAATTTGTATGGGGCAGCGGTGCGGACGGCCGTGATTGCAGCCTGGCATGCGCTCGACAAAGAATCACGATTCATCATTGGCTTGGAACTGCATCATCAATTGTCGTTTGTTGAAATGGCAACAATCCTAGATGTGCATCGGGTCAACGCAGCACGCCAAGTTGCGCGCGCCAAAGCGCGTTGGCTCGCTGGCACCCGACGTGAGTTGGCCGTTGCGTTGCACGCCGATGACAGCACGATTGATAGTGTGCTGCGCCTGGTTGATCTGCCGGTTACACTGGGTGATTTACCGACTACGTCAGCACCGGCTTGATGTGACGTGAACTTTTTTGATTTTTCTTCGCACGTTTTGGTGCGGCGCCCTTCTACGTAACAAAGGCGCGTACCAACACCCTAACGGGCGCGAAACAATCAAATGAACGTATCCCTTGTTTTCTGTAGTAGTTGCCTCACGTTGGCTGCATGCGGCGCCGAACCCGCCGCAGTCGATGCCCCCCTCAACGACGCCCGTGCCACCGTCGACGGCAATCCTATTGTTGACGGCCCCGGCCCCACTGCATGCAGCGGGCTCAATTTAAAATATTCGAGCCAACCGACGGCAGTCACAGCGACCGAGATCAACCGCAACAGCACGAGTCTCCATGCGTTGCTCATCAACGGCAATCTCAACGGCGATCCAGATCGGCTCACCATCGAAGCCTTCTATCGATTTGGCGTGACCACCGGCACGTTTTCCACGTGGGACAGCAACAGTCTCTGGTTGTTCAACGTGATTGCCGACGGTACATCGACCCGCCAGCTCTATACCAAGTCCGGCACATTCGTCGTGGCGTCGGTAACTGGCACCTTTGCCGCTACCACTTCTAATATGGTGCTGGTCGATAACCGCACAACGCCCACATGCTTCGTCAATTTGCCTGACATGACGATAAATGTACCCATCACCCAACCTTGAGCTCGCCAGCGAATAGGGGTTCCTGATTGCAGCGTCGGCGGGTCGGCGTTACAGTGATAGCAGATGTTGCGCCACGTCGTCTGCGCGGTTGCCGTTGCGAGCCTGGGGGCTTGCTACGAACCTGCGTCGACCCCAATGGTGGATGCGAGCGTCGACGCCAAACTCATTGATGCCAAAATCAGCCCGCCGGATGCACCACCAGCGCCGGAAACCAATTGCACCGACGGCTTCGATGGCGATCTCGACGGCAAAACCGATTGCGCCGACAGCGATTGCGCCAATAACGGCTTTTGCGTTTGCCACGACGTCCCGATGCCAACTGCGCCGGGTAACGGCGTCACCGGCGATTCTTTTGGGCGACTTGATATCCCTGGCAATGATCGCGAGACACTAACGAACATATCGCTGGTCCGCGGTTGGGCGCTCGACAGCAATGGCATTGCCAATGTCAAAATACGAATCGACAACGCCCGCGAAGTGCTGTTGACGTACGGCACCAGCCGCGCCGATGTCTGCGATGTATATCCAGGTTTCCCTGGTTGCAGCAATGTGGGGTTTCAAGCCAACTTTGATGTCCGCGGGCTCAGTCGCTGCGAACATCTTTTCGAAATCGTTGCGACCGATGGACTGGGCACGATGCGCGTAATCGACCGGCGCCGCGTCGTCGTAAATTGATCAAACAGGTTCTTTGAACGGGTGGCTCTTTGAACGGGTGGCTGGCACCCGATCCATCTGGCTCTTTGAACGGGTGGCTGGCACCCGATCCATCTGCACCCGATCCATCTGGCCGTAACATTTCGTTATCACACATGTTTTTTGAACGGGTGGCTGGCACCCGATCCATAGCACCCAATCCATATATTATTTTACCCTGGTATTAATACTTATTATCCGGGTATAATACATGAGTGAGTCCCTCATATTCTTCCTTCCAAGACGACGCACTGCTGGCAACCGGAACATTGGCGGCCGTTACGACCGAAG
>Ga0116158_10000702_pt1 | contig 31784 bp, 30 predicted proteins | sample AD_UKC052_MetaG_FD_89883 | JGI IMG/M metagenome (GOLD analysis project Ga0116158, IMG submission 89883) | Active sludge microbial communities of municipal wastewater-treating anaerobic digesters from USA - AD_UKC052_MetaG | ecosystem: Engineered > Bioreactor > Anaerobic > Digestate | place: USA... | reverse complement strand
CAACCACAGTCAACAATGTGTTAACCAACCCGTATATCCTTAGCATAGCTGACCTCACTGCCAATGCGACCTACAGCATTGCCGCATTGAGTGATTCGGGCTGTACGGCGACCGCGACAGATTTAACCGGCGCTGCGGTAGTTACGGTCATCAACGGTACACCGGGATTGTGGACAGGCCTGGTGAGTACCGATTGGTTTGACTGTAAAAACTGGGACGGAGGGCTGCCCTCACCAACCATAGACGCGCAGATTCCTTCGGGCGCGGTCAGGATGCCGCTCATAGATCCTGCAAATTCTGTTTATGCCGCGCTCTATAGTAACATCGCCACTGCGCAGGACGTGATCATAGCCAACGCGGCCTCGTTGACCATGGCAGCCAATTCGGATTTGTATGTGAGCAGGGATTGGAAAAACAACGGCATCTTTGCACCCGGCCAGGGAACGGTGACTTTGAACGGGGCCACGGCTGGGCAAATCCAAGGTATCAACTCGGGGATCAAAACCAATGAAACGTTCTATAACCTCACGCTCAATACGGCCAACGGAGCCAAAGGCGTTAATTTGGCGGATGGCTATGAACTCACCGTTTCGAATCTTTTGTCGCTCCAAAGCGGCGACATCCGATTAACTGGTGAAGCGCAAATCGTACAATCGGGATTGGTGGCCAACCCAGTTAGCGGTACAGGTAAAATATACCGAGACCAGCAAGGTACCCGAAGCAGTTTCAATTACAATTATTGGTCATCGCCGGTGAGTGATAATGGCATCGATTATACGATAGCCGATGTATTAAGGGACGGAACCGATGTAACTACCAACCCATTCGCCCCAACGGCAATCACCTTTGGTCCTGGCCCCTATTTTGCCGACGGTACGCTTTCAAATCCAGTCAAGATCAGCGACTATTGGTTGTTCAAATACACGAGCATCAGCACCGTTTACGCCGATTGGCAACATATAGGCAGTACCGGGACGGTCAAGGTTGGCGAAGGCTTTACGATGAAAGGAACCGACGGTATTGCCAATATTACAGACCTTCAAAATTATGTGTTTGCCGGTAAGCCCAATAACGGCGACATCAGCCTAAACATTTCACCGAACCAGATTTATTTTGTGGGCAATCCGTATCCGTCTGCGATGGATGCCGATGAATTTATCAAAGACAATATCAAGGATGGGGCGGGTAGAAATGCCACAAACGTGATTAGCGGCGCATTGTATTTCTGGAACCATTTCGCGGGCCACACGCACATTCTGGCGTCCTATATAGGAGGTTATGCCACTTATACTTTACTCGGAGGCGTCAATGCCATTTCAAACGACGCCCTGATCAACAACAATGGCGCAACGGGTACACTGGTTCCTCGGAAATACATTCCGGTGGCGCAGGGCTTTATGGTCAGGACTACCTTAGATCCTTTGCTGGTTACCAACAACCCCAATTTGTCTACCGCCATAACCGGAGGCCCGATTCTGTTTAAAAACAGCCAACGCGCCTTTATGGTGGAGTCGGCGGCCAATTCGATCTATAGCATGAATCGATACCGCTCTGCAAAACACAAATAAAAGTTAAAGTTTCAAAATTAAAAGTAATACTATTATTTTTGCATAAAAATGTATCAAATGGACTCTATTCTGAGCAACTTAAAGATAACGGTAAACCAGAAAATTTACCTTAAAGATCCCGAAAGCACCACGCTGGGTAAAAAAATTATAGAAGAAAGCATCAACCTAATCCACGAAATTGGGTTTGAAAACTTTACTTTCAAGAAGTTGGGCGTACAAATTTCCTCTAATGAAAGCTCTATTTATCGGTATTTTGAATCCAAACACAAACTGATGGTTTATCTGTCTTCTTGGTACTGGGGATGGATAGAATACAAATTGCTGTTTGCCACGACCAATGTTCCCCATCCGATGGAAAAACTCAAACGGGCAATAACGGTAGTAACCGAAGAAATCGTCGATGACACAGAAACCCTGCACATCAACGAATCGATACTCAACAAAATCATCATTGCCGAGTTTACCAAAACCTTGTTGACCAAGGAAGTCGATGAAGAAAACAAGGAAGGTTTCTTTTTGGTGTACAAAAGGGTAATCAATCGGTTAATCGAGATTATTGAGCAGGTCAATCCCGATTACGGCTTTTCAAAAAGTCTGGCCTCGTCAATCGTTGAGGGCGCTCTGCACCAGCACTTTCTCAAGGACCATCTCAAAACCATAACCAATTGCGCCACCACCACTACAGTAACCGATTTTTATATCGATTTGATTGAAAAAACCTTAAGACAATAAACATGGCACTAACAGCAGCCCAACGGCTAACCAACCTCCTTAAACTGGATCGCAAAGATATTTTACAGGTCTTCTTTTATGCCATATTTGCCGGACTGGTGAGCTTGTCGCTTCCGCTCGGGATCCAGGCCATTGTCAATCTTATCCAGGCGGGACGTGTGAGCGTTTCCTGGATTGTGTTGATTTTTGTAGTGATTTCTGGCGTGGCTTTGGTTGGCATCCTCTCGCTCATGCAACTCCGCATTACTGAGAACCTGCAGCAAAAGATTTTTATACGCTCGTCTTTTGAATTTGGATTCAGGCTCCCAAAGATCAAAACCGAGGAATTGCACAATGAATATCCGCCAGAACTGGCCAATCGGTTTTTTGATACGCTAACCATACAAAAGGGTGCGGCAAAACTGCTGATTGATTTCTCGGCGGCATTGCTGCAGATTACCTTTGGAATTATCTTGCTCTCGCTTTACCACCCATTTTTTATCCTCTTTGGCCTGCTGCTGTTGCTTTTGCTGTACGTCATCTTTAAATTCTCATACAATTCGGGGCTCTCCACCAGTATGAAAGAATCCAAATTCAAGTATAAGGTCGTGGCCTGGCTTCAGGAAATTGCCCGGAACAGTTTCAGTTTTAAAAAAGGGACCAATTTTGACTTTGCCCTAACCAAAAACGATAAGCTGGTTGCCGATTACCTTTCGCATAGGGAAAGCCACTTCAACATCATCAAAAGACAATTTACACAGCTCATTGTTTTCAAGGTCATCATTACCGCAGGACTACTGCTCATTGGCGGTTACCTCGTGCTCAACCAGCAAATGAATATTGGCCAGTTTGTGGCCGCAGAAATTATCATACTGCTCGTAATCGGTTCTGTAGAGAAAATCGTTATGGGACTCGAAACGCTCTATGATGTGCTTACCGCGACAGAAAAGATCGGGCAGATTACAGACCTTGCTACCGAAGAGAATACAGCTCCGAACACTGATTTTTGTTACACCAACATCCAGCTTTCGGCAGAAAACCTCAACTACAAATTCCCCGACAGCCCCGATCATGTACTCGAGAAAATTAACCTGACCATTAACCAGCCCGAGAAGATACTCCTTGAAGGCACCAATGGCTCGGGACGAACAACGCTGATCCGTATTTTGGCCGGTCTGCTCCATCCCACATCAGGCTCACTTTACATCAACGACGATACCTATAAAGCCATCGACATCGAGATGTATCGCAGCCATATCAGCACCATCATCACCGGCGAAACACCCTTTGAGGGAACCATATTGCAGAACATCACCTTCAACAACCCGCTGGTAAGCCAGGAGCAACTGAAATGGGCCATAGACAGCGTAAAGTTGGGAGCCTACATCAAATCCTTGCCCAAAGGACTCAACACCAAAATTCTGCCCGAAGGAAGACAGCTTCCCGCCTCTATCGCCCAAAAAATTCTTTTGGCGCGCAGCATCATCAACAAACCCAAAATCATCTTTTATGAGGACGCACTCGAGAAAATGGACTACGACGTAGCGAGAGAAATAATCGATTTCCTGACTTCGGATGCCAACCAGTGGACTTTGATCGTCTCGTCTAAAAATGAATACTGGAAAAAGAAATGTACCCGTTTGATTACCATTGAACACGGAAAAATAATCGGTGACACCAAACAATAATTGCCATGTTAAATATTTCAAATCACAACCGCATTGGCCAGGACATCAGTAAGTACAGCACTTTTAAAACGCTCGAACAAAGGCCGCATTACAAAATCTTAAACCGCATAATCGTTGGCGTTTCTGCTTTTTGTGTGATTATCCTGTTCTTGCCCTGGACACAAAACATCTCCGGAGCGGGCGCCGTCACTACCTTAAAGCCCGATCAACGACCACAGACCATCCACGCCGCCATCGCCGGACGCATCGAAAAATGGTACGTAAAGGAAGGCGACTTTGTAGCCAAAGGCGACACGATCCTGTTCATCTCAGAAATCAAAGAAGACTATCTCGATCCCAACCTGGTAGAAAACACCCAACGCCAGCTGATGGCCAAGGAAATGTCGGGCAAGTCCTACGGCGGAAAAGTGGGTTCGTTGGCCGTACAGATTGCCGCGATCCAAAAAGAAAAAGAGCTGAAACTGCAACAGGCAACCAACAAAGTAAAACAATCACAGCTCAAGATCAAGAGCGACAGCATCGATCTGGTTGCGGTGAGAACACAGGTTAAGATTGCCTCTACGCAATTCAACCGCTCGCTGGCGCTCAACAAAGAAGGTTTGAAACCCATGACCGATGTAGAAGAAAAGCGCCTGAAACTACAGGATGCCGAAGCCAAGATCATCACCCAGGAGAACAAACTATTGGCGAGTGAAAATGAATTGATCAATGCGCGCGTAGAGATCAATCGCATCATGGCCGAGTATACAGAAAAGGAACAGAAGACAAGAGGCGACCAATATACAGCCCTTAGCAGCCAATACGACACCGAAGCCCAGGTCAACAAATTAAAGAACCAATACGCCAACTATCAAATCAGGAATGGTATGTATTACATAAAGGCACCGCAAAGCGGCTATGTGAACCGCGCCCTGCAATCGGGTATTGGCGAAACGATCAAAGAAGGAACCCAAATCGTGAGCATAATGCCCGCCAACTATGACATTGCCGTTGAGACCTTTGTGTCGCCTACCGACTTACCACTTTTGCACAAGGGCGAAAAAGTACGGGTTTGGTTTGACGGTTGGCCCACGATTGTTTTTTCTGGTTGGCCCGGAATGTCTTACGGAACGTACGGCGGAACCATAGTCTCTATCGAGAATTTTATCAGTGAAAACGGCAAGTTCAGGGTACTCATAGCACCCGACAAAGACGAGGTGAAATGGCCCAAACAAATCAGCATCGGGTCTGGCGCCCAAACCTTGGCACTTCTTGAAAATGTCCCGGTTTGGTTTGAACTCTGGCGCACGCTCAACGGCTTCCCTCCCAACTATTACCAGCCCGCAACAAAGGCACAAAAAGAAAAGAAATGATGCGATTAAAATTACTGGCTTTAGTATTGTTTGGATTTTCGGCTTATGGTCAGTCGGGAGACGCAACGATATTGACCTATGCAGAGTTCATCGGTTACGTCAAAAAATTCCATCCGTTGGTCAAATCCGCCAATTTGCAGGTGAGCGCGGCGCAAGCCAACCTGATGATGGCGCGCGGCGGCTTCGATCCGAAAATCGAGGTGGATTTTGATAAAAAACAGTTCAAGGACAAGGAATACTACTCGGTCCTCAACAGCAGTTTTAAGATTCCCACCTGGTACGGCATCGAGGTCAAGGCCGGATTTGACAACAACGAGGGCGTTTATCTCAATCCGCAAAATACCGTTCCCAATCAGGGTTTGACATCGCTCGGGATTGCGGTGCCCGTGGCTCAGGGATTGTTGATCAACCAGCGTATGGCCGACCTGAGAAAAGCCAAAGCGCAGATTCGGCTAAGTCAGTCAGAACGTGACCTGGAGTGTATTGAAGTAATTTATGATGCCTCTGTAGCCTATTTCAACTGGAAAAAAAACTTCAGTGAAGTACAGTTGTATGAAAAGTACCTCGCCAATGCCAACCTGCGCTACCAAGGCATCTCCAAGCTCATTGAGCAAGGCGACAAGCCTGCAATAGACAGCACCGAGGCCGGAATCGTGGTCAGGAATCGCGCCCTGAGCTTAGAAGATTCGCGATTGAAATTGGCAAAGGCCAAATTGGAGTTGGCCAACTTCTTGTGGCTCGACAATAATATTCCGTTAGAACTCCAGGACGGCATCATTCCGCAAGACAATCTTGCCACAGGATTAAAAGAGACATTGCTTCTCGATCAATTGATTGTCGAGGCGGTCACTGTAGACAGCCATCCAAAAATCAGTGCCCTGAACAGCAAAATTGAAATGCTTGACATAGACCGAAAGTTGAAAGCCAATATGCTGTTGCCAAAAATAGACCTCGCTTACTCGTATTTGTCAGAGCCAACGTACTTTGACAATTACAGGTTTCAGGACTACAAAGTAGGCGTTAACTTTTACTTTCCGCTTTTTCTTAGAAAAGAGCGCGGCAGCCTTCGGGTGACAAAATACAAACTTGAGCAGGGAAAATTTGATTTGGATTTGGCCCGCGTGCAACTCAAAAATAAAATCAGCGCCCAGCAAACCGAAATTGAATCTTTAGAAAAACAACTGCAGTTGATTGGCCGATTGGTAAAAGACAGCCAAACGATGCTCAATTCTGAAGATCGCCTGTTCAGTTTTGGCGAAAGCTCGATGTTCCTGATCAACTCCCGGGAGAACAATCTCGTGGCCAGCCAATTGTCGCAAATTGCTATAGAAAACCGCTATTTTGAGTCGAACGTGGCGTTGTTCAGGGCAATCGGGAGATTGTAATCGTGAACGCGTCCACGAAAATTTTAGAATCAAACGTCCGGCCCGAAAGCACCTTTTTCAGGATGGCTGTGCGGTTTTAAATTCGGCAAGCAACTGCCCGATTCGTTGCTGCAGATCCAGGGCTTGGTTTGCTATTGTATTCTGCAATGATTGCGCCCATTGGGTAAAATCGGCCGGATGCTGCTGCTTTTTACCCGTGTTGATGTTCACCGGAATTAATTTTGTCCGCATTATCGCTTTAAGGTGGTTTTGATCACCGCCAATCATGAGGATTTCTACATGAATTTGGTCTGGGGTGACAGCCAGCAACGTAGACCGGATCGTAACCTCTTCATTGTAACGGGCCGGCTTGAGGTATGCAATTTCATGGCTGCCCACAACCCATCCCAAACCGCTTTTGTAATACGCAGGCAAGTCAAGGTCGTAATAGTCTTTAAGGTGGTCTTCGCGCGCATTGATAAAATAGTCTAGGTAACGCGAATTATTGAGGTGCCCAAATAGATCGCAGTCGTTGAAACGGATTTTGTAAGTAGAACTTGGATTGAGATTCATAGTTTTGTTTTTGGATGATTTTTGTGTTTGAAACGAATTGTCGGCATTTCGGTTCACCGCTTTGGCGCGAACGCTTTAACCATGGTGTCACAGCTTTAGGTACAGGTTCCGGTCGAGGTCAATGATATGGATCTCACCGCTGATCATCGCCGGAACAAACAATACGCCATCCAAAATGGTGAAATCTGCCGGACCCGCAATCGGCTCGTGCGCATTAATGGTTCTAACCCGGTTGGAACCGTAGATCCCAATACCTTGTATGATTCCCTTTTTCTCAAAAGCTACCCAATTGCTTACATACAGTACGTCATTGCTGATAAATATCCCATCGTACATTCCTTCTATCTGGGTTACTTTGTGAAAAGTGTTGTCCTTGAGATTGATATAACCCACAACCCCATTGGCTTTTTCGCTTGCTCCTATGCCGTTGACGTAAATCCGGTTGGCGTTTTTATAGCAGAACAAACCATTGATCCCCAAAATGGTTTTGTCGGTCGTGACTTCCTCGTACGATTTGGCGGTAAGGTTCACCTTGTAGAGTTTGCTTTTGTCGGTCGCAGAAACATAGAGGGTGTTGTTGTCCCATACGGCGATATCATTGAGAAAGGCAGTGTCTTTGCTCAGGTCAATTTCAAATAATTTGCCGGATGTTTTTAGGTCGAATGCCACTAGCCTGTCTATATCGGTGAGGTATAGCACGCCCTTGTTTATGGCGATTCCCTTAGGCGCATTTAGTTTTTCGGCGAACAATGACACCTGGAGTATATTGCCTTTTTTGTCGAGCTTTACGATTTTCCCGTCGCCGTCCCTGGCCGCCGGATCTAGCTTTTGCCCGATGTCGGCGGCATAGAGGAACTTGCCGTCTGTCGCCAGGCTTTCTATGTGACCGAAACCTGCCACGGTTTTCATGTTTTGTGCCTGAATGTTGGTTGCTATAAGCAATCCTAATAGCGTTAAAAATTTGATCGTGTTTTTCATGATAGGGTTTGTGTATAAATGTTTGCTTTGGCTTTTGTGCTTTGCGTTTGCATTTGAGACTTACGCTGGTTTTTCAAGCGTGCTGATCTTGGCTTGCAGATCATTGAGCGCCTGATCGTAACAAGGTGTCGAAAGATTTAAGGATTGGGCCTCGGCGATAACCTCCTCTACCAATGCACCAATCTCTGATGGCGCGTTCTTTTCTAAATCAAGCTGGAACGACGATTTCACATAGCCGCTGAATTTACCCAGAAGCCCTATGTTGTTGAGTACCGTTGCTTCATCTACGAAAACCCCTTTGGCTTTGGCCAACTGCATGAGCTCTCCAATGAGGTCGATGTAGAGGTATTCTGCTTCGCGGCTTTCCAGTATCTCGGTAAAGGTGATCCTAAACAGGGCGGTTACTATAGCCGCCGGAGATACGAACATAAATTTTTTCCAAAGCGCGGTGCCGATGTCGGCTGAGTAAGTGGTATCGATCCCGGCGTAATTAAAGATTTTTGCGATGTCCTGCCCTTTCGCATTGACCTGCCGATCGGTGCCAAAGAATAGTTTGGCCGGCCCGGAGATGTGATTGATTTTGCCGGGACCTACCTTATTGGAAGCAATGTAAATACAACCTTCCATCAAGGTAGCCCTATCCGGTAAACAGGGTTCTATGACCGCCCTGCCGTTGATGGTGTTTTGCGTGGTGATTACCGTTGTGCTGGCTGTGATGCATTGGGCGTACCGTTTGAGTGTGGCCGCAACAGCAAAAGTCTTTGTACAGAGTAGGAAAATATCGATCGGGCCAATCGCATCAGGGTTGTCGGAGACCAACGTTGGCTTGCATTGGTAGGTTATGTCTTTAGACATAAGCGTTAAACCGTTGGCTTTTATGGCGTCGAGGCTTTCTCCTCTTGCAATGAATACGATATCGACATTTTCGAAATTTTCGTAATAATGGGCAAGTTTGCCACCAAGGTACCCGCCAATCCCTCCTATTCCTGCGATTGCGATTCTTGTTTTCTTGTTTTCCAGCATGGTGTTCATGGTTTAAGTCTTTTTAAGGGTTTCATTGATAATTTCTTTTTTTATAATTTTTGTGTCGCCAGCCGATAGTAACCTCAAGCCATTGGCGACGTAGGCTGCGAGTTCTTCGTCCGAAATACTGTCATGGGCTATATCCAGCCAAAAAGCAGTTCCCAATAGGCGGCCTCCGTTGGTGAAATGCGTTTCAAAATCAAACTTTACCTGCTTGTGTTTTTTTGTGGTTTGCCGCGCCGGGGATTCATCCGATAAGGTTCTGGCCGATAAACCGATTAGTGCACTGATGCGGGCCAAATGATGATCATCATGTTCGGCCACAAACACAAAAAGGTCTGTAATATTCATGGGTGTTTTTAACCTTGGGTGCAAGGCCGATTGGATCAGGTCTTCATCGGTAAGCAATTGCAGTTGTTTAATGGTCTGTTGCCTTATTTCCCTGAAGCCGCGCAACAGCACTTCTAACGGCGTATCATTGTGACCGGCAAGATGGGTCTGGTTGTTTTGCAAATCGGTGGCGCGCATTTCTGGTTGGCCTGTCAATACGTCTTCTAGTCGGCGCTGCCATAAGGTTTCAAGGTCTGACAAGTGCCCCAGATTTTCTTTGATTGTCCAGGAATGGTCTATTGCCAGGTGCAGCGTTTCTTCTGGGATTGCTCTTAGTTTTTCCTCCAGCCGTGTAGGAGTTCCCGAAAGCCTTTCTATAACGCCCGGGAAAATGCGCTGGCTGTTGCCCAGACTAAATTTTCGGTCAAACCATTTCTCTTGTCTCATGTTTAAAATCTTACCGATTTATACTGCTAGTTCTAGTAAGGCTACTTTTAGGTTTCTGTGCTGTTCGGGTAGTTTTTCGGTGTTGGGCGTAGTGTAATCTTCGATATGGAGAAACCCGAAGCTTTGGTAATAGCCGATAATTTTGGGGTTTTCTGCCCAAGTGTCCATCCGAATGTATCTTAACCCATTTTTTACAGCAAATTCTCGTACCCAATTGAGTATTTTCTGGAATTGCTTTTGCCCTTTGAACATGGGGTTTACCACGATCCTGTGTAGGTAGATCGCATTGCCTTTTTCTTTCTCTCTCCAAATCAGCGCGTCGGTAAAGCAAATGCTGAATACACATAGGATATGGTCGTCCTGAACAATCTTAAACTGGTGGTTACGCTCTATGTCGATTGTGAGGAAATCTTTGTCATAGGTTGTCCAACCCACATAATTGTTGTTTTTAATGTAGCCGATGGCTTCATCGAACAAGAAGTAAATGAAGTTCAAATCAGCTGGCGAAGTATTCAGTACGTTATGGTTTTCTGGTATTCCTGACATGTTAAGGCGTGTGATTGAATTATTGTCTGAAGTTGGGTTGATGCTGGTTCATTTCACTGAACTGTTGGATGGTCTTATGATGGTGCGCCACGTGGTAAATGGTGAAGTAAAGGATTTCGCGGACGGTTAATTTTCCCAACGTCGGATGCGGGCAATTGTAGGTCTCCAGATCCTCCTCCGACCAATCCAGCAAATGGGAAATGAAAGCCTCAAGTACGGCCTTTCCCTGATCTACCAAATCCCTTACGCTTGTTTCCAGGTTCTCTTGCGGTTCGTACCCAGGCGCTGCCGTGACGCCGGTTCCCAGGTTGGTTTTGAATAACGCCATTGCTGCGGCATAACTTGCCGATGCGCGATCAGATAAGCCAAAGCTAGAGGCTATCCCCGATTTGGGAAGCGCCAGGTAGTTGCTCAATCGCAGCAAAGCAATATTCAAATGCGCGGTATTTTGTGCTACCGACCATTTGCCTTTAACAGCACTATTGGTGTTGGGGAGCTCAAGGGCGGTTTCCCAAAAAGCGAGGTGCGCGCCTTTAAGGTTGGTTATGATTGCTGCTTTTTTCATCTTTCTTTTGACTTCTGATTGTACATTCCGGGTAATTTAGATTCATGACTTTATCTCAATAGGATTGCCATTTGCTATTACGATGACCGAGGCACCGACGCCATTACAGACAACCGCTACCACGATCTGCCTCCTTCATGCCTAAGAATCCATGTGCTTGGCTTTTGGTTGTATTTGCTTTTTGAATTACTTGTTCGGCGGTGAGGCCTAAAATTGGAGGCGTTTCAACCCCTATGCAATTGAGGTAGATGCAAAGCGCACCGCGATGGTGGATCTCATGAACAATCAAAGCCCTGAGGAAGTTGGCAATACTGGTCTGGGTACCGCTTACGGTTTTGATTTTCCTGTAGAGGTCGCTGTCCTTCAGTGTGCCAAAAATGGCCATCGATTCGGCATGCGCCTGATGGAAATAACTCAGGATGTCTTCGTGATTTGTTGCCAGCTCCTTTGCGCAACCTACGTAGGAAACGGGATTTCCCAGAATCAACTCGGCGAACAGGTTTCGTTCTATGGCAGCGATGTGGCGCACCAAATCGCCAATGGTGTACTTGCCGGCTTTGTAGGTCCAGTTGATCTGGTCTGGCGGGATTACATTAATGATGCTCTGCGTCGTTTCCCGAACCTTTTCGTAGTAAGACAAAAACGACTGTATTGTTTGAATTTCCATAGCTTGAATTTATAAATATACCAATCGGTATATTTTATGCTAAAATTTTTTAGGTTCTTAAATCGTTGATCATTCGCTCCAGGTAATCCATTGTTACGTGCAAAACCTCAGAACTGCCCGTCACTTTTGCCTGCATGACGGCTCCTTCAATTAACGCCATAAGCAGGAACGAAAACGCCGTGGCATCTGTAGAGGCTTTGATTTCATTTCTTTCAATGCCGGTGGTTATGGACTTTTCTATCGCCTTTTTCCAGAAACCCAAGGCTGCTATTACCTTTTTCCGCAGCAAAGGATGGGTATCATCGGCTTCTGTCGACGTATTTAGAATGGGGCAACCTGCTTTTAAAATAGGAAGTTCCAGGAAATGCCTGTAGGTTTTAGGATATACCAATAGGCGGTCTACCATGTTGGGACACAATTCTATCTGCTTTCTAAGGTATTCTACTATTAGGCTGTAATTGTGGTCGAAGGCCGCCAAAGCCACGTCGTCTTTATTTTCAAAATTGCCATAGATGCTTCCTTTGGTCAATCCGGTGGCCTCGGTGAGATCATACATGGACGTACCGGCATATCCTTTTGCATTGAATATGGGTGCGGTTTTCTCGATTATAAACTGCTTGGTACGCTCGGCCTTTGACATCATTAAAATTTAAACTACGGGACAAATATAAACAAAAATATACCAATCGGTATTAAAAACGAATTTATTTGCCAAAAAAAACATTCATCACTGTTTTGTCCTGATGTCGGGGCTATGGGTTGGTGTGGCTCACGCGATTGATTTTCGGTATTGGGCAGGCTATATTGTGGCTTTTGCAAGCTTTTCAGCAACCGTTATTGTTGCTAAGATTGCGTTTGAAAAGCACCGTATTATTTTGCGCAATGTAGTCGCCAGACAAAATCAAAAAGGGATGATTGGGCGAACAGCTCGCACTTCGGCTTCTTACAATTATCTTATCATGCTCTTTGAGCCCATTCAACTGCCGAAAATCCTTAGGGGAAAATTGCATCATATATTCCTCTCCGTTAATGTTTACAATAAGCCATTTTGGCCCCGTTGAATTGGCGTTTGCGCGCTCAAAAGTAACCGAGGTGACCACGGCCTCCATATCTGCAAAAGTGTTTAGATCCTTCTTTATTTTTTCATAACTGGCCTGCGCTTTCTGGCCTTGCGGAGAAACTTCCCATGATTTGTAAGCTATACCATCGGGCGAAGCTTCCCATTTTTTACGCGCATCGGCTGCGGGTTTCCTTGCGGCAACAGACAACGGTTTTGGCGACGGTTGGGTTTCATCTTTAATTGAACGATGAACAACAGAATCAAAGGTTAACTGGGAAAAGCCAAACACCAGCCCGCTCACTGCGATTAGCGATAGCATCAGTCAACAAATTGTTTTTTTCATGATTTCTGTGCATTGCGGTTGAAGTACAAATCTAATCCGAAAAGATTCGGGCTGCCAAATTGGGTTTGTAAATAAAATTGTAAAAATCGTAAATAAATGGGGTTATTGTCATTCTTGCTCGACAATGGGACCATTTCTGGTGGATTTTATCGCTTACTTCAATCGCTCTAACTTTCCCTTTCGCTTCACGATATTTTTATAATCCCACTGGATTTCCCTCGACTTGCCAAGCCATATTTTTAAATCTTCAACATTGATCTGGCCAACATCATTGTAAAAAACAGACGCGTCTTTGAATTTTTCGCCTTTAACGTTTAACTGCATCTCGCCAAAATCGGCACCGCTCCAAAACATTAAACGAATGCCCGCTTTTTGTTTGCTGTACCCTACAATCGGATTACCGTCTAAAAACCATACGGGATGCGCATGCCAGATTTTACTTTCGGCTTCGGGTAATTGCGTTTCGATAATGGTGGCAAGCTGCTCGCAAATTTGGTGGTGGGCGGGGTTTTGGGAAGCGTTGTATTGTTGGATTTCTTTTTTCATTGTGCTGTTGGATTGTATTGGTGGGACATCCTCAATGCAAATGTATCTTATTTGTGCATTTGGGATAATTTGAACAGCCTAAAAAATGGACCCCATTGCGATTGTTCAGTTTTAACTTGATTCGGGAACCAGAGGGAAAATAAAGATTTCAACTAAAAACAATCGAAGTTAAAAATCAGATATAACTGAGGTAGGAGCAATTAATATCCGCATCTCAAAAATTATTCTTCTTTTCAAAAAGCAACTCCGGAAGTACAATTTTCACTTCAATCCCTTTGTCTTCATCTCTCCAATAAACCATAAAATTCACTTTCGCCTCTTTCAATTCATAACCATTAACCTTGAGCTCATCCATTGTGATAAGAAATTTCTTTGAGTATTTTAAAACCAATTCTCCTTTGTCATTTTTGCAGCCTTCATTACAAACAGTCATTGAATCGCCGCTTTTCAATACGTTGATGCGGTGCTGCACATATTCAAAATATCCCAAATTCAAATCTTTATGTGACAGGTGCAATACCTGCTCACTTGGCCTTGTGAAAGTGTCTGTGTTTTCAAATATTTCAAGCCCTTCGGTTTTAATATGATTAAGATAGTTGCCATTCAAATGAACCGTCAGATTTTGTTTTGCTCTGGTCATGGCCACATACAGTTGCCGCTTGGCTTGGTCTTCTGTTGCATCAAAGTGATCAAGAAGCAGAAAGACATTGTCGAACTCTTTCCCTTTCGCTTTATGAATGGTCGAAACAAAAATGGTTTCACCGTTCGTACCTATAAAATCTTCGAGTTTGGATTCGCGGATAAAAACTTCAAAGTCAGATTTGTATTTCCTTTTCGTATTCGTACCCTCAAAATCCTTGATAAGGTTATGGCAAATTTCAAATTTTGAGCTTAGCTTATATTTTTCAATCAACTTTCTTTTGGCAATGCCCCATACCTCATCGCTGATCAGATAGACGTTTTCATTTAATTGAAGTTCATTTAAAAAGAAGCGGACTTCTTCAAGATTATACAAGCTAAAGCTATCATTACTCTGAATTAGTTTTGCATGCATTCTGTTTTTCGTCAATAATCCTGCAACGAGTGAAGCATCTTCGTTGCGGTGTGTCAAAACGCAGGTTGTCCCCGAAAGTCCCGTAGCCATAATGTCGTCAATGAGCGGCGTAATGAGGTTTGTGTTTTGATAATGAACCACTTTTATTTTCCCGTTGTCTGGCTGCCTGGCTGCAATAGGAATCTCTTTGAGTCGTTTTTCAATAGTTCTTAAAAACTGGTTCGAGAAACATACTAAATTACTTTTGCTTCGGTAATTGGTGATCAATTCATATTTGGTTGCTTGCTGTTCTGAAATAAAACCCATTAAATATTTTGAATCGGCACCGCGCCATTCATAAATATTCTGGTCATCATCGCCTACAGCAATGACACGCATTTCCTCATTGACATCCATGAGCGCTTTAACCAATTCGAACTCATGGGCGTCCATGTCCTGTGCTTCATCAATAACGAGTACCGTTTTTGTAATTCTGCTGGCTTCGACTTCATTATTCTTAATTTTCTCAACGGTATCTTTGATGATTGAAGTAGAATTGTCAATGTTACCAACCTTTCCCAACAAATCAAAGCAATACGAATGAAAGGTTTTGATATCGATGAAATGCGCGACGTTTCCAATCAAATCAATCAAGCGCTTCTTAAATTCGGTTGCGGCGGCTCGTGAAAAGGTCAGCATCAGCAGTTGCTCGTGCTTCACATCTTCCATCAACAGTAAAGAGGCTAACTTATGGACCAGCACTTTTGTTTTTCCACTTCCCGGTCCGGCGGCAACCACGATATATCTTGAATCCTTGTCGTCAATAATCTCTCGCTGAACCTCGGATAACGAATCAAAAAGTTGCTTGTATTTGGTTGGAGTAATGTTTCTTCTTATCTCGGATTCCCGACTGCCCTTAAAATACTTGCCGATAAAGGACTGGAAATTCAATTGGAAATAATCATCCACAAAGGTCAGGGCTCCGGTGTAATCGTCAACCATTTTCTTGGCATACTCGCCCACGATGTGAATTTGCTGCACCTTATGGTCGTAATACTGACTTAATTTTTGATAGTCCTGTTCTTTATATTGTACCCTGTTGTTCTGTTCGAGCCGGTCAATGGTCAGCCTATTGTAGACCACCAGAAAACCGCCTTCAATTTTAATCGCTTCAATCCTGGACAGATAAAACAAAGCATCTTCAATATCATCGATCGTGGCGTTGATGTCAAACAGTTTGATTTGCTGCACGAAGGCTTCAAGTAACTCGAGCACCGAAAATTCAATCAATACCTCATCCTTTTCCGTATCCTCTTTCTCAATAATCCTGTTGCTTTTGTCATAAAGATAACCCACAATAAAAACAGCGAGTTCGTGGCGTTTCTCCAATCTTGCCTGCAGCTCATCGGTGGGTTGACAACCAATGGCGACGATGTGATTCTTTGAGTAATCTTTGTGGTGGCGCTTGATCCAATGCTTAATCGCCCAGAAGTTTAGAATCGTTTTTATTTTATTGGGAGAGACATCTTTACATCCACTTTGTTCTGCAAGTTCGTTGAGTTCTTTGATGTGGAAAGATTTTTCCTGTTCCTCAAATAACGGGCAAAGGAAATCCTCAATCTTTCTGTAACTTTCAGTAATGGCAAGCGATCGATTTTTATGCTCGCCTTTTTTGATGAATGCCGATAAATCTTTGGTGTCTGCTAATATTTTTTCATCGCGCAATAAATTCACTACCGAAATCACATTGCGGATATCAAGCCCTAAATGATCTGAAAGGTAATCCACTCTCGATTCGGCTTCATCGCCGCTGGAGCGCTTCCTGCTTTTACTCGAAAAAAGACTTTTGATGATTCTTGTCCCTGTTATTTTCTGATCTTCGGTAAATTTATGAGAAGTCATTATTTTATCAATAGCCTCCTGGGCCGTTTTTGAAAGGATGCTATTGGCAAAAACCCTGGGCATGTTCTGTTTTCGTTTCACATAGCCTGCATCTTCTAGGGCGGCAATTGCAGTGGTCACTCTGGTTTCAATCTCACTCAGATTGTCATCCCAACCCGCTACTCTAGCAATTTCTAAAACCGATTTTTGAACGCTCGATTTAAAATTGGTAATGAACTTGATGGCTTTCCAAATCTGTTTGATTTCATGCAAGTTGAGTTTCGTTTGGTTCAGCAGAATGAAATGTTTGCTTAAGTCTTCTTCATTGAAAAGTACATAACATTCGGCCGTGATGTTTTCATCCCTACCCGCCCGGCCTGATTCCTGCACGTAGTTTTCGAGTGAATCAGAAATCTCATAATGGATTACCATACCAACGTCTTTCTTGTCGACGCCCATCCCGAAAGCGGAGGTCGCCACCATGATTTGAACATCCCCGGCAATAAACGCATTTTGGTTTTCGGTTTTGTCCTTGCTTTCCATCTTGCCGTAAAACGCCCTGGTATTGAATCCGTCGTCATTGAGTCGTGCCGCCAAATCCCGCGCGCGTTTCGTTCTGGAAACATAGATAATGGCCGGGCAATCCTTCTGCTCTATTAAATCGCGAACGGTATTGTATTTATCCTCATCATCGCCTCTTTCAAAAACGCGGTAATGCAGGTTGGTTCTCGTGGCTTTAGACGGGAATATTTCAAACTTAATCCCTAATTTTTCCCTGAAATACTCACAAATGTCAACAATGACTTTTTGTTTTGCGGTAGCGGTGAAACACGAAACCGGAATCCGCCCTTCAAGATTTTTCTTATCCTGCAGTGACTTAATAAAGTCACCGATGTACAAATAATCTACCCTGAAATCCTGTCCCCATGAAGAAAAGCAGTGTGCCTCGTCGATCACGAACCGGGTAATTTTTCTGCCTAAAAGTAATTTCTCAATCGTTTTGGAGCGAAGCGATTCGGGCGATAGGTATAGCATCGATGCCCTGCCCTGCCTAATCCTTTCGATAGATTTCGCCCTTTCAATAGGGTCAAGCAAACCGTTTATCGTTACGGCTTCTGTTATTCCAATTTTTTCAAGATTATCCACCTGGTCTTTCATCAACGATTGCAAAGGTGAAATCACCACCGTTAGTCCTTTCGCGTTCTCCCCGGCCATCAATGCCGGCACCTGAAACGTAATCGATTTACCGCCACCAGTAGGGAAAACAGCCAACAAAGATTTGTTGTCTACGGCTGCTTTGACGGCGTTTTCCTGCAACGGCTCACCCGCATACGTCCTGTAGCTATCGTACCCGAAATATTTCTGGAGCCCTTTGTTCACGTCTAAAGCCTGGTCGCAGTATTTACAACCCGTTAAACACGGTTTACTTCTGAGCAGTAACATGATCCTTTCGGTTTCTGGGAAATTATACAACACCCAGGGCGGTGTTATCGAATAGCGGTTGTTGCAATGGATTAAGCCCAGACAATAAGCCAGTTCTATGCCGTGTTCAGCAATGATTTTTTCAAGGTTGGCATTGGCGCAAATTGCCGAATCAAATAAGTAGCGTATTATTTTTTCAGTGTTTGTGTCGGTGGCTTTGTAATCTATGTAACGAAAAAACGCCTGGAACTCTTTTTTGTCATGGAGTAGCAGATAAAAGACCTGTTTAAGCCTTTCGTCAGCTTGGTTGAAAGCCGAAATTTCGTCAAAAAAAAGATCCCGCGCTTTAATAGAATCATTCAATGGGTTGTTGGCATCTTCGGTTTGAATCTTATCGTCTTTAAGTAATTTATGATAAGGCGTGGTGGGAAACAAAAGCGGGGAAAGATATAGGGTATCAATGGTATTTGCAGGATCAATACCGGCGTCTGCAACGGATTTTTGGATGTATTGCAAGTCGTGGTTGTGGATGTTATGACCGCAGATAAATTGTGTCCCCTGCAGAAACGCAATAAAGTCGGCGATGGCATTGGAATGGAAGGTACTGCCGTTGCTCTTGATGGCCCCTATGTCAAGGAGTTTGTGGGTTTTGGGTTCTATTTCTGTATCGAGGAATGTGATGGGATTCATGTCGATAGGTTTGTTCAAATATATTAAAAGTTATTAGACGGCATTAACTTGTTAATATTTGATTTGTTTGGTGGTTTTTAAGCCTATGAATTTGCTGAAGGGTAACACTCCCTAAAATTAAGACCATTGGATTAAAAAATAGGGCGTGTTACAATTTTCACAGCGCCAAGCTTTACAATTAAACATTAAATTGTCTCAAATGATGATCAATATGCTTATAAACCGAGTAACCTATTTGTTCTTTTGTCATTTTTCCATAAAACCAATGAATAAAATCACTTTGACAATACGCATCATATTCCTTTATCAATGCTATCCATTTTTCCTTTTCGAATTGTAAATTCCCCGTAATTTCCAGGTTTTTAAAGTTAGATTTTGTTGGAGCGTTTCGTTCTTTTGGTTTTTCATTTTTCAATAACTTATTCAAAGCAATTTTGCCAAATAAAAAACCTAAAATATTTCTGCGGTACTTAGTCTTGCCCAAATACATTTCATCACATAAAACACAATGTTTTGTCATTTGATAAACATTCATTTTTCCCCATTGGGCGGTTGAATTTTCATTGAGTAGATTAATTCTTGCTATAAAACCATCTCTTACTTTTTTTTCAAATATTGATTTCATTTAAGTGTCAATAAAGTTATTTAAATCGCTTGTGTTTCCCTTTTGCGCAACAATGCCCCACTAACACCACAATAGGTGTAATCATTCTATAGTTTTAGTGAAAGCTTGATTAGCGTATTCATGTTTTCTTTACCCATTGCTTCAAATAGTTTAGCATTATGCTTCTTTTTTTATTCAAATATTCTTTTGGAAAACAATTCCGTTATTTTTTCAAAATCCTGCTTTGGTTTTTTGCAGATGTAGATATTTTGATACAATTCTTCTTCGGTATCTGCATACGGATTATAAATGCTCTTTACAAGAGTTACTTCTTCAAAATAGGGTTTAAAAAAATCCCCAACCTGATAACTTAGTGCTATAATAATATTCGGCATTTCTCCTTTTGGTGCCCAAGTATAATAACTTCCGTGATAGGAGAAAGCTTCTGGCAAATTGTATGCTGCACCTAGAAGATTAATTGCTCCAGCTTGCGCATAATGTTTGCACCAGATTTTACAGTTCTGTTGTTCGTTTTTTGGTAAACTGTCATAAATTTTTCTCACCTCTGTCAAAGTCGATTTCCACTTTTGTTTGGTATAATATTCATCATACCTAACGGCATATTTTCCTCCGGTTACCTTTTGAGGTTCGTATTTCTGAATAGAATTTAGCATTTTCTCAAACGAGTAAACTGGCATTCCAAATGGGATTAATACCGATCCTAAAAGCAATATTATGATAATCGGGTATATCACCCATTTTCTATTATTGTCAATAATTTGCTCCCAAAAAATGCCTCCGAATGGTAAAATAGTTAAAGCTATTGGAAAGAAATAATAGGCTTTCCCATTGCCGAGTAATAATAAAAGGAATGACAGCGAAATTGAAAATGCAATTGGTTTGTAAAATTCGAGTCTATTGTTTTTGAACATATAAACTATCGCAGGAAAAACCAAAATAAGCGAAATTGGATTAACGGCAAGAGTTAAATTTTTTATATTGTCTAACCTCGAGAATTTATCCAATTGTGTTTCATACAAACGGCTAAACATTTGCAATACAGGAAAATCATTTGAATATTGCCAATAAATATTTGGTAGGACTATTAAAAAAGCAACAAAAATAAAAAACCAAATATTTTGTTCCAGCAGCGTTTCTCTTGTCTTTTTGAAGAAGAATAGTGAAGTTAATCCGAAAATAAAAAACAATAAATCATACTTAAACAATAAACCTATCACAGAAAACAGCGTTAGATAAAATAAATGCTTCTTATCAAAATATTTGGTATAACAAACCAGTTGATAAAAAGCCAATACCCATAAAAGTTGCCCAAACACAACCGGCTGAAAAAGTTGTTGCGAACGCCCAAAAGCAGGAGCAATGATGATACACGATAACGTTAAAAACAATGCTTTACTTTTCCCGCCCAATGCAACTGTAGTTTTGGCAACATAGATTAGAATAATAATGCTTGAAATATGGGCAAATAAATGATGAATGAAAACAGAATTTGAATTAAATAAATTTTGGATGAATGCTAAAATTCCAATTAATGGTGGAAATTCCATATAACCGAAAGCCAAATGATTTCCTGTTTCAATATGCAATAATTCGTCGCCTTGAAAACCTGAATGGCTATCAGCTATTAAATGAAGTGTGAGTTTTATTAAGCAGAAAATAAGAATAATAAATCTATTCTGTTTTGTCAAAACTATAAAATTTCTGGATTAGCAATATTGGTAGGGTTTCCGTTTATAAAATTCAAAACATTTTCAAAAGCTTTTTCAAAATACAATTCGTACCCATTTTTTTCAACATAGCCTAAATGTGGTGTACAAACTACATTTTTCATTTTCAACAGCTCAAAATTTTGGTCATAAATTGGCTCTTCATCATAAACATCGATTCCGGCAAAGCTCGGCGAACCGTTTTTTATGCACTTTAACAAAGCCCCTTTTTCTATTAATTCGGCTCTTGCGGTGTTTATTATTATTGCATTTTTTTTCATCATCATAAGATCACTTTCCTTAATTATTTCGAAAGTTTTTTCGTTCAATCGAAGATGTAGTGTGATTATATCAGCAGTTTTAAAAAATTCTTCTTTTGAATTGGCTTTTTCAAATCCGTCATTTTCCGCATTTTCTCTTGAAAATTCGCTTCCCCAAACCAAGACCTTCGCGCCAAAGACTTTTGCATATTGCGCTATTTTTTGCCCTATTTTTCCATATCCCCAAATGCCAATGGTTTTTCCGTGAATTGCTGAACCAATATTAGTTTGCCAGTTTCCCTTTTTCATTTCTTCAATGGCTTGCGGAATTTGTCTAACGGTATTCATTAGTAATGCCCAAGTTAATTCTGCCGGCGCTGTTGGCGAACCAATTCCTTCGGCAACCGCAACTTTATATTTTGTACAATCAGCTAAATTCAAATGATTTGAAATTTTGCCTGTTTGACTAATCAACTTTAAATTTGGAAGCAACTTTAGCAAGTTGTCATCAATGGTGGTTCTTTCTCTAATTAAAATTAGAATACTCGTATCGTAAAGTTTTTCAGCTAATGATGCACTATTTTTTTCTGTATAATTTAGTATCTGAACATTTTGTCCTTTTAATAAGTTAAAGCAATTCAGGTCTTTGACAACATTTTGATAATCATCTAAAATTGAAATTTTCATAAGATTTGCGTTTAATTTAGACTAATGTTTTTTTTGAAATTCTTCTATTTTGTCTTACATAGTTTTGTAGTATAATTTTTAATCCATTTTATTAGCTCCTCTGAACATTCTTTGAGGTTTGTTTTGTAAATCTCAATGTATTTAAATGGTGTGCTTTTATGATTAGAATTACTTAAAACTATTGCAGTAAAAAGAAATTAGTGTTAATGAGGTTATTGATTTCATACGGTAGGATTATTTCTGACTAATACCCTTTCTCGTAATTTCATAAATGGTTTTTCTATTGTAAAATGCATTAAAACAGCAAAAATCATACAAGTTGCAATACTAATTAACAGCATTAAATTGGAGTCAATATTGAAATTTTTCAAAACAAGATGTGTCATGTGAATTACGCCTTTGTGTGTTAAATAAATGGCATAAGAAAGTGTTGCGATGAATGTAGTTACTTTTGAATTCCACTTGTATAAAAAACTTTTTGGACTTATTGCTCCAACAACCAAAAATCCAAATCCTATTGCAATTAAAGGGAATCCAAAAACTGAAGCGGTAAAAGTCATTTGGTCTTCACATAACAAAAAAGCAATTGTCAAAATAGATAAACCTATCACAAACAAGAGGTTTGCGTGTTTTGCAAGTTTGCTCCACAAGTTTGGCAAAAAAATATATATACCTGCAATTGAAATACCTGTTAAAAGCCCGTCTAAACGATTGTAAGTTGGGTAATAAATATACTTGTACCAATACATCCAGCTATTTTCATTATTTAGTTTTGGTAAATATAAATGGTTAAAACTATAAATTCTTACAGCAAAACCTACTATTAAAAGACCTATCAATAACCAATATGCTTTTGAAAATAGCTTTAGATTTTGAATTACAATTAAAACTATTGGCAAGAAAAGATAAAAATGTTCTTCTACACATAGCGACCAACAATGTGAAAATGCGCCAAAGTCTTTTATGTTTAAACCAAGATTTTGAGTAAAAGTTAGAAACTTCCATAACGGTGGTAAACTTTCTTTTTCACGGAAAAAGGGAAAGCAGAAATACAGTCCTACTGTAACCAAAAACGCAGGAATAATTCTAAAAACCCTCTTTAGGAAAAATTGTTTAAAAGAAATGTTTTGTCCTTGCTTGATCTGGGCGAACAATTGAGATGAAATCAAAAATCCACTCAAAACAAAAAATAAATCAACACCTGTCCAACCAAATGATGCAACCTTAGGCAACCATTGAGGTTGTCCGCCACTAACTATAAAGTAGTGGAAAAAGAAAACTAATATTATGGCTAATGCTCTTAAATGGTCGAGTCCGTATAATTTATTTTCCAATTTCCTTTTTATGTTTTTTAAATTCGGGTTCAGGATTTATGGCTTCGTCTTCTGATGAAAAAATGACAGAAGTAATCTTCCATTGCCCGTTTGTTTTTATCATTGACCAACTTTCTTTACCCCAATTTGATTTCCTTCTTTTATTCCAAAAACTGTAATCAAACATTACTGTGGCTATGTACCCATTTTCGAGTATTTGGATGTTATAAAATTTTTCTTCTATTTCTTTGGTATAAAAATGTCTGTAAAACGATTTGTAGTTTGATTTATAATTATCTTTTGCAGTACTGTCTTTTTTAAGTTCGTCCGCATACGATTTTTGATGAGTAACTCCAACCCAAACAACAGGGTCAGAATGAAAAAGAGAATAAAATTTTGTACTGTCTTTTTTTACGAGACATTCCATAAAAGTATTTAGTACTTTCTGTATTTCCTGTTTATTATTGTCTTTTTTTGTTTGAGCAAATACGGTTTGAACTAAAAAGATAGCTATTAAAATGATTACTTGTCTTTTCATACATTTTTGTCCTTTTAATCTAAGGGTTGTCTTTAGTAAACTACTTCACCTATTAATATTATTTCATTTTTAACCCAAAAATTGGTCTAATTATATTGATTCTCCTTATTAGAAATTCGTAAAAGAATAAACTACTAACGAACGTAAAAACCAGCAATAGAATAAATTTCAATGAAGCATCGATTTGAAGTGGAAATAGTAAAGTAGAACCAAAATATAAAAATGCCATATGTATAATATATATTGGGTAAGCAGCTTCTTTAAGATAGGTTAATTGCATACCGTTCTTATTCAGATACTTGTTTGCAAATGCCAGTAAAGAAAATATCCAACAATTTGATTCTAATGCCAATAAAGTACTATTTGGCTGAATAAACCAATGATTTGTTCTGGCGATAAAAGCCGTTATTGCTGTTAAAAAGAAAAACCATTTCCATTTTTGCAACATTTCCCAAAATGGCTCGCCACTCAACATAAATAAATATCCTGTTAGAAACGCTAATAACCCTAAAAAAAATCCGTGAAAAGTGTAGGCATACAGTTCATAGATATGAGGTTTAATAAGTTGTGCTTCTGAAATGAATAAAAGAATGGTAAAAGCTAAACCTAGCGGATTGCTAAATAGTTTTTTTATCAAGACAACAATTACATTTGTACTCCTATTTTTAAAAAAATACAAAATAGGAGACAATAAAATTACGTACATCAAAATATTGCCAAGGAACCATAAATGGCCCATACTTGATTTGTATGATAATTCATTTCCATAGTAGTTTTGCACTAGCAATAAATGAATTGGAACTATTGCCAAAGCCCCAAATACTAGCGGAATCCCTATACGTTTGAATCGCTCTTTAAATAGTTGTTTCCAATTTCTATTTTGCATTGCTAAAAACAACCCCATACCTGAAACATAAAAAAGGATCGGAATTCGCCAAATATTGAGCATTGTCATTGGCGTCCAAAGTGATTGCAGAGATTCATTGTTGGTGATGAAACCGATAAAAAGCCCCCAAGGTTGAAAACCAATTGCTGTATGATAAATTAGTAACAAACCAATCGCAATTACTCTTATCCAATCAATATCGTATCGTCTATTCATTACTATTTATCGTCATTTCAACATTTTAGCAATAACAGGTCTTGTTTTTTCGATGTAGGCGTAGTCTAATTTTAAACCCAAAGGAGACAAAGCATTTCCTAGCGTTTCATAAACTGGTTTTACTTGATTGAATGGTGCCAGCAAAGTTTCGTATGCAGTTTGCCCGTAATTGTTCTTAATGGTTTTACTAGCTTTTTTTGCCAAAAGCATTTTTACAATCTCTGGTCGGCAAAAAAATGCAGCAGTTATTAATGCTGTTGAACCATCATTATTCTGAATATTTAAATTGGCACCGGCATTTATAAGCAATTTCGCTATTTCTGTTTTGCCAAAAAGTGAGGCACTGATTAGTGGAGTGCTGCCACCCATAGTTTCTTTTATGTTCAAATCTGATTTTGCGGCGATGTGTTGCTTCACTGCTTTGATGTCATTTTTTAATACAGCAGTGTGTAGATCTATTTTGGGTGGCGTTGTTTTTTGCGATTGTACTACATTATAGTTTACTGATTTTTTGCTCAAGTTGTTCCCTTTTTTATTACTAGCAAACAGGGCTAAGGAATTGATAATGAATAAAACTAATACAAAATGTTTTAGCAAGAATTGATTTTTGGTTTTCATTTTTTTAATTTTTTTAGTTAATAAATTTTAGATAAAAGACGCCCTAACTATTTAAAAATAGCCTTTTAAATAGTGGTTGATTATTTAGGATAGTAATAGAAGATTATTCGATATCAGGTCGATATTCTAGTATGTCAGCTGGTTGACAATCCAATGCTTTGCATATTGATTCTAGTGTGCTAAACCTTATGGCTTTTGCTTTACCCGTTTTTAAGATCGACAAATTAGAAAGTGTTAAATCGACTTTTTCGGAAAGTTCATTTAATGACATTTTTCTTTTTGCCATCATCACATCAAGGTTTACTATTATTGCCATAGATTAAACTGTTAAATCATTCTCTTCTTGTAATTCGATACCTTTTTTAAATATCTGCGCAATAACATAGATAACCGCTGCCATCAAAATAAATGCCTGACTATCAGACCAAAATTGATTTAGTGCATTGATTTTGTAACCACGATGTTCCAAACTTTTAGCAATTTGTCGAGCTACATAACTTAACAGTCCGATGGACAAAGTGTAGTAACTTAACAGATTAATTTGATCGGAAACAAAACTGCTGAATGGTTTTGACAAATCAAGTTTGGTAACTAATTTAATCACTACATAGAATAAGTAAGATTTTAATACTGCAATGATTAGGATAAAACTGTATATCCCATAAAAGGCCCACTTACTACGATTGTACATTTCACTCAAATCTAACTTTTGATATAGATTTTTAACCATTTCTGGGTTGTATAAGCTAAAAATAAAATTAACCACTAAAGCACCGGCTTCAATACACAAACCAACGAAAATAACCCAAGCTACTATGCTTAAACCTTTAAATATTAAATTGTTGTTTTTTGACATAATTAGTTTTAGTTTACAATTAAATAACGTTGCAAACGTAATAAACATTTGTTGATAAACAATAAATTTTTATTAAAAAAAATACAATATTCCTCAAACGTCAATAAAATCAAATCTTTTGGTGGATAAAATAATAACTTCCATCAAAAATTAACTCCAATATCGTGTCCTTTTGATGTATTTGACAATTGATTTCAAAATAACAATCTTAAAAAACGCTATATTTATTTTTGCAAAAGTATGTCGAGCGACGTGAAAAGTTAATTCTTTTTTAAATTCACAGACACCGGCTATTCTTTTAAATATGCGTTCATTTTTTCGTTGGATAGGATTACGTAGTAGTTTATTCTCGTTTTTAAGTTGCGGATGATTTTCGTATTTGCAGATTATCATTTGAGTTACTGGGAGGATTGGAATTATGGAAGCACTTTCGGTTTTTTGTCTGTGAGTGAATATCCATTTCTCGCTATCTATTCTGTAGCTTGTTTCTCGGGCGTTATCTCAATTTCTGGTGACACCCGAAAAAACACTCAAGTGACGCCGCGAGTTACACCTCAGCTTTAATTTTTAATGAATGATTTGGTATACCGAAAAAGAAAAAACCCCACTAAATCCTTGAATTTGGTGAGGTTTATTTGATTTTGCCTTTCGGCTAGCGGAGAAAGAGGGATTTGTACCACTCTCTGTATGTCGCTATCTGTAAGGCTTCGCTGTAATCGTAAATGATAGGTCACTATCAAATTGTGATAAAGAACATTAAAATGTATGACCAAATATAAGCATTAATGTCTTGATATGCAAGGGAAAGTTCAATTTTTGAACTGGTTGGTGAACTAGTTTCTTCGGGCTTCAAAAGTACGGCAGAGCTTATTCTGTTGGTTCTACCCTACAACATGCAACGCAAAACTTCTTCAACGGGAAGACCTGTATATTTCGCAAATTCTTCGACCGAAATATATTGATGATCTTCTTTCTTCAGATGCTTCTTTATCTTGATTAAATACCTCCTTGCCTGGGTGTATTCTTTTCCCATTATGCGTTGAACGTCTTTCGGGTACATGCACACTCTACCGCTGCTAGTTCCCATTTTGCACAATTGATACTTTATCTATGCCTTTGGTATGGCTTTGCCATACCTCAACCATACTTTACAAATCTATATAATTTCCTGAAATGGCAATGTGCAATTATTGGTACTTATGGTCAATTATGTGCCACTATGGACAATGACGCATTGTAATGCCCCGCCATTGCTATAAACTTTGATTAAATCATTCAAAAAATTAGTTGCAACGATTCTGAAAATGATGGAGTAATGAACAGAATTATTAATCAAAGTTTTTACGATTATGGCAAGACAGAAAGGCATAATTAAATTGAAAGGTACTATCGGCGATATTACCTTTTACAAGACTTCGCAAGACGGGCACCTTGCCCTCGAGAAGGGAGGAATTGAAAAAAGCAGGATTGAAAGTGACCCAGCGTTCCAGAGAACGCGTGAGAACGGTGCTGAGTTTGGCCGTGCCGGAAAGGCGGGAAAAATGCTCAGGACTGCGCTTAGAGGTTTATTGATCAACTCTGCGGACGGAAGAATGGTTGGACGGCTTACGCAGCAAATGGTCAAGGTTATTCAAGCGGATGCCGTTAATGAGCGTGGATTGAGGAACGTGATTGACGGTGAGGCGGAATTGCTTTTGGGCTTTGAGTTCAACATTCGTGGCAAGCTCGGTACAACGTTGTATGCGCCTTTTGTGGGTGCGATTGACAGGGTTTCGGGTGAAATCACTTTGGAAATTGCGCCGTTCATTCCGATCAATATGATTGCAGCGCCATCAGGAACTACACATTACAAGATTATCTCAGGCGGTGCCGAGATTGATTTTGAAAATGAAACGTTTGTGGTACAAACGTCTGAAACGGCAATTTTGCCGTGGAATGCGGTCGCTACAGTTGCGGTGCAACATACTAACCAAGTCACAGCTGCAAGCACCAAGCCTTTGTTTTTAGCATTGGGAATTGAATTCTACCAAGAGGTAAACGCACAAATGTATGCCTTGAAAAATGGTGCTTTCAACCCATTGGCATTGGTCAATGTAAGCGGACTGTAATGGTCCTGGCTATAAAAAGAACCTATTTCCCTAATGGAACAAATGGACAGATTGAATGCCAAGGAAAATTAATCTGCAACACGATTGAACTTCCGTGGAAAAACAACGAATCGAAAGTTTCGTGCATTCCGGAAGGGAAATATCTTCTTGAGAAGCGGTACAGCAAAAAGTTTAAATGGCATATTGAAATTACAAAGGTTAAGGATCGCGGTGCGATTCTTTTTCATCCTGCAAACAATGCCCTAAAAGAACTCAATGGCTGCATCGCTCCGGTTACAAAAATCTCGGGAGCTGGTTTAGGCCTGATTTCCCGAAAGGCTTTTGCCAAACTGAAAACATTGGTTTATCAGGAACTAGACAAAGGCAAAAAAGTTTTAATCATCATCAAATCTTAATTTTTATTATCATGAAAACAATTAAATTTTTACACTACATGAAGTACCCAGTACTTCTATTTATTGCATTTTTTGGAATTCTTATTGGCGGCTCTCAAAATGCACATAGACCTTTCACATCAGAAGAAATTGGCGGCAACGGCGCAGGTACAACTGCACCGCGAAGTTTTGTATCGATTGACCAAGCTGAAATTGGTGGTGGTCAAACTGCGCCTAGATCGCCTTTAATGTCGGGCAATGAAATTGGCGTCACTCAAAGTCCACCAAGATCTTATGCTGTTGCAAATATCGGCGGAATCGGCGATGGACAAACTGCGCCTCGTCCGGTTGAGGGACTGTCTAATGAAATCGGTGGATCGCAAACTGCTCCGCGTGGATTCGCTGACTTTTCGTACGAAGATATTGGCGGAAATTATGCTCCAAGAAGTTATGCTTATCACTGCATGGAAATCGGCGGCGGTGGCAATGAAACCAGAAAAATCCACGTTCCTAAAAGAGCTGTCAGTATCTCAACAGAGCATATCGGCGGCGCACAAGGCGCACCAAGAACTTCACTAACTGCGAGCAAAGCGATTCTACAGTATTCGGTTTATGATTTTGCAGACGATTATCCGGTTGATTTTGAAATCGGAGGTCAAACACTACCAGGAAGTGAAACCAGGCAATTCGCTTCTTCGGAAATTGGCGGCGGTCAGACCGCACCACGGCAATTAACAGATATTGGCGGAAATCAGACTGCTCCGAGACAGTTGGAAATCGGTGGGCAAAGTGTTCCTTCTACACGTCCGTTGATGTACGCGCTCGTTGATAATATCGGCGGTCCCGGAAATCAAGGCGTGCCAAGGATTTAAGCAAAAGTAAAGTGAAATCCATGAATATTTTACAGAGGGCAGCAGCACCAACTCCAAGTTTTTTTAAGAAGCTTCGGTTAATCGGCTTGATCCTGACCACTGCAAGTGGTGTATTGATTGGCGGCGATATGACTGCAGGAGTTGTTCTTGAAATCGTCAAACACTTAGCCAGTGTGTTCCAATATTGTTTTTTGTCGCAGCCTGGTTTTTTTCAGGCTGTGGCTAAAACAATATTACCGTGAAGTCTCTAAGCATCACAAAGCGGCACTCTTTACTCTCGTTAGCAAGGCAATGGGTGCTGGATATTTAATTGGATGGAAAGACAATCGATATAATGGATAATCGATTGGGAAACGTTACAGCACTTATTGCCTTTTAGAACATTCCTAAAACCTTTTTTTAAAACCGCTGTGGGGTGGCGGGGTTTACTCGCGGGATTTTTATTGATTTTTATCTGTGCTCGTGAATGCTGTCGCATTTGCGGATCGACAAAGTTGCTCAGATAAAAACGCCGAGCGAAAGAAGAATTTACCGAGTTATAGACGGATACTTTTACGGGGAATTTGGGCGACGCGAAGGGTGGTTTTTGGGCTAATCTAATTTTCTCGTTAGACAATTACTCCAGCCCAAAAGTTGCCCTGGAGCGGCGACCTGCGTTCCGGTTAGGAGGATGTGCGTGGCTGTTTTGCATAATGTTATTATAGGCGCTGACAAAACATCATTAGAAAGACATTCATCCATAGCGCCTATAATGCAACATTATGTAACACAGCTTGGGGGAAAAATTACCGGCGCAAGTCACGTAGTGTACGTGTTATTGCACCAATAACTGTGACGGTAATTTTTGCGAGCGTTGGGATGGAGTGCAACAAACCTAATTTTCAGTCCTTTGCCAATATAAATTCAGTCATTCCCGAAACATATAGCTCGGCAGTTTTTCTTAAAATATTGTGGTGAAACGCATTGCTTTATACCTGATCCTTTATGTAAAGAATAGTTTCTATTAGTTGAGTATGCTTTATTTCGTGGTGCATTTTCAGTTTTTGCAGTCGCTAAATCTTGACAAAATACACTTTTATTAAAAACCTATCGAAAGATTTACAAAAAAACTCCTTCCCGGTCTTGGGAAATTATTCCAATCGGAATAGGTTGAATAAAAGTATCCAACAGGTTTTCGATACCGCATTTTGTATGTACTTTACTTTTATTGAGGTTGAATTTATAACCCACGTTCATATTGATAATCGCATAATCAGGCGTTTCATCTTCGCCGTAAATCGGGCTGAAATTGGTTTGCTTTGCATTGCCTTGAAAAATTATCTCTGCAGAAAGTTTTTCTTTTGTATAAAGCAATGATGTTGCATACCGTAGCGGACTTATAAATGGCAAGTTTACATTTTCATGATCTTTCCCTTGGCTGTAAACGCATTGTATATTCCATTTTAATAGTTTTGAAAATTGATATTCAGACGTAAAACTGACATTAATAATGGTAGCATATTCTAGTGATGTGTATATTTTCACGCCTGTTGCGCCTATGGTCATTGGAACCAGACTCAAATCAGGCTTCCCGACAATATAATCTGCAATATGAAAGTAAGAAGCTGCAATTTTTAGATTCACTTTTTCTCTCTTGAACCCTAAATAAGCATTTCCTTCGATTGATTTTTCATTTTTCAAATCAGGATTGCCGATGTTATCGTAATTTTCAAAACTGTTGAACAAATAAAAGCCATAGGCTTCAGTAACCGATGGTGCTCTTTCACCATAAGCGGCGCCAAATCCGTAGGAAACACTGTGCTTTGCATGATTGTAATTGGAAGAAATGCTTTTTAAGAAACGATTTTTTTGCGCCTTCATATTGGGATAGAAAATCTGCAAACTGTTCAATCCAAATTCGCTTTCAATTTTGTTAGTATGACTGCCCAAAGCAGCCGT
>Ga0116158_10000687_pt1 | contig 32126 bp, 25 predicted proteins | sample AD_UKC052_MetaG_FD_89883 | JGI IMG/M metagenome (GOLD analysis project Ga0116158, IMG submission 89883) | Active sludge microbial communities of municipal wastewater-treating anaerobic digesters from USA - AD_UKC052_MetaG | ecosystem: Engineered > Bioreactor > Anaerobic > Digestate | place: USA... | reverse complement strand
TATCATTATAATGGTATTATTTAGGATTATACTATCATGTAATATTAAGAAATTGTTTTTTAATATAAATAATAAAGCGAAACTGATTTTATCCAATACAAATTATAACTTTTATCAGTAAATTTATTATCGGATATATACAGATTATGTGTAAATAGCCGTAAATATTACCTGCAAACATTACCAAGAATTTAATACATTTTATTGTGGCATGTTTTAACTTATTTGATATTTTTACATTTTATTAAGTTTGTCTTTAAATCACACATAAAATTTATCAATTACTGGTAAACATTTGGCTGACGATTTACATTTCACCCAATTCCCATCTTTTACACCGCTTCTCCACTTCTAAAGCGTTTGCAAGTTTGCACGCCCATATATATGCTTTTCAATCGTGCAAATGTAAATGCAGTTCTTTTCAATATTCTGCATTATAAATGATTCTAACATGGGTTTTTCTATAAAAAATAAACTTTCTTTCATTTTGTCCCTTTACAGTAACAAGCTTTTCATAAACTCATGGTACCTTTGTCCCATATTCAAAATTTATCAGCATGAAAAAAGAAACAATATTATATCATTCAGAAATCATCCAGAAGATGATAACCTACATTGAAAATAACAAATTCAATAGAATAAATCTCTGTGCCGAAAAACTTGGTGAAGTCGCTTTGATTTCTCCAAAACATACATCAAGAATATTTAAAGCTGGAACAGGTGAATCTTTGAAGCATTATATTTTAAGAGTTAGATTAGAAGCTGCAAAGGAATTAAGAATTTCCGGTGTAAGTATTACTGATACTTCGCAAATGCTCGAATATGAAAACCTTCCTGCTTTTTCAGCAGAATATAAAAAGCATTTCGGCTACCCACCATCAAAAGAAGGATGCGCATCAACAAATAAATATGAACCATTAAAAACATCAGAAACCATGAACTTAAAAGAAAAAATCATCAAACTAAACCCAACTCCCGTGATCTTTGTCCAGACCATCGGAAGTTATAAGAGCAACGCTCCGGACAAAGCTTGGAAAACCTTATGGGACTTTGTAGAAAAGAAAAAACTCAATGTCGATAAATCCGACTTCTTTGGTATCGTTCACGACGACACCGAAGTTACCAAAGAAACACAGTGCCGTTATGACGCTTGTATCACTCTTTCAAAAGAGGTCAAAACCGATGGGCGTGTCGGCAGTAAGATCATCGACGGTGGTAAATATGCCGTTTTTACTCACAAAGGCTCATACAAAACCCTTGATGATACCTATGACCTGATTTTCGGTCCCTGGCTTGCCGACAACAAAGAAAAACTCGATGACCGTCCGGTTCTCGAAAAGTACCTGAACGATCCAGATGAAACTAAGGAAGAAGACCTCCTGACCGAAATTTACGTTCCTCTTGTATAATCTTTTAACGGGCAAGCTTGTTTATCACGGGCTTGCCCTTTTTATATCCTTATGGAAAAAGTAAAAGAATTGCTGTTAGAATTTTCAGCAAAAACAAAAGAGCTCGAATCATCAGGTGGCCCTGAGAAAAACGGCCTTTTGTTTGAAGAGCTTTTGGGCCTTCAGACAGATATTTTAAAAAAGTTCGGACTGCCTTCCATGGAAAAATACTGTCGTTATTTATGGAGCATCACCGATTTGAAACTTAATGATAAATTAATTTCCAAGAAAATCAAGGAACTTGAACAGTATGCGAAGGATTATCTGTCATCTGAATCATGTTCACCTGTTGATCTCCTTTCCATGGCAGTAGCAGAAGGCCGTGCTTATGGTGATGTTTTGCCGGAACTTGGCTTTCCCGAACACGAATATTTTATTTTCGTTTATAATGATTTCCTGCTGACCGGAAAAGCAAGTCCCGAATCTGTTTTTAAAGAGTTTAACATAATCAGAGAAAACAACCTTTTTGAGCAAATTAATAAACTTTGCGATTCTTCAACAGGCAAAAGTGATGAATCTTTAGAAGATATTAAACATGAGGACCTTAAATTCCTTGAAGCTTTTATTCTCCATAAATTCAACGAATCATTGGATCCCTCACAAGGAAATGATGATTTCTACACCGCCGAAAACAACATGGAAGTCCATCTTTTCCAAGCTGCCGTGAAGTATAAGAAATTTCTGGCCTTATGTGATTCAGGAATTGATGAACCCATTGCCAGGCATGAAATCGGACTTGACGATGAAACATTTTTCAATATTGCTTATTTTTCCTACATGGAGTTATTTCAATAGTGGCACCCTGTTATGAAGATATGAAGTCGTATGTTTTATTGAATATCGAGAATGACCTTGCTTAAAAGGATTAGCAGGATATCGAAAACTATTTCAAAACAAATTGGAATTCTGAAAAAAATATTGACACTGTAGGTTTTAAAAATTCCTTTCAGGAATACATGAAATTAATAAAAAAATTATACCTCATACAAAGTTTGGCAAAGTTGTGGATGTGATTTTAGATTATTTAAAAAAGATTAGGTATAAAGATAATTAAGATTAGATTCCGTTTTATTTTTTATGGTTTTTAGTGATTCACAAAACTTAGATTTGAAATAATATCAAATAGCAAAAGTCAACTATCTTGAAGATATTTATTGAATCTGGTTTAATATTTTTATTTTCAGAAAAGATCTCTATTGTTTTATTTATTTTTGTTTCATTATCATAATCCTTTGCCAGATAAAAAATCATAAAATATGCTTTATGCCCTTCTTCTTTCTTTTTAAATAATTTGTCAAAATCCTTGTTCCAAAAGCCACTTTTATTACCAAGCCAGCTAGATAATAGATAACCATTTTCTTTCCGGTTTATCGTTGCCCTGGTTTTGTCAATCCAATTTTTAATCTCACAATAAACCTTCTCCTCTTCCAATTCAATCAATAAATCTATATTGTCTTGTTCAATTTTAAAATCTTTAATTTTATTATCTTTCTTTAATTCATTAAGAATATTCATTAGTGTACATACAAACCAATCTTCTTTTACAGCACAATGTTTATACAAAACGCATAATGTAGATTTGAATTCAGTAAATTTAGGGATTACTGATTTAATTATTTCTTTCATAAAATCTTTATAAAATTTATAATAATTATTTCAATTTAAAGCGAAACTATTAATTATTTCTTTAATATTCAAAAGTGTCATTAAAACCCTTATTAATTTCTGCAATATTTTTTTATAACTTTAGAATATATGTATTTCATAAATAATTTTCACCCCCGCCATCTTTTGTCGTACTCCCTTCTTTATTTTGCTTTCAAAATAATTATAATTATGGAAGCAAAGCGTAAAACAAAGCCAGCATCAATGTTCTTCATCCAGGAAACCTATAAAATTTATCAAATGGTTTCACAAGAGACAATATATTGTCCTTGCATATTTTGAAGAAAATTGATTCGTTATTATTTTTGAGAAAATTATATTATGGAAAACTCAGTTTTAATCTGGACAGAAAACAATCAATTAATGACCTTAACTGAAAAGGTTATTAATAAACTTGGCATACAGCTTAAAGAAGCGGATTGTGCTACTGATTTGATTGCAATACCATGTTTTTATATCATTTTAGATTCGCTTAAACTAAGCAAAGAATCAAAAGAACTCCTTCATGAAATGTCAAAAGTGATGTACGACAATGAGCAAAAAATATTAATTATCGGAAATTCAGATTTTAGAATCCCCAAACGATTACTCAAATTTGTTAAACGTGTGGATAATATTCCGACTGAAAATGAACTTGTTGACTACATTACAAAAGCAAGGGTTTTGAATCCGGTTTTTCAAAGAAAAATTCTTCATGAACAATTTAACTACAGGAATTTTGACCATACAAAGAAACGAATTTTCAGAGTATGGTACATCTATAAAGAACTATTGAAAAAAGATGGTTATGTAAATGCTTATAGTTTTTCTACCATTTTTGACGTAAGCGTGAAAACTATTCATAGAGATATTGAAATCCTCAGAGATTTTGGTTGTAAAATCGATTATGAAACACATGGCATACAAGGTAGCGGTTTTTACTGGATTGAATCTTATTAAATAAAAAATAAAGCAATGGAAAAAGAATTTGAAGAAAAATTAAAATTTTATAAACTTGACCCAAAGAATTGTGAAAGAGAATATCTAGGGAAATTTGATGTTATCCGTCAAGATATTGACTGGAGTGGAATGGAATTGAAAGATATGCCTTTTGATAATATTGGCGTTGTTGAAAACAACTTTGATATTTCAAGAAATACCATAAAAGTTTTTAATGGCAGTCCTTCTAAAATTAAAGGTTACCCCAATTTTAGTTTAAATATTGATCTGAACTCATTGGATTATGCTCCTGAGTTATATCCTGAAAAATATTCAACCGATGAGGCATTTGACTGGCTTTTTAAAAGAATGAGGATTGAGACTTCTAAAAAAAAGATAATAGAAATTAATTTGTTAACGGGAGATAGTAATAAATGGGGAATAATGTATTTAAAACTATGTTTTAAAGCAACCGACATAGATGAAGACATGCTTGTGATATATCATTACGCTAATGTTTACAAAACATGGTCGAGCTGGTTTACATTTGACCTGAATATTGAATATCTTTATAGAGAATTTCAGAAAAAACGTTTTGATTTTTCATTATTAAAGAGCAACAAATATTTTCCTCGAATTGATGGTATTAATTTGGCTAATGATATTAATATAATTTAACCTAAAACTCAAAATTTATGATACTTGATTTTAAAGGGCCTTTTCATTTTGAGCATTTGGATTCGTTGAAAGATTTTGCAAATAAGCCAGGTATATATATATGGGGATTTATTTATGAATATCAAAATATGGAATTGACAGATCCGGCAGATTATTCAAAAGCAAAATCCATTCCGGCATATTCAGAGCCTGGTTGTAAATTAAATGATAATCAGTTGTTTCTTCCATATTATGTAGGTTTGGACAATAAACTGTTTCAAAGAATATCAAACCATTTTTATGTTAGAGAGGGTAATTCTAGGTTCTATAAAAGATTTTCACTTTCATACATGAAAAAGTTCTTTAATGATCTTGGTTTCCAACCAACCATTACATCTGATAATAAGAATTGCAAGGATTCTTCTGTAAAGCAAGGATGTGCAGGTTGCAAGTATTCACAACTTATTGAAAATAAGTCATTAGACTATATAAATATAGAAAACTGTCTTAAAAAAATCTATGGAGCACACGGAATTCATAATATTAATGGAAATTGTCCAATAAATATTCAATTTCAATCAAATAATAAAGAAATCCCAGATACGCTTGATTTTATTGTTAACAAACTCAATAATTTTTGGTTTTGTTATGGGATTCCGGATGATAAAAAAGCAAACTTAAAAGACCTTGAAACATATGTTTATTATTCCTTGAAAGGTAAGACAATCAGTTTGACCACAAAACCTAAAGAAATAAACAATATAGAGATTGTACCAACTGACCAATGTAAAGATATTTTTTCTTCCTTAAATGGGAAAAATAATGAATTTAAGGGATACTTTAAGTGAAATTCAAAATTCTATCTATAAAATAAAGAAAACAAAAGTATCTATTAGAATTAGAATATTATTCCATTCAATTTACTATCAATATATCTTGCGGCCATTGCAGCTCCTTTTGCAACTATCGTTCTGGGTTCATTAACAGTGTTTACTTTAATTTCAAGTTTATTGCTGATTCGTTGATCCAGTCCTCTTAACAAGGAACCTCCACCTACAAGATAAATACCCGACTTGTAAATATCTTCCACAAGGGCAGGTGGCGTACTTTCAAAAGTATTTAATATCGCATTTTCAATTTTATTAATAGAACTATCAAGGGCTTTTGATATTTCTTGGTGATCGATTTTTCTCTCCTTCAGGATACCTGTACCTGCATCAACTCCCGATACTACATAAGCAGGCGGAGAATTTTCTGTATCTTTCAAAGCAGCGCCAACTTTGCATTTCACCTGTTCGGCAGTGTGCATATCAACAATCAAATTATAGCGTAAGAGTAGGAAATTTTTAATGTCATTATCAAATTCATTCCCGGCAATATGCCCGGATAATTCATTAATTACGCCACCAAGGGCAATAACGCTGATCTCGTTAAAACAAGCGCCAATATCAACAATCATAATGGCTTCAGGTCTGATAAAATCTATTTCGCATCCTACGGCAATAGCCAATGGCTTATATATAAACCAAACATTCTGAGCCCCAATCTCTATTGCTGACTCCCTCAATATATCCTTTTGAAAACCACTAATATTATATGGTACACTAAAAATTATATCCGGTGTGGCAGGTAAATCGGATATTTTTGATCTGATAATTCTATAAAACTTTTCAACTAAAGTCTTATATATGCTATAGCTAGGAAAAAATCCATGTGGTGAAGACCCTAAAATCTCAATATTTTCTGCTGCTTGCTGTTGCTTTATCAGTACTTTAGAACCTACATCTTCATATTTACCGGTAATACGATTCATTGAAATCAATGATGGTTCATCCAGAACAACTTTGCCTTTATAAACAAATGTTGTATTAGCAGAGCCAACATTAATTGCTAAAACGTCTTTATAATGCTTTGTACTTTTCATAATCCTTAATTTTTTGCAAAATTAAAATACTGGTATGCCATTCTGTGACGTGGTATGAAAAATAAAAATTTTCTGTGTTTATTTTTACCCCCGACACCCTTTGTCGTACTCCCTTCTTTATTTTGCTTCCAAAAGATAATAAATCATGAAAGCAACAAACAAAAACAAGCTTGATTTTAATCTTCTGCAAATAATCAGCAGAGTTTACAAAGCATCGAAAAACAGTAAAGTCAGCCCAGTCTTCATGAAAAAGGTAAGCCCTCAACTCGAACTGCTGTCGTCATACTTTCAGATAAACAAGCGGCAGGCATTTTTGTTAGCCAATCTGTATGCTATTTGTTGTGAGCATCGTAGCGTAGAATTCAGCGATCTTGGCAGGCATTTGGGAAGCAAACCTATAGATCTGATGCCTCTGCAGGAAGACCTTGAATTATTAAAAGAAAAAGGCATTTTGATAAGGAAAAGGGATAGCTCAAGGGGAATGTCTGGCCTGAGGTATGAAACCTACCAGATTGAAGAATCGGTCAATTCAGCTGTAATAAAAAACTTGCCGCTACCCGAACTGAAAAATGCACAATGCAAAGACATTTTTGAATTATTGCACAGAATATATTCCAACGGCAAGGATAGAAATGACGGTATTATTTCGACCCTCGAACTATACGAAGAAACAAAAAGAATACTGTCTGCAAATAAGCATCTGAGTTTTGCAGATAAGGTAAGTAATATGGAGTTGGGCGCTGCAAATACATATTTTTTATTGCATATGTGCTGGAAGACTCTATCGGGCAAGCCCCGCACCGATCTGGATGAGTTGGTCGAAATGATTTTTGACAGTAGTTTTGAAAAAGCCAGGTATGTGCAGAAAATTATATCTGGTGAAAATGAACTGGTTAGCAATAAATGGATAGAACTGGAAGAATGTTTTTTTGTTAACGATATGGAGGTGACGCTGGGTAAAAAAGGTGTTCTCCTGCTTGAAGAAGAAAATATCAAACTTTTTTTAAAAGACACTGTCAGGGATAATGTGATAAATCCGGAATCCATAGGGGAAAAAACATTGTTCTTTGGCGGCAGCGAGCAGCAGCAACTGAAGATGCTGGAAGAAATGCTTCTGGATAAAAACCTGCTGCCCATGCAGGAACGCCTGAAAGTGAAATCTCTGCCACAGGGAATTGCCGTATTGTTGTATGGCGCACCTGGTACAGGAAAAACCGAATCTGTTTATCAGTTTGCCCGAAAAACCGGCAGGCAGATCATGCACGTAGATATCAGCGAATCAAAATCCATGTGGTTTGGCGGAAGCGAGAAAAAAATAAAACAGATTTTTACGGATTATAATGAATTTTTCAATAAAACAGAACGTATCCCGATTTTGCTGTTCAACGAAGCCGATGCTATCTTGTCCAAACGCAAAGACAGCAATTTCTCTAATGTGTCGCAAACGGAGAATGCCATGCAAAATATTATACTGGAAGAAATGGAGAAGTTTAAAGGGATTTTATTTGCCACCAGCAACCTTACCGGCAATATGGATAGCGCCTTCGAACGGCGGTTTTTATTCAAGGTGGAATTTCATAAACCGGATAATAAAATCAGGGAAAAAATCTGGAAATCAAAATTCGAGTATATCCCGGAAACCGGCTGTGCTGAGCTTGCAAAGAGATTTGATTTTTCAGGCGGGCAAATTGGTAATATCGTCAGAAAATGTGAGATGTTTGAAATTTTGAATGGCACTTTACCAGATATTGGCAAAATATGCGAATTCTGTGATGAGGAACTGATCAATAAAGAATGTCGAAATTCCATAGGTTTTAAAATAAATAACAACTAAGCCATATTTTGTCGTAGCATTATAATTATATTTGATGAAAAATAATCCTATGTCAAAAAGAGAATCTATCAACCGGTACTTCCTGATAATAAAAAAACTCAGGAGAAATCCATCCACTTTTGATGAGATTGCCGACTACCTTTTACGTGAATCGGAAATACAATCCTATGAATATAACACATCAAAGCGCACCTTCCAGCGCGATCTTGACGACATTCGCTCATTGTTCAGTATTGATATTCAATACGACTTTTCACGAAAGGTTTATTACATCAGTGACGAAAGCGAGCCGGAAATGAATATCCGTATTCTCGAGGCGTTTGATATGCTCAATGCCTTGAATCTATCCGATGGCTTGTCAAAATACATTCACTTTGAAAAGCGAAAACCACAGGGCACCGAAAATCTGAATGGATTGCTTCATGCAATAAAAAACTGTTTTCAGATTTACTTTTCTTATCAGAAATTCTGGGATGATAAACCCGAAAAAAGGTACGTTGAGCCTTATGCACTCAAGGAATTCAGAAATCGCTGGTATCTGATGGCTAAAGACAATAAAGATGGCAAGGTAAAGAGCTTCGGCCTCGACCGTCTCAAAGATCTCGACATCACCAGAAGAACCTTTAAGTCCCCGAACGATTATATTATTGATGATAAGTACAGGTACTGCTTTGGTATCATCACTCCCGACGATCAGGAGCCCGAAGAAATTATATTATCATTTAATGCTTTTCAGGGTAAATACATCAAATCATTGCCTCTGCACGAAACACAAGAGATTATTTCAGACACAGAAAAAGAATTGCAGATAAGATTAAAGTTGTGCATTACATTTGATTTCATCATGGAATTGCTTTCACTTGGAGAAAATATGAAAGTAATGAAGCCAAAAAGTTTGCAGAAACTTATTAAGAACCGGCTAAAGACAACTTTGGCACAATACAAGTAACATGAAAAAAATCATACTGCTGACAAACAAAAATGAAATATCGAAACATTATAACTTCGATGAGGTCACTGATGTGAAGAATTTTGCACTTGCGCATGAAATGGATTATCAGGAATCGGATGATGAAAAACTTATCGCTAAAATTCTTCAAGTTAGGGATGAAAAAAGGTCCAGCATAGAGGCTCGCCAGTACGAAAATGCAGCTGCTTTGCGTGACCAGGAATGGAGCTTAGTATTGGATCATTTTGGCTGTGGTAATGAATTCGGGCGTAGTTCATCTGCTGATGTGGGTGAGCAATATGTGTGTGTGATTTACAGAAAAACAAAAACTTAAATAATAATTATGCTCTCAAAATCCAGATATACTCGCGGCTGCAACTGCCAGAAATCATTATGGCTTTATGTCCATAAAAAAGAAGAACAAGTGATCCCCGAAGCTACACAGGCCATTTTTGCCCGTGGTACCAGTGCCGGTGAATTAGCTCAAAACTATTTTCCGGGCGGCAAACTTGCCGTATTAGAGGACTTCCCCGGTTTTGCTTCAGCCAAAAGGACTCAGGACTTCATAAGGCAGGGCATTGAAACTATTTACGAAGCTACATTCATTTATGATAATACGTTGGTAGCGGTTGACATACTTCATAAACAGGACGGAAAATGGCATTTGTACGAAGTGAAAAGCACCAACAGTGTCAAACCAGAACATATTAAAGATGTCGGGGTTCAGTATTATGTAGCCAAAGGCAGCGGGCTTGATATAGAAGATGCTTTTCTGATGCATTTTAATCGTGAGTATGTTCGTCATGGCGATATTGAGGTAAACAAACTCTTTATCCCTGAAAGCATTCTAGGCGAGGTTGTCTCAATACAGGATGAGATAAAAGAAAAAATACCTGAGCTGATTGAAATGCTCAACAGGGAAGAACCCATTATCGCTATGGGAGAACAATGCACCAAGCCCTATCATTGTGATTTTTACGACTATTGCCAGGGGCTTCTGCCAGTTGAAGAAGACACCCCGGAATTAAGCAACATTCCTGAAGTGCAAAAAGATGAATTGAAAGATTTTATTGAAGGACTTCAATATCCTTTGTATTATCTCGATTTTGAAACCATTTCGCCCGGGGTGCCTATGTTTGATAATTCCCGGCCCTATCAGCAAATTCCTTTTCAATATTCCTTGCATCACCAAAATACTAAAGATGGTGAATTATTCCACGAATATTATCTGGCAGTGAACGACCTTTCTGTTGATCCGCGCATTGGTTTGATAGAACAGATGATCGCACAAACGAAACCGGCCAAAACCATTTTGGTATATTATATCGGCTTTGAACGTTCACGTGTTCTTGAAATGCAGCGTGATTTCCCTAAATATGCAGAGGAACTCCAAAGTATCATAGACAGGATGGACGACCTCATCATTCCCTTCAAACGAGGGCATTACCGCACTGAAACCATGGAGGGCTTATCCTCTATAAAAGTTGTTTTACCTGTACTCTGCCCCGAATTTTCTTATGATGATCTGGAAATTGGTGACGGCACAACAGCCAGCAATGCTTTTCTGGATTTATATTATTGCGAAGATGAAGAAACAATCAGGCAAACCCGCGAAAACCTTTTAGAATACTGCCATCTCGATACGCTGGCGATGGTGAAGATCTTGGAAAAGCTTACTCAGGATATTCACTAATTTTTAAACTTAAAAACAACAAAATTTAATAAATAATTTTTATATGAAAAATACATCGAAAAACGACATAAACACATTGTATTTAGAAATTTCAGATGGAGAGCCAATTTCTATTTATGCCAACAAAAAAGAAGTAATAAAACAAATTGAAAATTGTAAATCTGAGTACTATTCTGTATCAGAGAAAAAAGTACGGAAAAGGTTTTTTAATGATGATAAAAAAGTTAAAAATGTTTTCCGAGGTAAAATTATAAAAAATAAGAAAGGCGAATTTCATTACAGTGAATCAGAAAATAAATCATTCTGTTTTAATAATTCAAAATATAATGATCATCCGATAGAAAAAGACAAAGAAAAGAAAAGTATTATAATTATCTTAGAGTCTCCCCACGAAAAAGAATATGATAAAGGTCTTATTCCAATTGCCCCGGCCCAAGGCAATACAGGGGTTAACATTAAGAACAAAATTTGTAACGTCTTAAATGAAATTCCGGAAAAAGATAAGGAGTTGTTAAATGGTTCAGAGTATCGCTTACTGATTATTAACCCTGTTCCCTTTCAGACATCTTTATTTGAGTTGCATGGCAAATCAATAAAGGGAATGTATAAAACACTGAGAAATAATGTTTGGAAAACTCTTTGGTTTCATAAGAAAGAATTAAAAACTGATTTTAAAACTAACATCTTAAATTCCAACCCCGTAATTATCTTAAATTGTTGTACTGCTGATCTGACCGATAAAATAGGTGAAGAGTTAATATCCTATAAATTAAAAAATGTGTTAATCTACAGAGTTTATCACCCTTCATGCTGGTACAGGCATAAAGAGGTAAAACTCTTTCCATTGTCATAGCATTTTAAATTCTTGGAAATCATTAAAAAGTAAGCACAGCACTCTTCTCTGATTAACTTAATTAACCACTTAACTATTTGACCATATTATTCAATAAAACAGTTTTAATATTGCTCTAAAAAAATCTCCTTCCTTTTTTTTATTCTCTTGCAAAAGAATTTTTATTTTTATAGATTCTTTTAATTTATCTATTTTTGAATGTTATAAAAAGCAACTGGAAAAATGATTACAGGAGACCTAAAAAGTAAGATTGATAAGGTTTGGGATGCATTCTGGACGGGTGGTATTTCTAATCCGCTAACAGTTATTGAGCAGATCACCTACTTGCTTTTCATAAAACGGCTTGACGACCTTCACACAGCAAAAGAGCTTAAAGCAAATACCCTGAAACAACCCCTGGAAAATCCAATATTTTCCGGAAAACAACAGCATTTGCGTTGGAGCAGGTTCAAAGATAAAGATGCCGAGCAGATGTATGAGATTGTTGGTAAAGAAGCTTTTGATTTTATGAAATCAATGGCAAATGCTGACAGCCCTTTTGCTAAATACATGAAAGGTGCCACCTTCATGATTCCAACGCCAAACCTCCTTGATAAGGTGGTTAATATGATCTCTGAAATCCCGATGCAGGATCGTGATACTAAAGGTGACCTCTATGAATATCTTCTTTCAAAAATTGCAACTGCCGGCAAAAATGGCCAGTTCCGTACACCCCGGCATATTATTAAAATGATGGTTGCTTTAATGAAACCCTCCCCCGAAGATACTGTCTTCGACCCTGCTTGTGGTACAGGAGGTTTTCTTGTGGCTACCGGTGAATATATGCGTGAAAAATATCCTGAAAAATTCCACAACAAAACATTCCGTGAATATTACAACAACAGCATGTTTATCGGTAATGAGTTCGATGCAACCATGATTCGCATTGGAGCAATGAACATGTTGTTACATGGTATTGAAAACCCAACTTTATATGATAGGGATTCCCTGGCCGAAAGCTATACGGTAAAAAGTCAGTATTCACTTATCCTTGCAAATCCTCCTTTTAAAGGTTCGCTCGATGAAGAATCCGTTGAAAAAAGCCTGTTAAAAATGGTGAAAACAAAAAAAACAGAATTGCTTTTTCTGGCGTTGATGCTTCGCACTTTGAAAACCGGTGGCCGTTGTGCTGTGATTGTCCCCGATGGTGTACTTTTTGGTTCTTCCAATGCCCACGCAGCAATCCGCAAAGAAATCATTGACAACCAGAAGCTCGAAGCGGTCATTTCCATGCCTTCTGGGGTTTTTAAGCCCTATGCCGGTGTGAGCACTGCTGTTCTGATCTTTACCAAAACCACGAGTGGAGGCACCGATGATGTGTGGTTTTACGACATGAAAGCCGATGGTTATACCTTGGATGACAAACGTAATCCTATCGAACAAAACGACATTCCTGATATTATCGCTCGTTATGCTAATCGGGTACAGGAGAAACAACGTAAACGTACCGACCGTTCATTCCTGGTTCCCGTTGAGGAAATTCGCGATAATAAATATGATTTATCCATCAACCGCTACAAAGAAATTATTTACGAGGAAAAGCAGTATGATTCCCCTGTGCAGATTATTGCCGACATCAGGGATTTGGATAAACAACGTACGGCTGAACTTGACACATTGGAAAACTTATTAAAACAGTAGAATGGCATTATCTGTCAATTCACTAAAGCGGATACAGGACAATTGGATTATTTATCCTGTCGTTCGGGATATTATTGGGGACATAGCTGGAGACATAGCTGATAGCACTTATAGTTCAGATTATCAATATAATGAAATAATAACTGATGCTATTAGAGATTTAACCGGAGATATAGTTAACGACCATGTTGACGACGAAGATAAAAACAAGGTTTGTCAAACATTTAATGAACCTCAGAAATGAAAAATTTAATTAACAAGGAATATAAAGAAACCTTAAAGCTGATTACAGAAACCATTCTGAAAAGCAGGGTTCATGCTGCACGGCTGGTTAATGTCGAAATGCTGAAGCTATACTGGTTCACCGGCGGAGTTATTTCCACTAAAGCAAAACAGGCAAAATGGGGAGATAAAGTTCTGGAGCAGCTCTCTGAGGATATACAGCGTGAAATGCCCGGATTAAAAGGGTTTTCTTCCCAGAATCTGAAGAAAATGCGTCAGTTTTACGAAGCATGGCCGCTTCCTCCCTCAATAGGTTCAGCGCTGCCGAACCAATTAGGAAAAAAGGGCAAAACCGACTTTGGTTCAGCACTGCCGAACCAAATACAGGCACATTTCTCCAACATCGGATTTACCAATCATTTTCTGATCATCTCCAAAACCAGGACTGTAGAAGAACGCAAGTATTATATTGAGCAGGCAAGCGCCAATAATTGGTCAAGCCGCACACTGGAGCATCACCTTAAAAGTAAGTTTTATAAAACACAGGGCAGGCTGCCGCATAACTTCGATAAAACCCTTCCCAGGAAGGTATCGGCTGCAACTTTACGCCAGTTTAAAGATGAATATCTGCTCGATTATATTGATGTTGACGAAAGCCATGATGAGCGCATGCTCGAAAATGAAATTGTTAAGAACATCAGGGACTTTCTTATGAGCTTGGGCACTGGCTTCACCTTTATTGGCAATCAGTACCGGCTGATCGTGGATGATGATGAATTCTTCATTGACCTTCTTTTTTATAACCGCAACATTCAAGCGCTGGTTGCATTTGAGTTGAAACGCGGAAGGTTTAAAGCCGAATACGCTGGCCAGTTGAATTTTTATCTGAACGTGCTCGATGACAAAGTCAAGCTTCCGCACGAAAATCAAAGTGTGGGTATAATTCTTTGCAAAGAAAAATCCGACACATTGGTAAAGTATGCCATTGGCGGCATTAACAAACCCATGGGTGTGGCAATATACAAAACCAAAGATGATTTACCCGAGATATATCGTCGCGTACTCCCCGAACCCGAGCAACTCCGTAAACTCATGAACGAAACAAATCCTAAAAAGTCCTCAAAATGACCTGGGAGAAAGTGAAATTTAGTGATTTGATTGATAAAATTGAAAATGGTTCAAGACCAAAAGGTGGTGTTGATGAATCAGGTGATATTCCTTCCATTGGTGCTGAGCATCTTAATGATCAGGGCAGCTTTGATTTTTCTAAAATTAAAAAAATCTCAAACGATTTTTTCAATAAGTTAAATTCAGGGAGAATAAATCAGGATGACATTATACTTGTCAAAGACGGTGCAACAACCGGCAAAGTAAGTTATGTAGATAAGTCATTTCCTTTCAAAGAAGCGTCTATCAATGAACATGTTTTTTGCATTCGCGTTAATCAAGAAAAACTTAATTCAAAATATGCCTTCTACTATCTTTTTTCTGAATATGGTCAAAGAGAAATTTTGTTAGATTTTCATGGAGCAACGGTAGGAGGTATATCAAAAGGTTTTTCAGATAAAGTGGGTATTCCACTTCCCCCTCTCTCCACCCAGCTCCACATCGCCTCCATCCTCGACCACGCCAACAACCTCCGCCAGCTAAATAAACAACTCCTTCAAAAATATGATGAACTTGCGCAAAGTGTGTTTTTGGAAATGTTTGGGGATCTTGTAAAAAACGAGAAAGGATGGAAAACAATTAGACTATCTGATTGCATAGAATTTCTTACAAGTGGTTCAAGAGGTTGGGCTAAATATTACACCGAAAAGACGGGTGATGTTTTTCTGAGGATTAATAATGTTGGAAGAAATAGATTGCTTCTAGATGACATCGCTTATGTAAATGCACCGGATAATGCAGAATCCAAAAGAATAAAAACAAAGTCTGGTGATGTTTTGCTTTCGATCACTGCTGATCTTGGAAGAACTGCTGTAATTCCAGCAGACTTCCCGATTGCATATATCAATCAGCATTTGGCTTTAATTCGTGTTAAACAAGATTTGATAAATTCTTTTTTCTTATCTGCAATGATTAGTAATGATTTTGGTCAAAATCAAATTAAAAAAGTCACCAAAGGGGGAGTCAAGTCAGGCTTGAATTTTAATGATATAAAGGGCATTGAAATAAGGAATCCATCACTTGAAATTCAAAACACTTTTGAAAAAATAATTATAGGTATTGAAGATCAGAGAAAATCTGTTATCCATAATATTGAAATATGTGATAATCTTTTTCAAAGCCTTATGCAGCATGCGTTTAATAACTAAAAAAACAAAAATGAAAGCAGAAGAATATGTTAAAAAAATGGATGATAAAGTTGATGAGTTCCTGAAAGAATTTAAAGCTTTACCATCTGATTATTTCTTTACAGAAAAAGAAATACATGCATATTTTTATCACAAGTGTTTAAGTGATCCTGTTTTTTTCGATGGCAAATCATTTAATTATGTTCATGCCGAATATCCTACACCTTTTAAATGCCGTAAGTCTAAAGATAAGTTGATTAAAGCGCCGGATATTGAAAATCATGCCATGCGCAGTCACGTGGATATGGTTTTTATTAACCCCAATTTTGTTACATGGATCAAAAAGAAAAGCAAAGACGATTACATAAAATATTTGAATGGTATTACCGGCCAGGTTTTTTCAGTTTATATCAAAGATTTGGTTGAAAAATTTGAGGAATTCTACAATAGATTTAAAGAACCGGTTTTAATATATGCTATTGAGTTTAAATATTTCAGGCACCGGAGTTCGGGCAAAGAATCGCCCGTTACCGATGTGAAATATGACGTTTCCAAATTAAAACTATTGCAGAATCCCGAATTTGAAAGTTTACAAACAAAGTTTCCATTTAGTGCAAAAACGCTTTCTATTGTTTTATTTACCCGGAATATGAATGGTCTTAAAGTGGAAATTGAGAAAAAACTGAAAGGAACGGAAAAGTATATGAGAATTGCGATGTGTAGTGTTTAAAATCTAATTTGTCATAACATCATCAAATTCATTATGTCAAAAGATAAAGAGATAAAAAAAATTCAAAAAAAATGCTGGTCTCAATACAAATCCTTGATTGGGCTTGATGAGAACTATACATTCTTATATGGCAACCCCGTTAAGGTCCATGTTCCTCTTGATACTGCTGTTGGTGGAATAATGATTATTGGCGCATATCCTACAGCACATTTCAATACAATAAATGGCCAAACGGATGTTCCAGTATCAGATCATTTATACCCTTTCAGCAACGAATGTTATTTTGATGGCAGTCGGATAAGAATGGTTGAGTCAGGCCGTGAACTTACAGATGAGTACTTGGATAAGCTGGGCATTAACCGCGATCAATGCTGGATTACCGACCTTGTTAAGGTATTCCTTTTCAAAGAAGGACACATCAAAAAATATGAAACTTTAGGTTATAAAGGCCATTCCGCAACAAGAAATCGCTTTTCAGATTTTGCAAAAAAGAGTCGCTCTTTACTCCTTGAGGAAATACAGCTTGCCGACCCCAAAATTATCCTTACACTGGGTTCAGAGGTAGCTGCAGCGGTCTTTCAGGTTTCTGAAAAAGCAGCAACTTCCATGATGAATGAAACACCTGTACCATTGCAAATAAGTGAATCCGTATATCAATGCTGGGCTTTACCTCATCCCGGAATAATCATGCGAAATTCTGAAAAAGCTGGCAAATGGAAAAATATCCTTGCAGGGCAAATTGTCGCAATAAAAAACTATTTAAATGATAATACAAGGTTCTAAGATCAATTTTAAAACAGAAGCCATTCCTGATGTAAGTGAAAAACTTATGGATGAACTTATCAGGGAAATCAATTCGCTTGAATCAGACCTTGAAAGGAATGGGTTGAACCATAATTTGTCTGATTTTTTCGATGATCAAAGAAATGATGGTGGCAATATAATAACAAACAAAGGCATTTTTAAAGAATATGGTACATGTAACTCGAAAGCGGAAAAAAACAGTAAGTCATTCACTGAGTACAGTGGCCTGTACATTTTTTCCGAAAAGATTGATAATAACATTAAACCTGTTTATGTAGGAATTTCTAGAACAATAATTAAGCGATTGAAAAATCATGCTTTCGGCCCAAGCAAGGATACTGCAACACTTGCTTATTTATTGGCATTCGGAGATAAAACAGATGAAACATCAAGGCATAAATTCAATGATAATATCGACAAAATAGCAGATATATCAAGGTTAAATGTCAGGAATCTTTTTGTCTATATCCATCTATATAATGAATGTCATTACAAATTGCAGCTTTTAGAAGTTTTAGCAGCATGCAAGTTCAAAACAAAATGGAATTCGTTTAAAACTCATTAATCCAGCTTGAAAGAATTCGAATTAAATAATATTGTTGAAAACCTGAAAACAAGTATTCAGGCAATAGAAATAAGCCATAAAGAAGAAAATGAAAATATGTTTTCTTCCTTGAAAAATATTGCTTTTATTTTCGAACAAACTGAGGCGGTAAATTTCAATGATCTAAATCAGTTAGGTCAAACTTTGAAGTCTTTGATTGCAAAAATCCAGCATATTATTGATGAAGATACTGAAAATAGGATAATTAAAAAAGATCGTTTTAATGTTTTTGATTGTCTTACCCGTCATCATCTTGAAGAATTGCATTCCAGATTTCTCGCCTACTTGCTCAATCCCCATGCTACTCATGATTGTAAAGATTTGTTTTTAAAACTTTTTATAGAAACTATTAAAGAAAATCCTGAAATAATAGTAGAATTTGAAGGTCTTGAGCTTGATTTGAAAAAAGCCAAATTGGAAAGAGAAAAGTTTTTAGGCCGTTCCTCAGATAATGACAATTATGGTTTTATTGACATTTATATTCATACAGATCAAATTGATTTATTAATTGAAAATAAAGTTAGGGCTGGTGAACAGCCGGAACAACTTGGAAGATATATTAGATACTTTAAAGGGAAAGGGCAAAAGTATATTGCATTGTATCTTACTTTAGACGGTAAAATTTCAGGACAGGCTGGTGATGAAAAGTATTATTGTATCTCCTATGATAAGACAATTAACACCTGGTTAGAAAAATGTAAAAATGTGGTAAGTAATATTCAATTAGTTAATAGTGGATTGACTTTTTACCTGAACCTTCTTAATGAAAAAATTCTATTCAAATCATCAAATAATCTCATCATGAAAATAAGAGAACTGTTTTTAAAAGAGGAGAATATTCATATTCTGAAATATTCTAAAGAAATTGTTGAGTCACTTAATGAAATACATAAACAACTGCGTATTGATTTCTTCAGCAGAATTGCTAATCATTTAAGTAATAATTACGACATTATTATAGTAAATAAAATAGGGCGTCAGATTAATATCAATTCCATATGGGACCAACCTTATAGCGGTATTACCATCAACGACTTATCACTAGCCCTTGATATAAATGAAACAGATAAGATACTACCTTGCATTGAACACAATAAAGATTTTCTTTATTATGGTTTATTTGGCGTAAGGTTTTCAGGCAGTAAAATAATTTCCGGGATAGATGCCACCAAAGCAAGCCAAACTTCCAGAATTTCAGAGTTAATGCAAAAAAGAAATAATTTTAAGCTTGAAGAGCCCGACGAATTATGGATAATGTGGAAGCATTTTTATCTGCCAAATAATGAATCCACTTTCGGTTCTCATGCTTTGGATATTGACTTTGCGACTAAGATGGATGAAATTGTTGAACATTTTTTAAAAGAATTTGAAATTTATATTTCATCATGGCGTGATACAATTCTTGATTTTAACAGCAATAAGGTAGAATGAACTTTTCCTTCCTCACCGGCCCCTTTGCTGATTTCCTCGAATCAGCCACCGAAGCAGAAAAAAATGTTTTCTCCGCTCCCCGTGTGTCTGCCTTCTATAGCCGCTTAACTCTTGAAAATGCCGTTCGCTGGTTATACGATCACGACAGCGATCTTGCCCTGCCATACCAGGACAACCTGAATGCCCTGATGTATGAGCAAAGTTTCAAAAATATAATTCCTCCGGGCATGTTCAGCAATCTTACATACATACGTAAGCTTGGCAATGATGCAGCACACCGTAAATTCAATCCATCCTCCGAAGAGTCCTTCGCTTCGCTCCGTTTTTTATATACATTCCTCCGCTGGCTTGTCAGCATGTACAGTGAAAACCCGCATGAAATTCCTGCCCGGATTAATGAGTCCCTGATACCTCATACCTCTGTACCTGACAAAACCCAGGATGAAATCCGGGTTCTTGAAGAAACCGCCCTTGCTGATCAACACGAACTTTTGAGAAGCAAAAAACGATTATCCGAAAACGAAGAAGAAATTGTCCGGCTCAAAACAGAGCTAGAAAAATTTCAGTCGCTGAAGAAAGAAAAACGTAAATCATTCGATACTGATTCAAAAGATTATTCCGAAGCCAAAACCCGCGATTTATTTATCAACCTCCTCTTGCGTGAAGCTGGATGGGATCCAAAAGCTAAAAATGTTGAAGAATTTGAAGTGCAGCACATGCCAAACAATCAAGGCATTGGCTATGTGGATTACGTTCTTTGGGGCGATGATGGTTTGCCACTGGCTGTGGTAGAAGCAAAAAAAACAAAAGTGGATGCTCACAAAGGCCAGCATCAGGCAGAATTGTATGCAAACTGCCTCGAAAAAATGTTCAGCCAGCGCCCGGTAATATTTTACACCAATGGTTTTGAATCCTGGATATGGGATGATACTTTTTATCCTCCACGTCCTGTGCATGGTTTTTTCACAAAGGACGAATTGCAGCGTCTGATCTATCGCAGGGCCGACCGCAAAGACATAAAAAAACCGGTAATCAATAAAACAATTGCAGGTCGTTATTATCAGGAAGAAGCCATCCGCCGCGTTGCAGAAACCCTCGAAAAGAAAGCAAGAGGCGCATTACTCGTCATGGCTACCGGTTCCGGTAAAACAAGGATTTCAATTGCTATAATTGATATGCTCATTAAAGCCGGTTGGGTAAGCAAAGCGCTGTTCCTTGCTGACAGGAACGCTTTGGTAACTCAGGCAAAAAACCGCTTCAATGAGTTTGTGCCTCACCTCACAACGGTGGATATCACCAAAGAAAAAGAAGACTCATCAAGCCGCATGGTATTTTCCACGTATCCCACCATGATGAATAAAATTGATGGAGAAAAGTCTGACGATATCCGTTATTACAGTTCGGGACATTTCGACCTCATCATCATTGACGAAGCCCACCGCTCTGTGTATATGAAGTACAAAGCCATTTTTGATTATTTTGACGCAATCATCATTGGCCTTACTGCCACCCCTAAATCCGAAATAGATAAAAATACTTACGAGCTTTTCGGCCTCGAAAATCACAACCCTACCTATGCCTACGAATTGCAGCAAGCTGTTGACGATAAGTTCCTGAAACCTCCGAAAGCCGTTTCTGTCCCTATGAAATTCACTCGTGAAGGAATAAAATATAAAGAACTCTCCGAAAAAGAAAAAGAAGAATATGAAAAAGAATTCAGGGATGAAGAAACAGGTAGCATGCCCGAAAAGATAGATTCGTCTGCGCTGAACTCATGGCTTTTCAATAAAGACACGGTGGATAAAGTACTCTCTTATACTATGGATAAGGGCTTGAAAATTGAAGGTGGGGATAAACTTGGCAAAACTATATTGTTTGCCCGTAGCCACGAACATGCTCTTTTCATTGAAAAGCGGTTTAATGCCCTATACCCTCATTATCATGGCAAATTCCTCCGTGTCATTGATAACTATGAAATGTATGCACAGGATTTGCTGGACAGTTTTACCCTGCCGGAACAAATGCCGCAATTTGCTGTTTCAGTGGATATGCTCGATACCGGTATTGATATTCCCGAAATAGTAAACCTTGTTTTCTTCAAACCCGTTCGCTCCAGTTCCAAATTCTGGCAGATGATCGGCAGAGGTACGCGATTATGCCCTGACTTATTCGGTCCCGGAGTGGACAAAGAATTCTTTTATATTTTCGATTTCTGCGAAAACTTTGAATTCTTTGAGTCCTTCCCCGACGGAGTTGAACCTTCAGTGCAGGATTCGGTTACTCAAAAAATATTCAAATCCCGTCTTTGGCTTGCTCAGGCTCTTAATCACCCAATGTATCAGGATGATAATAATGTGACCCTGCGCAATAAATTACTGGAAACATTGCATTCCGAAGTTGCGGGGCTTGATAAAACAAGTTTCCTTGTCCGGATGCATTTGCGCTATGTAGATGAATATGCCTTGCTTTCCCGGTGGTTCAATTTAAGCAAATCAGATTGCTTTGATATAACTAAGCATTTAGCACCATTAATTCCGGTAAAAGATGAAGATGAATTTGCACGCAGGTTTGATTTGTTAATATTGAATGTTCAGTTGGCAATAATATCCGCTGAAAAAAGTCAAAAAAGATATATTAATCAGGTTGTTAATCTTGCAGAAGGCTTGGCATTAAAAAATAATATTCCCTCTGTAGCAGCTCAGATGGAAATGATAAAAATTGTTCAACAGGCTGAATTTTGGAGCAAGGCAGATGTGCCTGCTCTTGAGCGTGTCCGTGAATCTTTGCGCGACCTGATTAAATTTCTTGATAAGGAAAACCTGCAGACTATTTACACCGATTTCGAAGATGAATTGTTTGACGTTGAAGAAAAGAACCTCCTTGGTAGTTATTCCAAAATGGATAATTACCGCCAGCGTGTCGAAAGATACATACGCGAAAATCAGCATCACATAACAATAAGTAAGCTCAAGAAAAATAAGCCCATCACTCATGCAGAACTAAAGGAACTGGAGCGTATTCTGTTTGATGGAACTGAAATAGGAACAAAAGATGACTTTGAAAAAGTTTATGGCAAACAGCCCCTGGGTCAGTTTATCAGGAGTATTGTGGGCTTGGATAGAAATGCGGCTATGGAAGCTTTTTCGGAATTTCTCAGCAAAGGAAATTTAAAGGCCGACCAGCTTACTTTCATCAATAACATCATAGATCATATTACTATAAACGGCGCTATTGACAACAAAATGCTATTTGAACCTCCCTTTACCGATATCAACGACTTGGGCATTGTTGGTGTCTTCCTCGAACCTGATGTGAAAATGATTATTGGTATTTTGGAAAATATTGAAAAAAATGCGGTAGCATAAAAACATTTTATCAAAGTTAGTGTTGTTTATAGATGAACTTTATAGAGTAAAAGGGTTCGGTAAATCAAAAGTTGAAAAATACGGAACCGAAATATTAAATATTATTAAACTTAAATAAACGTTTGGAGATAAAAATAGAATAAACGCTTGCAGTTTATATTAAACAATGAATATGTATTATAAACCAAATTATTTTTTTACTAATCCCTCAATTTATTTTAAATGTATCAATTAATAACAGATAAAAACAAAATTAAGGAGCTGCATTCAAAATTTTCAACAAAAATTATTGATTTGTGTGATATAGAGGAGTGGTGTAAATTATTCGTCCATCATGATTCAATTAGTAGTCCCGTTTTATTTTCCTCAAAATATAAAATATGGGCTGGTATTTATGATGAGCCAGTAGAAGATACCAGGTATTGGAATCCTTTTGGTTATTTGTTAAGGGCACCTCGTAAGGATCAGACTCTTGCCATTGTTGTTGAAATAAATTATCCAATTGAAGGAACAAATTGGACCGTTGCTGGCTTTTGGGCTCAAAATACTCAAACAAAACAACACCACTTATTTCATCAGGGTAAAATAGGGGGTGGTGCTAAGGGTGTTAATCAGGAAGGTTTTTTCAAATTCTGGCAAAAAGAACCCATAATTATCAACTTCAATAATAATCAAATAACATGCGCAGAGGTATGTATTTTGGAAGGTTCAGATTTTGGTGATAAAATAGCTTATTTTGTAAATTCTGTTCGGAAAATAAAACAACAAATTAAAGATCCTACTATTAAGTTTGGTTAAAAGTTTATTTTAAATTTTACGAAGAAATAAATAATATCAACAACTTTGTTTGCTGGCACGGAATTGCATTCGTGTCTGATTAACCTCCCAGTCTAAATTATCACAGTTTAAAAACGTCTATAGGTTTTAACTGTAAGGTTTTTGTAATGCTATCAACCCAATCCTTGTCAGTTCCCCGGCAGGAATAATGTTTGTGTTTTATTATTTTATTATACGGGAACTGCTCTTTAAGATATTTATTAAACAGATAATACGCCGCATTGCCGAAAATAATAAAAGTAGTTTTGCTTGTAATTTGGATATCACACATTTCTTCAATAAAAAAATTCATTTGTTCTCTGATGTTGATTTCGTTGTTTCTTATTTTTCTCAGCACATTACTTGAATTGGCATCTTTTACTCCTTTAATAATATCTGTCAGGTAAAATCCTCTAATGGTACTTTCATTAAAAGCTTGCTTTAATTTCCTATCATGTTTACCACCCCTGAAATTGCCCCATGTTTTAACAGGGTTTGAAATATTTAAACCAACACCTACATACTTTGTATTTAGCAAACTCTTATTAGTAAAAATAACCTTTGTATCTTTTTCATCTTCACTGTTCCAGATTGCCCAACTGGCATATTTGCCATACTTTTTGGTTAAATATTCAAAATCACTTTTACTATACTTAAAATTTACTCTTATTTCATCCTCTTCAACACCTAATACTTTTGCCCATTGTTCAAAATTAATATCTCTATCAAATTCTTCCTGATAGCTTTTTAGCATCAAAATAACAATATCTTTATAAGCCGGGTCCACATATAATGGATACAAGCTGTACACATCTTTATATTCGCCTTGCATTCTTATCAATGCCTCACCAATCGACATGCAGTATCTGGATTTTTTATCTATGCCAGGCATATCAAGGTCTTCATAGCTCATCTCACTTACACGATGATAATACCAATCATGATTTTCGCTTTCATCATAACGGTAAACGGTAATAGAACCTCCCTCGGCTCCGATTTTTAATATTTTCTTGTCTTTTTTCATATGGTTATGTATTAATTGGATTAAAGGATTTAATGTGGAATAAATTAAACCAGATGCGGAATTTTAGTCAGTTACTCAACCAACACAAACGCTGCCCAATAATAAGGGTTATATTTCTTTCGCATTGTGGTTTGGGTAAGATAGAATGCTTCTCGGATGCTGTGATTGGAAAGGCAATTGCTGTATAACAACTTCATAAACTCCGTTGTTTCTTTATCTGGCACTTTCCATAAACTCATAATGATATAATCCACTCCAGCCATCTTAAATGCACGCTGTAAGCCAAAAACACCTTCGCTCCCTTTTATGTCTCCAAGGCCTGTTTCGCAGGCCGACATAACTACAAGTTTTGTATTATACAAGTTCATGTTCGACACTTCGTACGCTGTCAATATCCCATCATCCTGGCCGGGCGTTTGTTCGCCACCCTTCCAGACATAATTTGCACCGGCTAATATTAGCCCTGATCTCAAAAGCGGGTTTTCTGAATAACGATACGTTTCTTCGCCCATTCTTATAAATGCATCTTTGGGCTTTTCCTTTTTTGGTTCCGGAAAAAAGAATCCGTGTGTTGAAAGATGAATAATTTGAGAACCTTGGCCAGATAAGTTCTTAAACATGGTCTCAGTGGCATTACTATCGCTATACAAAGCTGTGCTTATTTTGTTCTTCCTGAACAAACTATCAATATACTTTGCCTCCTTTAATGTGCCCGGTAAATACCGCCAGCTTATACTCCGAGTACTGTCTTTTGATATCTGTGGGCCTCGGTTATATACAAACAACTCATTCTCTTCTTCCGTATCCTTCTCTTTCTTCATCTTATCATAATTTATACCGCCACAAATAAATGCCGTATCAGATACCGATATATATTGTTCTTTATTCTCTGACCAGACAATTTCTGCTGTGCTGCCTAATTGAACTAATTTGTATTTATCCAAAAGGCACATGCTGTCTAGTGCGGTTATGGCTGCAAAGGATATTTTATGCAATAAACCCGATGGTGAGTAATAAACAGTACTTATGCCATTTAGTAACGAATCTATTGGCCTCCATATAAGATCATACAGTTCGGAAGCAAGCTGTTGTGGCTGTGTCGTGCCATTAATGATTACTCCTCTGGTTGAATATAACTGTTCGGTTTTCTGTGCATAGCTTCCTGTTGCCTGGTTAAGTAAAGAATCAAGCTGCTTTTCTTCGCACAGATAGATCATCTTTGGGTATTCATCATTCTTTCTGAGTACCAGTGCCACATAGTAAGTACTGTCTGTCCATCGTTTTCCATCATGATAATTAAAGGACGAAAACTCAATAGCAACTTCATCGCCTTTCAATTTTTCCTGGACATCATTCCATTGGGTTTTTAATTGTTGCTGACCCTGGGCAAATGTCTGAGAACTACGCGTGAGCTGTTTCTCAAGCGTATTGGCTTCCTCTTCTATTGCTTTCACGTCTAACGTGCGTTGTGAAATGGGCAATGTATATTGTTTTGCAAGCGATGCCTTTAATGTCACCCAGTCGTTGTAAATTCTTATTACTGTTGTATCAACCAAGCTAAGTATTTTTTTACGCATTTGCACGCCTGAATGAAGCAGCAGCCCTTTAGTAGTAAGCTCAACATTATATGATTCACAAGCAATAGATGGATTGTCAATTTTACGCTTCAGTGAAAATCCTTGAAAGATTTCAAAACTATCCAGAACTTTTTTTAGATATTTTGTCATCTCTGTTTCAGATAAAAAACTCAATTGCTGTTCAACTTGTGATCTTTTAATTTTTGTTACTTCAATAAGCAATGGTTCTGCCTTCTCTTTTTCTCCTATATTCACATATAATAAAGCTAAGTTTTCTAAAGTTGGATCATCATAAGAATGACCCTCACCAAATACTTTCTTTTTAATTTCTAATGATTTCAAATACAAAGGTTCTGCTTTTTCGTAGTTGCCAATATTATAGTAAAAAAAAGCTAAATTATTTAAAGAATTTGCATATGCAGGGTGCTTGTCACCGAGCACTTTTCTTCTTATTTCTAGGGCTTGTAAATACAATGGTTCTGCCTTTTCATAATTAAACACATCATTGTATGTTACTGCTAAATTGTTTAAAGAATTTGCATAATTAGGATGCTCTACGCCAAAAACAATCTTCGTAATTTCTAATGCTTGAATTAAAAAAGATTCTGCCTTTTCGTAGCGGCCCATATCACGGTATATTATCGCTACATTGTTTAAAGAAACGGCATAATCAGGATGCTCCTCACCAAGTACTTTCTTTCTAATTTCTAAAGCTTGAATAAATAATAATTCAGCTGCTTCATAATTACACAACTTCCAATATAAATTTGCTAAATTCGTTAAATTGTTCGCGTAATTAACGGAATCCATATCATGTAAATTAATGAATACCCTTGAAGCCTTTAACAAATAAAACTCCGCTTTCTCATAATTATTGATTTCATTATACAGTTGACCCAAATTATTTAAAATAATTGCATAATCATTACTTTTATCATTAGTATCCACGCTAAAACATAAAACTCTCAAAAAATAAGTTTCTGCCTTTTCATAGTTTCCCATATCAAAGTATAGATGTGCCAGATTGTTTAAAGACGTTGCATATTCAGGAAGCTCCTCTCCAAGCACTTTCTTTCTTATCTCTAACGTTTGCAAAAACAAAGTTTCTGCTTTTTCGTAGTTGCCAATCTCACGGTACAATATAGCTAAATTATTCAAAGACCTTGCATAATCAGGATGCTCTTCGCCGAGTATTTTTCTATTAATTTCCAATGCTCTTAGATATAAAGTTTCGGCTTTTTCGTAGTCGCACATTTCTTGATATAAATGAGCTAATTCTGTTATAATTGTTTTACAACCTTCATCATTTTCACCTTTATTTTTTTTTAACACCTGTAATATCTGCAAATAAAAAGATTCCCCCTGCCCATAATCTTTAGTTAAATAGTGATACAATTTAGCCAAATGATGAAGTGTTCTAATATAATAATATTGATACTTATCACTCTCTAGATACTTCCATATGTGTAATTCCTTCTTATAATAAAGTTCTGCATTAACATAATCTTTTTTAACTTCATAAGTTATTGCCAAATTGTTTAAATCAATCGCATATTCTTTGCTTATTTCACCAAATAACTTTTTATCAGTCTCTAATACTTGTATACAAAAAGTTTCTGCTTTTGAATGATCGCCCATTCCATTATATATTGAGCAAATTTTTGCTAATGTCCAAGCATAATTCGGATGGTCATCACCTAAAGTTTTCTTTACAATCTTTAATAACTGTAAGTAAATGGGCTCAGTCTTTTCATAATTTAATTGATCTTCATATAATTGTCCTAAAGAAATCAAAATTGAAGAAAACAAAGGGCAATATATAGCATCATTTTCTTCATATATAGCTTTTGCTTTAAGATAATATGTTTCTGCTTTAAAATATTGTTGACATTTTTCATATGAATAGGCAGTAAAAACCAAATAATTTGAATAATAAGTTGTGTCTGTTGATCCATATTTCTCTTCTATAGTAGGGAGAGCGTTCTCAAATTCTACTGCAGCTTTATCATATTGACCCGCATCATAATATTCAAATGCTTTGTTAATATCCTGAGGAAATACTATTAGAAATGAATAGTGAAAAATGATGAATAAAAAAACAAGTCGTTTTATCATAAACTCGGATATTATTTGTAATTTACTCCATCAGCACAAACGCCGCCCAATAATAAGGAACATATTTCTTTCGCATTGTTGTTTGTGTGAGATAGAATGATTCGCGGATGCTGTGATTGGAAAGACAATTGCTGTAAAACAGCTTCATAAACTCCGTTGTTTCTTTATCTGGCACTTTCCATAAACTCATAATGATATAATCGACTCCGGCCATTTTAAAAGCCCGCTGCAGACCAAAAACGCCTTCGCTGCCTTTTATATCTCCAAGTCCTGTTTCGCAGGCCGACATAACTACAAGTTTTGTATTATACAAGTTCATGTTCGACACTTCGTACGCTGTCAATATCCCATCATCCTGACCGGGCGTTTGTTCGCCACCCTTCCAGACATAATTTGCACCGGCTAATATTAGCCCTGATCTCAAAAGCGGGTTTTCTGAAAAACGATACGTTTCCTCGCCCATTTTTATAAAGGCCTCATTTGGTTTTTCCTTTTTTGGTTCTGGGAAAAAGTAACCATGTGTCGAAACATGAATTACTTGAGGCGCTTTTCCTGATAAGTTTTTAAACATTGTTTCCGTGGCATTGCTGTCACTGTATAAAGCTGTACTTATTTTGTTTTTCTTGAACAGACTGTCAATATATATCGCCTCCTTGTAAGTGCCCGGCAAATACCTCCAGCTTATACTCCTGGTGCTGTCATTTGATATCTGTGGACCACGGTTATATGCAAACAATTCTTTATCATTTTCAATACCCTTATCTTTCTTCATCTGATCATAATTTATACCACCACAAAGAAATGCTGTGTCCGAAACAGTAATATATCTGTCTTCTTTCTCTGAACCGACAATTTCTGCTGTACTGCCTAACTGCACAAGTTTATATTTATCCAAAAGGCACATACTGTCAGGTATAGCTATGGCGTCGAAGGATATTTTATGCAACAATCCTGAAGGGGAATAATAAACGGTATTAATATCTTTCAATAAAGAATCAATTGGCCTCCAGGTCAGATCATATAGTTTAGATGCCAGTTGCAATGATTGGGGTGTGACATTAATTCCAACTCCTCTGGCCGAATATAACTGTTCGGTCTTCTGTGCATCACTGCCTGTAACTTTATTAAGAACAGAATCTAATTGTTTTTCCTCGCACAAATAAATCATTTGAGGGTATTCATCATTCTTTCTTAACACTAATGCTACATAGTAGGTGCTGTCTGTCCATCTTTTTCCATCATAATAATGAAATGATGAAAATTCTATCGAAGTTTCATTATTTTTCAACTCTGACTGAATGTCTTTCCATTTCGTTTTAATAAGTTGTTGCCCCTGGGCAAATATACTTGAACTGCGCGTAAGTTGCTTTTCAAGGGTATTGGCTTCTTCTTCTATTGTTTTTGTATCAAGGGTTCGCTTTTCTATGGGAAGCGAATATTGATTGGCCAATGACTTCCGAAGGGCTTGCCAGTTATTGTATATTCTGATAATGGTTGTATCTCCGGCATTAAGTATATTTTGTCGCATTTGCATTCCTGAATGAAGCAATAACCTCTTGTTGAAAAGTTCAATATTGTATGACTCCCCCATTAATGCAGGATTATTATTCTTCCTATTAAGAATGAAGCTATGATAAACTTTAAATACATAGTTTTTAGAACTAATGTAAAACGACATCTCTTTTTCTGATAAAAATCCCAACTGTTGTTTGTTTTGTAACTTTATAAGTTGTAATACTTCAATTAGCAATTTTTCTGCCTTTTCATAGTTGCCTTTATTTTGGTATAAATCAATTAAAATGTTTAATGAAGTTGCATAATCAGGATGCTCTTCTCCAAAAACTTTCTTTTTGATTTCTAATCCTTGTATAACCAAAGGTTCTGCCTTCTCGTAATTGCCCATTTTAGTGTACAATCCAGCTAAATTGTCTAAAAAAAATGCATAATTGGGATGCTCTTCTCCAAGAACTTTCTTAGTGATTATTAATGCTTGTAAAACAAAAGTTTCTGCTTTCTCATAGTTGCCCAAAGTATTGTACAATAAAGCTAAACTGTTTAAAAAAATTGCACAACTAGGGTGTTCCGTACCAAGGACTTTCTTCATAATTTCTAAACCTTGAATATATAAAGATTCTGCCTTCTGGTAGTTGCCTATATCGCTGTAAAATCCGGCTAAACTGCTTAAAGAAGCTGCATAATCAAGATGCTCCTCACCAAGAGTTTTCTTTCTTATTTCTAATGCTTGTAAATACAAAAGTTCTGCTTCTTTGTAGTTGCCCAAATCTTGGTATAATTGAGCTAAATTGTTTAAAGAAAAAGCATAATAGGGATGTTCCTCGCCTAGAACTTTTTTAAATATTTCAATGGCTTGTAAATACATTGATTCTGCCTTTTCATACTCACCATTAGCTCGATATAACCCAGCTAAAACGTTTAATGAAGTAGCATAATCAAGATGCTCCTCACCAAGAGTTTTCTTTCTTATTTCTAATGCTTTTAAAATCAAAGGTTTTGCCACCTCATAGTTGCCCAGATCTTCGTATAATATAGCTAAGTTGTTTAAAGAAGTTGCATAAACAGGATGCTCCTCGCCTAGAACTTTCTTTGTGATGTCTAATGCATGTAAATACAATGTTTTTGCCTTCTTATAGTTGGCCATAGCATAATATAATGTTGCTAAATTGTTTAAAGAAGACGCATAATTTTGATGCTCTTCACCAAATATATTCTTATTTATTTCTAATGCTTGTAAATACAAATTTTCTGCCTTCTCGTAATGGTCCATATTTTGGTATAATCCAGCCAAATTGTTTAAAGAAGTTACAAAACCTTGGTGTCTCTCACCAAGTACTTTCTTTATGATTTCTAAGGCTTGTAAATACAGAGGTTCTGCTTTCTCATAGTTTCCCGTAACTTTGTATAAAGAAGCTAATTTGTTTAATAATAGCAAATACCATTCACATTCGATAGCATTTTTATTTTCATATATTTTTTTTGCATTCAGATAATATGTTTCTGCTTTTGAATATTGTTGACACCCGTCAAAAGATAATGCAGTATAAAATAATTTTTTAGAAAAATTACTTGTATCATTTGATCCGTATTTTTTTTCAGCTTCAGGCAATGCATTTTCAAATTCTGTGGCCGCTTTTTCGTATTGGCCAGAATTAAAATATTCAAACGCCTTGTCCACATCTTGCGGGAATACAATGAAAAATGAAGAGTGAAGAATGAATAATAAAAAAAGAAGTTTATTAATCATAAAGCTCAGTTTTTAATTATTTTTTTATTCCATCAGCACAAAGGCCGCCCAATAATAAGGGTTATATTTTTTACGCATTGTTGTTTGTGTAAGATAGAATGATTCTCGGATACTGTGATTGGAAAGACAATTGCTGTAAAATAACTTCATAAATTCTGTTGTTTCCTTATCTGGCACTTTCCATAAACTCATAATTATATAATCCACTCCGGCCATCTTGAACGCCCGCTGCAGACCAAAAACGCCTTCGCTGCCTTTTAT
>Ga0116158_10000680_pt1 | contig 32268 bp, 24 predicted proteins | sample AD_UKC052_MetaG_FD_89883 | JGI IMG/M metagenome (GOLD analysis project Ga0116158, IMG submission 89883) | Active sludge microbial communities of municipal wastewater-treating anaerobic digesters from USA - AD_UKC052_MetaG | ecosystem: Engineered > Bioreactor > Anaerobic > Digestate | place: USA... | reverse complement strand
GAGGATATGACTGATGACCAGGAATCGTATGCCAATGCTTCGGAGCGTGTAATCACCAGACCGACCGACAGTACGACGCTCTCGGTCTGGCACTTCAAGATTGTCAACCTTGCGGATAACGTGACGCTCGAAAACGGTTTCAAAAAGGATGTCGAGATCGTCCTGCACTACGGTGATCTCTCTTCGCAGGGATGGACGGATGACCGGCTCGGGATCTGGTACTGGAAGCCATCGACCAAGGAATGGGTCTTTGTCGGTGGTGTTGTTGACACCCAGACAAAGACGATCAGGGCTCGTGTCAGCTATCTCCACACCTATTACGCGGTGATGGCCACGGCGACAGCAACGACCCAGGCGATCCATTCGGTCAAGGCTTCTCCAAATCCGTTCACTCCGGGGCGTGGTGACGGGCAGTTCTCCAATATGAAACTCAGCTTCGCCTTTGCCAAGGCCTACAGCAGCTATGAGGTCAAGATCTTCAACATGCAGGGACAGCTGGTGCAACACTTTACCAGGGATGGAAGCTATGCCCAGGGAGAAGTCTTCTGGGATGGCAAAGACAGGAATGGATTCAAAGTCAGGGGCGGCGTGTACGTCTACCAGATCATAGCCGGCTCAAGTGTGTATTCCGGCAGTGTTCTCATACTGCGATAGGATGGAAGGAGACAGAACATGAAGAATCTCTGCAAGGGAATAGCGCTGGCGGTGCTGCTGACAGCGGTGGCCGTGCCGGGGAGTGCGTATTTCGAGGATATCGGGCGCGATGCCCGGGCCCGTGGCATGGCCAATGCCATGATCGGAATTTTCGGGAACGTCAACAGCGTCCAGTACAACCCGGCCGGTACGGCCCGTTCAACCAGTCTGGAACTCAATCTCCAGTGGGGAAAGCCGCTCACCATGGGCGATCTGAATGATGGTTCCTCGTTCGATGCCATGAACGGGACCTTCCTCATGCCGTTCACAAATGACGTGAACCTTTCCTGGCTGATTCGCTGGCTCTTCATGGGGTTGACACTCGGGAACGAGGAGTTCATGTTCAAGGACGGTGCCATGGCACTTGCCTTTGACATGCGGGACAACGCCCAGCTTGTCAAGGAGACCATGATCACGCTCAACTATGCCAAGGTTCTGGATGATGTCCTGTTCAAGGGAGCCAAACTTGCGGCCGGGTTCAACATCGACATGTACTCTCTCGCATTTACCAAGACGGCTGATTGGGGGACCTTGCCGGACAATCCCAACGATTCGGTGTTCACGATCGGAATTGACCTGGGAGTGATCTACAATTTTTCGGAAAACATCAGACTGGCAGTTGTCTTCGAAAATCTTCTCAAGCCGAATTTCAGCGTCTTTGACGGAGGAGAGGACTACAGTCCGACCAACGTCAAACTTGGCGGCTCGATCTTTTTCCCCACGCTGATCTTTTTCGAGAACATGACGGTGACCTTCAATTATGTCACGTACGGGAAGTATGATTCATCGGACAATACCGCGACCAAGGCTTCATACCATTTCGGGTTCGAATCCTGGTGGTTTGACAACATCTTCGCTTTCCGGGGCGGATTGCAGCTCGGGGACGAGGACATGAGCGAACTCTCGCTGGGGATTTCGGCTGTGCTCCCCATGGGTGAACACCTTGTCAGTTTCGATTATGCCTTTACGCTTCCCTTCGGTGTTGAAGGGACACGCCATCTTTTGGCTCTGACCTGGAAATGGGATCTCCCCAAATACGTGTTCGAGTATGATCCCAAAAAGGCCGCCGAGATGAAGCGTCTCCATGAGCTCGAGCAGCAGCGTCTGGCTGATGAAGAGAACAAGAAGAACCAGACTACAGCAACCAACAAGTAAGGGTGTGCAGAACCTGCAAGGGACTCGCTGGTGATCGGTTCACCGGCGGGTTCTTTTTTTTGGGAAACAGCCATGTCCGGAGATCAAACAAGACTCAGTCTCGCCGCTGGTTAGGGGTGCGGTCATCGTTTTGGGGACACCAGGCGGCGATCTCGTCTATCCTGAGGGTGATCGCTTCACGATCATCGCCCGGGATGAAGGAGCCGGACTCGTCGAGGATGCTCTTTGCCCGACCGAGGTTTCCGTCACGCATGGCTCTCTCCAGAAGCAGGTTCGTGATGGACTGAAGGCGATTGCGGGCGGACTCCCCATCCGGGAGGATGGCGTTTTCTCCGGCGAGGGCCCGCAGGGCTCTTCCATTCCAGGGATTCCGCTCGACAACCGTCATCGGTTCGGCGGATGGATCCAGCGGCGGGATCAGGGTGGCGGCCGGATTCCCGGAAAAGCTGATGCTCTCGCCGTTTTCGGGAACACGGATATCGGTCAGTCCGGCAAGCCGCATGGCAGCCGACAGGGTGGCGAGAGCATCAGGGTCACCATGGACCAGGATTACGCCTGCCGGTTCCAGTCCGCGGACCAGATCGACGAGACTGTCCCCCGAGGCATGGCAGGAGAGATGGACCTGGTGGATCTCGTTTGTGCGGACATCGACGATTCGCTGATTGATGCAGGCATGGGTGTGCCCGCTCAAGGGACTGCGTTCCCGGTGCATCAGTCGTCCGCCGGGACTCTGGGGGGTGAGGTATCCCGTAAAGATGATTCCGTGTTCGCGCTTGCGGTCGGAGAGAAGCTGCTCCGCAAGCCGGGCTGCACCGGATCCAGAATTGAGCATGCCCGAGCCGGCAACAAGGATGGCCTGTTCCCGGGAGAGGAGATCGTCAAACCAGTCGCGTGAGGGAACCGGTTTCCAGTCAAGGCGCAGGCCGAGTGCCTGGGCATGCAGTGCTGTCATGCTGTCGGCAAGTCCGGCCATGTAGAGTGGCACACCGGGCGGTATCCGGCCCGAATCCCTGGCACGCATGACCAGCCGCGCGACGGATTGGGCACGTTCGATGACAAAGGCAGGGAAGAGAACGCTTCCTTTTCGGGAGAGAACCCGTGAAAGAATGCGGATGGCTTGTTCTTCCTCGTCTTCACGAAGCGGCAGGTCCGTGTCTCCGCAGTCAAGTCCCCGGGTCCCTTCACTGATCACGAGATCAAAATTCCCCTGCGGGAGAAAGAGGGCCCGGGATGTCTCCTTCGGGATGTCAGAAATATCGGAGGTGACCAGGACCCGTTTGGAATTTTTTTCGAGAACCAGGCCGACTCCGCCCAGAATATGCCCGGAGCAGAACGGCGTCACGGTCAGGCCCTTGTGGGAGAATCCGCCGTCCAGGGATTTCTGCAGTTCAAAGACCCGCTCGACGTCGCCGGACTCGAAGAGCGGAGGGCCGAGTTCGGGGCGGGCGGATCTCCCGAAGCGGTCGATATCGAAAAAGCGTCGCTGGAGTTTGAGGGCGTCCTGCATCATCGGACCCATCAGACTGGATGTCGCATCCGTCATCCAGACGGGGACCGGGTGGGAGCGGAGCAGGGCGGGGAGGGCACCGGAGTGGTCGCTGTGGGCATGGGTCAGGATGACAAAATCCAGCCGGGCGATCCTGTCCAGTGCCGGCAGACCCAGCCAGGCCGGCCGCTCCGGGTGCGTGCCGCAGTCGATCAAAAAGGAGAGATCATCCCATTCAATATGCCAGGCGTTGCCGCCGATCTCGCGTCCACCTCCCAAGGGAGTCAGCACAAAGTGTTGTCCGGCCATGCCTGAAGCGGTGCTTTTCATGATACCCATAAACTACACATTCCCGCGGGGACTGGATTGCACTTTTCCCTTGTTTCGCAGGAGGGAAAACAGGATTCCCGGGACGGTCAGGGCGCCCATGATGGTAAAGAGCAGGGAGATGCTTGCGGAGAGTTCGGTGGGATGCAAATCACCGAGTTTGACGCTGCCGAAACCGAGGGTAAACCCGGCCGTGACCAGTCCCATGCTGAAGAGCTGGCCGGCGGTCCGGGCGAGGGCCAGGATCGAGGAGGCCGCGCCGTACTGAGGCGGGCTGACGGCAGACATGATGGCGTTGGAGTTGGGCGAGGAGAAGAGGGCAAACCCGGTGCCGGAGAGCGACAGGCCGGCCATGATGCCCGTCAGCCCGTCATCAAGCGTGGTGATGGCAAACCAGAAGATGGCCAGCGCTGTCAGGGCCATCCCGGCCGAAGCCAGGAGTCGTTTGTCCACCCTGTCGGAGATATGGCCGAAAAGCGGAGAGAGGAGGGCCTGGATGGCCGGCTGGATCACAAGAATCAGGCCGGCCTCATGGGGAGCGAGACCACGGGTGTATTGCAGCCAGACACTCAGGAGAAAACCGCCGCCAAAGGTCGCGCTGTAATTGAGGAGGGCCGCCAGACAGGAGAAGGAGAAGAGCCGGCTCTCCGAGAAGAGGCTGATATCCATCAGGCGCCAGCCGGGGCGGGCCCGTTCAACCAGAATGAAAATGAAGAGGGTCAGGATACCGGCCAGAATGGCGAGGATTCCCCCCGTGGGATTCCGGCCAAGGATGCTGATTCCGCTGACGAAGAGGACGGGAGCCAGAATCGAGAGGAGAGATCCGGCACAGTCAACCCGGCTGGTCCGATGCGGGATGTGGGCCGGTTGTGCAGACAAAATCCGCCAGGATGCGAACAGGGAAAGCAGGCCGATCAGGAGGGGTGGAAGAAAGACGGAACGCCAGCCGGATTCGTGGATCAGTGCGCCCCCGATGACCGGGCCAAGTGAGAGCCCGAGATAGGTGGCGGCGATCGTCAGTCCGAGGGCCCGGCCGCGCCGTTCTGGAGGGAATGCGTCACTGACAATGGCAACCGAGTTGGCAAAGACCAGAGCCGAACCGACTCCCTGGACGGCCCGGATGATGATCAGGGTGGTGACATCCTTGGAGAGGATGGCCAGGGCGGTGGTTCCCGTGGTGATTCCCAGGCCAACCAGGTAGATCAGGATCCGGCCGTACCGGTCACCAAACCAACCGGCGATCAGCAGGAAAGCGGCATTCGTGAGGATGTAGGCGGTCGCGACCCAGCCAATCAGGGAGGCCGGAACTGAAAATTCGTTCTCGATGTCAGGAATGGCAATATTGAGGGAAGAACCGAGGAAGGCCGTCAAAAAAACGCCCCCCATGACGGCCAGCATGGTCAGGACGGGTCGTCCTGTACGAGGTACTTCCATCAGAACGGATTCTGGCGATTGATCTCGAGGGCTTGGAGATTGACGTAGTAGCGACCTTCGTGCTCGCTTCCGCGGACGGCAAAACGGACACTGACCTGGTCATTTTCGCGGATGCCATCGAGCAGACTGCAACGATCCTTGATGCACTCCAGTTTGACTTGCTGCGGGTATTTCTCGTCCGTCTGGATGACGAACTCACGCTTGCTGAAACCGCTGGGAAATGTCTGCGTATCCATGATGCGAATCACAGACCCTGTTATATCGTACGGCATTGGGCCTTTCCTGAGTCGAGAATGATGCAGAAAGTATGCAACGACGCCTTCCCCGATGTCAATTGAAATCGGGTCATTTTTTTTGATGAACAGCCTCTGATCATCCCATGGGCGGTCTGTCGTGGTACAGTCCGCCCGTTCTGGCACCGACGGATGCCATCGAGTGGACGTTGTTCACCAAAAAAAGACTGGCTGACGTGCAGAAATTTTGACTTTTTCTTGCCACGTTGCGTTGTTTTTCATACCTTGTATGTACACAAACGAGCCGAGATAGCTCAGTTGGTAGAGCAGGGGACTGAAAATCCCCGTGTCGGCGGTTCAATTCCGTCTCTCGGCACAATGTCTTCCTTAATTCCCTTTCTTCATTTGCCCTCTTAGCTCAGCCGGTAGAGCAACGCACTCGTAATGCGTAGGTCGCCAGTTCGATTCTGGCAGAGGGCTAAAGCCATGGAAGGCTTTGTCCCGAGCGTCCAGGATGGACAATAGCGAGGGGCTAATACACGCGAAGTCTCCCCTTCGAGGACTTCGCCCGAGCGACGCGAAGGGGAATGTATTGTCCCGGCAGCAAACATGATGTTTGCGTATTTGCCGGGGCTAATACACGCGAAGTCCCCTCTTCGAGGACTACGCCCATGCACGGTAATCCGGGATTGCAAATCGAACAAAATTGTATCGTTTTGACACATTTTTTGGGGATTCGTATAATTAAAACGCAATACTGTTATGCGACTCCGGGACACCCATGAGAATATCACGTTTTTATGTTGCGGCTCCCGGCAACGCACCACAGGCGCATCTTTGACAGATCGTGGGAGCAACGCGAAGGGAGACGGAGTTGTCCACCCCGCATACACCCACTCCTCTTCGAGAACTGTGCCGTGGTTTTCGGAAACAATCCAGCTTGGCGTTCTTTGAGCTTCGACATCTCCAAAAAATCCACCTTGCGACTCTTGGTGCATTTTTTCATTGCCTCTCCCGGTCACTTTGCGTACTTTGTTTATAAACAAATGTTTACCATGCTCAATCCATACGAAAAAGAGGTGTACTATGGCGAAGCAGATGTTATTCAATGAAGAAGCCCGCAGGGCCATGTTGAGCGGTGTCAACAAGCTCGCAGACGCGGTGCGGGTCACTCTGGGACCCAAGGGTCGCAATGTTGTCATCGAGAAAAAGTTCGGCGCACCGGTTATCACCAATGACGGTGTCACCATCGCCAAGGAAATCGACCTCGAGGATCCATACGAGAATATGGGCGCCCAGCTTGTCAAGGAAGTCTCGACAAAGACCAACGACATGGCTGGTGACGGGACAACCACTGCGACCATCCTGGCACACGCCATTTTTTCCGAAGGTCTCAAAAACGTGACGGCCGGTGCCAACCCTATGAAGCTCAAGCGCGGGATCGAGAAGGCGGTTCATTTCTGCGTTGACGCGATCTCCAAGCTCTCCGAGCCGGTCAAGGCCAACAAGCAGAAGATCGCCCAGGTTGCCACCGTTTCCGCCAATAATGACGACGAGATCGGGAATCTCGTGGCCGATGCTATGGAGAAGATCCAGTACGACAAGGACGGAGTGATCACGGTCGAAGAGGCCAAGGGCATCGAAACCACCCTGCAGACCGTCGAAGGCATGCAGTTTGACCGCGGGTACCTTTCACCCTACATGGTAACGGATCCCGAGAGCATGGAAGCCAAGCTCGAAAACGCGTTCATTCTGATCCATGAAAAGAAGATCAGTTCGATGAAGGACCTCCTTCCCCTTCTCGAGCAGGTTGTCAAGCAGGGTGCGCCCCTCCTGATCATTGCCGAGGATGTCGAGGGTGAGGCACTGGCCACACTCGTGCTCAACAAACTCCGCGGAACACTCAACTGCGTTGCGGTCAAGGCCCCCGGCTTTGGCGACAGGCGAAAGGCCATGCTCGAGGATATTGCCGTGCTGACCGGTGGAACGATGATCTGCGAAGATCTCGGGATGAAACTCGAGAGCGCGACGCTCAATGATCTCGGTCGTGCCAAAATCATCAAGATCAACAAGGAAAACACGACCATCATCGAAGGGCACGGCGAAGAGAAGAAGATCCAGGAACGCATCAAGCAGATCAAGGCCCAGATCGAGGAAACAACCTCCGATTATGACCGCGAAAAGCTCCAGGAGCGCTTGGCCAAGATGTCCGGTGGTGTGGCCGTCCTGAGTATTGGTGCCGCAACCGAGGTCGAGCTCAAGGAAAAGAAGGCCCGCGTCGAGGATGCCCTCGCTGCGACCCGCGCTGCCATCGAAGAGGGCATCGTCCCCGGTGGTGGAATGTCCCTCCTCTCCTGTGCCAAGTCGCTCGAGTCCTTCAAGATCAACGATGAGGAAGAGGCGATCGGTATCCAGATCGTCCGGCGTGCACTCGAAGCTCCGATCAAGCAGATTGCCATCAATGCCGGGATTGACGGAGCCGTTGTTGCCGAGCGTGCCAAGACCGAAAAATCGGGTTTTGGTTTCAATGCAGCCACCAATACATGGGAAAACCTGATTGACGCCGGTATCGTGGATTCGGCCAAAGTCGCCCGGGTTGCCCTGCAGAAGGCAGCTTCCATAGCTGCCCTGATGTTGACCACAGAGACCCTTGTTTCCGACAAACCCGAGCCCAAAAAGGCTTCCATGGGCGGTGACCCCGGCATGGGCGGGATGGGCGGCATGGGTGGCATGGGAATGGGCTACTGATCCAAGATCTGTCATCTGATGTTCAAAAAACCGGCCACAAGGCCGGTTTTTTGTGTGCTATACGCCCGGCAGGGCGTACATTCGAGGACGGCGGGCGCAAGCCCGCCTCCTGCTCGATTGCAGGATCGATTCGCCTCAAAGGGCTATTGTGCAATCCGGGATTGCAAAAAGAGACAAAGTGGGTCATTTTGACCACAACCAGGCAATCTACGGATGGTTGCAAGAGAGATAATGAGCATTGTGTACAATTGACACACGAAACACTCCCGGAGTACTCCTCTGTTGGACGCCCCAAAGAACGGTGTATGTCAAAAACACAGGCGGTTTTGAAAACTCGTGGCGAAAGTACAGTATGGAATCTTCGTACAATTCAGGCAATCGGGCTATCCCGGATTGCAATGCAGGCTCAAGCAATTCCGGGCGTGGACATCGTTCAACGGGCCGATGGACAGCCACCGGGACAAGTTGATCGTCTCAGATTCCGCGGGACTCTTCCATTTTGCGTTTGCGGAGCCATTGGTTCTTGTAGTAATTGGCCTGTTTGTGCAATTCCTCGAGGTCAACAACATGCATCTTGTTGTTCACCAGGAGAAATTTCTTGTTGTTGGCAAAAAAGTCCTTCAATACCGTCTTTCCCTGATCCGGGGAGAGTCCGATCATCCCGAGGAGCTCATTGGCACCAAAGTCGAAGGTATGCGCTGTTCCCTTGTCCAACGGGATGTGATTCTTGACGACCTGGGTGAGGAGCATATCGAAAATCTTGCCAGCCGGATCATCGATCACGGCGTTGGCGAACTGGCGGTAGGAGGTCCAGATCCGTTCGGAGAGGAGGGTGATGATCTTGGTCGCGAGTTGCGGCTGTTGCTGGACCATCCCCTGGAAATTCGTTTTGTTGACGGCGAGCAAAACGGCTCGCCCGTAGGCAACAGCCGTTGCCGAACGTGGCTTGTCATCCAGGATCGCCATTTCCCCGAAGATGTCACCCTTTTGTAAAATCGCGAGGGTGATCTCGTTATTGGCGACCACCTTTTTGATTTTGACGCCACCCTCCTGGATGATGTAGAGTTCATTCCCGATCTCGTGTTCGAGGAAGATGACATCGCCCTCCTCGTAGACTCGGGCAAAACCGGCTCCCTGTGCCTGTTGCTGGGGCTGCTGGGGTTGTGCCTTGAGAAAGGGGGCGAGCTGGGCCAGGCGTTGGCGGGCCTGCATGACATGGGTGCTGCCCGGATTGTATTCGAGATACTTCCGATAGGCATAGGCCGCTGTCACCCAGCTCTTCTGCTTGAAGTAGTACTCCCCCAGGGAGAGCAGGTGCATCGGATCCTCTTCGACCGAGTTGGAAAATGAAAGTCTGGTCAGGGCGGTATCGTAATAGCGGAGTTTTCGTGAAAACGAGCGGATGATTTTCATGGCAATCGGCCCGTTTTTCTGGATCAGCATCCCGAATTGGTCGCGCTTGACGACGATCAAAACGACATCAGTCAAAGCGATCACTGTTTCGATGCTGGGGTGGCCACTCATGGCCGAGATGACGCCAAAAAAATCGCCAGGATTCAAAACACTGTCGCTGTCTTCCTTGACGACATCCGATGTGACGAGATCGGATTTGGTCTGGACCCGAACCTGCCCGGATTTGACAATATAAAAGAAGGGGTTATCGACCTTGTCTTCGACGAGAATGTACGACCCCTGCTTGTAGGCCGCCAGTGAAAGCTGGGAAGGATCAGTCTGCATGTCTTCTCCGTCATGACCAACCGGTTTGGCCTGGTACCAGAATACGCCCGTCCGGGTTCTGTGTCAATTGCCCTGTACCGGAAGATGGAAACTGGGCAGTCTTCTTTTATGTATCGGCAGGGAGGGGCGAATTCTGCAATATGACTTGCATTCAGTGGTGGCATCCACACCTTCACGGAGCGGTTGTGGAGAGATTCTCTCAAAAGCAGGGTCATCGCGGTGAACGGGGATGAGTCCCTGCTTGAAGAACAAGAACCCGGGACCTGGCCGGTCCCGGGTCGTGATGCTCCCTGGAGTGTGCCCGTTCTTCTGTCCCACGTTCCGACACCGGGATCAGGGGGCTGGCGTCTCTGCTGTCTCCTCCGGTGACCGGATGGCGAAGCGGACGGCCTCCCCCTCCAGTCGGCAATCGATACTGCTTCCTTCCGCGATGCTCTCTTCAAGAAGAAGAACAGAGAGTGGTGCGACGATTTTTTTCTGGATGAGGCGTGCCAAGGGTCTGGCCCCGAACTGGGGATCGTAGCCCTCCCGAGCCAGCATGCTGCGGACGTGAGGATCAAAACTGATCTTGAGCTGGCGGGCCTGAATCCTGGCAGCCAGTCCGTTCAGTTGAATGTCGACGACCCGCTCCATCACGGACGGTTCGAGATTGGAGAAGACGATGATCTCGTCAATCCTGTTGATGAACTCGGGCCTGAAGTGTGCTGTCAGGATCTGCCGGAGGTTCTCGTTGGTCCTGAAATCGGCATGTCCCTCTCCGGTCCCGTGTCCAAGATTGCTCGTCATGATGATCACGGTATTGCAGAAATCCACAGTCCGACCCTGACCATCAGTCATGCGTCCGTCATCCAGAACCTGGAGCAGGGCATTGAAGACATCGGGATGCGCTTTTTCGATTTCATCGAAGAGAACCACGGAATACGGCTTGCGACGGACCTGTTCCGTCAGGTACCCGCCTTCTTCATGACCGACATATCCCGGGGGGGCTCCGATCAGGCGGGCCACGGAATGCTTCTCCATGTACTCGCTCATGTCGATGCGGATCATCGCTTTTTCATCATCGAAGAGGAAGGACGAGAGTGCCTTCGAGAGTTCCGTTTTCCCGACACCTGTCGGCCCGAGAAAGAGAAAGGACCCCAGGGGGCGTGTGGCATCCTGAAGCCCGGCGCGGGCACGCCTGATGGTTTCACTGACGGCGGTCAGGGCTTGTTCCTGGCCGATCACGCGTTTGGCCAGGTTTGCTTCCATCGAGATCAAACGATCCTTTTCGCTCTCGAGCATTCGGGCGACCGGAATATGGGTCCAGGCCGAGACGACCTGGGCGATGCTCTCGGCTGTGATCTCCTCGGAGAGAAGCGGGGAGCCGGCCTGGAGGGTCTTCAGTTCGAGGTTTTTGGCCTCGATTGACCGCTCAAGTTCGCTGATCCGGCCATAGCGGATCTCGGCGACCTTGTTGAACTCCCCGGCCCGTTCGGCCCGTTCGGCCTCGGCCCGGTATTCATCGATTTTCTCCTTGGCCTGCCGAATGGTTGTGATGATGGCTTTTTCCTGCATCCAGCGGGATTTGAGGGTATTGGCCCGCTCTTCCCCGTCGGCAAGAGTCTTCCCGATCTCTTCAAGCCGCCTGTCCCGTTCCCGTCCCCGGTGCTCGGCGATCAGGGCTTCCTTCTCGATGCGGAGCTGGATGAGCATCCGCTCCAGCCGGTCAATCTCCTCGGGCAGGGAGTCAATCTCGATCCGCAGGCGACTGGCGGCTTCGTCCACGAGGTCGATCGCCTTGTCAGGGAGGAACCTGTCCGTGATATAGCGGTGCGAGAGCCGGGCTGCCGAGACCAGGGCTTTGTCCTGGATCCGGACGCCGTGATGGACCTCGTATTTTTCCTTGATTCCGCGCAGGATGGCAATCGTTTCATCCACAGTCGGTTCCTTGACAAAGACTGGCTGGAACCGTCTCTCGAGGGCGGCGTCCTTTTCGATGTACTTGCGATACTCTTTGAGGGTTGTGGCCCCCACACAGCGGAGATCCCCCCGCGCCAGGGCCGGCTTGAGCATGTTGGCGGCATCTATCGAACCCTCGGCGGAACCGGCGCCTGCCAGGGTGTGGAGCTCGTCGATGAAGAGGATGATCTTTCCGTCGGAAGCCAGAACCTCCGTCAGGACGCCTTTTAATCGATCTTCGAATTCACCCCTGAATTTCGTTCCGGCGACCAGGGAGCCCATGTCGAGGGAGAGGAGCCTGCGGCCTGCGAGGGTTTCGGGGACATCACCTGTAGCAATCCGGAGAGCCAGGCCCTCGGCGATGGCCGTTTTCCCGACACCCGGTTCGCCCAGCAGGACGGGATTGTTTTTTGTCCGGCGGGCCAGAACCTGCATCACTCTGCGGATCTCCTCATCCCTTCCGACGACAGGATCGATCTTGCCCCGTCTGGCACGTTCGGTCAGATCGATGGTGAATTTTTGCAGGGCCTGGTAGCGGGACTCCGGCTCCTGCGTGTCAACCCGGTGTGCTCCTCGGACCCCCTGGAGTGCCTGGCGGATCCGGGCTGGGGTGAGGCCATTCACAGAAAAGATTCTGACAAGTTCGCTCTCCCCGTGCTCGGCCATGGCGAGGATGACGTGTTCTACGCTCAGGTAGTCATCCTTGAATCTGGTTCGTTCCTGGTCGGCCTTTGCGAGAACGCCACTTGCCTCACGGGAGAGGGTGGCCTGCGAGAGTCCATCCCCGGAGAGACGGGGAAGCCGGTCCAGGGCCTGGTCGAGAGCCTGCAGAAAAGACTCTTTGGGAACACCTGTCTGCGAGAGGATCAGGGTGAACATCCCGTCATCCTGCGCACCCATGGCGCGGGCGAGATGGAGACTCCGGATCTCGGCATGCCCGCGGGTGATGGCAAGCTCCTGCGAAGCGGCGAGTGCTTCCTGGAGACGAAGGGTCATTGCATTGATGTCCATGGTATTCCCTCCAATAGTGTGTATATACAAATGTTAAGTAAAAAAGCATGAAATGGCAATTCTTTCCATACACCTGAAGTCTCCCCGAAAAACACCACTGAAGGTGTGATTATAGGTAAATTTGAAAAGAATGACGAGTTGGGAACCGTCTGGTTTCGGCGCATGGCCCGGGTCTCGTGCCCATCCCGTTGCGCAACCATATCCGGGAACAGGCCGGAGTCCGGGGAATTGATGCACTCACACATCGACAGTATTCTGGATGAGGCTGCGGGGCCGGTATCCCTGTCGGTATTGCTTTCACTCCTGGCCGACCGCGAGTCGCGTCCGGTGGACTGTCAGGTCGTCGAGGAATCCCTGCGTGCCAATCCCCTGGCTGCCGAAGTGGAGCGCGCTCTCTGGGTCAAGGCTTCCACCATCATAAACGGTCGTTCCTTCTTCGCGATTCCGGAAGTCGAGGATGTGCGGGCGGGTCGGGTCTGTTGCGTCGGGAGTGATCTCTTTTTCATGATGCGGCTTGGTGCCAGGCAGGGAGCCGTGACACTCGTGACGGAAGACGGGCAGGAGATCCAGTCCAGACTTCTGGTCGAGGATACCGGGTATTTTTATCTTGAAGGGCTTGACGACTGGTATCGCCAAACCGGTTTTGCCGCCGAGCGGGACTCCCTTCTTGTACGATGTCTCGACTACGACGAAGTCCGGTATGCCGTTGTGCGTCTTGAGGAACCGGTGTTGGACGGATTCGTCGGTTCCCGGATGCGGACCTCGATCTGTACCTGGCTTGTGTCGCAGGTCAAGCGAGAGCCGGGGAGGTTTCCCGGGACCTTGCCGAACGGGTTTTCCATCAGCGGGGCCCTGCGGTTCCTGCTGCATGCCCGGGGGAGTTTTTTCGAGCGCTATCCCTGCAATCTCTCGTTCTTCATGTCGCTTGACGAGCGCTTTCTTGTCACAGGGAACCAGTTCATTCTGCGCAGTGAGTCACAGACCGAGGATTTTGTCGAGCACTACATCGGCCAGGAAAGCAGTCTTCTGTTTGAACCGCAGGACATTGCCCGGTTCAATCGGGCTCTCGAGGCTCTGTTCGAACTGGGGGATGCAGCGACGGCCCGGGATTTGTTCATGCAGCTTGCAGCCGAATACCCCCAAGAAATGCTCCTGCACAAGTATATTTACCAGGCGGCATGGCATCTTGAGGATTTTGAAGCTGTCCGGCGGCACGTGGCCATCTATCTCGAACGGTTTCCCCGCGACCCTGATGCCGTCTGTACCTTGGCCGAGGTCGCGATGTTCGAAGGGGAGTATGACAAGTCGGCAGAACTCCTGGCACAGGCCGAGACTCTCGTGCATCCAAACGACAAGACCATGCTGGCGGATGTCTGTATCGTGCGCATGCGTCTTCTCTGGGAGACCCATGATGACGAGGGTGCAGCCCGGGTGGCGCAGCGGCTCCTTGAGCTCGAACCGGACAACGAGGAGGCCCTGGCCCTTCTCGAAGACCATCCCCTGCCGGAGGGGAAAACGAAGCGGGCCGGTGTGATCAAGGCCGATTTTGCCAGGAAGAAGACGATAGAAACAGGTGAACAGGATGAGTAACACAACATTCGAACGGTTTTCGGATCTCGATGTCCGTCCCGATATCAGGGATGCCCTGGCCCGGAGCGGGTTTGTCACTCCGACACCCATTCAAAAACTGGTTCTGCCCGATGCCCTGGCCGGGCGGGATGTTTTCGGGCAGGCCCAGACGGGTACCGGCAAGACGCTGGCCTTTGCCATTCCGATTGCGCAAAAAGTCGATCCGGCCGCCCGGTATGTCCAGGCCGTCGTTCTTGTACCGACCCGGGAACTGGCCAAGCAGGTGGCCAATGAAATCGAAAAGGTGACGGTTACGACAAAGGGCCTGCGCTGCGTGGCCATCTATGGCGGGGTGGGACAGCAGCCCCAGGTGGATGCGCTCTCGAGCGGGGCACAGGTTGTGATCGGCACTCCGGGGCGCGTTGTCGACCTGATGCGCCAAAAGGAGCTGAAGCTTGATCGCGTGAGCATCGCGGTTCTTGATGAAGTGGACGAGATGCTCGACATGGGGTTCTACGACGAAGTCCATACCGTCATGACCGCCACGCCCAAGACCAGGCAGACCATGTTCTTTTCGGCGACGATTCCCCCCAGGATCCAGAAGATGGGGCGGAGTTATCTCCGGCGCGAGGTGATTCACACCACCTCCGAGGCGAATCTCCTTGTTGATTCGACGGAACATGCGTTTTACGAAGTTCCCGGCCGGGAGCGGCTTGAGGGGTTGATGCGGCTGATTGACTGTGAGGACATCTCCAAGGCGATCATCTTCACCAATACCAAGATCGAGGCGGACAGGGTCTGCGTGGCCCTGGCCCGCGTCGGGTATCCGGTCGAGGGTCTGCATGGAGATCTTCCCCAGGCCAAGCGTGAGTCGGTGATGGCCCGCTTCCGTGAGGGGAAAACGGCGATTGTCGTGGCCACCGATGTCGCCGCTCGCGGTCTGGACATCCGGGATGTGACGCATGTCATTCATTATCACATCCCGCTCGACCCCGAGACCTTTGTCCATCGCACCGGACGGACCGGGCGGGCTGGGGCCAGCGGGAAGAGCATCATGATCGTCAGTCCCGCCGAGTATCATGACCTCTTCAAGATCCAGGAGGCGAATCATCTCGCCATACAGAATTATCCCCTCCCGTCAGAGGAGGCGGCATTTGCAAAAAGGATGGAAAAAATGTTCGACAAGATTCTCAGGGGCATCGCCAGCGAGGACATCAGCACAGTCTATAAAGAAATGAAAAAGCATATCCCGCTCTTCAAGCGGGGCAAGGCCCTGGCTTGGCTGGTCAAAAAATGCAGCGAGGGCGGGTTCCGGATCAGCGAGTCGGGTTCGGCTCCGGTCCGTGGTGTGGCAGCCGCTGTCCAAGGTCCCGAGGCCAGGCTTTTTGTGAACATTGGCCGGCGTCATGGAACGAATGAGTCCCAGCTGCGCGAGTTTCTCGCGAAAGAGGCCGGAATCAAGGAAACCCAGGTCGGACGCATCGACGCCAAGGACGGGTACAGCCATGTTTCCGTCGAGTCGGGTGTGGCCGAGACGATCATTAGCAAGGCTTCAGGAAAGAAGATGGGCCGGTTTGTGGTCAAGATAGAGATCGCCAAGTCCCGTGAGTCCGAGCGGGGGGAACGCGGAGATCGCGGAGACAGGGGCGGTCGCGACGGACGCCGTGAACGGGATGGTCGCCGTGATGAGCGCGGACCAAGGAGCAGCAGGCCGGCCCGGCCCGAGCGCGCACCGAGGCAGGAGAGGGATTCGGCCGCCGAGGGCGAGAGCACGCCGGCTTCCGACGGGACACAGGGTGCGCTTCCCCGCGAGGGTAGCGGCGTGCGTGTGCGCCGCCGTGGTGGCCGCGGCGGACGCGGACGCGAACAGCGCCAGTCCGAGGCCGGGCAGACCGGCGGCAGTGAAGAGTCTTCGTCCGAGAACAGGAGCGAGGTCGAGTTCAGGGACGATACGTCCGAAAACTGAAACCTGCGGATACAGGAACATGTCTTGAGCGAGGGGCTGCCACCGGGCAGTCTCTCGGTTTTTCTTCCTGCGGGGCATAGTCCATTGCTGCCTGTGCTGCTTTCGTGCGGGACCTTGCGCCGGCATCCGGAACTTCTTGAGGGCGGTTGACAGCCGACTCCGGACGGGGCATACTGACGCATACCTCTCACAAGGAGTATGCACACATGCTTTCTTCCGTTAAACCTGTGTCCACTGGAGCCTGGAAACGCCTTGAAGCAGCCCGCCAGCGGCTTGAGACTGTTCACCTCAAAGATCTTTTTGCACAAGATGCCCGCCGCTTTGACCGCTACTCGCTCCAGTTCGGGGATATCCTCATTGATTATTCCAAAAACATCCTCGATGACGAGGCGCGTTCGGCATTGGTCGAGCTCGCCTGCGAGATGGATCTGGCCGGTGCCATCGAAGCCATGTTTTCCGGCAAGCCGATCAATGTCACCGAAAACCGGGCAGTCCTGCATACCGCCCTGCGCAACCGTTCGGACCGGCCGGTCATGGTGGACGGCCGGGATGTGATGCCCGATGTGCGTGCCGTCCTGGCAAAGATGAAGGATTTTTCGGGGAGGGTCCTCTCCGGTGAGTGGAAGGGCTACAGCGGAAAACGGATCACGGACATCGTCAATATCGGGATCGGCGGTTCGGATCTCGGACCGGTCATGGTGACCGAGGCCCTCAAGCACTATGCCCGGCCGGGCATCAGCGTCCACTTTGTCTCCAACGTTGACGGGACCCATATCGCCGAGACTCTCAAGCGCCTTGATCCCGAGACCGCGCTCTTCATGATCGCCTCCAAGACTTTCACGACACAGGAGACGATGGCCAATGCCCACTCGGCCCGTGACTGGTTTGTCAGGGCGGCCGGGGACGTGGCGCATGTCTCGAAGCATTTTGTGGCCATCTCCACCAACGAGAGCGAGGTGAAAAAATTCGGGATCGATCCGGCCAACATGTTCGGGTTCTGGGACTGGGTCGGCGGCCGCTATTCACTCTGGTCGGCCATCGGACTCTCCATCGCCTGTTCGATCGGATACGACGCCTTCGAGGAGCTCCTGACAGGGGCCTACGAGATGGACGAGCATTTCCGCACCACGCCCTTCGAGTCCAACATTCCGGTCATCCTGGCACTCCTCGGGATATGGTACAACAACTTCTTTGGCGCCCACTCGCACGCCATCCTGCCCTACGACCAGTACCTGCACCGCTTTGCGGCCTATTTCCAGCAGGGTGACATGGAGAGCAACGGCAAGTCGGTGGGCCGCGACGGGGAGCCGGTCACCTGGCAGACGGGGCCGATCATCTGGGGCGAGCCGGGGACCAATGGCCAGCACGCCTTTTACCAGTTGATCCATCAGGGGACCAAACTGATTCCCTGTGATTTTCTGGCTCCCGCCGTCAGCCTCAACCCCCTTGGCGAACACCACAAGCTTCTCCTTTCCAACTTTTTCGCCCAGACCGAGGCCCTGATGAACGGCAAGACCCTCCAGGAGGTTGAGCAGGAGCTGGCCGCGGCCGGTATGGATGCCGCGGCGATCGCCGGACTGGCCCCCTTCAGGGTCTTTGCCGGCAACAAGCCGACCAATTCGATTCTCTTTACCAAAATGACGCCGCGCGTGCTGGGTACACTGGTCGCCATGTACGAGCACAAGATCTTTGTCCAGGGTATTCTCTGGAACATCTACAGTTTCGATCAGTGGGGGGTCGAGCTTGGCAAGCAGCTCGCCAAAAAAATTCTCCCCGAACTGGACGGGGCGGGAACGGTTTCTTCCCACGATTCGTCCACCAACGGCCTGATCAATGCGTGGAAGAGGATGAAAAATACGTGAACTTTGTTCCTTCATGGGACTGTACAAATAACAAAATTCACATATAATGGTCAGTACTACTCAGGACACCGCTTCCCGGACCACCGGGGGCGGTGTCGTTGTCAACAGGGATTCGTATGCGCGTGGCTCTCGTTTTTCCCCCTCTTTGCGATCCGACAGCGCCCTATATCGCGCTTCCCGTTCTGGCAGGTGTCCTGCGTGACCGGGGGCACGAAGTGCTGATGGTGGATGCCAATCTTGAAGCCGCCAGGGCGGTTCTGTCCTGGACCTTTGCCGAACGCGCCAGAATGCGGATCGAACACAGGTTGGCCAAACTCGAGAAGGAACCTGTTCTCAACCATCGGAATGCCGTCCGTTACGCTGCCCTCTGGAAGGGGCGGGGTGAGGGACTCAACCTGGCCGCCAGACTCGAGTCGGTTGTCGAACTCCTGACCGGCAAGAGGAGCGGGTTCTATACCAACGAGCGCTATGCCGAGGCCGTAGCCCTGGCAGAACGGGCCATGGCTCTGCAGAGTGCCGCCTGGGCCCCGCTGGCCATGGACTTCCGTCAGTACAGAACCCCGCTGGCCATGATGGACCGGGCCTCGATCGAACGGGATGCCGAGCCGGCACGCAATCCCTTTTCTGGGTTCTTTACCGGGATTGCCGAGCGGATCAAGGAGTGGGGTGCGGAGTGTGTTTCGCTGACGGTCGCATTCCCCGGACAATTGCTCCCTTCCCAGATCATGGCAGCCAGGTTGCGCGAAGTCATGCCGGATGTCCTTCTCTTGGGTGGTGGTCCGGCCATCAGCCAGTTTTTTTTCGGGATGCCCGGGGACGCCATCCGGGAAGGGCTGGGTCCCTTCGATGCCGTTGTGGCCGGGGATGGGGATGAGGCCCTGCCACGGATCGTGGAAGCACTCGCAAGGGGTGATCGTGCGCAAGGGTTTCTTTTTGAGGAACAGCGTGCGGACATGACACGGCAGCCTTGCCCGGATTTTGAAGGGCTTCCGCTGGAAGACTATCTCTCGCCCAAACTGGTCCTGCCGTATGACCTGGCACGCGGCTGCTACTGGGGCCGGTGCGCCTTCTGTCATTACGGTACGGTTCCCGGAGGGACAGCACCCTACCGGGTGCGTGATCCAGCTGTGGCTGCGGCCCATCTGGTGGAACTCAAAGCCCGCTATGGGGCGGCGGTCTTTTACCTGTCGGAGGACGCGCTCTTTCCGGCGCATGCCCGTGAGTTTGCCCGCAACCTTCGTGGCAAGGACGTGCGCTGGTCGACCGATCTGCGGCCGGAGCACGGTTTTACGGCCAGTCTTGCGCGCGAGATGGTCGCGGGCGGACTCCTCTCGGTCTCCGTCGGGATCGAGAGTGCTTCACCGCGGACTCTTGTTCGGATGGACAAGGGGATCGACCATGATGTCATGCGGACCGCCGTGCACCACCTGGCAGAGGCCGGAATTGCCGTCGAAGCCATGGCCTTCGAAGGCTTTCCCGGCGAGTCCGCCCGGGATGCCCTCCTGACGCTGCGGTTTCTTGCGGAGGAGTACGAGAACTTTTCGCTCTTCATATTCGGCCAGTTCGGACTGGTCAGGGGATCGAGGATCTTTGCTTCTCCGGCGGACTACGGAATCAACGAGATCTGGAGTGTAGCGGGTGACCGGTTCGCCAGCGGGTTGTTTTGGTCGGGGAAGGCCCGGGGCTACACCGACCAGGAATCCGCCCAGATCGAGTCCGCCCTCGATGATCTTTCAGCCCGGTACCGGTTGGCAGAGTATCCTTGGGCGGGTTCCCTGTCGACGGCGCACACCCAGCTCCGGTATCTGGCGGACGGGCCGCGCGCCTTTGCCTGTCAGGCGGATTTGCCCTCCTCTCCGGCCCGGACGCGGGAATCCCGGGTCTTCCCGGCACGGTTTGATGTGGGGCATGTGATAGAGAGGAGTGAGGACGGGGAGGCCGAGATCTGGGAGATGATGGTCGAGGAAGAGCGCGCGGTCTCATTGGGCCGCTATCGCCAGCTCGCGGGGGACTTTGCCCTGATTCGGGAACATCCCGGAAAGTGGTGCGTTTCTCCCGGACATCCACCGGTCAAGGCGTGAAAAACGGTCACGGAAACTGCATCACACTCCCGGAATCGGATCACAATTATGGAATATGTGTCCCGGCGGCACAGTACAAAACCATGCTCTTGACGGATCCGGAGGACGTACCGCGTTGCAATCCCCTTGCTCCATGGTGGATTCCATCGTTAGACTATAATGAAGACACAACCAGGGATCCAAAAGCAGGCCATACCTGATGCACAAGCTCAAACACTGGTTCGTACTGGGAATCCGGATTGTTCTCTGGGTTCATGTCGTTTTTATCCTCTTGGCCCTGCTGTTCTCCCTTCTCTACAGCATCCTTCCTCCGGGAATCAGCACCCTCCACGTCTATCGGCGCTGGGTCGATGGTATCAAGCCACGCTATCCGGTCCGGTTTGTCGCTCTCGAGAAACTCAACCCGAATCTGACCGAGATGTTGATTGCGGCCGAGGATGGAAATTTTCCGGTCCACCGCGGGATCGACATCGAGTCCATGAAGCAGGCCTGGCAGATCAACCGGCAGCTCGGATACTATGCTGCCGGAGCCAGTACCCTGACCCAGCAATTGGCCCGGACCCTCTTTCTGTTTCCGAAAAAATGGATGGTGCGCAAGTATGCCGAGATCTGGCTGGCACTCAGCATGGAACTGGTCATGCCCAAAAGGCGCATTGTGGAACTCTACGTCAATGTTGTCGAATGGGGGCCGGGCATCTACGGGATCGATGCGGCGGCCCGACACTGGTTCAAAAAACCGGCTACGGCTCTTGGCGTCGATGAGCTGGCCCGTCTGGTGGCGATTCTGCCCAACCCTCTCGACTATACGCCGCATTCTTTCTGGCGGCATCCCGATCTTCGTTGGCGTTGGCAATATCTTTGGCAGCGTTTCGGCCATAATCAGGTTCAGCACAGGGGACCCGTCCAGACTGTTGGACAGGTCCGGACGGCACACGCCATCCGTGAACCGGTCAAACAGAGGGTCGTTGACGAAACGCAAGAGGTGAAGACCAATCCGGCGGGCGCACCCGGCGAGAAGCCACCGGTGACGAACTTGGCCGCAACGAACCGCTGACTCTGGCCCGGATTCATCACCCGTCACGAACCGCTCCGGAGCCGGTCTGTTGTGTCCTCTCAGGAGACATGTTCCTTCTGTGGTGACACTTGCATAAAAAAAGGCTTGACAAAGATTCAGACAGTGTCAATACTTGTACGGTGTCGACCAATGGGGGGGGACCGGAGGTCGGCCGGTTGTGCCTGAACGAGTACTTTGGGGTGCCTGCCAAAAGCGGTCGCAGTCTGTCGTTCTGACGGATCCGCTCGTCTTCCGCATTCACCTCAAGCTGTCCGCCCTTTCTTCCGATGGAGGAGGAGGGGTGGTGCTCTCCGTTGGAAAAGCCCCCCTGTGTTGTGATTCTCAGATAAGGGAGGTCTTCCAGCAATGTTTGCCGGTACCGACAGTTTTTCAAAGACCTCGTTTCTCCTCGAGAGAGCCATGGATGCTTCATTGGTCAGACGGTCGGTCATTGCCGACAATATCGCCAATGTGGACACACCGTATTTCAAACGGGGTGAGGTGACTTTCGAGAGCCAGCTCAAGCGGGCGCTGGACAGCGAGGCCAGGGATTCCATGCCTGCCAAACTGACCAACGAGCGGCATATCCCTTTCCGTGATCCGATCGATGTGCGCGGGGTTCGTGCCCGGATCCAGATCGAGCACGAATCGAATTACCGGAATGACAAAAACAATGTGGATATCGAAAAAGAGATCATCGATGCCACCAAAAACATGCTGATGTACAACGCCTATGCCCAAAGGATTGGCGGCGGGTTCCGCATGATCGGGATGCTGACCAGAGGATAATCGATGAAAGGAGGCCCGGATAATGCCAGGCATGTTTCACGCACTGAATGTGGCAGCTTCAGGAATGACAGCACAGCGGATGCGCATGGACGTGATATCCAATAATATCGCGAATGTGAATACCTCCCGAACGACAGAGGGGGGACCGTTCCAGAGAAGCCGGGTGATACTGCGCCCGCGAAATGACAGTCTCCGCTTCATTTCGGCGGTGTTGCCCAACCGGCTGCAACCCACGACCGGGGACGGCGTCAACGTCGTCAAGGTGGAGAAGGATGAACGGAATCCCCGCCTGGTCTATGACCCGACACATCCGGATGCCATCAAGTATGGTCCGAAGCAGGGGTACGTCCAGATGCCCAATGTCAATGTTGTCGAGGAAATGGTCGACATGATTTCGGCATCCCGAAGTTATGAGGCCAATATGACCATGGTCAATGCATCCAAGCAGATGTTTACCAAGGCATTGGAGATCGGGCGCTGAGGGCCTGATCCGGGAGGGGAGTTCTGATGAAACTGTATGGAAATGACGAGGTCTCCGGAAACCGTGTCCTGATGAAGGCGGTGCATCCGGATCATTACAGGATAGAGAAGTCCAAGGAGGGGGATGATGATGTGGCAAAGTCCTTCAATTCCCTGCTTTCGGACTCCTTCGGGAAGGTCAATAATCTCCTGGTCCAGTCGGACAGGACGACACAGCAGATGATCGTCGAGCCTGAAAGCGTTTCGATCCACACCGTGATGATCGCGGCGCAGAAGGCGGAGATGGCGCTCTCCCTGGCCAAGGCTGTCACGGATCGTGTGATCCGTGCCTATTCGGAGATCACCAACTTGAGATAACAATATTGCGGTCATGCGCGGGATTTGCGGGGGGACCTGCATCGTTTGCCCGCGTATGATCGTATATCAAAGCAGTGCCTGTATTCTTGGGAGGGAACGTATGGGCGAGATGTTGAAAAAAATCATTACCCAGTTGAAGGGTATCCTCGGAAAACTGGGTACCAAACAGAAAATCATTGTGGGTGCGGTGGCCGGAGGTCTGCTTCTGGTCATCATCCTGGCCGTCTCTTCTTCCAGCAGTCCAGAGCAGAGTTATCTTTTCCAGCGGCCACTCTCGCCCGAAGATTACGCGAAAATCACCAAAAAACTCCAGGAATACGGCGCAGTCTTCAAGACCAAGGAGGACCGGTACGTTCTTGTCAACGACGAGGCGACCGGTTCAAAGCTCAGGATGCGGCTTGGCCAGGACAATCTCCTGCCCTCGGATATCAAAGGCTGGGAACTCTTTGATACCGAAAAATGGACGACGACGGATTTTGAACGGAATGTCATGAAGCGCCGGGCCATCATCGGGGCGATCACGAGACACCTCAAGATGCTCGAGGATGTCGAGGATGCGACCGTCACGGTCTCCATGCCCGAAGGGTCGCTCTATCTCAGCTCCGATGAGCCTTGGAAAGCCTCGGTCACGATTGTGGCGGCACCCAATTCGGACATCTACAGCAACCAGAAGAAGATCAAGGGCATCATCCGTCTCGTTGTCAACGGGATCGACAAGCTCAAGGAAGAAAACGTGGTTGTCACGGACAATCGCGGAAATATTATTTCCGATTTTTCGGAGAACGAGAAGACGGATTATCTTGTCCGCTCCAGGGAGGAGCACAAGATTGCCGAACGTTTCCGCTCTGAGCTCGAAAACAAGATCAGGACCCAGCTCAAGGCCGTTCTCGGTGAGGACCGGTTCGATCTGACCATCAAGTATGAACTGGATTTTGACCAGACAACCGTCAAGAAAAACGAGATCATCCCCATCGTGATGCAGGAGGATGATCCCGAGACGCCGTATAACGAGCGTCAGGTCGTCCTCAAGGCACCGACCTCGACCAAGGAGACCAAGGAAGACTTCAAGGGGCCGACCTATATTCCAGAGGGACCGGCCGGAACCGAAAACAATATTCCTCCCGGTCTCAAGGAGAAGATCAACCGTTTCTCGCATTACAACAAAAACGAGACCATCGAGAACAACGAGTACTCCCGCAAGGAAGAGCAGACCAAAAAGGCTCCCTACGCCATCAAGCGGATTGCGGTTGCAGCCTGGATCGACGGGATCTGGAAAAAGGTGTACAAGGACGGCGAACTTGTGGTGACTGATGAGGGAACCATCAAGAGGAACTATGCCCCCGTTTCCAACGAAGAGTTGCGCAAGATCAATGACATCCTGAAGAGTGCCATTGCCTTCAATGCCGGCCGGGGTGACCAGGTCGTTGTCAAGCATCTCCAATTTGACCGCCGCAAGGAACATGACCTCGAGGACGAAGAAATTCGCCGCAAGGAGCGGATCCGCAAGACCCTGATTGCAGCGGTGGCGGCACTCTTTGTTCTCTTCATCGGAACCCTGGTTTATCGGGCGATTGCCAAGGAGATTGCGCGCCGGCGCAGGATCCGCGAGGAGGAATTGGCCCTCCAGCAGCAGCGCATGCGTGAGCAGGCTTTGCGTGCGGCCGAGGAAGAGGGCGTCGAAGTCGAACTTTCTCTTGAGGAGAAGGCCCGCCTCGAGATGCAGGAAAACGCCATCAATATGGCCCGCGAACGGCCTGAGGATGTGGCCGCACTCCTGCGGACCTGGCTGATGGAGGAATGAACCCCATGGACAGAATGTATCGGGTATACTATTCTAATGGCATGAGAACGGGGGGGCTTGTGTATGGCTGACGCGAAAAAGAGCGGTGGCGGCGGCGGTGGACAGCCGTCCGGTGGTGGCGGTGCCTCGAGGCAGGCCGGAACGCCGGGCGGGCATGGGCATAAACGCCAACTGACCGGCCGGCAGAAGGCGGCCATCTTTCTTGTGACACTCGGCTCCGATGTTTCTGCCGAGATCTTCAAGCACCTCCGAGAGGACGAGATCGAGCAGTTGACGTTCGAGATTGCCCGCCTGGACAAGGTCGAACCGGACGAGAAGGACAAGGTTCTGCTCGAGTTCCAGGAGATGATGATGGCCCAGGGCTTCATCTCCACTGGTGGTATCGATTATGCGCGCGATGTTCTCGAGCGGGCTCTCGGCAGCCAAAAGGCCGTGGACATCATCAACCGGCTGACCAGTTCACTCCAGGTCAGGCCCTTCGACTTCATCAGGCGTACGGACCCGACACACCTGGTCAACTTCATCCAGGGTGAGCACCCTCAGACGATTGCCTTGATTCTGGCCTTCCTCGAATCGAACAAGGCCGCCCAGATTCTGGGGAGCTTGCAGCATGAGGTCCAAGCCGATGTCGCCAAGAGGATCGCGACGATGCAGCGCACCTCGCCGGATATCCTGCGTGAGGTCGAGCGCGTACTCGAACGCAAACTCTCCACTCTGGCCAGTGATGATTATACAACGGCCGGCGGTATCGACGCGATCGTCGATATTCTCAACAGTGTTGATCGCAGTACCGAAAAAGCCATCATCGAGCAGCTTGAGGAAGAGGACGCGGAACTGGCGGAAGATATCAAAAAGCGGATGTTCGTTTTCGAAGATATTGTGCTCCTGGACGACCGCTCGATACAGAAAGTCCTGCGCGAAGTCGAAGGACAAGAATTGGCCAAAGCCCTCAAATCGGTCGATGCCGAAGTGCAGGACAAGATATTCCGGAACATGTCCAAGCGTGCTGCCTCCATGCTGCGTGAGGACATGGATTTCATGGGACCGATCCGTGTCAAGGATGTGGACGAAGCCCAGCAGAAGATAGTCAACATCATACGCAAACTCGAAGAGGCGGGCGAGATCGTTGTAGCACGTGCGGGAGAGGATCAGCTCGTTGTCTAGGACAGTATTCAAAGCCATCGAGATTTCAAAACTGGGCCAAAAGGTTCCGCTGGACATGCCGGTCGCCATGGTGCAGAAGGCCGAAGTCGAAGAGGAGATGGAGTACCAGGGCCCCTCCATCGAAGAGATCGAAGCTGAAGTTGCTCGGATGCGGGCCGATGCACAGGCCGATGTCGAGCGGGCCGAACGCGAAGCCAAGGAACGCTTCGAGCAGATCAGGACCGATGCCGAAAACAACGCTTTTGACCGTATCAAAAAGGCGTCCGACGAAGCCAAGCAAAAGATTGCAGAGGCCGAACTCAGGGCCAGGGAGATCGTTTCCGAAGCGGAGCTGAGAGCCAAAGAGATTCTGATGGAAGCCGAGGGCAAGGTGACCGAAATCGAGTCACAGGCCCGTGACCGGGGATATGATGATGGCCGGAACAAGGGGTATGACGAGGGCAAGGAAGAAGTGACGCGTCTGGTCAATTCACTCAACCGGATTATCTCGGCCACCATCGAACGCCGCGGGGAGATCATCAAGAATGTCGAACAACAGCTTGTGATGATCGTCCTCCTGATCGCGCGCAAGGTCATCAAGACGATTTCCGAGCACCAGAAAGGAATCGTCATGCAGAACATCCGTGAGGCCCTGCGCAAGGTACGCGGGCGGACGGATGTCGTGATCCGTGTGAATATCGAGGATCTGGAGTTGACGACCGAACACAAGGAGGAATTCCTCAAACTGGTCGAGGATATCAAGAATGTCACCATCCTCGAAGACTCGACCGTGGACAGGGGCGGGTGCATCATCGAAACCGACTTCGGGAATATCGATGCCAGGATTGCCAGCCAGTTTCAGGAGATTGAGGACAGGATCAAGGAGCTTATGCCGATTGCCGTGCATGAGGGGGAGTCGCACTCGCTCTGATGCGCATACGGCCAACAGCCCTTGGGGAGGGGAAGGATGGCGGAAAAACAGGATCTCGCGCTGGCTGAGGAGCTTGGGGCTCAGGACGTCGAAGCCGGTTCGGGATATGTAGATGACAGTGTTAAAAAAGAATACGAAAAGTACTATCGTACGGACAATCCTCTGTCCGATGTGCATCTATCCAAATACAGTGCCATGATCGAGACGATTGACCCGATCAAGTACAATGGCCGCGTCAAGAATGTCCGTGGCCTTGTAATCGAGGGACGTGGACCCGAAGCCTCGATCGGAGAGGTCTGCAAGATCCGGATCGGCCCGGAACGCGAGGTTCTGGCGGAGGTCGTCGGCTTTGAGCGGGACGTGATCAAGCTGATGGCGATCGGTGACATGGAAGGGATTGCACCCGGATGCCAGATTACCGGCACGGGAAGAGGTCTGACGATTGCGGTCGGCAATGGCCTCCTCGGGCGGGTGCTGGACGGAATCGGGAGACCAATCGACCGCAAGGGGACCCTGGACGCCGATTCATGGCGCGGGATCCATGCGGAAGCCCCGGATGCCCTGACCCGTCGCCGGGTGACACAGCCACTCTCTGTCGGTGTCCGTTCGATAGACGGGATGTTGACTGTCGGACGCGGCCAGCGTGTCGGAATCTTTTCCGGCTCCGGAGTGGGGAAGTCCACGCTTCTTTCCATGATGGCGCGCGGAACGGAGGCCGACATCAATGTGATCGCCTTGATCGGGGAGCGCGGCAAGGAGGTCCGGGATTTCATTGAACGTGATCTCAAGGAAGAGGGTCTGGCGCGCTCGGTTCTCGTGATTGCGACAGCCGAGCAGGAACCACTTGTCCGCTTGCGGGCTGCTTTCGTGGCCACCTCGATTGCGGAGTTCTTCCGTGACGAGGGCAAGGACGTCCTGCTCCTGATGGATTCCCTGACACGCTTTGCTCAGGCACAAAGGCAGATCGGTCTTTCGATTGGAGAGCCGCCGACGATGCGTGGCTTCACCCCGTCCGTGTTCTCGCTCATCCCCAAGCTCGTTGAACGGGCCGGGACGAGCGACAAGGGATCGATTACGGCGTTCTACACCGTCCTTGTCGAAGGCGATGATGTCATCAATGATCCGGTTGCGGATTCGGCCCGCGGACACCTGGACGGGCACATCGTTCTCTCCCGTGACCTCGCGATGCGAAACCACTATCCGTCCATCGATATCCCGGGCTCCATCTCGCGTGCCATGGTCGACCTCGTCGATGAGGCACACATGCGGAACGCCAACAGGGTCCGGGAGATGATCAAGGTCTATCGGGATGCCGAGGATCTGATCAATATCGGGGCCTATGCCCGCGGCTCGAATCCAAAAATCGACCAGGCAATTTCGCTTCAGGAGACAATCAACAAATGGCTCCAGCAGGGCATTTTCGAGAGCAGTACGATCGAGAATGCCTCGAAGGAACTGGACATGATTTTTTCGGCACCCGGGCGTGGTGCGCGACTGGTGCCAGGAAAGGGCAGGGGCGGCAGGTGATTGTTTTTGATGAACAACCTCGGGCATCTTCCATGCGTGTGCATGCCGTGTCGCTGGCCCGAGCCAGGAGCAGGCGTATATGAGTGTCTTTAAATTCAAATTGCAAAAAGTTCTCGAGCAGCGGATCCGGATCGAGGACGAGAAGAAAAACGAGCTGGCGCGTGTCCAGGGTATGATCAACCGGGAGACAGTGCGGATTGACGACCTGAAAAACTGGCGAACCCGGTTGAAACAGGATGGACCACGCGTCCTGGATATTTCGGGAACGATGCAGCTTGTACAGATGATGCAGGGCTCCTGTGATCGGGCGGATGCCGCCCGCAAAAGGATCGCCGGGTTGCAACCGGCACTCGAGAAGGCCAGGCATGCCTATATCAAGGCGAGGCAGGAGCGGATGGCCATCGAGAAGATCAGAGAAAAACAAAAAACCGAATTCGAGAAGAAGCTGCGTCTGGCCGAAGTTCAGGAATTGTCGGAGATGGCGGAGCAACAGTACATGAGACAGAGCATGGGGGAATACGATGCTTGAAGGACTGGACGACGTTCTTTCCAGGATTGACACGATTCAAAAACAGATCAAGCGCCTTTCGGGGTACGATGAGCGCTTTGCCAATGCCCTCAAGGAAAACGCGGGCGAGAACAAACCAGTGACGCCGGCTGCAGACAAGGCGGATTCGGATCTCCTGTCCCAGGGGGCGGAATCGTTTGATGAGGATCCGTTGACAGGGGGGCCAAGATTCGATGCCGCCAATGCCATCCGGGATGCCGCCCTCAAAAACAAAGGCGTCAGGGACACATCTGCCCGGAAGGCCAGTGATCTGACGAGCCAGGCAATGCGTATGCGGCCTTCGGCCTATGGTGATTCAGCCTTTGACCAATATATCCGCCAGGCATCACAGCAACACGGTCTCCCCTTCGCCTTGATCAAGGCTGTTGTCCATCAGGAAAGCCAGTTCAATCCCAATGCGGTCAGCCATGCCGGCGCACAAGGATTGATGCAGATCATGCCACAGACGGGGCAGCTTCTTGGTCTCTCGAATCCCTTCAACCCCAAGGACAATATTATGGCCGGTACGGCCTACCTCAAGGAGATGATGAAGCGCTATAACGGGAACGTCCCGCTGGCGCTCGCTGCCTATAATGCCGGACCGGGCGCTGTCGATGCGGCCGGCGGTGTTCCAAACTACACCGAGACAAAGGCGTATGTACAAAAAGTATTGGAATATTTTGGAAAGTATAGCTGAACAAGTCGTTCTTGGTCGACCGTTCCATTGTGCTGGAGGGCAGCTTTTGCGAAAGAGGGCTTGATCCGGGTGCAGCAACCTGTTTCCAGTCCGACGCGATCTGCCACAAATAAAATCATTCCTGCAAAGATTTTTTCCTCTGTGCGTATCAATCCCGCAGGAAGTGGTTTTGTGGGAGGTCTATCGTGGTATTGACTGCTTGTACGCAGAGGCTTCAGCGCCGTATTATTACAAGAATCTTCACCCTCAACCTGGTTGGAGGACGGACCCGTTTGATGCAACAGGATAAAGGGCAGATCAAGGCCCGGCACGAAACCATATTTTTTGGACCCATGCTTGAAAGGCTTGTTTCCCGTGAGCCGCAGGCCGTTCGAAAATTCATCACTTCGTTCACCCCCGCTGTCCACAGCATTATCCGTGAAATCATTGGCAGTGTTCCCAAGATCAGTCAGCAGGAGTTGGAAGAGTATACCCAGGACTGTTTTCTCAAAATTTTCCAAAAATTATCGACATTTGATGAGTCCAAGGGAAACCGGCTTGAGACCTGGGCCTATACGGTCGCCAAAAATCTCATGCGTGATGCCGGACGCCGCCGCCAGTCACACCACATCGGGAGCGAGATCAGTCTTGATGAAAGAATCGAAAGGTCCGGAGAGACCGAATCCGGGCCGGAGTCAAGTCAGCCCGAGATGATGGCTCTTGCCAGGCAGGATCACACACTCCTTGAGCAGACTCTACAGGAGATGGCAGAGGCATATCCACAATATCGGCGTGACTGTCTCATCCTTCTCGTCGAACTCGAATGCCACCGGAACAATATCAAACCGACGGTACAGGTCATTGCCCTGCGCTTGGGTTGCGATTCGAGTACGGTATCGCGGATAAAACAGCGTTGGACAAAAAACGGGTTTCTGGATGCCCTCAAAAGCCATTTGAAACAAACTGGAGTATTGCCATGAAGACGCAACATCCTGACGAAAACGAACTGGTTGCCTGGCTGGCCGGTGAGACATCCGGGGACAAGAAAAGCAATGTTGAAGGCCATCTTCAAACTTGTTCGCTTTGCCAGGATGTCGTTTCGGCTCTGCGGTGCTTTTCGTCATCATCCAACAGGGAGAGTCCCGATCAAATCCGGATTGAGGCTGTTCTCGATACCGTTCTTGCTGAATCGACGACGAAAATGATTTTGTATGTCCAAAAGGGTGATGTTTTGCTTGCCGATGCGGACTGGTCAACAATACCGAAAATAACTCCATCCAGTTTTTTTGAGGGAGTCCGGCAAAATGCCAACTCTCTCTCCGTTTTCGAAATGCAGATTCCGTCACTCTCCAGTACAGCATCGATCCATGCATCCAATGGAACTGCCTGCATTGTGCTGCTTGCCAAAAACAAGGCCATCCGGTCCGTCTGGCGTATTGATACAAAGGAAGAGGGTCGGATGGAGATTCCCCTGACTCTTGGTGTGTACGCTCTGACGGATCTTGTGCCAGGTTCAGGATATGAATTTGCTGTCCACATGGATGACGGGTCCTGGCAGAGACTCTGCTGTACCGTGGTTGAGGATGTTCCCGGAATGGCCGGGCGGGAATGGGCACGGGCGCTGACACGTGCGCTTGCCGCCGGTCGTGTTCGCGCATTCGATGCGATGATCGGCTCTTCCGATCCGGCAGATGCGGCTGTCAAGGGCTTGCAATATATGCGGACGCTTCTTTCCGGGCTTTTTTCAAAACTCTGGCTGACAATCCAACAACAGATCAATCAGCGTGGTCCGGGAAGCGATCGCGGGTCAACGCCGGAAGCCGTGGGCCAAGCGGAATTGGCAACAGAAACAGGTATTGCCGCGTATGCTGGCGCGAGGGCTGGCGCCTGGCTTCTCTGGAAATCCGGTGATACTGACGGTGCCCGCTCGTTAATGGAAAAAGCCTTGCGCCTTGCCGATCCATCGGTTGTCTCCCCTGAAACGATCAGACAGATGGAGACGGAATTACACACCATGCAATCACCGGAGACTGCCCCGGATCTGGATGCGCCCTTTGCCGTGTTCGATGCCCTCTGGCCCGATGGGACAGTTGAATAAGACTGACCGTGTCTGTTTGATGCGCAAGCCATGCATTGTGGTTGAGCGCATCGATAGAGAAGAATCCGATTGGTTTTTCGTCAGCCAGCCTTTTGTACAGGTTGCGGACTTGGGATCATTCTGAGTACCCTGGCTGGGGAATCGTGTTTACCCAAATGGTCTGCAGGTTGGGATTGTAATTACCCTGGAGCCCGTTTTGCAGGTAGATTGTAGTTGCCCGAGACACATCTTGTCGGAGTGCTCTCGAATACCCCGCTGTTTTGATTTCAAGAACGTCTGAGCGGTTTGCTATCATTTTTCTGAATATCACTGGACTTTCAAGTAAATTCAATTCACCGGACGGTTTGGCAAGATACACCTGTCCGATATGTGGTGAGACAGCCTCATGCAACAGTATGCGTGACTGGTACGTATTATGGAATGTATCCGGATCCTGGGTATAGCGCAAGTGATTTGGATAAATTCAAAGACGGCTCTTGAAAAAATACAGGTGACTGGTTTATACTGCCTGCGCCATGGAGAGGGCCATGTCCCACTGAATGTTGAAAATGGGTAGCTCCCCTTCTTGCTGGCATCGTAAGATGTCAGTAGGCAAACACAAAAAAGGAGAGTACCCATGGCCAAG
>Ga0116158_10000664_pt1 | contig 32595 bp, 29 predicted proteins | sample AD_UKC052_MetaG_FD_89883 | JGI IMG/M metagenome (GOLD analysis project Ga0116158, IMG submission 89883) | Active sludge microbial communities of municipal wastewater-treating anaerobic digesters from USA - AD_UKC052_MetaG | ecosystem: Engineered > Bioreactor > Anaerobic > Digestate | place: USA... | reverse complement strand
TCTCCCGGATCGTGCCGGTACTGTCGGAGAGGACCATCGCCCGCCCGGCGGACGCGGAGGCGCGGGTGACCCGCTGGGACCGAAAGGCCGGGGAAGCGGCGAAGCAGTCGCTTCGCGGCACGCGGCCGGTTATCGGGGAGATACGCTCCTTCACGGAACTGATCGCGGGAGAGCGGGACCGGGTGCGGATCATTGCGCACCCCGGGGCACCGGGATCGCTGATGCAGGTTCTCCGCCGGGAGCGCTCGTGCGGCATAAGCCTCCTGGTCGGGCCCGAGGGCGGCTTTAGCCCGCGCGAGGTTGCCGCAGCGGAGGAGGCCGGGTGGACGGCCGCGGGGATCGGTTTCTCGCAGATGAGGGCCGGCACCGCCGCGATTGTGCTCTGCGGAATTATCGTTTATGAATGGGGAGAGCGGGACAACGCATGTTCCGCTGTTTCGACCTGACTGCTTTTTCACACTGACTGACGGGCACCGCCCGAGGGGCCACCATGGAACGATACCTGTATGCAGCTATTGACGCCAATATCAACCGCGCGCTCGAGGGAGTGCGCGTGTGCGAGGACGTCCTCCGCTTCTGCCTTCACCGGGCGGACATCTCCACCCGCATCAAGGAGATACGGCACCGCGTCGCCGATGCAGCAAAGCTCTTTCCGCGCGCCCTGCTCCTCCGGGGCCGCGACGTCGAAGCCGACGGGCAGAAGTTCGTTGACCTGGGGGGAGAGGGAACGAGGGAGACGCTGGACGATCTCTGCTCCGCCAACCTTCACCGCGCCATGGAGGCGGTCCGCTCCCTCGAGGAGTTCGGCAAGCTTGCTCTCCCCGGAATGCCGGGGAACCCGTTCCAGGAGATCCGCTTCATGCTCTACGCGCTCGAGCGCGAGGTCGTGCCGGCGCTCAGGCGCGAGGCGGTCATGGCGCGCTTTAACCGGGCGCTTTACGCGGTGCTCGACCCCTCGTACATGTCCGGCGTGAATTACCGCGATGCCGCCATTGCCATGGTGCGGGGCGGCGCCTCGATCATACAGCTGCGCATGAAGGGAGGGGGCCGGAAGGAAGTCCTGGAAACGGCGAAAGACCTGTCGGCGGTCTGCCGGGCCGAGAAGGTCGTGTTCATCGTCAACGATCACGTCGATATCGCCATTCTTGCCGGAGCCGACGGCGTCCACCTGGGCATTAATGACCTTGATGCGGCTGACGCGCGCAGGCTGCTTCCGCCCGAGATGATCATCGGCGTGTCCGTCTACAGTACGGACGGGCTTGCCCTGGCGGCGCCGCGGGCGGCCGACTATATCGCCATCGGGCCGGTGTATGACACCGTGTACCAGACCGAGAAGGGCGCCATCAAGCTGAGGGGGTCGGGCGTGGACATGATCGGCCGGGCGAAGAAGACCGTAAGCGTGCCGGTTGTCGCCATCGGCGGCATTACCGCGGCGGAGGCGGGGAAGGCGATCGCCGCGGGCGCGGATGCGGTAGCGGTGACATCGGCCCTGTACGGGGAAAACCGGATTGAAGAGAACAGCCGTGCGCTCGCCGAGGCGGCGCGCGGCGGGCAGAAGTCCCTGTGACCGCCGGCGTCATGAAAGAAGAAGAGATCAGGAAGAGCATTGATATGGCGCGCGGGGAATGGCGCCGGGCCCGCGACGCAAAACTCTCGCGCAAGCGCGAGCTGCTGGCCGGCGGGATGGGCGGTGCCGCGGCCCGCCGCGACCGTGCGTACCGCGGACACAGGAAAGAGCAGCGGCGCAGCGCAGTCGTCATCCGGCACCTCGAGCGGCGCCTCAACAGGATTCGTGCACGTGAAAAAAACAGGTCGTGACTTCAGCCTCGCCTTCGCAGACGCGGAAGGCCATGTCTGGGACTACCCCGGCCGGGAGCCGGCATTCCGCGCCGGCAACCGGCTCGTCAGGCTTTCGCCCGGCGAGCTGATCCCGCTCCCATACGGGAGCTACCTTTTCTCGCTGCCGGAACGTTATCCGCTCTCATTCAACAGGAAGAAAAGGGACTTCAACCCCGTCACTGCCTCGCCGGACGGCGACGAGATCACCGCCGCCTCCGCATTCCTGGCTTCCGCCTATCTCCGGACCCATCTCCCCGCATTTGCGCGGAAGAAAGGGGCGCCGGTGCTGCCGATGTGGGCCTACGCCGGCGTGGCGGTCTCGGACGGAGAGTTCGTCGTGCCGGCGGTCCGCATTGACGATGACCCGCGCTCGGACCCTGCGATCCACGAGAACGACGAAGAGCTCCGCGCCGCCATCGGCGAAACGACGGCCCTGTTCCCGGACAACCGGCTGGTGGGGCAGCTTGCAGTCTGTTCCACGGAGTACCGCTGCCTCTGCGCCAGGAACTTTTTCCTGGGCCGCCACGAGGCGCCGGTGCCCACGTCGCCGGCATGCAACGCCGACTGCGTGGGCTGCCTGTCGCGGCAGGCCGGCGACTCGCCCTTCCCGCCGTCGCAGCCCCGGCTTGATTTCAGGCCGGCGCCGGAAGAGATCGCGGCGGTCATCCTGCACCACCTCGGGCGGGTCGACCGGGCGGTCGCAAGCTTCGGGCAGGGTTGCGAAGGAGAGCCGCTCCTCCGCGCCGGGGACCTGGCGGCTGCAGTGCGCCTGGTGCGGGAAAAGACCGGCCGCGGCACGATCAACATCAACACAAACGGCTCCCTTCCCGGCGGGGTGAAGGCGCTCGCGGCGGCCGGCATCGATTCGATCAGGATAAGCCTCAACTCGCCCACGGAGGAGTATTACACGCGCTACCACCGTCCCGCGGGGTATTCCTTTTCGGATGTGCTCAGGTCGGTCGGCACCGCACTCGACGCGGGCATATTCGTATCGATCAACCTCTTTTTCATGCCCGGGTTCACGGACATGGAGACCGAGGTCGGGGCGCTGGAAGGCTTTCTGAACCGCTTCCCCGTCAACATGATACAGACCCGCAACATGAACATAGACCCGGACTATTATTTCGAGCGGATCGGTTTCCGCGAATCGGAACCGCTGGGGATAACGGCCCTGCTCGCCCTGCTGGGGAAGAAGTACCCCGCGGTGCGACTGGGCTACTACAACCCGCCCCTGCGGTAAGGGCGCGGCGCCGGCCCATATATTTCTTGACGAAAAGAATAGTTGGCTGTCAATTTGATCGCATCGTCAATTCTCGTGCGAGAAGGGAGAAGACCATGGCCGAAACCATAATTCATGCGCTGGTCCTCATGCAGAACTGGGGGGAAGACGCCGATATCGTATCTATGCTCACTCAGAACAGGCACGTGATATCTCTTTTCCACATCATGGGCCGTCACAGTTATCTCATGGACGCCAATTTTGACGGGAAGGCGCAGCTCGCGGAATGGATCACGCAGATGAAGGCCACGCGGCTCACGTCAGGCATTCCGGCCATTATCTCGATACAGACCCAGCGCATCATCGACGTGTATAAAAAGAAGGACGATTTCAAGCTGGCGGACTACCTGAGCATGAAAGAGCCGTACCACTTTTTCGTCAAGATCGACAACCCGCACCATGATGACGCGTTGCTGAAGCTCCTGACGAAGAGCCGGATCGTGCATTCCATACTGCACGTGCAGGGCGAGAACTCCTTTACCATCGAGGTCATCGCGTCCAGTTATGACGATTACCGGGCGCTTCTCTCCGAGATGAAGCTGCTCAAGACCATTCATCACATCGAGACCCAGGAAGTCATCTCGGTGCTGAAGTACCGGAACCAGATCATCGGGGCGGGCGGGAAGCCGGAAACGGGTACGGACGATATCAGGGAATTGTACACGTTATAGCCCCCTCCCGGTCTCCCCCGCAAGCGGGGGAGGCGGCCGCAGGCCGGTGGGGGAACGTATATCGCGAGGAATAAGCCATGAGTACGCCAGTCACAATAGAGAACCCGATCGAATACGCGCGGGAAGTCGTAGGCCGTGACCCGTTCGCCACGTTTCTCGGCATCGAGGTCGAAGAGGTTCGCGAGGCCTATTCCCGGGTCGCCGTCACGGTGAAGCCGGAGTTCTTTAACGCGGTCGACAGGGCGCACGGCGCGTTTATCCACGCCGTGGCCGACCAGGCGTTCGCCGTGGCCTGCAACAGCACAGGGGTGATGGCCATAGCCGTGAATTTCCAGATCAACTACCTCTCGTCCGCCGGTGACGGCGAGAGGATTTTCGCCGAGGGCCGCCCGGTCAACATCGGGCGTAAAGTCAGCGTGTGGAGCATCGAGGTGCGGGGCGCCGCCGGCAAGCTGATCGCAACCGGCACCGGGACGGCCTACCACAAGTAAAGGGCCGGCGCGAAGAAATAAATTCTTGACAGCGGCCTTCCCGGCCGTGGTATACTTCTGTTACAGTCTGGCAAGCGGGAGATTAATGCATTGAAACGAATTATTGCGGCGATAGCGATAGCGGCGTGCCTGCTCTTCGTGCTGGCGTGCGACGTGTTCGTGCCCGGAAAGGACCTGGACACGCTCCGGGAGAAAGAAAACAGGATCTACGTTCTTAAGAGCGACCTTGAGATAGACGGGAAAAAGCTGAAGAAGGGCGAGGAAGTCCGGATCAAGATTACGCCGGGAAGCGGCTGGATCAAGGTCCACGCGTATCCAGCGCGGTCCGACGAGCTGAAGGCCGAGTACCTTCTGCTCCTCTTCGTGTTTGATGACGAGTTCGAGAAAAACAAGTACAATGCCGGTTATTTCAACGAGCGGCTTGGGGCCCTGATAGCTGACAGGAGAGCCGCGCCGGTTATCAAAAAGAAATAGGGTCTGGACACGATTATGTTCGAGGGAGTTTACACCGCGCTGATAACGCCGTTCAGGAACGGCTCGATCGATTACGGGGCGCTGGAGAAACTGGTTGCCATGCAGGTCGAGGGCGGCGTCGACGGCATAGTGCCGATGGGCACTACCGGCGAGTCGCCGACCGTGTCGTTTGACGAGCACAAGGAGTTCATCCGGCGCGTGGTCGGCCTGGTGAAAGGGCGCGTGAAGGTCATCGCCGGCACCGGGGCCAATTCGACCAGGGAGGCGATCTGGCTCTCCCGCGAGGCGGAGGAGGCCGGCGTCGACGGCGTGCTCCAGGTCAACCCGTACTATAACAAGCCGACGCAGCGCGGACTCATCGCTCATTTCGAGAGCGTGGCGAAATCCATCACGGTGCCCGTCGTCCTCTACAACATTCCGGGAAGAACGGGCGTGAATTTCCTGCCGGCCAGCGTGAAGGAGCTCCTGGACCGCGCCGGCAACGTCGTTGCCATGAAGGAAGCCTCCGGCGACATCCAGCAAATGATGGAGCTGTACGAGCTCTGCGGCGAGCGGCTGACCCTGCTCTCCGGAGACGATAACATACTGCTCCCGTTCCTGTCCATCGGGGGGAAGGGCGTCGTCAGCGTGGTCTCGAACCTTCTCCCTGCGGACGTGAAGAGCGTGGTGACCTGCTATGACCGCGGCGATATCGGCGGGGCGCGGGAGCGCTTCTACCGCCTCCTGCCGCTCTGCCGCGCCATGTTCCTTGAGACGAACCCGATCCCGGTCAAGGCCGCGATGGCCATGGCCGGATACTGCACGGATGACCTTCGCCTGCCGCTCGTTCCCGTTTCGGACGAGAACCGGGCGAAGCTCCGGAAGGCCCTTCTCGATTACGGGGTGGAGCTGAAATGAGAATCGGCATATGCGGCATATGCGGCAGGATGGGCGTCATGATCATGAAAGAGGCCCTGCAGCGGGGTCACTCGATCGCGGCGGCCTTCGATCATGACGGGGCGCCCCTGTTCGGCCGCGATGCGGGCGCCCTCCTCAACATGAAGGACCTGGGCGTCACCGTGGCCGCGGTCAACGAGGAGGACGTGGCGCGCTGCGACGGCATTATAGACTTTTCCTCACCCGCCGCCACGATGAGGCTGCTCGACGCGGCGATTGCACAAAAAAAGCCGCTGGTCATAGGTACCACCGGCTTTTCGGCGGAGGAGACCGGGCGTATCAGGACAGCGTCGGGCGTTGTCCCGCTCCTTTTCTCGCCCAACATGTCGCGGGGCGTCAACGTGCTGTTCCGGCTTACGGAGTTCGCGGCCGGGGCGCTGGGCCCCGATTACGACGTGGAGATATTCGAAGCGCACCACCGGTTCAAGAAGGACGCTCCCTCGGGCACGGCCAGGCGGCTTGTCGAGGCCGTGAAGTCCGCCATGAAGGGGCTCGGCGGTGCGAAAGAGGTCGCCGGGCGGAGCGGGATGACCGGCGAGCGGACCAGCAACGAGATCGGCGTGCATGCGATGCGGGGCGGCGATATCGTGGGAGAGCATACGGTGTTTTTCGTGACCGCGGGCGAGCGCATCGAGCTGACGCACCGCGCCACCAGCAGGGAGTCGCTGGCCAGGGGCGCGGTCGCCGCGGTGGAGTTCTGTTCCGGCAAATCGGCCGGACTATATACCATGTACGACGTGCTGGGGTTCAAATGACAGACAAAAAAGAGCAACCGGCTGACGACAAGCGCGAATTCGAGGAAAATCCCTTTAACCCGGAGAACCGGCGGCCCGAGGACGTCGTCAGGCTCTTCTACACCAACAACGTGCCCATCATTCCCGTCATATCCAAGCGGGGGATCCTCATCGGCGTTCTGAAAAAAGAGGACGTGGTGTCCGAGCTTTCGGACCTGGAGCGCGCGCGCAAGCTCAAGATAGACGATTGCATCAACCGGCTGGCGAAGAAAATGACGCTGGACGAGCTCCTGCCGTACGGCAACATGAAGGAATTCGTTGTCATCAACATATTCGGAGAGCCGCAGGGCACCTGGTCACGGCTCCAGCTCTTTACCGCTTCGGAGGTCCCGGAGCGGGCCGCGGCGGCAGTCCAGTCCGAGGCGGTCCAGCAGAAGGAGGAGCAGGTGCTCGAGTGGATGATATACCTCATCCTGGAGCACATACCGCGCGCCCTCTACGCGGTCAACATTAACGGGAAGACCATATTCTACAACAGCCACTTCGAGGACCTGTACCGCCGCCAGTTCAAAAAAGACGTTGACGTAGGGCTCGTGGAACAGTCGCTGGCGAACACGGAGAGGAACGAGCTCCTCTCGGGCAGGAAGAACGATGACCTGCTCTTCTTCAACAGCGAATTGAAGCTCCATTACGAGAAGATCCCCCTCATGAGCAAGAGGAAGAAAGTCGGGTTCCTGTTTTTCTGCTCCCTTGCCGACGGCGACACCGGCGGGTCGCTCATCCCGGGCGTGGACATACGATCGAAGTCCCTGGAAGATATCAGCGGGGCGGTCGAGCGGATGGTGCTTGTCGACCTGATACAGAACAAAAAGGACATGGCCGCTGTGGCCAAATCGCTGAAAATCAGCCAGAAGTCACTCACGCACAAGGTGAAAAAACACGGCATAAAGGTCAAGAGCTGATCGTTCATCGCATTTTAAAAAACGCGACTTGAAAAAATAGTTGAAAGGGTTTACTATTTTTATTATATTCAAGTACGGATTTGATGATATTTTTCTTGACTAAAAGCGGTTAGCCCATACATTGTCCCTATCTGGAACAGAAGTGGCGCCTCCGATTCTTCATCAGGTGTTTTTCCCGAAATTATCTGTTAAAGGACGTTGTTGAGAGAGTTTTGCATTATATAACCCTGCATAAAAATAATACTATAACAGTACGGTATTTTCTAAATCTCTGACATCATTATTAATGAACCTGATAAATCGAATCGACACATCAATCTCATACCACTCATAAGGACATGCCCATGGCACGAACTACGGATTCAGCAAAGGCCGCGAACAAGGCCGACAACCAGGTCGTAAACGGAACCGAGCCTGCGGTCGCGGAAGCGGCCGCCCCTGCGGAAACGCCGCCGCCCGCAACAAACGGGAAAACGGACTCCGGGACCTGGCTTGACCTTGGGGAGCTGAAAACCAAGAAGATCACCGATCTCGTCAACATAGCCAAGGAGATGGGGATCGAGCGCATCTACGGCCTGAAGAAACAGGACCTGATCCTCGAGATCCTCAAGTCGCAGACCGAGCAGAAGGGCCTCATCTTCTCCAGCGGCGTTCTCGAGATTCTTGCCGACGGGTACGGGTTCCTCCGCTCGCCCAACTACAACTACCTGCCCGGCCCGGACGACATCTATGTGTCCCCGTCGCAGATCAGGCTGTTCGGCCTTAAGACCGGCGATACCATTGCCGGCCAGATACGCCCCCCGAAGGACAACGAGCGGTTTTACGCGCTCCTCCGGATCGAGGCCGTGAACTTCGAGAACCCGGAACAGCTCCAGCACCGGGTCCTGTTTGACAACCTGACGCCGCTGTATCCCCAGGAGCGCATCAGCCTGGAGACCACGGGCGAGAACGTGGACATGCGGATCGTAAACCTGATGACCCCGATCGGCAAAGGACAGCGCGCCCTGATCGTCGCGCCGCCCCGCACCGGTAAAACCATACTGCTCCAGAAAATAGCGAACTCCATTACCACCAACCATCCGGAGATATACCTGATCGTCCTGCTTATCGACGAACGCCCTGAAGAGGTGACCGACATGCAGCGCACGGTAAAGGGCGAGGTAATCTCCTCGACCTTCGACGAGCCCGCAAGCCGGCACGTGCAGGTCACGGAAATGGTGCTCGAGAAGGCCAAGCGCCTGGTCGAGCACAAGATGGACGTGGTCATTCTTCTTGACTCCATCACGCGACTGGCGCGGGCCTACAACCAGGTGGTGCCGACCAGCGGCAAGATCCTGTCAGGCGGCGTCGACTCGAACGCCCTGCACCGGCCGAAGCGCTTCTTCGGCGCGGCCCGGAACATCGAGGAGGGGGGCAGCCTGACGATCCTGGCCACCGCCCTGATCGACACCGGAAGCCGGATGGACGAGGTCATTTTCGAGGAGTTCAAGGGCACCGGCAACAGCGAGCTGCACCTGGACCGCAAGCTGGTGGACCGCCGGATATTCCCGGCAATAGACATAAGCCGGTCCGGCACCCGGAAGGAGGAATTATTGCTTGACACGGAAGAGCTGAATAAACTATGGGTCTTGAGAAAGGCACTTTCATCAATGAGCGCCACCGAGGCGATGGAGCTGCTCGTTGAGAAGATGAAGGCGACGAAGAACAATAAAGCGTTTTTCAAGGCCATGAATTCATAAGCGAGAGGAGTTCCAGATGAAACCGAAGATACATCCCGAGTACAAAGACACGGTAATAAAATGCGCGTGCGGTAACGAAATAAAGACGAAATCGACCGCGAAAGACCTTCGCGTTGAGATTTGCTCCAACTGCCACCCTTTCTATACCGGGAAGCAGAATATCGTCGATACGGCCGGCCGTGTGGAAAAATTCAAGAAAAAGTACAATATAAAGTAGTGTCTGCGTACCATCATACAACAATCGGGGGGCTGGCCTGTGGGCCGGCCTCATTTGTTTATAGGCGCAACCCGCCGCCCCCGTCCCGGACAACAGGCGGCTTTTTTCCATAAAACAGTGATTAAATGAGACCGAAAATGCCGATACTCGTTTTAAGAAGAAGGAATTGCCTTATTATACTGAAATGCGCGCAGTCTGTGCCCTGAGGCATTACACGGAGCACGGAGGTCGGTGACCGGTACCGGTTTACAATTACTCTTATTAAGGAAGGAACGATGGCTTCCAAGCGACTTGGTGAAATCCTCATGGAGAACGGAATAATAACCCCGAACCAGCTTAATGAGGCCCTGGGCGTACAGAGCTCCAAGGGCGGACTGCTGGGTATCATACTCGTCGAGATGGGTTACCTCAAGCCCAAAGTGCTGGCCGATTTTCTTGAGGCCCAGAAGTACTCGCATTAGGGGTGCGGCGCAGGCCGGCGGGCATGCCGCCGCCGGCTGTGATTACGCGGCTTTTCTCGCCCTGTTTTCCACCAGTATCCATCCGAGCACGCCGGTGATAATGTAAAAAATGGAGACGACCTGCGCCTGCGTCATGCCGAGAAGCATGACCGGGTTGAGCCTGATGAACTCCACCAGCATCCGGGCAGCGCCGTTGAGTATGAGATAAATAAAGAAGATCTTGCCCGCCGGCCACTCCCTCTTGCGCATCTTCATCGCGAAAATAAATACCAGGAACGCGAAAAAGGACTCGAACAGCGATGTGGGGAACACCTCCGCGGACGTCGGCACGATGCCGTTGGGATATGCCGTGCCCAGGAACGACGCGGTGGTGATGCCGTAGCACCCGTCGCCCGACACGTGGCAGCCCAGCCGGCCGATGCCGTACGCGAGCGCCATGGCCGGCACGGTCAGGTCGAATATCTCCAATATGCTCTCCTTGTTTTTCCGTATCAGCACCATCGACAGGATAAATGCCAGGATGAAGCCGCCGAACACGGACAGGCCCGCGCCGGAAAAGATCATCCCCTTCGGGTCCCGCAGAAACTCGCCCATGTTTTCAAGGATGTGAAAGATCTTCGCCCCGATAATGGCGCTCGGGATGATGACGAGGAGGAGCTTGTACGCCAGCTCCGGGTCCTTGCCGCGTATGGTCAGCTCGCGCTCGGTGAGGAGGAAGGCCAGGTAAAAGGCAAGGCCGAGCATGAGGCCGTAACTGCCAATGTTGATGAATTTATAGCTGAATAATATCGGATACATCGCGTTTCCCCTGGTATTTAACGTACCGTAATGTAACATGGGGGCGAAGATATTTGTCAAGATATTTATAGGGCACCGGGGCGTGTGTATCACGGCGGCGGGAAAGATAAATAGCCTTATTTTTTGTTTGTCATATTCCGATAATTTCAATATCGTAGTATATATCATCAGGCTGGTACAGAGGGACGTATGGACAGCAAGGAGCGTGTGGAGCTGATACGGCGCGGCAACGAGCTCTTCAATAACGGGGAGATCAACAAGGCCGCGGCCCTGTTCGTGAAAACCGGTTACCGGGACGGGTTGACCAGGATCGCCGATCATCTGTTCTACGACAAGCGCCAGCCCCTGTACGCGCTGAAATACTACCGGATGGTGAACCGCCAGGACAAGGTGCAGGAAATTTTCGAGCGGATGGCTTTCGCGCTCGGGAAGCTCCTGGGAAAGGAGACCGCGCCGAAACAGAAGATCGAGCTGCCTCCGCTGAAAGTCTCGCCGAAGCTGAAGATCATCGCGGAGGAGATCCTGCGCAGGAACGAGGCCGGCGCGGAGAAATAGGGCGCCGGAAAGCCTGTGCGTATCCGTATCATCGCATTGTCCTCATGGCAATGAAATAAAAAGGGCGGCACGTGCCGCCCTTTTTTTATGTATGCTCATAACCGCGATCATTCATTGATCGGGCGGCCCGTGTCCCTGTCGAGGACCGCCAGGCCTACGAAGCCGTACCCGGCTATGGATGTGATAACGCCGCCCACCACCAGGTAATCGCCTGCCGACGCAAGGTCGAGCACTTCTCCGTCCGGCGAGGGATCGAAGATTGTGTCTGCGCTGCCGTCGCTCTTCAGGATTTTAGCCAGGTAGTTCCGGGCAGTGTCCCCCGTGCCGCCTCCACCCGCATGGGTAAAGTTTCCTCCTATATAAACTGCATCTCTCTTCACGACAAGGTCATTGACGCGGCTGTCCGCGCCGGGGTTCCATGATGTGGCTGCCTGCGGATTGATGGCCGTAGAACCGACATAAGAGCGGGCTTTTACATCCGTGAAATGGCCCAGGCCGGTAAACAGGCCGCCCATGTACAGTGTCTTGCCGTCCGGGATAATACTGTAGACGGTGTTATCCGCGGTTGTTTGCCAGTCTTGGCTTCCTCCTTTGACGGTGAACCGGGCGAGGTAGTCGCAATCTCCCCCGGTGAAATAGCCGCCGGCGTAGATTAATCCGCCGAGCACCGTAATGGCCTGGACGCCCCCGTTAAGGCCCGGGTCAATCCAGCCCGTTTCGAGTTCACCTGTATCAGCGTCAATTGCCGCGATGTAGTTCCGATCCTCCCCGTCCACGGTGGTGAAGTCCCCGCCGATGTAGAGCACGCCCCTGTTAATTGCCATTGCGTTCTTGGATATATAGGTGCCGTCAACCACCGGGTTCCAGTCCAACAGGATGTCGCCGGTATCAGCATCCAGGGCCGCGACCCGCGGCTGCGCGGTTCCGTTCACATTGGTGAAGCTCCCGCCAATGTACAGCGTGTCGCCCGTCGTGGCCATTGACAGGACTGGGTTGTTCGGGGTGCAGTTGAAGTCCGTGAGTAGGCCCGTGCTCGTGTTAAAGGCGGCGACCCGCGTCCGCTCGCGCATGTTCATGTACCCGAAATTGCCGCCGGCATAGATTTCGCTGCCGGAAACGGCAAGGCATTGTGTCGCGTTGTCCGGCGCCGGGTCCCATGCGAGGGCGTCCCCGGTCAGGGTGCTGACCGCGGCCAGTCCGTTGCGGGTCTGCCCGTCAATACTGGTGAATCCGCCGCCGACATAAAGCGAGCCATCGCCATCGCTCAGCTCTATCGAAGTTACGATCGCCGTATCGGGCGCGGGATTCCAGGGGAAGAGAGTAGCGTCACGCGAATCCAGGTACGCGAGGCCGTTGCGGGAACTTCCGCCTATCGAGGTGAAGAGGCCGGCCACGAAAAGGTGGCACGGGGCGGCATATTCCATGTCCAGCACCGCGTTTTGCGCGCCGCCTGTCGGGTACCAGCTTGTTGCGTCCCCGTACGTGGCGCTCTCGGGATCGGCGTCAAGGGCAGCGATGTTCTGCCGTACCTGCCCGCCGATGTTGGTGATGATGCCGCCCACGTACACGGTAGTACCGGCTATCGCCATGGACGATATGGCCGAAATCTGGCCCGGGTCCCAGGAGGTAAGGGCGCCGGTCGACGCGTTGAAGGAGCAGATGCCGATCCGCGTGACCGGCGTCGCCGGGCCCACGCTCGTGAAGCTGCCGCCTACGAAGACGAAGCCGTTGGCCACCCTTACGACGTAGACCGTGTCGTCTGCGTCGCCCACGGACGGGTTCCAGCCGGTGAGCTCGCCGGAAGCGGCGGTGAACGAGGCCAGGTTGTTCCTGGGGGTGGACGCGATGGTCGTGAACTCGCCGCCCACGTAGAGCGTGGCCCCCGACTTCACGATAGTCCTCACCGTGTCGTCCGCGCCGGGGTTCCACGGGTGGAGCGTGCCGTTTTTATTAATGCGGGCGATGCGGTTGCGCGGCGTGTCGTTAATCATGGTGAAATCGCCGCCGATGTACCAACCGCCCTTGCCGTCCGGCTCGGCCGCGTATACCGTGTCGTTAATAACCGGCACCTTTTTTAAGCCGGCAATAAGCCCGGTGGTGTTGTTCAGCACCGCGCCGTTTCCGGTGACGGCGAACACATGCGTGAACTCCCCGCTGGCGTACATGGTCGAGCCGTTGAAGACCACCTTGCTCACCAGGCCGTCAACGCTCCAGTTGCCCCAGTACTTGATGGAAGGTTCGCATCCGCCGGCCGTGATAAGAACGGCAAGGAGAATCAATGTGTTTCGATATAATTTCTTCATACGCGCACCCCTTTTTTTGGAATATTGCAGTGTATCATGGCTATAATTCAGTGTCAATAAGGAAAAAATCCCTGCCGGGTGGGCCCAAAATTATACTTGCTAATTGGCTCCCGCCCTGCTGAATAGTGATACCTTTGATCGAGAAAAACAACCAGGGAGCAATCCATGAAAAAAGCCATGATGGTGCCGGCGCTCGTATTCATCGCGCTTCTTGCTTCGCCCGGTGACGCGGCCATCCGCGATGCCGGCGTATATTTAAAGAAGAACGTGGTGGCGAAAAAGCTGAAAAACGGGATCACCGTGATTTTATTGAACCGCGGCTTCGCCCCGGTGTGCGCTTTCGAGATCGCGTTCCGCGTCGGTTCCGTGGACGAGAATTACCGGACCGCCGGCGCCGCCCATTTGCTGGAACACATGCTCTTCAAGGGGACGGACACCATCGGAACGACCGATTACGCGAAGGAGCGCGTCATCCAGTCGCGGATCGAGGCGGTGGGCGAGACGATCGACCGGTTGAAGCTGGAATCGCCGAAAAACGCCCGGCTCCCGGAGCTCGAGAAGGAGCTCGCCCGCCTGCAGGAGGCGCAGTCGAAGTTCCTCACCGCTGAACCGTACGACCGTATCTATTCGGAGATCGGCGGCGTGGGGCTGAACGCCTCGACCTCCAGGGACAAGACCGGCTACTACATCGAGCTGCCGGCGTCACAGATGGAGACCTGGGCGAAGATGGAGTCCGAGCGGCTGATGAACCTGGTGCTTCGCGAGTACTACCTGGAGCGAAGCAATGTTCTTCAGGAACGGCTCATGCACTATGACTCGCTCGGCACCGGGCTCATCTACGAGCGCTTCATGGCCGAGGCCTTCATCGCCCACCCGTATCGCCATCCCATCATCGGGTGGCGCTCCACCATACCGTTCCTCTCCATCGAGGACGTCAGGGCCTTTTACCGCGAGCGCTACATCCCGTCGCGGATGACGATCACGATCGTCGGCATGCAGGACACGGCGAAGACGCTCGCCCTGGTCGAGAAATATTTCGGCCGGATAGAGCAGCGGCCGGAGCCGCCGCCCGTTACCGCCATGGAGCCGCCCCAGATGGGGGAGCGGCGGTTCATCCTGGATTTTGAATCGAACCCGTACCTCGTCATCGGCTGGCACAAGCCGGCGTTCCCCGCGTACGACGACCTCGTGTGCGAGGTCATCAGCGAGCTTCTCACCGGCGGCATGTCCGCGCGGCTGAACCGCGCCCTTGTCGTCGAGAAGAAGATCGCGTCGTCGATCAGCGCATGGAACGGCGCGCCCGGGGCGCGCTACGACAACGTCTTCGCGCTCTTTGCGACGCCCCGGCCGCCCCATACCGCGGAAGAGCTGGAGCGCGCCATATACGCCGAGATGGACCGGCTCTTCGCGGACGTGAGCGAGGCCGAGCTCGTAAAGGTGATCAATTCGATCGAGTCGGAAACAGTCTTCGACCTGGAGACGAACAAGGGGCTGGCGCGAACGCTGAGCTATTACCAGACGCTCTACGGCGACTGGACCTACGCAGCGCAGTACCCGGAAATGACGAGGAGGATAACCGTGCAGGACATTAAAAAGGCGGGTGCGCGCTATTTTATCCCGGGCAACAGGACCGTGGGCGTTTTGCGCGACAGCCGCGCGGCGGGAGGCGCTCGATGAAACGATACGCGCTGCTGGTTCTCATGTTAATCGCCGCTTCCGCGCTGCAGGGTTCCGCCGGCGCGGACCTGAAGCTCCCGCCGGTGCGGACCGCGGCGCTGACCAACGGGATCAAGCTCTTCTACGTGCAGGACGAGCTTCCCCAGGTAACGGTCGTGTTATCCGCCGGCTACGGGAGGATGTACGAAGACAGGGAGAGCGCGGGCATGGCCGAGCTCATGGCGCAGGCCGTGTCCCTGGGCGGCTCGAAGCGCTTCCCCGGGACCGTGCTCCACGAAAAGGTCGACGCCATGGGCGGCCGCTTCTCCATTGAGGCGGGCTGGGAGCACGTCCTTATCTCCATAAAGGTGCTGGACCGCTTCCGGGACGAGGCGCTCGACATCGTTGCGGACCTTGCCGCGAACCCGAACATGGAGGAACAGTACCTGGACAACGCGAAGGCGCTGGTTGCGGACTCCATTCGGAGAAAATACGACGACCCGGCGGAGATCGCCTTTGAGCGGGCCCGCGCCATCATTTTCGGCGGCGAGGGCTACGGCTCAACCCCGACCGAGGCGGGCGTGCGCTCATATTCCCTTGAGCGGGTGCGGGAGACGTGGCGGAAGCATTTCGCGGGCCGCAACATCATGATCGGCATGTACGCGCCGCTCGGGTTCCCGGAGGCCGAGCGGCTTTGCCGCGAGCGCTTTGCCCCGCTGCCGGCGGGCGCCGCCGCGATGTACCCGGCCGACCGGAAGAAGGCCCTGGACGCGGTGGCCTCATCCCGGAATAAAATCTTCTTTTACCCCAAGGACATACCGCAGTCCACGGTGGTCGTGGGCACGATCGCGCCAGATATCAAGTATGCCGGGGCCTATTCGCTCGAGGTCATGAACTATATACTGGGCGGCGGCTCGTTCAGCTCGCGCCTGATGCAGGAGATACGGGTGAAGCGCGGGCTGGCGTACGCGGTCCAGTCGATCATGCGGTTCCGCTACCGCTCCGGGGTGTTCCTCGCGTTCGCCCAGACAGAGAATAAAAGCGCGGGCGAGGTGCTTTCTCTCCTGACCGGCAATATCGGCCGGATGACCGCCGAGCCCGTTCCCGCCGCTGAGATCGTGTGGGCGCAGAGGGCCATCAATAACAGCTTCGTGTTCCAGTTCGACACGCCGCTGAATATCCTGTCGAATTACATGGAGATCGCGTACAACGAACTCCCGGCCGATTATTATATCTCGTACCTCGACCGCATTAACGCCGTGGACGCCGGAGAGATCATGCGTGAAAGCCGCGACCTGTTCTCGCCCGGGCTGATTACGGTCGTCGTCGGGAACGAATCGGTCGTGCCGGAGCTCAGGAAGCGGGGCGAGGTCGTGGTGTTGAAATGATGCCATAAGAGGAGAACCCCCGCAGGAGCGCAGGCGTTTGCGTACCTGTCGGGTTACGCCGGATTTTTTCCATGAATGAATTATCATCGTATTCCACGCTTGTTGAAGCGATCTCCTCCCGGAGCGAGCGCGACCCGGGGGGCAGGGCAATTGTATTCCTGTCGGAAGACGGCAGCGCCCATTCCATAACAAACCTTCAGTTGAATGAGGATATGAAGCGCTGCGCCCTCCGTTTGAAAGGCGAGGGGATCGGTCCCGGCGACATCGTCCTCCTCGCCCTTGATCATGACTACGGGCTGATACGGCATTTCTGGGGCGCACTCTGCTGCGGCGCCGTTCCGTCAGTCATGACCTACTGGCGCCCCGGCTCCGACCCGGATGCGTATGCCAGGAAGGTCGGGCGACTGGCCGCGGCGGTGGATGCGCGTGCGGTGGTTGCATTGCCTGACCTGTGCCCGGCCTTCACTGCCGCCCTGGCGAACACCGGCTGCCAGGTGATTGAGGGCCGGGAGCCGGACGCGGACCGGGCTGTCATGCCCGGGCCGCTTCCCGTGGTCGGGCCCGGGCAGATCGCGCTGATGCAGTTCACCAGCGGTACTACCAGCGCGCCGAAAGCTGTCCGGTTCTCCCACCGTGTAATTCTTGATCATATCGCAGCCAGCGCGGAGGCTTACCGGATGACGCGGGACTGGGTCTACGTTTCCTGGCTCCCCCTTTACCACGACATGGGCATGGTCGGGCATATCCGCTCGTTGCTCTATGGGGACCTGCTGGTGTCAATGTCGCCGCAAACCTGGCTGCACAGGCCGGAGATGCTGTTGCAGGCGGTGCACAGGTATGGCGGCACGCTGACCAACATGCCGAACTTCAGCTTTGATTATTGCACGCGGCGCATCCGCGACGAGGACCTGGCAGGGGTCGATTTGAGCAGCTGGCGGGTTATAACCAACGGCGCGGAGCCTGTCCTGCCGGAAAGCATGCGGAGGTTCAGCGAGAGGTTCATGGCGTATGGTCTGCGGGAGAATATTTTCGCTATAGGATACGGGATGGCTGAAAACGTGTGCGGGATATCCATGACCCGCCCGGGAGAGGCACTGGTCGTGGACTGGGTGTCGGCGGAGGGACTGCACCTGCAGGGACGCGCAGTCCCGGTTGAGCCGGGCTCGCCCGGGGCCCGGGTGGTTGCCGGCTGCGGCTATCCTTTCACCGGAATTGACCTGGCGGTCATGGACGACCGGGGCGAGCGCCTGTCCGAGAGGGAGGTGGGGGAGATTGTTATCCGGTCCAACACCCTGTTCACGGATTACTACCGCGCCCAGGATGCAGCGGGAGGCTCTTTCATGAACGGTTGGTACCGCACCGGCGATGTGGGTTATATCGCCGGCGGACAGCTGTACGTGTGCGACCGCAAGAAGGACCTGATCATTTCAGGCGGGAGAAACGTCCACCCCCAGTCGATCGAAAGCATCGCGGGAGCGGTATTCGGGGAGTCTGCGGCGCGGTGCGCCGCGTTCGGGATAAGCGACCCGGTCATCGGGACGGAGATCCCGGTCCTGGTAATCGAGCGGCGGCGGGACACGGATGCCGCCACGGAGGAGCGGATGATACGCCGTCTGCGGCAGGCCGTTTCCGACGAGCTGGAGCTTGTACTGGCTGATGTGCGGATGGTGCCGCGGGGCTGGCTGGTAAAGACCACAAGCGGGAAGCTCGCCCGCGCGGCCAGCAGGAAGAAATATATCGATGAAGGTTATAACCGCAGGCCGGGAGAGCCGGCATTTGTACCGGAGGAGTTGAGCCCGGACCGATTGCATCAGGAAGTGATCCGCCTGTTTGAAACGGTCATCGGTACCGGCAGGGTCGGGCCTGATGATGACTTCATCAGACTGGGCGGCGATTCCCTTTCCGCCCTCCGCCTGTTCCTCGAGATCGAGCGGCTCTTCGGGCGGAAAATCTCGAACACGGAATTTTTTCAAAGGCCGACGGTCCGGCACCTGGTTGAAATACTGTCCCGCGGACAGGATGGCGATGCGGCAGGGGAACCGGAGGAGGACGATATGCGCGGCGGCGCCGGGATGGGACCGGGCGCCTGTCGCGTGCCGACGACGCCGGTGCCGGTTCGTGACGATGCCATTAGGGAAACAAGCCTGTCGGACCTGAAATCGCCCGGCTTCACCTATGAATTCAGGCTCGCTTTTTTAACCTGGCTGTACGGGAAACGATGGGCGCAGAAAATGTTCAAACAGGACGTTGCCCGCCTGACGCGTGATTTTTACGCCCTGCTTGAGAACCCGTCGCAAAGTGAAAGCGAAGCCGTCCAGTGCGCAATGATTATCAGGAGCCCCGGGAGCATCCAGAGGCAGCTGCTGAACCATCTCCTCATGAATAAACCGTCATGCTGGCGCCTGAAGGTTGACATGGCCCGGCTGGAAAGCGCCTACCGGAAGGGGAAGGGCGTGATCATTGCGGGCAGGCACGCGGGTATTGCGTTTCTGGTGCGTGAGCTTGCGCTCGAGCGCGTGAAACCCGGCGCGTATTATTTCATTAAGATGGCGGCGGGATTCCTGCATCGGGAAGCGGGGTCGTTGCCGCCGCGCGAGCTCGGGCGTTTGAGGCTGTCCATTTTCCTGGACCAGTTGCTGACCGGCAAGCGCGTCCTTTCCGGCGGGGGCGTCGTTTTTATCCTGCCGGACGCCCGCGACGGGTTAAGCCGCGGTATTACATTTCCCTTTCACGGACGGCAGCGCAATTTCAAAACCGGGTTCGCGGAGCTGGCGCTCGAAACGGGAGCGCCCGTCGTGCCCGTGTCCGCGGCGATAGATGTTCGCGAGAGGGAGGTGACGCTCGCTTTCCTGGACCCGCTTGACGCCGGACCGGAGGACAGGCCTCGTGCGGAGCGGATCGGGAAGCTCGTCGGACAGTACGCGGAATATCTCAGGAAGGAGTGGAACCGGTATCCCGGGACCGTGTTCATAAAGCATATGAAAGCGCATCTTAACACGGCCCCGCGGATTGATAGGGGGAAGTAGCCATGGAACATGGAACGGTAATAGAAAAAACGGGCGGCACCATTTTGGTCGAGGTTGAGGCCTGTCCTTCGTGCGAGGGGTGTGCGGCCGGATCCTCATGCGCCCTCGCGGGCAGCACGACCATGCGCAGGATCAGGATGGAGAACACGCATGACGCGCGCGTCGGCGACACGGTCAGCTTCGTTATTACGGGGAAATCCGTTGTCGCCGGCTCCCTGCTTTTTTACCTGCTGCCCGTGGCCATGCTTGTCGCCGGCGTGCTTGCCGGGGACGCGGTCCGGTCCGGGACCGGGCTCGACCGTGACGTCTCTTCGATCCTGGGAGGGGCCGCAGGTTTGATTATGTCGTTTCCGGTCATCGCCCTTATCTCGAGAGCCATAAACAGGAGGAAGGGGTTTTCGCCGCGCCTCGTGGAAGTTACGGGCCGCGGGCGCGAATTAATTTAATCCGGCAGGAGGATGTTCCGACATTAATCATGTGCTCCGCCGGCGGCGCCGGAGGCGCTGCAGCGGCAAACGCGTCAAACACGCATCAATACCGGCAGAAATGGGATAATTTGCATGACGGGCCATTTTTTCACTGATGGCGGGGCGGCCCGGAAACAATGTCCCGGACGTTTCCGGTATTAAAAATAGTTCACGGAGGAACGACATGTCAAAAAAAGTAATTGATTTAATGACTTACCGGATTGAAAAGACCCTTAAAGACAATGGCTTCGAAGTCAAGAAAGACGACAACAGAAACGTCAAGATTCTGATCAAATTAAACAACAATGAATAAGCTTCCACGCGCGCTCCCCGGTCCGGCGGAGAAGCGTGGACCGAGAGGAGACGTGCAATGGCTAACGATTTTGAAATAAAGCGCCAGGCCATCAGGGATGAGCTGGAGAAGCTGAACTATGAGTTCAAGGTGGAGATCCCGAAGCGGATCGCGGAGGCGCGCACCTACGGCGACCTGAAGGAAAACGCGGAATATCATGCTGCACGGGAGCGCCAGGGCTTTGTCCAGGCCCGGATCTCGCAGCTCAACGGGCAGCTTGGCCAGCTGAACAATCTGAATATTGGCGAGATCGCCGATGAGTGCATTGGATTCGGCGCGGCCGTTACCGTAATAGACCTGGATTCCGACGACAGGATCGAGTTCGTGTTCGTGTCGCCCAACGAGGTCGATCCATCGGCCGGGAAGATTTCCCTCTCTTCACCGATAGGAAACGCGCTTCAGAACAAAAAGGCGGGGGAAACGGCAGAGGCGGTCATCCCTGCCGGCAAGAGACGGTATTATATAGAGAAGATCGTTACCATACACGGGAACACATTTGAGAAGAAGTACAGTGGATAGTTAACAGTTAAAAGTGAATAGTGAATAGTGAATAGTGAATAGTTAAGGAATAAAACCGCTCCGAAGGAGCGGTTTTGTATTTTAATTGCTATAACATTCTCATGATACATACATAAAAAAATCCGCTCTGAGAGCGGATTTTTTACAATAATTATTCACTATACATTATTAACTATTCACTGCCTTAACTGTGGAGACGAGGGGAATCGAACCCCTGACCTCTTGAATGCCATTCAAGCGCTCTCCCAACTGAGCTACGCCCCCGGTTCGGAAATTTTCAGATATTTGAAGGGTCGTTTTTTGTCAATATTATTTTTAAAACCAGATAAATAATGTTGCCGGTGCCGCGGGGCTTCCGGGATCTTAAAAATTACACTCCTGCGACAAACCGCGAGTATACTTTACGTGCCGATAATCCGATAATATAATGAGGTTTTCCGTGCCGGTTCCGGCCGGGTGCCGGAAAATACAATCTTGACAGAAATGGCGTTCCGTACTATCATTTGCATAACGCCACCTGAAGGTATGATGGTTCGATGATATTCACCTATGTAATCGTCTTCCTGTTCGTTATCATGCTTGCGATGATCGTTGTCTATACGCTCCAGACCTTCGTTCTCCCCAGACGGATCGATGAGATCGCCCAGATGATCGAAGCGGGCCAGATCAAGCAGGCAATCAAGAAGCTGACCGACATACTTGAAAAGGATGACCGGAACAGCTATGCGCACTTTCTCCTCGCCGATGCCTATGCGCGGGACAACAACATCAAGTTCGCCATCGTGGAATACCGGCAGGTCCTGAAATACGGCAAGTACAGCGAGAAGGTCGTTGAGGTGGATGTCCGTTCACGACTCGCAAAGCTCTACCAGGAGCAGGGCTCCTTCGACGATGCCAAGAATGAGTACCTGATCCTGACCAAGCTGGAGCCCGACAATTTCCAGAACTTCTTTGAGCTTGGCTCCATCTATTTCAGGACGAACACGCTTGACCGCGCGCTCACATTTTTAAAGAAGAGCGCTGCCCTCAACCCGCGCCACGAGCAGTCGCATTACTACCTCGGGCAGATATACTACCAGACCAATCTCTACCCGGACGCGAAGCAGTGCTTCATCGAGTCGATCAAGATCGACCCGCTCAATTACCGGTCCCACTACTTCCTGGGCCTGGTGCTCCGCCAGATGCAGGACTACGAGTGGGCGATCAAGGAGTTCGACATCGCGCAGAAGAGCGAGGACCTCAAGGTGAAGTGCTTCCTCGCCAAGGGGTCGTGCCACATGCAGAAGGGGATGCTCCCCAAGGCCATGATGGAGTTCGAGCGCGGCCTGAAGTTCGCCCGCAAGGGGAGCGACACCGAGCTGGGCCTCCGCTACTACCTGGCGGAGTGTCACGAGAAGACCCGGGACCTCCACTCTGCCATCCACCAGTGGGAAAAGATCATCGAGGTGAAGCCCAATTTCCGCGACGTCCAGGCCAAGCTCAAGAACTATGCCGAGTTCCGGCAGGACGACCGGATGAAGGACTTCCTGATTTCGGGCCTGTCACAGTTCGAACACACCTGCCGCAAGATCGTGGAAGCGATGAACTTCAACATCACCGACATCAACATCATCAGCGACACGGAGATCGAGATCATCGGGACCGAGAGCGAGGGAAAGTGGCGCAACACCCGCCAGACGAACCGGCTGATCCGCATCTTCCGCGACACGGAAACCATACAGGATAAAACGCTCCGGAACCTCCACGAGAGCATGAAGGCTAAAAACGTGACGCGGATCATCGTCATAAGCACGGGCGACTTCTCGCAGAGCGCGATCGATTTTGCAAACACCCGGCCCATTGAGTTGTACGGCAAGAACGAGCTGGTCGGCATGCTGAGAAAGTTCTGAGCGACCCCGCACCATGGACGTCATCGGCACCATCCTTCCGCGCATCCCGCTTTTCAGGCACTGCCTGGAGGATGAGCTGCGCCGGCTCCGCGCGATCGGGAAACTGGCCGAAGTGAAGAAGGGCCACCGGTTCGACCTGAAGAAGATCAATTCCCTCAATGTCGTCGTCAACGGGATCTTCGAGATAGAGTCGACCGGCAACACGGACGTCGTGTACCTGGCGCCGGGCTCGTTTTTCGGCACGATCCCCTTCACCGAGAACCGCCAGGCGGGAAGGATCCGCGCCCTGGTGGACTCCTCGATCCTGATGTTCGCCGCGGAGGACATGTTCCGATTTTTGCTCATGTCATACCGGTGCCTCCGGGGCTACCTGAAGATCATCGACAGGATGGGCTTTGACGTTTCCGACGTGGGGAAAGAGTATTTTGGCGGTACTACCAGGATCATAACCGCGTACAGCAGCCTGCCCGGAGCGGGCAAATCGCTCCTTGCTTCCCTGATGGGCGTCTCGCTGAAGGGCGCGGGAAAAACGGTCATCCTCGACCTGTCATACGCGGGGAACAGCGTGTTCAATTTTTTCGAGAAGAAAATCACCGCCCCCCTGTCGCACCGGGCGGAAGACGGCCCTTCCTTCGAGGAGATCATCCGCGGGCGGATCGAGCCGGTGGATGAGGGCCTTGACCTTGTCAACGTCGCGTTCGGCTCTAAGGTAAAGGTCAATCCCGATATCCTGTCGCCGCTCCTGTTCATGCTGTCGAAGGAATACCGTTTCATCGTGATCGACTGCGGCGACGATGACCCGGGCCTCAGGGACCGCGTCATTGGCCTGTCCGACCGTGTCTTCACGCTCGTGAAGAACAGGAAGGACATACGCTCACTGCACGAGGTGTTCGACAGATCGGCCCGTGAGGGCCAGCGCGTCTATTACGTACTGAATGAATACCACGCCGGCGACATCAGGGATTTTCCCGGCGGACTGACGCTCCCGAAATTCGACCCGCCGTCATCCGGCGAGTACGAGCGTCTGCGGCGCTGTGCCGGCGGGGACGCTCTCGCGCCTCTGGTCTCGCTCGTGACGAAGAAGAACCGGGCACTGGTTCTTGAAACGGGCCTGCTCAACGCGCTCTATTTCAGCGGCCTGTTCGGAGCGATGCAGGGCTCCGGAACGACCTTTGACCTCCTGTACGCATCTTCCTACGCCTATATCGTCGCCGCGCTCTCCCTGGTGAGCGGAAGCGGCGGCGAGTTCAGGAAGCGGATGGACCACTTTTTCTCCGAGGACCGGATGAGCAGGCTGCTGGACGTCACCTTCCCGACGGACCACGTGTTCAAGAACGACAGCGTTGTGAAGCTTGCGGGCGAAATGTGCGGCAGTGCGCGGATCGAGACCTTCCGCGAGCTTCCGGTGGCCATGCTGGGCCAGGGCGGAACGTCCGGCCGGCGCATATTCAGCACCGGTTATCTCCGCGATATGCTTGCCGCCGCGTTCTGCCTCTACCCCGTGTTCGAGGAGGTCCCGATACTGGAAGAGCGCTACAACGCGGGCTATCCGGGTTTCAGCGTGCGCGTGGAGGACCTGTTCCGCATTGATGTCGACGAGACAATTTATATTTCGGTCCGGAACGCAATGAAGCCCGCCTACCGCGACGGCAAGCTGATGAGCTTCTACACCCGCTACCTCGATTTTATCGGGGAGCAGGCCACGGACAGCGCGCCGGGCGATTGTGCGGACGAAACAATTGTGCTTGAAGTCTCTGAAAAAGACGTGCGTCCCGGATGGATCATTGAACACTCGCGGGAAATCTCGGACAAACTCGTGAAAAAAATCTCCCGGAAGTCATAATTTTACCGCACGCGCCAAATTCTTATTGATTAATTAACGGATTTGATAAGTTGTATCCAGACCGGTCGGCGGTGCCGCATATGGACCTGCGCCATGGTTGATCGGCTGCAGGGTATTGTAAAAACCTTCAATGACCAGGGGTTGGGCGAATGAGATCAAGAAAGACGAACCTGTTGCAGGGCGTGGTGCTCCTGACCGGCGTGCTCTTTATCGTCATGGGGCTTTTTTTCTATATCTCTCCGTTCCGCGTATTCAAGATGCTGTCACCGGGCGCCGAGGCCCGCAGTGCGGCCGTGGTCCAGAACCCGGGTGAGACGGTATCGGGGACGCTTGATGAAGGCGAGGAGCTCACCCAGGACAACTGGCTCAAGCAGATCATCAACGACGACATCATCTCGCCGCTCTATTACGTGTTTCGCGCCCTGGCGGTTTTGCTGATCGTAAGCGGTGTGGCCATGATCATGCCCCTGTTCGACCCGCTTCGTTACCGGGGGCTTGTGTATTATAACGGGCTGATTTTTCCCTTCTTTTTTTCGATTTCGATGTTCATTTTCATGCGCATACAGAAATCGATAAATACCGGGATTGCGGCGGATACCGGCAAGGAGGCCATCGCATCAATGGAAGCGCATCCTGCCATGGTCGTGCTGGCCTCCGTTTTTCTCGTGATAGCGGTCCTGAACGCGGCAAGCCTGATCATCACGAGGGACCAGGCCAGGGCAGGAAGGGAATAATCACCAGCTGCTGCGCCCGATAAATATTGCAGCTCATTTAAATTTTTTAATTGATTAATATTTCACGAATATATAAAGTTGTTGAAAAGCTTTACAGCGGCTGATTCCTGAGATTTAATTGATAACGGAGTGACTGGAGAAACCTATGAATCTGAATATTAAAAGGGTCAATAACGTCGTAGTTGTTTACCTTTCCGGACGGCTGGACGTGCATCTTTCCGCCGAGATAGAAAAAGAAATCAACAAGATCATTCAGAATGAGCCCAACACGCATCTCCTCATGAACCTGAACGACGTGGAGTACATGAGCAGCTCGGGTCTGAGGATTTTCGTTTCCACCATGAGGATCCTGAAAGAGCAGAAGAGGCTCCTGAAGCTCTGCAACATGAACAACGCCGTCAAGAAGATCTTTGAAGTCGTTGAGTTGATGGATATGTTCGATATATACGAGTCCGAGGATGAAGCGCTGAAATCTTTCAAGTGATCATCGCGTGATCCAGTGGTCGCCATTGAGCATATTTCGCAATATAAAAAAAGCTGAAAAGAATTCTGTTGATTTCGCCGGCGCCTGCAAAGTAACAATAGATAAAGAAAAGTACCGCTTCTCCGAAGGCCTGTACCGCGCCGGTATCAATAACTATTCCCTCTTCCAGAAATTCTCCGGATTCAGGTGGCCTGCCTGGATAAACGCCGTGACGGACACGCGGCGCGGCGCTGCATCGTTCGTGCCCCTCGTGCTTGTAAACGCCGCCGCGCGTGACAACCTCTATTTCACGAACCTGCTCTCGGATGAAGGACTCTCCGTAGACCCGGCCGGCATGCTGTCGCCGTCGTATGCGCACTGGTCGATCGAAGTGTGGTTCGTCGCCGGTAACACGGTGCACCGCCCCGCGGACGACTGGGGCAGGGTCCGGATCGACCGGGACGTGAAAAATTCCGTTATAACCACGGTGTGGGACAGCCCCCTGTTAAAGCTCCAGCAGACCGTATTCGGCGCACGGAGCGAGGTTGACGAGGCCGTCGTGGAGGTTGAGTGCGTCCTCAAGGAGCGGAAAAACTCATCCCTGTTGGTGGCGGTGCGGCCCTATAACCAGTTGCACCTGGGTGGCCTCGATTCCGTCGAGTTCCACGCGGACTCGCTCGCCCTGACCGTAAACGGGAAGAAAACGGTCTGCATGGGCGCGCGGCCCGACTACGTGATCTCGGGCGGCGGCGACCGCTGCCGTGATATCGACCCGCGCGATGACGGCAAGCAGTTCAAGAGCGCGTCGAAGCACGGCATGGCCGCCCTCGGCCTCGGCTATTCGCTGAAGAAGGGCGAGAACAGGGTGCGGTTCCGTATCGCGCTCGATCCGCGCGGCGGCATGGCCGGGGGCAAGTTTGATTACAATGCGGTCCGGGAGGACTATACGTCCTTTTCGGGCATGAGGATAAAGAACGGCGCCAACGCCGCGTTTCCCGACAAGCTGCTGCAGAACTGGTTCTACGGATCAAAGGTTTCCCTCCTCAACTTTTCGCTGAAGAAACTCCGCCGCGAGGACGGGACACTCGATTACCGTGCGGCGTGGCAGATCGTGCTCGGGGCCGTCCGCATGGGGTACTTCCCCGAGTCGCTCAGCTATATTGATCATCTTATCAAGCATTTCGCCTGCGACGAGAAGCGCATCGGTTTCGACGATGCGATCAATATCTGCTTCGTGATTGAGTCCGCGGCGGACCATTTCATCCACGTCCGGGACAACGCGTTTCTCCAGGGCCGCTTCGACTTCATTCGGGCCAAGGCGCGCCTCCTGTACGATTACGCGCGGAAGCTAAAAAAGCCGGGCCTCCTCAACCGCAATTCGCTGCCCGACTACTACATTGCCGAAGACCACCCGCACGACCTGATACTCATCGCGCACGCGCTCGGCCAGTACTCCTACCTGGCACGCTGCCTGGGCATATTCGGCGACGAGCTGAAATTCAAGAAGGAGTCGGACCGCATCGCCGCCGGCGTTGTCAGGGCGGTGTTCGATCCTGACAGCGAGCGGCCAGAAAACGATTTCATCGTCGGCAGCGTGTCGGCCGGGTTCCCCTTCCGGCACGAGTCGTATACTGCCGTGCTGCTCGGCGGGCTGCTCGGCCGCGTGCGGGCGCGTTTCGGCGACATGCCGCTCTTCGTGAAATCGATCGGATGGGACCTGTTCTCGACCCTTGTCGCCGCGAACGCCATGATCATGCTGAAAGACCAGGCGGGCTACGACGTGGTCGAGGGCCTCCTGAAAATGAGGAGCAGGACCTTCTCCCTGCCGGAATATGTCAACCCTTCGACAGGGAGGGCCAACTGGGGGGACGGCTCTTCGATCGCGGTCAGCGCGATGGTCTTCGCGACCCTGCGCAACCTTCTCTTCGTGGACAACCCTGAGCGGCTCGAACTCTTCCCCCTGCCGCGGGAAAGCTGGTTCGCCCCGGGAAACGAGATCAGGATCGAGGACGCGCCGTCGCGGTTCGGGCTCATCTCCCTGCGCATGTCCTCCACCGTCAACGAGATACAGCTCCATTTCGAGAAGCTCCCGAAATTCGTGCCGCCGGACATCATGATAAACCTTCCCTATAAGACAAAAATCAAGCAGGAAGACGATTTTATCCTCAAACGCGAGGAGGATACCTCGTTTATCATTAATGGGTGGCCCTCCATCGTCCGATTCTTAAGGGTATAGGGACCGGGGCCCGGGCGGCCCCGGCACCGAAACACAGGGTGATGACATGCTGGTACCGTCCCTTATAATTCTGGTCATACTGCTGGGCCTCGTGCTTGTGTACGTCTATGTTCTTGCCCCCCGCCTGAACCCGCTCAACCGCGCGGACAGCTTCTTGAAGCAGGACATGGTCGATGAGGCGATACTCGAGTACAAAAAGGTCCTGGACAACAACCCGAACGATTTCGCCGTCCACTGGAAGCTGGCCAACGTCCTGTTCGACCGGGACGAGGTCGACGAGGCCGTCCTGCACCTGGAGGATATCCTCAGGATCGACAAGTTCAACTACGAGGTCGAGAAGGTGAAGGTCCAGCGGAAGCTCGCCGAGGTCTATCTCCGCCGCGACGAGACATTGAAGGCTTTCCAGAACTATTTCGACATACTGAGGGCGTACCCGGGCGATGCCGAGTCGCTCTACCACGCGGCGTTCATCCTGCTCGGGAACGAGTACTTCGAGCAGGCGCTCCGCTACTTCGACCGGCTCATCAAGATGGGCGAGAAGGACATGGAGGTGCTGTTCGGCGCCGGCATCGCGAGCTACCAGGCCATGAAGCTCAACGAGCCGGTGGAGTACTTCCGGGACGCCCTGGCGCTCGAGACGCGGTCGGACATCACGAACCTCGCGATGGCGTTCGCGCTCCAGCGGAAGCGCGACTTCAAGGCCGCCCTGAATTACGCGCGTCTTATCATCGACGGGACGGAGGACGCGACGGCCCGGTTCGTGGCGACCAGGCTCTACGGCATACTCTGCGTCCAGGCGAAGAAGCCGGCCGAGGGCGTGAAGATGCTGGAAACGGTCCTGGAATACGCGCGTAAAAACGACATGCCCGACGAGACGTCGATGATTCTCTACGACCTGGGCTTTGCCTGCCTCCACGCCGAGATGACCGACCAGGCGTACGACTACTGGAACCAGCTCTACCAGGCCGACAGGAATTTCCGGAACATCCAGTTCCTGGTGACGCAGCTCCGCAAGGAGATGGACACCGCGGCCAAAACAGGCAACCGCACCGACGGGACGGTGACCGAGCACGAGCAGGAATGGCTCGACGGCGCATTCGCGCCCGATTTTCTATGGAGCATCTGCGGCCTCAAGAGCGCGAAGGCCGTTGACCTGGACCCGATCCTTGCCTCGGCACGGGCGGACGCGGTCCGTGACGATGACCGGGGGATGAAGACGGGGAGGTCGTCCATCGCGGACGACAAGATCAACGCCTTCCTTGATCTGGACATGGAGAACTTCCGGATCATCGCCGGCCGCGTGGTCGGCAAGCTCGGCCTGCGCGTGGACGAGATTCTGCCCTCGTACCGTGAGGCGGACGGCGTCGACTTCCTGGCCGTCGATCCGGCGACCAGGGACAAAACGCTGGTCTGGGTCAGGAGGTGGAGGGACCTTCGCGTCAGCGAAATCCCGCTCCGGAACTTTGCCCAGGCGGTGAACGACGCCAAGGCGAAGCAGGGCCTGTTCATCACGACGAGCGAACTCTCCTCCGTCGGCGAAGACGCGGTAAAACGGCTCTCAAAGGTGCGGGTGGTGGCTCCCGAGGAGCTCGGGAACACACTCGCGGGCCTGATATAGCGGCGGGCGGCAGATGACCTCTCCGGCCGACACGGGCGGCATGAAGCGCGTCCCCCTCACCTCCATCGACGGGGACGACCGCTACTTTAAAATCAGCAGGAACATCATTCGCGACGAGCTGAGAAGCTCGATACGGGAGTTCGGCGTCCTTGACCCGCCGGTGGTGACGCCGCGCGGCCGGTCGTACCGCGCGGTCTTCGGGTTCAACAGGCTCGATGTACTCCGCGAGCTGGGCGCGGAGGCCGCCGACTGCCTGGTCGCGCCCGATTTCGGCGCCGGGTTTTTCGCCCGGGGCGCGCTGCTGAAATGCCAGCGGAATGAAGCGGGCCCGATCGGCAGGCTCAGGGCCCTCGCGATACTGCGCGACCTCGGCGTCGACGATGCGCACCTGGAGCTGATCGCGTCAAAGGGCCTGCACGTGTCCGCGGACTTCGTCCGCGACGGCGCACTCCTCGCCGCGGCTCTGGATATGCCTGCCGTGCTGCGGGACTACTGCGACGTACGCGACATCCACCTGCGCATTGTCAGGGACCTGGCGCGGATGCATCCTTCCGACAGGGCGCTGCTCTCGTCGTGGGTGGAGTTTGCGCCCCTGAGGGTGAACATATTCAGGTTCATCGTCGAGATGCTGGCGGACATCCGTGATCGCGACGGCGGTCTTGATGCCGTGGCGGGAATAAGCCCGGGTGAGGACCGGGACCGGAAAACATGGGAGGAGGAGTTGTACGGTCGCGTCCGCGCGGCCCGCTATCCGGAGTTTTCCTCTCTCAGCCAGGAGGCTGACGGCATAGTAAGTTATTTTGCTTCACGGGGGCTTGAACTGACCTATCCGCCCTATTTCGAGGGGGACAGGGTGGAGCTGACGCTGCGGCTGGGAAGGCGCGATGACCCGGAATCGGTCGGCGGTCTTCTGTCGGGTGTCGACTGGTCGCGGCTCCGGCCTTTGCTTGACCTGCTTTGATCACTTCTCGATTTTTTTCTGTATGTCCTCAAACTTGTTTTTCAGCATGGCGCCCAGGGTGTTGGAAGCGGAGGCGCCTTCCTTCTTCACGAAGGTCTCGTAGTCCTTCCGCTCTTCCATCTGGACCGCCTCCTTCTCGCTGAGGACGAGCTTGCGGCTGCTCTGCTCGATCCTGAGCACGGCGGCCTTTATGGAGTCGCCCTCGGCGTATTTCTTCAGCATGTCCGCATCCATTTTGTTCCTGAGCTCTCCCCGGGGAATAAAGCCGAGCATGCCGTTCTCGAGGCGAACGCTCAGTCCCACCGGCTTCACTTCTTCCACGATGACGGTCTGCACGGAGTTCTCGATGCCGGAGCCTTTCTCCTGCCAGGGATCGGGGCCGCCGGACACCAGCTCCAGGGATATCTTCCTGTCCACGGCATTGATGCTGTTGATACGGACCTGCACCTCGTCCCCCAGGGAAACTGCGTCCTCGGGCCGGGTGATCTTTTTCAGGTGGCTCATCCGGGATACGTGGATAAACCCGTCCAGCCCGGGCTCGAGCTCCACGAACGCGCCGGTCTTGATGATGTTGGCCACGCGCCCGGGCACGGTAGCGCCGGCCTCGTACGTGCCGATGTTGTCCCACGGGTCCGCCTCGATGTCCTTGATGGAAAGGGTCAGGCGCCGGGTGTCCCAGTCGATAGCCTTCACGGAGGCCTCGATCCGCTCGCCGATCTTGAAGGAGGAGGTGCCGACGTTCCGTCCCCGCGACAGCTCGGACTTCGGGACCAGGGCGTCCATGCCGCCGATGTCCACGAACACGCCGAAGTCGCGCACGTTTGATACCGTGCCTGCGATCCGGTCGCCGACCCTGAGGGTCTCCTTCAGGCTCGCCTCGGTCCGCTTGCGCTGCTCGTCGAGGAGGGCGGTGCGCGACAGGATGATGTTCTTGCCGCGCTCCTTGAATTCAATGATCTTGAAAAGGAAGGCCCGGCCTATCATTGCCGCCGGGTTCGATGGCGCACGCGTGTCTATCTGGGAAACGGGGCAGAAGCACTTGATGCCGCCCACCGAGATCGAGTACCCGCCCTTGACCGCGTCGATCACGGTCCCGTACACGGGGATCGCCTCGCGGTGGGCCATCTGCACCAGGTTGATGCTCGCGCCGCCCCGTCCGATGCTGGTGGTAAGGCGAATCTCGCCGCTCGTGCGGGAGACGACATAGGCCTGTATGATGTCCCCGTTTTTTACCGAGAGCGTCTCGTCGTCGTTCCTGAATTCCTCGGCGCCGATGACGGCTTCGCTCTTCCCTGAAATGTCGACAAAAACGAGTTCTTTTGTTATGAATACGATTTTTCCTTCGACCCGGGTTCCGATCTCGAAATCGTCCCTCCGGTTCAAGGAGCTTTCAAGCATTTCCTGAAAGTTTTCGCCGTTCGTGTCTTCGGTGTGTTCGAATGGTGTGCTCATTGTGGTCCCGCCGTATAATATATCTGTCAATCGTTCCGGGGAGAGGGCTCCGGCAGGTTGCCGGGCTCTTCCGGGTCAATAAATTTGTGTCAGCGTATAATCAGTGCCCGGATGCTGTAAACAAAATATTTATGGTTTGGGGCAATTTTATGTCAGATGATTATATATCACATTACGCCTCGATCCGGGATGTCATTGCGGGAAGCCCCGATGAAATCGGGACGGCGAAGCATGCCTCGACTCCGCTCGGCAACCAATTGGTACCTGAGCGAAGTCGAAGGGCGCTGCGCTCGCGATGACAAAGTTTTCAGGATGATTGCCCTGAATTCTTTCTCTATAAAGCAGGAAAAAGCTGCAAACAGCCATAAATTCATTGACATAATTTTTTATAAGAAGATAATGTTACACTATCTTAAATTCTACAGGGAGATTGCTATGAAACGTATTATATGCATGGTTCTGCTTGTTGTCGCGGCGGTCGCGGTGGTGCAGGCGCAGGAAGCCAAGACCGAAAAATCCGCAAAGGAATATA
>Ga0116158_10000656_pt1 | contig 32823 bp, 43 predicted proteins | sample AD_UKC052_MetaG_FD_89883 | JGI IMG/M metagenome (GOLD analysis project Ga0116158, IMG submission 89883) | Active sludge microbial communities of municipal wastewater-treating anaerobic digesters from USA - AD_UKC052_MetaG | ecosystem: Engineered > Bioreactor > Anaerobic > Digestate | place: USA... | reverse complement strand
GCCTGCCCCTAGAGCCACCCCCCGACCCGCGCCCCCTCCTCCTCCCCCCCCTCCCCCTCCTCCCCCTCCTCCCCCCATGCCTGCGGCCTCTGCTGCGCTGCTGCCCCCTCCTCCCGCGCCCCCTGCCTTCGCTCTGCCCGTCGTGCGGCAGGCGCCGACGCGCGGCACGGCAAACGCGCTAGATCTGTGGCTGACGGCCGTTTTACCGAAACAAGGGCGGGTCACTGTTACGGGATATCTGCCACAAATCACGCAACAAGGCGCAATCAGCGACCTGATCCGTCAAGGCTATGACCCGGCCGCGGCGTGGGGTCATGTGGTGGGCAAGCCCTACGGCTACAGCTGGCGGCTCTTTAGCGAGGAGTGGGCAGATCGTGGCGAATACGAGGTGCAGACGGAGGGCGCCACAAGCCCACCAGACGACGCCGTCAAGCGCGGGCTAGAGTTTTTGGGCGTGGCGCTTGCGGCGATCACGGCGCGCCAAGATCGCGGCCTATATCGCGGCCCCAAGGGGTCGCCCGTCGAAGGTGCGGCCGTGTTCGGGTTGGATATGGGGGGCCACGAGGTGGCGGCCGTCCTAGACGCGCCGCGGGTGCAGGTGCTGCCTGGCGCTGGCAGCCCAGAGCTCACAAGCCAGCGCTTCAAGCTGATCTTTGTGCGCCTCCCAAAGAAGACCATGAAGGAGATCCCGCTTTACGCGCTCGCCGACTACCCCGACACGGGCGCCCTGTCGGTGCAGCTGGTGCGCGCAGGGTCAGGCAAAGACGAGGCCCCCCCGCGCGTGAGCCTCGGCGCACCCCTGCCCCCGCAGCCGCTGCCCGCAGTGGCAGCGCCGGCCGCCGCTGGTGACTTCAACGTGTCCGCTGATCTTGTGCGCACGCTGCGCGAGGCAGAGGGGCAGACCTCAAAGAGCATCGCTGACCAGATCATGTCCACGCTCAAGGAGGTGCGCAAAGCCACTAAGCCCGCCGACCTGGTGCGGTTGCAGGACCGAGTTGACGACCTGCGCAGCCTCGCGCGGACGCTTGAGGCTGACAGCGATTGGCGCCCCGCAGACCTCATCAAGCGCACGATGCCAGAGGTCCAAGGGATCATTGACGCGCGGCGCGTGGCGCTGGGCGGGTTCGCTCGCATGGGGCTTCCGCACATCCAAATCAACGAGGTGAGCGACGGCGCCTTGACGGTAAGCGTTCCCTACAATCCGCAATCAATCGACAAGCTCAAGTCGCTCGGCTGCACATGGGAGAAGCGGGCGCGCGTCTGGGTGTGCCCCAAGCGCTCGGCGCGTTCCCTGCGCGCGTGGGCGCTGGAAACGTTCGGCTCTGACGGCTCGCCTGTGCCGCTGGTAGATGTAGAGTTCACGTTCAATAAAACAAACGCCTTTAACCCCTTTCGCACAACCGAGCTCGTTGACTTTGGGCGCGTGATCGCCGAGCGAAAAGACAGGGGCTCGCCTGTTGAGTTCGGCGAGGGGGTTGACGTTGAGACTGACCTCTTCTTGCCCACGAGTGACGGGCGCGGCAACATCCAGGGGGAGGGGTCGGTGTTGATCGTGCGCGACGTCGCGCGATCGCTCGCCGTCGAGCGGGCCAGTGCGGCGCCCAAAAACTATAGGGTCATCGAATGAGCGCCAACGCGTGGAAGATCGCGGGCGCCCTCGCTGCGCTGTGGTGGGTGGCTGACAGCCTCGACGACGGCGCCGGTGACTGCGGCTACCAGGTGACGCAGGCAGACCATGACGCGGTGGAGGCGTCGCTGTTCGTCCATCCGCTTGACTGGCTGCTGCCCCCTGTGGGCGCGTGCATCCCGTCGGCGCTGCTGGGTGGCGAAGATGCGCAGATACCGGGAACGGCCTTCACCTGGAAGGATGCGAGCTCGCGCAGTGACGGGCCGCTGCCTTACATGTGGCGCCCCAATGCGCTGATCTTGGCCGAGAACCTCACCCGACTCGGCCAAGCGCTCGGGAAGACCATCAAGATCAACAGCTGGTGGAGGGGGCCGAAGGCGTCGAGGTCCTCGGATCAAGGCGAGTTCGCCAAGCGCGGCGGGTGGGGCGGATATCACCCCTCGGGCGGCGCGGCTGATATCAGGGTCAGCGGTATGAGCAAGGATACACTGTGGCGCGCGATTCAAGACCTCATCTCGCAAGGTGTCATCTCTGACGGCGGGCTGGGCATCTATGCTGCGGTCGATTCCGTTCATTACGACGTGCGCGGCGCGCTGACGCAGGCGCACGGCGGGTCATGGGCGCGGGCGCGCTGGGATCGCCGCCCAGACCCCGTTACAGGTGTCATCGACTACAGCGGAGGGTTATAGGATGCTTCAAGTCTTCTCCATCGGGGCGCTGTGCGCCCTCATTGGCGCGGCGCTGCTACTGCGCGCCGCCATCAAGGGCGGCTCTAAGTCTGTGGGCGGTGGCCTCCTCATGGGCGGCCTCGCGCTCGTGTATTGGGCGACTCGCAGCCCAGAGACGCGCGCGCAGCTGGGGGCGCTGCTGCGCGCCTGGCGTCTGCGTCAAGGGCCGCTCGCGTGGGCGGCCGACGTCATCGAGAGCGCCTTGAAGCCGTTCGGGGTGACGCTGCCTGCGTCCTCCCCCTCGACCCCTGCGCTTGGCTTGGCGGCGCAGCCTGGCAGCCTGCCAGCGCCCGACCCCACCAGCCCGCCGGCGGGCGAGCTCGACGACGTCATAGACCAGCCCGCGCCGCTTGACGAAGGCGACGAGGTCGCCGAGGTGGCGCCGGCGGATGATGACGCCATCATCTTTATTGACCCCGCCACGGTAGGGCGCGCCGCCGGCGACGTCCCGCCTAAGCTGTATTGGCTTGACCCCGCGACGGCCGAACAGCAGCGCAAGGCCGCGATGCTGCAAGCGCAGGTCTGGCGCGTCGCGCCCCCTGAGCTCCGCCCCGCGTTCGTGGTGAAGCAGCTGCGGCTGGGGCCGTGGTGGCTGGACGCAGCGCGGGCGAACATGACCCAAGCGCAGACCGCGCGCGCCGTGGCGATGGCGTGGCACGCGACCGACCCGGCCGCGGCGCGCGCGGGGCTGGCTGACTACATGGACACAACGGCATCCAATCGGGTCGTTTTTGATATCCTCGGCGACACCGTCAGTTTTTACTTGACTTGAACCTGAAAGGGCGCGGCAATGCTGGACCGTATGACGATGACAAGAGTTGGCGCGGCCGGGGCGATAGCCGGCGCGGCCGCGTGGCTGTACGCGAAGGCGCGCAAGCGCACCCCCCCGCGCTGGGCGCAGTGGGCGGTGATCGCAGGGCTTGCGCTGCTGCTGTTGGCGACGCGCCCCGCTGGCGACATCGAGGTTGAAATCTGGACCCTCAAGAGCATCGACGAGGGCGGGCTATCTGGGGTCATGGCTGGCCTGCTGGCGCCTCTCATGGGGGGTGTGCCCGCAGTGCAGGACCGCATACGCGCCCACCTTCGCGCGGCCGCGCCCGTGCTTGATCCAGGCTTTGAGGAGGACGCGCCAGACGCGGCGCGCCCGCCGGCGCCCGAGCTTACCCCCGAGGTGATGCCTGCGACCGACTACTTGCGGCCGCTGCCCACGTTCATTCCGCCGGGGTCCGTGTTCTACATGCCGAACCAGATGCAAGAGGTGGTGGACCCCCGCGACGTGCCCGCGGGGCTGACCATTCGCCAGATCGACCCGTCACTAGCGGGCAAGACGTGGGGCGCGCCGGCGGGGCGCACCTACTACGACACCGACAGCATGACACCCGAGGAGGTCGCGCGGGTGCGGCGCATGGCCGAGCAGTTGGCGGCCGCAGAGGCGCAGCTTGAGGCGGTCGCTGCGGCTGCGGCCGCGGCCGCAGCTGCGCCCCCTCCCCAGCCCTCGCCGCAAAAGGTGCCAGTGCTGGACGCGCCGCCCGGCGTCAAGAGCGCCGCGCCCCTGTTTCGGCCGGGGATGACCGAGGATCAAAAATACATGGCCGCAACGCTGGCTGACCCGCGCTTTAGGGGCCAAACCCCCGCGCAGTCACGATAACCCCCACCCCTCACCCCTACAGGTGCCAGACATGGAAACGCTAGACGACAAAACAAGGATCGCGCTACTCCATCAGCGCGACCTTCATCAAGATCAGGTCCTGGCAGAGATCAAGAATCAGGTACACATCTTGACCGATCGTATATCACTCCTTGAGCGGCGTATCATGTTGTTTGCAGGCATCGGCACCGCAAGCGGCGTGTCGCTGGGTGTCGCAAGCGGCAAGCTCGTTGCGGCCGGGTCCGTGCTGGGGTGGTTCTAAGATGGCCGGCGTGGTCGGCAGCGGCCGGCAGTCACTCCTGCAGCCCTCGCCTTATCCGCTCGCGGGTGTTGTGCCGGTGAGCCCCGCCAAGCGCCTGGTCGTGCCGCAGGGGGGGGTGGTGCTCAGCGTGGCCAACCTGCTAACGGCCGCGAACCTTGAGGCCTCTAACGTGGACCTTTTGAGTGTCACGATGTGGGGGGTGGTGTGCACTGACGCGACACTGACAACGCTTGTGACCCGCTACACAAACCTGCCGTGGTTGTGGATGATTTGTTATCGACAGTCACAGGCTGTTTTTACGGCGAGCGATATCAAGACGCCCACTTGGCCCCCAGACAGCAACCCCACCGACGCAACCAAGGGCTGCGACGCGCCGTTGATCAGCGGCGCCGCGCACGGGATCAACCTACAGGGGCAGGCGACCGTAGGGTTTAGGCTGTCGATAGATGACATCTTGACCTATCCCGACGCCGTCGGCGTGGTTGATTACTACATTGCGCGCACAGTGCAGGGCTAACACATGAGCGGCCTAGGTTTCCTCAACCAAATGATCGCCATTATCCAGGGCGACGCGCTCGCCGGCGGCGGGGGTCCAGGGTCTATGTACACGTCGATCTATGGAAAAACTGTGTGGGTGTCGCAGGATCACGAGCGGGCAACCGACGTTCGCGCCGGCCTCGACATGTACGACCAAGAACACCCCTATCAGACCCTTGGGGCGGCGTGCGCGGACATCATCGCGTCTGGTGATATGCTGGTCTGTATCCGCTTAGCGTCTGGATATTATGACGAAGACGTCACCCTGCCCCCCGCGTGTGACCTCTTTGGAGAGGGGGACCAGTGCTATGTTTCGCGCCTGGTCGCTGACGGCACCCTGAACGGGGTGTGGAATATCCAACTGTACAACGACGCGAGCTTTAGCGCGGGCGCCAACCTGGCACCTTTGACCGTGCGCGGTAGCGCGCAAGTGTTCGCGCGCAACGTCCGCGCCGCGGACGTTTACCAAGACGACAACGCGACCCAGGACAACTGCTGCGCGCTGGTCGAGGGAGCCAACAGCGGGTTGAGGGCTTGGAATTGCGAGTTTGCGTGTGTGGGGCAGGACGTGACCGCGTCAGGGTCTGTGATTGGGGGCGTGCGCGTCTCTGGCGCGGGCGCTGTGGCTGAGCTCTATACGTCGCTCACGTTCGGCTACGCCGCGGCGCCGGGGCAGCTGGCGTGCGGCGTGCACGTCGAGGAGGGCGGCGCCAAGACGAGCGCTTGCGCCCTCAAGGGCCAGCTTGCGAGCGCCACCCAAAGCGGCGCCGCAGCGGGCGCGATCGCCACGACCGGCGCGAGCTCGTCGGTGATCACGGGCGGCACCTGCGAGGCGGTCATATCGGGGGCGCTGACGGCGTCGCTGGGCATGGCTGCGGCCGCGTTCGGCGGCGCGGCGCAGGCGCTGACGCTGGCGGGGGTGACGTGCACCGTCACACGCCAGGCGGGCGCGGACGCGTCACGCGCTGGGGTGGGTATCTCCCAGCTGGCGGGCGCTGACTTGAGGGTGATTGACTCTGTTTGGCCTGCGCTCACCACGGCGCCGGCGCGGCTGGGTGGGACGGGCGGGGCCTACGCCGCCGAGGGGGTGTTAGGTGACGGCGTGCGGTTCCCGGCCGCAGCGGGCGCGCTGCTGAGCGGGCAAACCCTATGGGTTGACGCCGCAAGCCCAGACGCCACAGACACGCGCACGGGGCTGAGCAACTACGACAGGTCACGGCCCTTTGTGACCCTGGCTGCGGCCGCGGCGGTCGCGCTCGCCGGCGACCAGATCCAGGCGCTGGCGGGATCCTACGTCGAAGCGTCGGGGGTGGTGATCGGCGCGGGGGTGTCCCTGCTTGGCGCGGGCGCCGCGGCCGTCACCATCTCACGGTCAAGCACTGGTGACACGGTGCAGCTGGGCAGCGGCGCGTCCATCACCGGCTGCGCGGTGCAGGTCTTCGACGACGCGGCCGCGCGTGGCATCGTGTCCGTTGCGGCCGCGGCGGCGCGCGCTGACGTGTGCGCCTGCGAGGTTATCGGCAATCCATCGGGCGCGGGCACCGCGTGCGCGCCGGACGCTGCGTCAGTGCTCGTGATTGACGGCCTGGCCCTGTCTTTGTTCTTGGAATATGGCGTGTTGTCGTCTGTCGCCGGCGCGTCTGTGCAGGTGCGCAACATGACGCAGGCCACGGGGTCAGCTGTTGACCTGGGCGTGGTCGTCATCGGCGGCGAGCTCGTGTTTGACTCGGTCAACCTCCCTTTCTGCAACACCGCGGGGGTGCTGCTGACGAACACGCCCGCGACCGGCCAAGACCTCACCGTCAGCGGCGCCGTGGATGGTGTGTCGATGGCCGGAACGTCTTCGCTGGGCTGCTGTGGCGCGCACGTCAGCGGCAACGTCAATGACGTGACCATCTTGGACCCCTCGCCGCGGCTGAGCTTGTCGGGGCTGGTGCGCGTCGAAGCGATCAACGCGCCGGCCGCCTGGTGGGCGGCACAGCGGGTCAACGGGCTGCTGTCCTCCCCCGGCGCGCCACACGTCGAGACAGCTCTAGGCAGCTTTGAGGCGGGGCGCCTGGTCGCTCCCGCGTCCGTGGGGCTAGGGGCTGGCCTGCCCACATCGCAGGGCCTTGTGGTGTACCGCAACACCAACGACACCGTTGGGGCTTGGTCAGATATCACCGCGCAGCTGATCGCGACGTTCGCGGCCGTTGACCTGTTCAGCGCCGCCGGCGCGGGCGCGGCCGTGTTCTTCGGCACCGACGACCCAGCGAGCGCGATCCTGTTGGACATCACCACGGCCGCGTCACCCACCACCATAGCCCTTCAAGCGCAGTATTGGGATGGCTTGGCTTGGGTGGCGTGCGCGACCCAGCAGAACAGCGAGCTTGCGCCGTTCGTTCGACGCGGCGGCGCGCCCCTGTTCGACGCGGGCCGCGTGTGGACGCGCTTTGAGCGCCCTAGCGCCGCGCTGCTGACCCTGAACGGGTCTAGCAAGTATTGGCTGCGGCTCAACATCGCGGGCGCGCTCGTTACGATCCCGCAGGCGCAAGAGGCGGCCGTCATCGGTGACGGGGTGCTGATCCAAGGCGGCGCGCTTCAATATTTTGGCGCCAATCAGCCCGCGCTCAACTTGCCAAGCATGCAGCTGAAGGCGCGCGACTTCGACACAACCCTTGTCCCTGGCCCCGCGTCCAATCTGGACTACGCCACCAACCAACTAGACGTTGACCCCGTGTCCACGTCGTTTGCCGACTTGGTCGTAGATAAGGGCTTCAACGTCTTTGAGATCCCGCCAGAGCTCGACTTGAGCAAGCCGCTGACGCTGACGTGGCGATGGGGCCGGGGCGCGGGCGCAGGCGCAGGGGATGTGCAGTGGCTGGTGTATTGGTCCATCTTCGCCGACGGCGACACCCTAGACGGCTCCCTGCCGACGTCGTCGGGGAACGTGATCACGGCCGTGAGCGGTACAACGCGCCTTGTGCAAACCGAGGCGCTAGAGATGACGTTGCGTGATTTCTATGTGCCAGCCAACGGCGCGGTGCTGGTGGTGCAGTTGGGGCGCGATGCCACGGGCGGCAACCCCAATGACACCTACGCGGCCGCAGCCGAGGTGTACGCAGTGACCGCAAGCGGCAAGAGGTGGCAGTGATGATGACCGGGCGACGGATCGCGGCGGCGCAGCGGGCGCTGGGAATGGTGCAGGCATCGCGGGCGGCGCTTGACGCGCGAAGCGACAAGACAAGCGACAGCTTCAAGGCTAGGCGCGACGCGGCCGAGGGGACGGCGGCGAAGCTCGCGCAGCACCTTGAGCGCTTGGCGCTGCAAGACGCGCAGGAGCGGGCGGCGCACGCCGACGAGCTCAGGGCGCAGGAGCGGGCGCAGGCGCAGGAGCGGGCGGCGCGCGCCGACGAGCTCAGGGCGCAGGAGCGGGCGCAGGCGCAGGAGCGGGCAGCGCGCGCCGCCGCCCGCCTGGAGCCGCGCGCGCCCCGCGAGAAGCCATCGCCGCGGGTGATGCCCGCGTGGTTGCGCGAGCTCGTGGACGCGGTCGCGGCCGCGTCCACCGAAGCGCACGAACGAGAGCAAGCCGAGCGGGCTGCGCAGCGCGCGAAGTGGGCGGCCGCAGCAGAGGCGGCCGCGGCCGCAGATGAAGCGAAGCGGCGCGCCGCCAAGAGGGGGGAGTGATGGAGCAGTTGAAGACTTATGGGCCGTGGTTGCTGTTGGGGCTGTCGGCGGTGCTGCTTGCGCGCTGGCTGGTGGGCGGGGGGGGGTCGCTGCGCCTGGCGCTCGCCGTGGCCGTCGCCGGCGCGGTGTGGGCTATCTGGCAGCTTGGGCTGTCGGGGATGCTGGCGCGCGCGGGCGAGCTCATCGAGAAGGCCGCGCGCGCGATCGCAGAGGCTGCGGCGTGGGCCAGCGAGCGACTCTTGAACGCGCTCGCGAGCGCGGCCGACGTCGTCGCCGCCATCCTGCGCGGGGCGGTGGGGCTGTCTGGGCAGGGCAGCCAGTGGGACGCAGCCACGGGCGGCGAGCTCGTCGCGCAGGGGGGGGCAGGTGTCGGCGCGGGCGCCCTCGGTCTGGGCACGGGGCCGCGGCTGGCGATCGCTGACCTTGTGGGGGCGGTGTCGTTCCCTGCGGGCGCGGGGGGCGCGGCGGGCGCGGCGGCGCAGTTCGGCGCCTGGCGCGCCGCCACCGCGCAGGGCTGGGCCGACTTGGCAGCCGGCAACGCGGCGGGTGACGGGGTCAGCGGGGGCCAGGGGTGGGGCGAGGCAGAGGGGCCAGGCGGCGGCCTCGCCGGCGACGAAGACGAGGGGGAGCCGGGGTGGCCGGTGGCTGTGGTATTCTTTGGCGACGTGGTCGAGGTCAACGGCCAGCGTATGACCTGGCCCGATGCTGTCGCGTACATCTCAGCCAACCGTCAGCACTTCACAGAGTTTCTTGTTGATACCACAGACGGCACGGCTGCGGCGGTCGAGGGATTCCTAGCCAACCTCGCCGCAGCTGGCGCCGTCACACCTTGAGAGGCTCCCATGTCGTCTATGTCATCCATGTTTAACCTGCTGGAGTGCGGCGCGAATGATTTTCACGCCATGGCCTGGGGCGCGGGGGAGGCGTCGCGCCAGGCTGACGCCCGCGACGCGGCCGCGGCCGCCGAGGCGCGCAAGCTCAAGTTGCATGTGCGTCACCTGTGCCGGGACCCTGACGGCCGCGGCGCCTGGCTGCGCCTGTACTGCCTTGAAGACGACGGCCGCACCCTCGCCCCTGCCTGTGACGTCCTGCTGACGCAGGGCGCGGACGGCGCGCCCTGTCTGTGCGACTCGCCAGGCGCGCGCGCGCTGGTCGATGCCCACACGGCCTCTCCCGCGGGTGTCGCCTTCGTGGGGTTCGGCGAAGGCGCGGCCTACGTCCCCGCCATCACCGCGAGCCTCGCCGCGTACTCCCCCCTTGAGCTCGCGCCCAACACCCCGCGCCGCGAGACTTGGGGAGAGATCCTATGGTGACGCGCGCGCTGCTGTTGTGCCTGCTGTGCGTGCTCGCTGCGTGCGCCTCTGCCCCTCCCCCCTCACCGCCTCCCGGCGTCCACGTCTTTGACGCGTGGGGGAGCGGCGGTGTCAGCTTGTCCGTGTATGGGGTCACGGCGCGCGCGACGGTGCAGGCGGACACCGCGACGGGCTGTGTCGCCTGGGTCGTGCGCCTCGCCTGGCTGTCTTGGGCGGGGGTCGTGCCGGCGGGGTGCCGGCGAGACGAGGTCAGCCCTTAGACCGACGCGGGCGCCCTCGGCGGCGCCGCGCAGCTGCGGCGCGCGTGGCGATCTCGTCCGCAGCTGCGGCCTCGATCGCATAGCCTCCCGCTAGGCCGCAGGGTAGCGCAGCCTCTAGGATGGCCTCCAGGTGGCTCTCTGGCGTGCGCCCCTCGCCCGCCAGCATTGCAATGATGCCCTGTAGCGCTAGCTGCGCTTGCGGGCTCAGGCGCACAGCATATGTGTCCCTAACGGGCGCCATCGGTCTTCCCCTTGCGTGCGCGTCGCGCACTGAAATCACCGACGGCTATTCTCCGCGCCAAATCGCCCACATCGTCAAGCTCGTCAAGCGTTGGGGCGCGGGCGGCCGCGGCCTGGGCCGCCTGGCCTGCCTTGAGCCCATACTGCAACGCCTCATCTAAGACCAGAGCCAAGAGCCCCTCAGGCGTCTCGGCGTCACTTGCGATCTGGTGCAGGGCGTCGTGCGCCTCCTGGCTCAAGTGGATCGTGTATGCATGTCTTTTGGCTGTCATGTGGCGCGTCTTTGGTGGTGGGTCAGTTGTGGTGATTGTGCTTGATCTTGTCGCGCCGCAGCGAGCGCTGATGATTCGCCCCGGCGGCCGCTCGGCGTAATCGCTTCGCCTCGTGGGGCATGGTCTCATTAAGTAGTGTCTCAAGTGCCTGCTGTGCTGTTGCCTGCCCGCCGAAGACAGCCCCTGCTATCTCATGCAGGGCGTCGTGCGCCTCCTGACTCAACTGGATCGTGTAGGTGTAGGTCTTGGTTGTCATTGGACTTGTCCTGTGTGCGTGCGATGTTGTCCCGTAAGGACTCGGTGAACGTTTCAATCAAGCGATTATGAGCGGTGATGATGGTGTTTGTGAAGTCGTCATGGGTAAGCGGCACCAGCGGGTTAAGGTGAACAAAGAGATCGTGCGCGTCTTGAGGGTCGAGCGACAAGATCGCGCCCAGCACGACACGGGCGCCTCTAAGCCTCTCTGTCGCTGACGCGCTGGGGTTCGCCACGTCCCGCAGTATCGCCTCAATGATCTGTGTCTGATCGCCTCCTAGCCCCATGGACGACATGACCCGCAGAATCAGGGCCGTCTCGTGGCTGATAGTGACGGTCTGTGTTGGCTTGGTGTCTTGTTTCATTGGTTGGTCAGTCAGTTGAAACCGATAGATGCACTCCACCCGAAAGGCCTTGCCGCATGACCGACATGTGACATGATGCGCCGCATCCCAATCGTAATCCCGGCCGTCGATGGCGTCGCAAGCGGGGCAGTGCAGGTCTGGGCGGGGGTCGGTGATGATGGGGGTCTTTGTCATTGTCTTGCCGTGTAAGTGGGTTGGGGCGCGCAAGGGGGGATCAAGTCGGGTGCCCCTCTAGGCAGCGGCGGACGTCGCCAAAGTGGCGGCGCGCGTCGAGCAGGTCGAGCAGACACCATCGCGCCCGCGTGGGGTCTTGGGGTGATGGCGTGTTGAAGTACTCCCCCCCCGCACATGCCGTCATCGACACCCCGCGCGGGCCGAGCTCGACGGCGAGCGCGTCGCCGTCGTGCAGGTCCAGCGCGACGACGCGCGCGCCCTCGGGCTGGATATCTGCTAGGCGCCAGCGGGTGACGCTGTCGAGGCGTAGCCCTTCGACCACTTCGCGCAGTTGCGGGTGCATCGCGCGCAGGCGGCGCGCGGCTGTCGAGGTCCTCGACGTCTTCGGCTTCGACATCGAGGGCGGCGAGGCCTTCGACGTCTTCGACGGGGTCGGCTTCGACATCGAGGGCGGCGAGGCCTTCGACGTCTTCGACGGGGTCGGCTTCGACATCGAGGGCGGCGAGGCCTTCGGCGTCTTCGACGTCTTCGACGGGGTCGCCGTCGAAGCGGGGGGGGGAGGGGGAGGAGGGGGCGCGGTGGGGGGGGGAGGAGGAGCCAGGCGCCCAACGAGCTCGCCCAGCACCCACGCAAAGGCAAGTTGTCTGACGGTCGGGGGCTGGCTCATAGCTTAGAGGCTCGGTCGCTGCTGTTGGGGCGCAGGTGCGGCCGGGGTCAGCGCTGCGCGCAGGCGGCGGGTAAACTCGCTGATCATCCCGTCAAGCTGCCCTGGCGCCATAGCGGCGCACGCGCCGGCCGCGTGGTCGATGATGATGCACCCCCCCAAGGGGTGATGCATCACGCTCAGGCGGGGGGCGAGCACGGCGCGCAACAGCCCGTCCGTCCAGGCCGCTTGTGCGGGGGTGGCGGGGATGGTGGCGTTCCACGCGGCGACGGCGTCGGCGCCGACGGCCGAGGGGTTGGCGACGAGCTCGGCGCCGACCTGGCGCAAGCACGCGTCTAGGTTAGCGCGGCTGAACGCCGGCACGCGCGCGGCCGCTGCGGCCGGCGCGCCGCCGATGCTCATGGTCTGAATCTGCGACACGAGGGCGCCGATATCGACGCCGCCCAAGGCCTGGCCCATCTGCTCAAAGAGGGCGTCAGGGTTGATCGGGGCGGGGGTCTGTTCTTCGTGCTGGGGTGTGGGTTTTTTGGGTGCCATGCTCTCACTTCTTGAAGGTGGGGGGGGAGGAGGAGGGGACGCACAAGCGCCCCCTTGCGCAACGGTTCGCCTTACGGCGCGGGGTTGGTGTCGTCGTCGCTGGTGGGTGGGGTGTGGCGCGCCGCGTCGAAGTCTTGGGACATTGACGCGCCCCTGATCGCCCCGGCCATCTGTGACAGGGCTTCAATTGATCGTCCTCTTTGGCTTTGGCCTCGCGCGCCCGCAAGGCCTGCTCGGCTTCATCTTGAATCGCCAGCCAGAAGGCAAACGCGTTGAAGGCGACCAGAAGCGCCTGCTTGCTCGTGCTGCCCATCATGGCGAGCAAAGAGGCGCGCGAAGACAGGCGGGGCAATCTTGAACGAGTGCGGCCCGCAATCAGGCGCAGCGTTTGGAGCGGCAGCCGGTCCAGCTGCGCGCGCACCGTGCGCGGGCGCTTGGGGTCGTCGGGATCCCCTGCCGCGTGGATGGTGTGGGCGATGGCCTCGGTGGGCCACCCGTTCAAGGTGTCGTCTGGGGTTTTTGGGGTGTCCACTGCTCAATCCTCCCTAAGTGCCGCGTCAACCTCTCTGACAAGCTGCTCTGCTTCGTCTTCGATCGCCTGCCAGAAGGCAAACGCGGTGGCCGCAATCATCAGCGCCTGCCTCGTCATGTGACGCATCCCGCTCAGCGGCTTGTTTGCTGGGGGCAGTGGTCCGCGCCCGTTGCGGCCGGCGATGAAGCGCAGCGACCCTAGAGGGAGCCGCTCCAACTGCTCGCGCACCGTCCGCGGCCGGTCGGGGTCGCTGGGGGTGCCGGCCGCGTCGATGCACTCGGCTAGAACGTTTGAGGGCCATGGCTTCTCTTGAATCGTCTCGCCCGTCTGTTCGCTCATCACATCACCAAAAACGAGGGTTAAAGACCCCGGCGGCGCCGACACGTTCGGCGCGGGCTTGCAGTGTGTCAAAAACCCTGCCCATAATCAACCACGCGCGGGCGGGGTTTTGGTCCTCTCCCGCACCCACCCACCCCCCACGGAGAAGATACCCATGAAGCACCACACACAAACCGACGCGGCGGCCGTCAATGCGCTGCGGGCGCAGTTTGGCAGCATCCACATACACGCACGCGGTCCCGAGGCGCTCGCCGCCGGCGACGTGCTCGCCGCACACACGCGCCCCGCGGCGCGCTGGGGTGCGGCGCGCGCCGAGGTCCTCGGCGGTCACGGCGTACACGTCACCCTCGCGCTCATCGAGGAGTCAGGCCGTATCCCTATCTATGTGGGCCGCGTCACCTCCCCCGACCTCGCCGACGCCGTCGAAGCCTCGGGCGCGTCACTGGATGCGCTGGCCCATGACTTCACCTTGAAGCTGGCGGCCGCGCCGCTGACAGCGGCAGTGCTTGGCCTGCCCGTCGCCGACACGGCCGCCGCGCCTGCGACCTCGGAGAAGCCCCGCGGACGGGGCCGGCCGCGCAAGGCCAAGACCGACGACGGCGCGGCGCCTGACGCGACGGCCGACGGTGCGGCGGGGGAGGAGAGCGCCGCGGGGGAGGAGGGCGGGGAGGGCTAACGACGGACGCGCGCCGCGCTGCGCCGCGCCTTGCGCTGCTTCCACTTCCCCCGCGTGGCGGGGGGGGTGGTGGTCTGCGCGAACATCCGCGCGAGGGCGGCTTGTGCGTCGAGGTCGGCGCGCCAGGCGGCGTCTGTCAGACAGTTGAGGCCACCCGCTGAGTTGATCGCGAAGAAGCCGGGACAGATGGCCCTAGCGGGTAGATGGCGCATGGGTCGCGCCATGCATCGGGGGCTGTTGGTTTGCCGCTGAGCTAGGCAGCCTGCGCAGATATCATTGAGGGGGCGCGCCCCCGCTAGGGTCTGGTGCATGTGTCTCCTTGGACCTCGCGCGGGCGGCGAGGCGCTTAACTGTTGACCTACTGACCTTGAAGATATCCATGATGGCGCGGCCGCTGCGGCCGCTCTCGATCATCGCGACGGCCTCGCGCTCCTGCGCAGCCGTCAGCGCGCGCGGCCGGCCCATCTGCACACCGCGGGCGCGCGCAGCTGCTAACCCCTCCTCCGTGCGCTCGCGTGTGCGCGCCGCCTCTTGCTCGGCCAGCCACGCAAACACAGACACGAGCAAGCCATACGCGGGGCTCGACGGGTCAAGCCAGGGCTCGTGCAGCGATCGCACGCGCGCGCCTCTGCCTTCGACGGCACGCAGGACGTCATGCAGCGGCCCGATGCCCCCGCGCGTCAGGCGGTCAAGGCGCACAACCACGAGCTCGTCACCTGGCGACAGGGTCGCGATCGCGCGCGCCAGCTGCGGCTTGTCCTTGCCGCGGCCGCTGACGACGTCGGCGAACGTCGCCGCAGGGTGGATGCCCGCAGCGGAGAGCGCGTGCGCCTGGCTGTCGTGGTCCTGCGCGTCTGTGGAGACGCGCATATAGCCGACCTTCAAGACGCCACCCCCCGCGATGTGCCGCGCCCCATGAGCGCGTCAAGCAGCGCCAGGCGCGGCCCGATGTGCTTGATTGTGGCCTGTAGGAACACCGCGAGCGCTTGCGCGACGGCTAAAAATTGCTCGGTGCGGGCGGCGATGACGAGCGTATCAGCGAGCGCAAGCGCTATCTCGGGCTCGCCGAGCTCGGGGCCAAGCATCGCCACCACCTGCGCGCCCATTGTCTCTATCTGGTCCTGCGTCAACCCCTCTATCCGGCCCTGCGTCATCGCGATGCGTGGGCGCGCCGAGGGGCGCGCAGAGGGGCGCGCAGGTGGGCGCGGGGGGGGTGGTGGATCCGCCGCAGTGGTTAGAACCAGCGCCGCAGCTGGTGCCGCGGCGTCTTCGTCCAGAATGCAAGGCGACTCGTAGCAGTAGAAGACGGCGGGCGCCGTGCTCAAGACCTCGGACATGTGACCTCCTCTGCCCCCCGTCCAAATATGCGCCCGCAGGGGGGGAGGGGTCAAGATGCGCCTGGGATGGTGCCTAAGTCGTCGGCGACGCGGCCGAGCAGAGCGGCGCGCAGCATGTCGGCGCCCTCGTCGTCCCACTGGCGAAGCAGTTGCTTGATCGCTGCGTGCGCTGCTTCTGTTGTGCGCGCGCTAAACACCGTTACAGGCGAGCCTCTTTTGTCCGGGGCCGTGTACGCGTCGAAGACCTCGGCCGCCTCGTCAAAGCGTAGCGCCTCCATCAGCGCATCGATGCGCGTCTTTTCGGCGTAGCAGCCGCGCGCGGCTTGGCGTATCGCCGCGACAGCAGAGAGCGTGTGTTCCGCCGTTGAGCGCTCCCCTCTGGTGGCGCGGCGGATCTGCAAGCGGCGCAACGCCAGCGCGCACGCATGACCGAACGTCACGCCTGAATAGGTCGGGCTCCCGCCGACTCGCACGGTCCAGACGTCGGCGGCGCCTGGGTGGTCGTCGTCGCGCTCGATGGTTCCGCCTTCGTCAAGGTCGTGGTTGTCCTCAAAGCACACGCAGTACAGCCACCACCGCGCGACCCCTGCGCGTCGGTGTGCGCCTCCCACCTGGTGGAGACGTGCTTGGGGTCAATCTCGGCGACGAGCTCGGCGAGCGAGGGGTAAAGGTCAAGGGTGCCTTGCAGCGTCGGGGGGGCGGGGAGGGCGAGGGCGCCGCCGGCCGCCAAGCGTAAGAGCTCATCGAGCGCGGCGGCGTCGCCGTTGCGTACCATGCGCCGCAGCGCGAGCTCACGCAGGCGGCGCAGGGTGTCGGCTGTCTTGGGGTCCTTCATATATATATTGCCTCGCAAGTAAAAGGGGGCGCGCAGGCGCCCCCTCTGGTTAGGGTGTGGGGATGGAGTCGTCAGCGAAGGGCAGGGGCGGGCGCAGGTGCTGCGCGACCAGGCGCCGCAACGCCTCTTGATCCGTCACGGCGTCATCTGGGTACGCCGCCCGCGCCCACGCGCGCAGCGATCGCAGGTCAGTTTCCGTGATGGTGAACAACAAGCGCGACGTCGTCGCCTTGGTGGTGCGCCGCTTGGCGCGGGGTGCTGGCTCGGTCATTGGGGGGCGTCCTTCGCCCCCAAGGGGGGCGCGGCAGCGAGGGGGCGAAACGGGGGGAGGATTGACGAGGCGTAGGCGGCCGCAGACTGCACAAAACGCCCGTAATTCAATATCATTAGCTCCATGATGGCCCCGACCGTCTCAGGCGTGGCGTCCGGGGTGAGGTCCTCGGCATAGGCGGGCGCGCCCTCGCGGTCAAACGGCGAGACGGGCGCCTGTAACCGGTAGTTGATCGTCGCGGGCGGCCGCGACCAGTCAACACTGCCCGTCCAGTGCACAGACGCGACCTGTTGCGCCTGCGCGCGCCCCTCGTCATCTGGCGGCGCGTCATGAAACCCCTGAATGGCGGCCCAATCCTCCGGGGGGTGCACCGTGCCCTCTGGGGGGGGCACCTCCTCCCAGCGCAGGTGCGGGACCGCGGCGCGCAGCCCCGCAGCTGCGGCGACCATCCACCGCACGCGCACCCACTGCCGCCATTCCTCGGGGGTGGCGCGCAAGATGCCCTTGCGGTGACGTGCCAGGGGGGTTGTTGTCTTTTTTGCTCTCATGTCGTCGTTCCTCTTTTTGGGGTGGTGGGCCATGCCCATGCGGTGTGTGGCTTTACAAAATCGCGGTTTGACGGGGGTCATTCGTTCACTCCGGGCGGCTGCTGGGCGACCACTCGCCGCCCATGATCTCGGGCTCTGGAGAGTCGCGGTATCTGCGCATGACGGCGCGCGCCCCAAAGGGGAGTTGTTCAAGGACTTGCGCGCTCAGCCGCTGGCGGTCAGGGCCGATGCCCCACCAGCGATAGGCGGGCGCGGTCGCGTGGTGGGTCAGACGGTCAATCAGTGACGCAACCTCCTCTCTCTCTGACCAAGACTCCAAGATATCTTCGGAGAACGGATAGACCATCTGATCATGGATGCGATACCCCCCCGCCCTCATGCGCTCGTGCTCCAGCTTGCCGGCGAGGGTGAGGGCGAGCGCCTCGCGCGCCGTGGCGTCCTCGGGGGGCGCCGCCAGCTGCCCAAACAGCGCCTTGACGCTGCTGACAGCCGCCTTCACGGCAGACTCGCACGACTCAAAGACCCCCTGAACCCTGACGGGTTCCACAACATAATCAACCACGTCTGACCCGCGCTGCCATGTGGCGCGCTGCTTGTCGCAAGCAGCTTGGGCCGTGTCGAGGGACGCATGGGCGGGGCCGACGTGCACGGTGTAGCGCTCGCCGTTGATTAAGAGGACCACACACACAAGATAAACAACCATTGGCCTTTTCTCTTTTGCCCCGCGTGCGGGGCTGTTAGTGGTAAGGGGTCAGTCATCCGAGGGCGTCGCCTTCTGCCAGTTGTTGCCAGGGTGCCACGCGTCGTTTTCGCGGTATGGGCGCCAAACTGCGCCCCAAAAGCCTTGCGCAACGGCCGCAGGTAGATAGTGGGTCGTATCGTGGCGCTGTCGCATGGTGTCGCGCTTCGGCGAGCCAGCGCGCCGCGCCGCCGCGCGCCGCGCGGCGTCTTCGGTCTTGTGACGGCTGATCAATTCGCCCGTGCTCGGGTCGTACATGCCCCAGCACGTCACAAGCTGCCTGGGCGCGGCCTCGACCCCATAAATGCAGCCTGCGGTCTTGAGCGCGGCGAGGCAGTTATTGACGAGCCCCTCTATGTGGCGGTGAACGGCGAGGGGATCAAGGGCGCGGGTGCCCTTGGGGTGGCCGTCGCCAACTGCCACGATCTGGCAGCCGTGCTTAGCCGCGATCCTGTCGGCTTTGGCTTCGATGATGGCGCCTCTTAATCGGATAAGCATTGATTTTTTCTCCTTGCCTCGCCTGGCTGGCGAGGCATATGCAGGGGTGTGTATGGGTGGGTCACAGCCAAGCGATCACACAAGGAAACGTCTTGCGATTGGGCTCGAAGTCCTCGGGGGGCAGCCCAGACCGCTTGATAAGCTCGGCCTCGACCTCCTCTGTTGCGCCGATGCCCCCTTGCAGGGGCAGGCGCGCGATAACGTCGCCCTCCTCATCCGCCAGGATCAACACCCGATCGCCAGCGTTGGCGCCTAGTGACTCGGTGGCGATGTGATAGGGCGTGACCTCGCGTAACAGTTCATCAATCTCAATCGGGACAGCTTGAAACGTCGCGACCACCCCGCGCAGGGCGTCGTCTATCTCTGTGCGCGCCTCTTTGGGGATCGGCGCGAAGGGCGCGAGGGCCTCACTGTGGGCCTCGACGGCTTCAACGAAAGCAACAGCAGCATCAGCGACGCAGGACAGGCTAGCAGCGCGCGCCGAGTCGAGGACCTCGGCGGCGAGATCACGCAGGCGCGCCGGGGTGTGCTGCCTCGCCGTGCGGGCAGCGGCGAGGGCGAAGACGAGGCGGCGAGTGATGGCGGGGGGGGGGCTGGTCGTTTGCATGGGGAACCTTTTGTGGGGTTAGTGCGCGCCGTGGGTGTGCGGCGCGCGGTTGTGGGGGGGGGGCCATTGGCTTGAGCCCTGCGCCTGCTGCCTGCGTACCAAGTAGGCAACTATGGGGAGGTGCGCGGCGGCCCCGCGTACCACCGCAGGCCGCTCGGCTTCGACTCGGCGCGCAAGGCTCAAGCCGATGGCCCCCATCGGGTCACGCGCTCTTGACTGCGTCAATAAGCGCGGGGTCAATCTCGCCCAAGACCGCCACGACGCGGGGGCGGTGAGTGTATTTGCAGCCACCGAAGGCCCATTCGGTCTTTCCGGTCGTTGTCCTGACTTCAAGGACAAGCCCGCGGGGGGCGGGGTCGGGCATGTCCTCGGGCGCATTGCGCATGTCGTCCAGCCCCACAACGCGCACGTTAAAATCAGAAGGGCGCGGCGTGTGCTTGGCGAGCACGGCACTGATTGCGGCCTCAAGGGCAGCCTCTGCCTCTGTCGTTGGCGTGTCGAGGTCCTCAAGTAGTTGATCGAAGTTTTTTGACTGGTCAGCCATGGTCAAGACTCTCTGTGTTGAGTGGTGGGCGGCCGCTGCGTTGGCGGCGCAGGTATCTATATATCTGCGCCGCCCTCTGCTTTCAAGGTATCTTGATATCTTTTTTGTGTGGGGGGGGAGGGCGCAGGCAGGGCGCGGGGGGCGCGAGGCAGGGGCGCGCGACTTGAACAGGCGAGGGGAGGCGGGCGCGCGCGCGGCGCGGCGCTGTGCTGAGTCACGGTTTTAGCGTGGCGGAATTGCGTTTCTCCGCACACAATAAAATCAACGCCGTGGCAGATGGTCACTAGGAGTCACATTAGTTTCCGTAGAACCCTTGTGCAGTTCAAGTCTAATTTTTGACGAAAATTTATGTCTATCCTAGTGACTATCTGCCACGGCGTTGATTTTATTAGACCCCAAAAAGTTCAATTCCGCCACACATGCGGCACAGTTCGGGCTATACTTGAAGCGCTACCCCATAACTACCACGATTCAAACCAAACCGAACAGCGCCCCAAACGTCAAAAGCCCCTCCGCACGGGGCGAAGGGGCTTTAAGGTCTTAAAGATTTTGCGATTATGTCGGGTCTTTAGGGGGCAGATGGCGCAGCTTGGAGGGGTCGCGCGGGTCTGGCTCCCACCCGCGCGCTTGCAGCTGGCGCCGCAGGCGTTCGGCGTCGGCTGCGGTGGCCTCGCCCCCTCCCGCCGCGACCCCAAGCCCGACGGCCGCGAGCACTGCGGCCGCGCTGATCCTCGCGGCCTCTTGGCTGGGCGCCTCGCGCCACGCTCGCGCGCTGAGCTCGTCGAGGGCATCGCCCCACACATCGCCCCACTTTCGCCCCGCGCGCGTCTTGTGTTTTTGATACATCTTCGACTGTTGGAGGATGCCCCCGATCCTGCGCGCCGTGCCAGAGTCCACCCGATCAATGGACATGCCAAGCGCCTCGTTGGCGATTGTGTCCGTGCCGACGTACTGCCGCCCGGCCATGTACGCGAGGACCTTGGGCGCCCACGGGTCCACCTCCTCTCTATCGCCGGTCATCGCCCCCAATAGCCCCTTCTCGTAAGCGTCTTGCGGATACCAGAGCTCCCCCCTGCGCCAGCGCGCGACGGCCTCACCCCACAGCTGATCCCTGATCGCGGCTATCTTTGGGAGGTCGATGTTCTTGACCGCGACCGGCCACCACCGCCTATTTCCTGTGGTGTCGGACAGATACCCGCCGTCCCCGTCAGGGTTGACGGTCGCCAAGAACACGCAGCGGCGCGCGTAGTCCAACGCGACGCGCGACCAAGGCGCGCGGTATCGGTCGCGCTGAACGGTCATAAAGCTTTTGATCGCGCGCATGTCGCGGCCCTTGCCCAAGATAGCAAGCTCGGCCATCTCGACGAGCCACTTACCGCGCAAGGCCTCGGCCGTCTCCTTACTGCTGGGGTCGTTGCCCTTCAAGGGAAACACCCACTCAAGGCACGGCGTCAAGTGGTTGATAATCTGGCTCTTACCGTCCCCCTGCGCGCCTTCAAGGATGATGGTGTGATCAACCTGATCACCGGGGGACATGCCGCGCGCAACTGCGGACACGAGCCACATCCGCGACGCCATGCGCACGCCGGGGGAGTCTTGCGCGCCCGCGTGGTCGATAAGCCAGCGCTCGCAGCGCTCGACGCCGTCCCATTTTTTTTCGCACGCCGTCAGGTAGTCGGCGAGGGGGTCGTAGGCGTTCTTTTGCGCGTAGATAGAGCACACGCGCCACAGGATATCAGGGCTTGCGTTTAGGTCGAAGGCCTGTTGAAGCCACAACCACAGGTCGTTGACGTCGTCGTCACTCAACGTCCTTTCCTCGTGCGTCAGGCGTCGGCGACGCATCCACACGGGATCTCCCGTGATCTCCATGCGCCCGGCCAAGAAATTGAAGGCGAGGCGGCCCATGTAGCGCTCGCCGAGGGCCTCAAAGACGGCGGCGACGTTGCGGCCGTGGGTGTGGGGTGTCCAGTCCTTTTGCCGACTTAGGGCGTTGCTGGCCTTGGCAAGCATCGCGGCCGGGACGACAACAAGCGCCGCGGCCGTGATGACGAGCGCCGAGGTCCTCTTGACGGGGGGGGCGAGGTCCGTTGACGCGGGCATGACCTCGGGGGCGGCCCCGAGGGTGTTGGGGTCGAAGGCTGTTGACGGGTCGGCGAGCTCCTCGACCTCCTTGACGGCGACCTCCTCGACCTCCTCGGCTTCCTCCTCCTCCTCGGCCTCCTCCTCGGCCTCCTCCTCCTCCTCGGCCTCCTCGGCGAGCTCCTCGCCGAGCTCGTCGGCGAACCCTTGCGGGGGGGTGGGTGTGGGGGTCGGAGAAGTCGGCGCCGACACCCCGCGGCGCGCCGCGCCGCCCGCCTCCCCGACCCCGCGAACGCGCGGCGCCAGCGGTTTGAGGACCCCCACCGCCCACCCGTCAGCGGCCGCCCTTGCGTGGTCTGGGTCGGCGTCGATGACCCCAAGCAGCCGTTGCAGCTGCGCGTCTGCGTCGGCCTGGGTCCACCACCCCCGCGCCAGCATCCCCGCGCCAAGGCTGCCCAACTTCAAGGCCGCGTCATAGGCGGCGACGCGTCGGCGGCCGCCCGCTGCTTTGCGCGCTGCTTCAACGTGCGCGTCGCAGGCGCGCCGCGCCCAAGCGCGCGCGGCCGACGCGTCCACCTCGGCCGGGATCTCATCTGGCACCGCCAAGACCTCTTGAGCGCGGGGCGCGGCCGCAGGGGCGCGGCGCATCATGGCAGACGGGGGGGGCGGCGCGGGCGGCGCAGCCAGTGGCAGCGTCAGACCGAGGGCGTCAAGGTCGAGCGCGCGCCCGTCGCGCTCGACCCACACGGGCTCTCCGACGGCGTCGGGGTGGCGGCCGCCGGGCAGATACATGATCCGGGTCACATCGCGGCACGACGGGTCAGCCTTGGTGACGCCCGCGCGGCGCAGCTGGCCTAGCGCCCAGCTGTAAGCCGTGGCGTGCTCTTCGACGCTCAGGGCGCGCGCGTAGGGGATCACTGCACGCATCGACAGCCCGCGCCCCGGTATGCCGTGCGAGTATGTGGACCATGCGAGCGCGCGGCACCCGCTGAACACGCCTAGCACGTCTTCGACGGTGGCGGCCGGGTCCTTGTCGATATCCAGCATCAGCAGCCATACGCCAGCGCTGCGGCTGATCAACCGCCAACGCGCGTCACCGGGGTGCAGGTCTGGCTTGTCGTGTGCGCCGCGACTGAACGCGCCACCGACGAGCGCGAGCGTGTTCTTTTCTGCGCTCCCGGCGAGCGCGTCGCGCTCGTCCTTGATCCACCGCGTGAGGTCCTCAAACGTGCCCCTATAAGGGCGCGTCCTGTTGTCTTTGGCGTGCTTAACGCTTGACCATTCAATCACTTCTCGCGTAATATGCGCAGTCATAAAGCCTTACCGTGACGGGTGAGGGACATGAACAAAAGAGGGGCGGCGCTGGCAGGCGCTGCCCCTCGCTGATATCTTGATATCAGTCTCAGCCATGGCGCGCAACTGGAGCCGACGTCACCCGGCCGTGCTCGCGTCGTGCCCATACGCCTCGCGCACGCGCTCCGCCAGGCTCTTGATTGCGCTGGGGATGTTGGCGACCGATCGCTTGAACTGGCCTCGCATCCGCTCTTGCACGTCTGATTTCGCGAACGCGGGGCCGCCCGCGGCGAGCCCCGCGAGCCAGTCGCCCAGACGTCGCGCGAGCTCGGCCGGGTCCGACGTGTGGACCGGCACGGGGTGAAGCATCGCGACGACGGCGCCGCTCTGCGGGTCGCGTACCGACAGGATCAGCGCCAGCCCGTCAGTACCCCACGGGTCAACGATGACGGCGAGCTCTGCGCCCCCGCCAAGGCCGACGGCTTCGGGCGCGCGCGACCTCGTCAGCACCTGGCCGATCGCGCTGCGCGCCGACGGGGGAGGGGGCGACGTAGAGGGCGAGGCTGTCGGCGACAGCGGAGGAGGGGGAGAGGGCGCGGCGTGTTCTGTGCTCATCTTCAAGTTCCTCTGGGGTGGGCCTGCGTAGGTTGCAGGTGTCATGATCAACGCGAAGATCGCCGCGCACAAGCGCGCGGACAAGCGCGCAGTGGGCGGACGAAGGCCAGGCGCGGGCGGCGCGCCACTTCGCGATAGTGCAACGGTGAACGCGCAGGGCGCGCGCAACTTGTGAAAGTTCGACATGATCGCGATAACATACGGACGCAAGCCCCGCGCCGACGAGCCGGGACAGCGCGTTGAGCTCTGCCTGCACTGCGGCTTGAGCATCGGCGTTTTTTTCTAGGTCGCGATCAAGCAAGTTGGCACGGTTTTTTATTTGTGCCCAATAAGGCACACGGTAGCCCCCCTGCGCTACATGGTGTCACACGGGGTATTGCCCCGCAACAGGAGATCACGCAATGTCAGACAAGCCCAAGGGCGCGCCGCTGATTCAAGCCGTCGTCACCGTGACGCAGTTGGACGGAGGCGGAACGCTCGCGCAGTTCTCTTGCCGTCACCCGGTGGACCAGTTGGCGGACGGTGTACGCGCCCGCGCCCCCTCAAGCTGTGAATATTTCTCGCCGCGGGTGCGAAAGTTTGGGTGCTTGGTAAGGGTCAGGGTCGGTTACATTGAGAAGGGCCGCAAAGTGAACGCACAAGAGATGACATCCAGCTGCCTAGCGACACCCGAAAACGTGTCGGTTATGGCCTTTGGGCTCACCTCTGACTGCGTGCGCAACTTGCGCGAGGTCAGCGACGGCGAGGGGATCATCGACGACGTGATGGGAACGACCGTGCGCGTACTGGCGGACGTGCGGGGGTGGTTGCCCAAGCTGGACGCCATCGCCAACGGCGACGCGTCGGCGTTGGTGGTGGGGGTGGGTCAGGACATGATGCGGGACCCCGAGGGGGCCGAGATCATGCGAACAGTGATCGCCGCCGCGAGCGGCGACGAGACAGCGGCGGGAAAGATCAAAGAAAAAACTGACGGAATGGGGGACCTTGGCGGCCTCCTCACGTCGCTACTCTCCAGCATGGGCAAAAAATGACTAGCTATCTGCAACACAATAAAGGTCTTTTTGAGGACTTTCAGAACGCCCTGCGCGGCCTGGGCGGCGGCACCGCGCCGGCCGACACCACCACCCCGCGCGACACTTGGCAGCTTGAAGACTTTTTCACCGGCAACGACACGGGAACGGTCGTGCCCATGACGGCCCAAGAGGCGGCCGAGCTCGAAGGGCTGCCCCCCGGTGAATATGTCATGGTGGACGGCCGGCCCGTGCCCGTCGCGGGATCGGGCGCGAGCGGCTTTGACTTCGGCCAGACCCCCCCTATCTCGCCGTCTGGCGGTGGGTCCTTTGGGTGGATCTCCGGAATCGGGGATTTTTTCTCTGATATCGGCGCGGGCATGGGGTCCTTTTTTGGGTCGCTGGGCGGCGCCTCGACCGGCGCAGGCACTCCCTCCCTACCAGCCCCGCAGCCGCAGCCCCGACCGGCGCCAAGCGGCGGCAGCAGCTATCAGCCCGTGGCCTACACCACCCCCGCAGCCACCCCCGCAGCCACCCCCGCAGCCACCCCCGCAGCGGCCGCGACCGGCCCCGCGTTCTTCGCCGTCGAGCCAGGCGCAAACTTCCTCATGAATAAGCTCGTAATCATGGGCAAGTTTAAGCTGCCTTATTGGTTCCTGGCTGTTCTCCTCGGCGTCGTCATCTGGAAGCGAAAGCAAATCATGGCGGCGTTCACCAAAAAGAAGAAGTGACAAACCCCCTTAACCCCTGACCCTGGGCGCCTTTGCCCGCTTTGACCCCCACTCCCCCGACACGGAGCCCCCACATGTCTTACCTGATCGCCACGAACAACTTTCAGCGCGCCATGCAGCAAAAAAAGAACGCCGACGCCGCCAATTATGGCAAGGTGCCTGCGGGCGCCCAACCCTTCCAAGCCGGCGGCGCACAAGGCGCGGTCGCCCAGATTGAGCAAGAGTTCGCCGCGCGCCTCGACGGCATTCAAAACAGCATGGCGCAGCTGGTCGGCCAGCTGAGCCCGGCCGCGCGCCAACGCATCACCCCCGACATGCTCGCGCAGGCCGCGCTGAGCTATCAAAACTTCTCCTTCCGTCCCGGTTTGGACAACCCCTCAGCCCCCCCGATCGACGCCGAGAACGGCAGCATCGAGGGGCCAATCGTCCTCAAAAAGTACAACACCACCCCCGCAAGCATCGGCACCTCACCCACCGCGCTCTCCATCGACATCGCCCTTGAAGACTCCGACCAGACCACCACCGGCGGCGGCCGCATGATCACCGCGCTGGGCCTGTCCTTGATCCCCTTTGGCGCGGCCGCGAACCTTCCGGCCGGCTACGACGCCGCGAGCCTGCGTGACACCCTCGTTGCGCTCGGCCTCGTGCAAGTGCTGACCGGCACGACGATCAAAGCGCAGTACGACGCTAAGGACCTCATTGACACGCAGTTTGTGCAGCGCGTCCTTGAGCAACCTATCCGCGTGCAGCGCGGTAACTACCCCGCCACCACGTTCCGCTTCACCACCGTTGCCCCCCCTCCCCCCGCGGCCCTCTCGACCTACTCCTTGACCGTCGTCTTCGCCAGCTACTGGCCGCAGATCCGCTAAATGGCCGTCCCCTCCCCACTGCCTATCTCAACGGAGCCCACGGCCGCCGCTGACCAGCCCTCTGTTATTGCTTGCCGCAATGAATGGGGTGTGGGCACTGGCAACGAGGTTGCAGACGTTGAGTGTTGGTTCTCGCAGCCGCAGCTGCAAAACCAATATGGGCGGCTTGGTGCGGGGCTCGGTTTGTCTGTGTATATCGTTCCTCAACCAGCCGTCCCCTTACCGGGCGGCTGGGGTCCTGCGTCGCTCGCGGCGCTGGTCTTTGAGGTCTGCACCGTTCAAATTAAAATCGGTGGGAGCGTTATTCAGCAGCTGGCGGGCTCTTTATTTCAAGACACAAAATACATGCAGCGCATCCTTGAGATACCTATTAGGCTCCCTTATCCCACAAATAACGACGGCTTGAGGTTTCGCGCCTTCACCGCGCCGCTCCCCTCAGAGGCCGGCTCCTCATATTTTGTCAATTTTATTTTTAAGCTCCTTCTGCCTCCCAATAATACCGAGCCCTCGCAGGTCCTGCGCCCGCGCGGCCTCGGAATGATCACCTCACTGTGAGCCCTGCCCATGCCTGCCGCATATACTGATCCCCGATTCATTGGCGCGGGCCTGTCGCTGGTCCTGGGCGGCGCGCGCGTGCTCGGCCCCCGACCCACTGCGCCCGTCATCTTCGGCGCGCGCCTGCCTTCGCCCGGCGAGATCGGCCGCCAAGCGGCCGCGCGCCTGAGTACAGGCCAGATGACGGCTGAGTCTGCTTGGCGCATCTTCGGCGACTTGTCCCAAGTGCGCGGCGCGACAGATTTAGCGTCAGACCCCACGGCGCAGGCCGCGGCCGTGCGCGGCGCGCTGTGGTATATGGACGTGATCAACCGCAGCCTTGGCGCGAACGCGCCGCTGAGCGGCGATGGCGCGGCCGCAGTGGTTGGCAGCGGTGATGATATCACCTCGGGCATGGCGCCCTTGGCCGTTATCGACCGGATCACGGCCCTAGACGAAACCTGGGGGCCTGCGGTCGAGGGCTACCGGCGCACGTTCGCGGGCCAGACCTCGCCTACGCTGGTGACGGTGGAGATTCGCCCCGTGGTCGCGGGCGGTCCAGACTGGCAAGAGGTCGGCGGCGCGGCACAGCGCTTCACCTCAACGCAGCTGCTAGACCTCGCGCGCGCCGGCCGCGTGCAGTGGGTGGCGCCCGGCATCATCAACCCCGGCCCCCTCAACAGCCCGGCCGCGCGCGTCACCATCGAGCGCGGCGCCGCTGTCACCGGCGACTACATCACGCGCCTAGCGGTGCTGCGCGCCACCACCGAGGCGCTCGTGTGGGCGCGCGATGTGTTGGCGCCCTTTGGCGCGCCGATCCTTGAGGACGCTACGGGCAAGCTACGCGCCGAGTGGGTGGCCTACCTGTCCACGTTCGCGGTCACGGGCGAAGACCTGCAAGCCATGGCGCGCCAGATCGCGGCCGGCAACGCGCCGCGCCCGTCGGCGATGGAGCAACTACTTGGGGCGCTATCGGGGGGCTTGAGCTTCGTCATGGGCGGCCTGTCGCTGCTCAATGGCGCGCTCGCCTTCGCCGGCAACATCTCCGCGGGCGCGCCCCTAGACCCACTGGCGACGGGTGCAGAGGCGGGGCGGCTGACGCAGCAGGCGTTGCAGCTGTACGGCTCAGGCGTGCGCCTTTCTGCGCCCGAGCAAGGCGCCGCGTCCAGCGCGGCCGCCACGCTGCTCGCGCCCGAGGAAGGGCGCATCTTGCAATTTCTCGCGCAGGGGCCAGACCCTCAACCTGTCGTGCGCATCAACTATCGCACCCAAGCGGGCATGGCGAACCCTGGCACGCGCCGCCTCACCTACCTCCAAGGCCTAAGCGGGATGGTGCCCCCTAAGCAGTACCTTGACGCAATCGGCGGCGCCGCAGGCTACGAAGACCTACAGGCGGCGCTGCTGGCTGCGCCTGGCGTGCTGAGCTCCTCGACTGCGTCGCAGATCATGCGCGCGCCCGGCGGCCTGGCCTTGAAGTGCGTTCTACTCGCGCGCCGCTGGCCTATCGTCACTGGCGGCATGTTCTCGCAAGTGTTTAGCCCGCGCGGCCCCGCGCGGCTGCCAGGGGTCGCGATATGACCACAAACCCATGGGATAGGGCCTGGGTGCGTCCCGGCTTTGGTTTTCGTCACTGGTTCCAAGACGCTGCGGGCGGCGAGGGCTATGGACAGGGCAGAGATCCCCAATGGGACTACGCGACCCGCTACGCCGTGCCTGAGAGCTCGGGGCGCGTCGCTAACACCATCGCAGACGGCGTCTGGCCGCTGCTCACCGACCAGGACGGCGCCACGCTGGGGCCGTTTCGCTACGCGCAGCCGACGCTTGCGAGCTTCCTTGCGTGGCTTGCGACGCAGCACCCGTCAGAGATGGCCGAGGCCTTCGGCGCCGAGGGTCAACGCCTGTTGAGTGATCGCGCGTGGATCTTGAAGAACAACCCCGACCAAGACCGGGGCCAGGGCCTGACGCGGTTTGAGTGGTTCCGCCGCGGGGTGTACTTGGCGAGCCGCTCGCCGTGGTATCAGCGCGCTTATTTGACCTATTACACGGCAAACGTCTTGGCGGACGCCGTGCGCCAATATCGCGCGCTCGGCTGGCGTTCGGAGCGCGGTTTTGCGCTGCTGGCTCGCATCCGCAACAGCGGCGGCGGCCTGCTCATGGCGGCCGTGGCAGCTGCGCGCGCCGCAGGGGGCGATGAAGCGCGACAGGTGGACGCAGCGGCCCAGAGCTACGCCACGCGAAAGGACCTCTACGCGCGCCGCGTCAAAGACCTCTACAGCAAGCACACCATGCGCTCGCTCTCCGCTGTGCCAGACTTTGGCGCGGACCTCCAGATAGACGGCGCGCCCGCACAGAAGCAAGACGGCTCGCCGGCGCAGTACGTCGAGACGTTCACAAGCCATTTTTTCTTTGTCGCAATCTGCGTCTTGATCGCCGCGTTCTTGTGGCGCTGACCCCCACACCACACACCCACACCCTAGAGGGAAAAACCCCATGGTTTACGTTCACCCCATGATTCGCCGAAAAACGACGGACCCCGCGGCGCCTGTGGCGTTCTTCGACACCTCCACGCCGACCGGCCAATATATCACCGCGCAGATCGCAGGCGCGGGCGCCAACCCTCAAGACCCGCAGGCGATCCTTGAGTTTATCGCCGCGAACGACGCCAAGGCGAAAGCCACCGTGGGGATTGCCCTCGTCGCGGTCGCCGTCGCGCTGCTTGTGTGGTGGGGGCAGAAAAAGGGCAACTTGCCCAAGGCCCTTGACTTCGTGCGCGGCAAAACGGCAATGGCGGTGATCTTGGCGGGCTGCGCCTTTTTAGCGTGGCGCGGGTACGCCGCCAACAAGCAAAACAAAGAAGTACAAGCCGCGCTCGCGGACTTTATCAAGTGGGCGCAGGCCATCGCGGCCGCGCAGCAGCAAGCGACAGCGTCCACCACCCCCACCTAAACCACTGAACACGCACGAAACCCACTAAACAACAACGAAACCCACTAAACAACACCCCCCCCTGCCTGCGCCGCGCCACCGACACCCGAGCCAAACCCCATGCCCCCACGCCCCAAAAACATCGCCGACCTCGTCGCCGCGCCGTCGCTCAGTCAAGACCCTGCTTGGCGAGCGCAGCAGGGGCGCGTGTTGGTGCTGTTTCTGGTGGGGTGTGGTCTGTGTGTTTGGCTCGGCCGGCGCGGGCAGTGGGTGCTTGCGATCGGCGCGGTGTGGGCGGTCGGAGTGGCGGCGCTGCGTGAGCTCCGGGTGTTAGAACACATGGCGCGCGTCACCCCACCCACCGGCCCCGTGGATGACGCGTCTATCATCGCGCCCTCTGCGGGCGACCTCCTCGGCGCCCCGCGGCCCGTCTATACCCTCGGCCCTGGCGGCGTGCTGCTTGAGCCGGGGGGATCACCCGTCACCGTGGCGCAGGTCGCGGCGGCCGCCGGCGAGATCGCTTTGAGCGGCGACCAGTCCGCGCCCGAATACTGGCGCACCGTCGAGGCCCTCAACAGCGCAGGCGTCCACGTCTTGGGCGCGTAGGTTGTTGACGTCACGCGAACGACCCCCCAGAATCATCACAGAGGCGCGCCCCGCCTCGACTCCCCCCCCGACACTGACACACGAAAGGCGCAACCAATGGCAACATCCGCAGCAGAAAAGACGGCGCTCGCCGTCGCCCGCAAGATGAGCGAGAACAAGACCGTGAAGCTGTCCCCGGCCGCTCGCCGGCAGGTGTTCACGCAGCAACCCAAGGACGCAACGGGGCTGATCAAGAAGATCAACGACCTTGAGGCGGCCTATAACAACGAGTTCCCGCACTGCGCCGCGTGCGACGGCGTCCAGCACATCGCGGGTGATCGCTATGTCACCTATGGGCAGAACGGCAAGAAGCGCCGCGGCGCGGGCGCGAAGATGTTTGATCAGCTCCGCGTCATCGCCACCGACCTTGCCAACGGCAAGGCGGTCTTTATCACGCCCAACGACCTGCTCCGCTCGGCCATGAGCACGGCCGGCGTCAAGGCGCCCGCGAAGAAGAAGGGCGGGAAGAAGAAAAACAAGTGAGCCGCGCGCTGTGGGCTCTTGTCGTGTTCGCTGGCGCGGCCGTCGTGGGCTACAGCAGCGGCAACAAGGCGCGCGACCTGCTCACCTATTGGGCGGGGCGTCTGGACGGGTGGAGAGAGGCACAGCAGCCCGCGCCCAAGCGCCTCGCCGCTGTCCGCTTCACCCCCCCGCGCCCCCCCGCCTCTCCCCCTCCCCTCTCCTTCCTCTAGGTCAACCATGCTCAAGCGCGACAAGAAAAGCGGCCTCATGCTCCCCGAGGTCCAGCCGGGCAGCGTCAAAGCGATCGCGGCCGCGCTGCGCAAGGCCAAGATCAAGGATAAGGGCTGGAAGCTGCTTCTGACTGCGGCGGCGCAGGCGCTGACGCTTGAGGGCGGACGCAAGAGCGTGGACGCGCAGGCGGCCGGCCTGGCTATCAACGGCGCGACGGTCGAGGCCTTCGACGCCGAGCGGTTCACCGGGTGGCTGCGGCGCAACAACGCCGCAGCGTTCCCCACATTTGAAGCCATCATCAACACATTTGACCCCTCGCTGTTTAGCGTCTCCAACATCGACAACCCCCCCGACGGCACGCGCTGCAAGCGCGTCACCGTGTGCTACGCCGACGCGGTCAGCCCAACGGGCAAGCCGCGCGCGCGCCGGCTCAAGGCTGGAGAGCTCACGCTGCGCGAGATCACCCCCGAGGGGGAGACGCAGCCCGGCGGCTGGGAGGGCTTGCCCTGTCCGCTGCTCACCCCCGGCCCCACCGGAATCAAAAATTGGCGCTGCACCTATGCGCTGGTCTTGCGCTCGCGCGTCAAGCCAAGCCACACAACGCGCTTTCGCCCCACTGACGGCTACCCGGCCGAGCTCCAAGAGCGCGACTACACAAACGACGAGAACGAACAGAACAAGATCACGCGCGCCGTCCTTGACTGGCGCCCCGCCATGGTCTTGAACGATGACCCGACCAGCCAGAGCGGCCCCCCGATCGTCGATCGCAAATGGCGTGTGATCGGCGGCAATTCAAGGGCCATCACGATCAACACACTGTGCGAAGACCCCACCCGCGCGGCGCGCTACGCTCGGGCTGTGCGCGAGGCGCTCGAAAATCACGCGATGGATTGGGGCTTCTCGACGTTATCGAGCACCCCAGACCTCGCGCGCTATATGGTCGTGCGCATCATCTCCGACGAGTTCGACACCCGCACCATCTCCCAAGAGTTGAACAGGGGGTGGACCAATGCGCTGAACGTCGCCGGCGAGTCGGTGTCATGCGGCCGCGCGCTGCCCCCAGAGCTTATCCAGATGCTGGCAGGGGAGATGACCACGGCCGACACCATCGAGCAGGCGCTTGAGGGCGTCGCCGGCCGGCGCGCCGTTGGCCTGCTACAGAAGGCGGGCACCATCACCCCACAGACACAAGCGCGCTGGCTGCGCTACGCGCGCGGGCAGTACGTCCAAGAGCTCTCCCGCCAAGGCATCGACGCCCTCAAGCGCTGCCTGGTGGGCGCGGTCGTGGACTCGCAAGACGTGCTGGCGCACGCGACGTCATCGGTCGCAGCGTTGCTTGAGCGCCTGGCGCCCGCGTGGCTCGCCATCTTCGCGCGTGAACCCTCTTGGCGCGCGCCGTTTCAGCTGGCAGCGTCTGAGCTCGTCGAGGTCCTCGACATCCAGCCCGGCCAGCGCCACCAGCGATACGGACAAGGCAGCCTCTTTGGCGGCGAGTTTACGGGGGGCGGTGAAGCGCTGTTGACGGACCCCGTCGCGGTGTCGCTGCTGGGCTTCCTGTACTGCGTGCGCGGCGCCCCAAAGGTCGCTGCAGAACGCTCGGCGCGCCTCATGCGCGCCCTTGGGGGCCAGTCTGGCGGCCTGTTTGGGGCCGATGAAGGCCTAGACGGCGCGCCGCTTGACCTGCTCTCGCGCCACCTCGGCACCATCCACCCGGCCGACGTCGAAGACAGGGGCGCGCTCGCCGTGTTGCTCAAACTTGAAGACGCCGCCAGCTGCGCCGCGCCTGCCCCTAGAGCCACCCCCCGACCCGCGCCCCCTCCTCCTCCCCCCCCTCCCCCTCCTCCCCCTCCTCCCCCCATGCCTGCGGCCTCTGCTGCGCTGCTGCCCCCTCCTAGGAGGGGGCAGCAGCGCAGCAGAGGCCGCAGGCATGGGGGGAGGAGGGGGAGGAGGGGGAG
>Ga0116158_10000651_pt1 | contig 32943 bp, 46 predicted proteins | sample AD_UKC052_MetaG_FD_89883 | JGI IMG/M metagenome (GOLD analysis project Ga0116158, IMG submission 89883) | Active sludge microbial communities of municipal wastewater-treating anaerobic digesters from USA - AD_UKC052_MetaG | ecosystem: Engineered > Bioreactor > Anaerobic > Digestate | place: USA... | reverse complement strand
GTATACGAAATCGCACAATTCAGAAGAGCAGGCGAGACGTACCCTCCCATCCACCGATCGTTGTCCGAGCTCCGCTCCGCAAAGCGGGCAGAAGCGGTAGTCCTTCATGTGCGTTCTCCTTTTTTTGAAAGTGTGCCGCGCGCCCTCGCACCGGCGCTCTCCGATAGGGCCGATTTAAGGTTGGCCCCGAGTCTTCCAAGAAGACGGAAGAGTGTCCGACAGTCTCGCTCGGAGAGTCCATCGAGCAGGCGCTCGTTCATGGAGGTCGAAGCCATGCGGAGGGCCGGGATTATTTTTACGGCTTCGGGGGTAATGGATACAAGCGCGGCGCGGCCGTCGGCGGGATCGCCAGACCGCGAGAGGTATCCGGCCTTTTCCAGGGCCCGGACCACCCCCGTGATTGTCGACTTGTCCTTGTAAGTGAGCCTGGCGATCTCCTTCATGGACAGGGGGCCCCGCGCAGCCACGATCATGAAAACGTCGCCGAAAGAGGGGGCCATTCCTTCGATGCCCCTGCGCTCCAGCTCCCGCTCAATAAAACGGTGCGCAAGATGCCGGAGGCGCCCCAGCGAGTAGACCAGGTTGTTATGCGAAACCTTCACGGGATCACCATATAGTTTGGTACTAAACTATATGCGTCCCGGCGTCAAGCCCTTTTTTGTTCCGAGCGGTACGGCTCCGGGGGGTGCGCTTGTCCGTTCGTATCGCGCCTGTGCATCACCCCCGCGCCGTTATCTTTTAAAATACTTTCTTGATCGCCCGGACTATTTGTGGTACAGCGTTAAAGCGCCATGCCTAAAAACCATCTCAGGGGGCTTTCCGATTTAATCGCCGCATTTAAATATCCCGGGGCCTTTGCGGTTAAGCTCGTTTCGGGAAAAGCCGAGACCGGCGTTAAGAGATCTCCCGGCGGGAGTCCTTCTCGATGGGGCGGCCTGGTCTTTTCAGGTTTATCGCCAAAAGAAAGGCGCAGAACACCGCGCCCAGAATGAAAACCGCGGCCGGGGCAAGAAGCATGACCGCCATCCATCCCATCTCGATTTGTGTTCCGGGGAGGTCTCTGGTGAGGAACATGATTAGTATGACCGCAAGCACCGCGAGGATCGAGCCGACGAAGAGTAGGGCAAAAAAGATCGCGGTGCATCCGAGGGCCACCAGCGCGTTGTAAAGCGCGATGTTCCCGGCGTATGTGCGCGGAAAGATCGCCGGGAAGAACCTCAGGCGTCTCTTTTTAACTGGAGACGGAGCTTCGATAGCGCTTTTCATGGTGCGGTCTTTCGCTTAAGGGTCAATATCCGACTTATACGCCGTGGAGCGGCCCCGGTCAAATCGAAAACACCCGGTGATTGACCCGCAATAATTACGTGTTGACAATAACGAAGACCGGGTTGAAAAGCGATACTCAGCCGCCTGTGATAGGGTAAATGGCACGGGGCTGTGCCTGCGTTCCTGACCCTTCCGGTTTTTCTTCTTAAACTGGGCGCCTTGGGCTCATTTTGTACGCGGCATTTAACGCAATCGGAGTAATGATGAAACTGATAAGCGAGAGCGATATCGACACCGCCGTAGAAAGGATGGGTTCATTCGGAACGGACCCGCTGGGAGACCTGTTTTTACGGATGCGCGAGGAACAGGCGGACCTTTGCCGCTATCTGCTGGAGGCGGATGCCGACGAATTCAACGAGGACGAGCGCGATCTTCTCGTTACGATTTCGGTTGTGGCATGGTTTATCATGAACGAGATCATGGGGCAGGCCCCTCCGAAAAGCGGAGAGTTTCTCGATTATCTGCTCGAACGCAACCTCGATCGTTTTGAGGACCCGGATGACGAGGATCAAACAGCCGATTCCTTTTTCGATGAGCTCATTACGGGAGGGGCCGGGCAGCCCATCCTTATGGACTTTTTAATTAGGCTGGCCCTAAACAGGCCAGGGGACTATCCGGGGGTGATCCGCGACGACCACGTCCCCTCGATAGTAATGCACGTCAAAACGGTCGTCGACGCCCTCGCGCTGGACGAGGGGGAGTGGGAGCCGGAAGAGGCCGTCGGTGAATATTCCGATGAGGCCATGGTAGAGGCCCAGGGGGTCGTTTCGAAGATGTATGACGAGTTCGAAAAGAGCGGCATCTTCGAGGCCCTGGGCGAAGGGGAGCGCCGGGATGCCCGCACGATTATTACGGCCTTTGGCGAGTTTATGTACAACTACTTCCTTCTTATGCCGGCCGACTGGACCGCCCGGCGCGCCGCCGAGGTGTGTGTGGAGATCATGCCGCGGAAGATGCGGGAATCGAGGGAGTTCTATGCAGCGATACGTCCGGTGCTTATATCCTTTATGAAATTTGCCTCCCAAAAAGGGAAGGTGCCTCGTGCGGCTCGAATCGCGGAGCGGCTTGCGGGTTTAATCGAAGGGCACTGAGAACCAAAAGACCGCCGTTGATCGGCGCATATCCGGCGCGCGGCGCCTTCGGGGCGTGGGCCAACTGTCGGCGGGCTTTTCCGACAGAGACTTTACCGCGGTATTGCCGTGCGAGAGGTTTGGCCCTTGCGGAAGGGGATCATGGCCCTGCCGGTCCGGAGCCGGAGGGGCCTCGGTCCGGGTTCATCTCACTTTGCAATCGTACGAGCTCGGCGTTCATTAGCCCCCGGATCCGCTTAGAGAGCTCCTCCTCGCTCGCGCCGGCGAAGCTTTCGTAGGGCACTTCATCGAGCACGCGCACGCGGATGCGGTGCGTGCCGTGGAAGTTGATGCTGTACTTCGGCAGGGCGTGGCGCGTTCCCTCCACCACGACGGGTAGAATGGGCGCCTTCATCTTCTTCGCGAGGATGAAGGCCCCCATTTTGTACAGGGGTAGAACACAGATAAAAAATACGCAATTAACTCTGAACTGAAAAATAAGAAAAATCAAGGAGAATCAGGGAAAAGAGCACGAAAGGAAACTGAAACGGACGCGCACAGCGTCTATTTCTGACGTGGAAAATAATCATGTAGAGCCCCCCCGGGGGTGAAGTATTGTATCACGGGTGCCTCCATGCAGGATCGAATTCCATTTGTCCCGCTTCGCGCAGGAGTCGCTCTCGGGTCTCCCAGGCATGGAAGCGATGTATATCCGCGTCGTAGGCGAGGTGGCACCGCTGGCATAGCGCGGCAAGATTTTCATCGCGGTTATCGCGCGGATCGTGATTAAGGTGGGCGATGGTGAGAACGATTTTTATAATGCGAAGAGGGCCTTCGGTGGAAAGGATAACAAACGGCGGCCGGCGAGTATCCCCAATATAAACGATACTGAGCGGATGCACTTCATGGAATACTGTGTGGGATCGGTGTTTATTTGGAATTGCTCCTCAAGCTTCTCGGATATTCCCGAGGCGATTCCCAACTTAAAGGACTCGCGGTAATGGCTTTTTGCCTGGCGCGGGCATTCCCGCAGGTGAATGCGTTGCACCACTTTCTCGAGATGATCCCACATCACCTCAACCGAGATAGCATTGACCTCGCGTCCGATGACGATCACGTATCTTTCTGTGAAAAGAGCGGCGCAGAGGTTGACGTCCGCGATTTTATCAAGCAGCAGCGTCCTCCATTTTTTCTTTACGGCGCAATATATCCTGCACATCCCAACCGGATCGACGTCGGCGCTGCTCATCCGGACCTGGTCCATGGTGAGATTGTACTGGATGAGGAGCTCGTTCGCCTTGTTGAGCGCCGCGGCGGCCTCGGCACGGTTCGGTGATGTCGACAGCGCGAGGAGTTTCCTGATTTTCTCGATGATCGATTTATCGTCCATCATCCCTCCCTCTGTATGCCCGGCTCTTCAATAACGACTGCGGGCGCATTCATTTCGCAGGCGATGTTGTCGTAATCCGGATCAGGATTGCACTTGGCCGCCCAGCGGAGAGCCTTTTTCCCTGTACGATGCGCCTGGAAGGCGAGCCGGGTAATGTCGTTATGTATGATGCGATCGTAGACCATGGGGTGCCGATAGAATACGCAGAGATGCCCATCCCGCTCGAACGCCTCCTGGTTATGCGCCAGGATAACGATGGGCCGACACGTGGCGATCGCGGCGCCGAGCTCGGTATGTGTACCGCGTGCGCCGGGGAGCAGGACGAACAGCACGTCGGCATCAATCACCCCGTGGATTTCCCGCATGGATATTTCCTCGAGCCGGTCCCGGTCCGTTACCAGGCCGTGGACGGTCCAATCGTAGGTCTGTTCCCATCCGCGATAGCGAAGATAATCGGCGATCTTCCGCACGTTTGTCGCGTTTTCAAGTTGGCTGGCTATGTAGAATTTCATCGGCCTTCTCCCTTTTTTGCCATGCGATACAGGTAATCGTCCTTCATCTTAACCGTGATAGCCGGCATCTCATTCTCCTGTTCTTGGTTTCCTCGACCGAGCGATAATAGACTTGAGCGTCTCGATCAGCGCCTGCATGTCCCTGAGCCCGAGACGGGTATAGTCTTTGTGATAACTTTTCCGGCATATTGCGTTGAGGTATGCGGTTCTATCTCTCAGTCCGATGAGGGGTGCGAGCTGATCCAGCAGTTGAGAGACCTTTTCGCGCTGATCGGCCGTAGGCAGATACGCTACCCCGGAACCCGCCCGGCGGCTCCGTTCATAACTCCGGCGGCGTTTCTGCTTCGTCCGTTCGATCTCGAGAGCCCGGATCACGGCGACGAGCTGCCGGAAATTCAGCTTTGCTATGGAGTTTATACCCGTAACGCTCTCCACGGCGACATGCAGCATGGCGCCGTCCATACCGAGATCACGGGCGAGGCACCAGATGCGCGCTATCTGGCGATTGCGCGTTATGCCGGTGCCTCCGCCCGTATGTTTTTCTACGCCGCTCATCATCCCGCCTTGAGAAGGTCTTTATTGACCTCTTCCCTGTTCACCTCGTAAAAGAAGGTATCCTGGACAAGCTTGGCGGCGTCGACCTGTGCGAGCTCCTCGTCCTTCCAGGTAAGAAGCTCCTCTTTATCGACCTCCTCCTTGATCCGGACGCCCTTGCCCTTGAACAGCTTTTTGAGCAGCTCGAGAGTGGCGCGCTTTACGCTTACTCTGGTGCTCAGGCGGTATCCTATGGTGCCGTACGAAAGCGGGATGGATTTCCGGTCTTTGAACAGGTCGCCCTTGTTGTACTCGGCATAGAGCAGCAGCGCCGATTCGAGCTCCTTTATCCGTTCCCTTGCCGGTTCGCCGGCGCGCGCGGCGTCCTCCTTGATCTTCCCGATCTTCTCGGACGCTTTTCCGTCGATGGCTTCAATCTGCATGGTAAGCCGGCCGATCTCGGCGATAGCCTGGTTGGCCTCATCGAGATCCCTGATTTGCTCCGTCGACGTGAGCCTGGTACGTGTTTTCGGCATTGTGTCCTCCTGTGATTTTATAAAGTAGAGCCAGATGCCTCGTGCGGACGTGAGTAATTTTCATTGAGCATCTTCTTCACTATCGCCTCGAGTTGATCACCGAGTTTTTTGTCTTTCAAATTGTCGTTCATGAGCTCACTTACCCGCTGCACGCTCACGTTACGGTTCAGCTCGTTCGATGCGCGTTCGGCGATAGCCTTCTGTTTTATCCCCGCGAGGTTTACCTGATACCTGAGCGTCAACCTGGATAACTGCGCGATGATCTCGTCGCTGACGGTTACGACTTCGTCCTCTGACACGCCGAAAAAATGACGTATTGAGTTCGCGGCGAATTCGATGTCGAGCGGTGTTCGGTGGATCATCGAAGCCGAAAAGCGTTCCTTGACGCGTTCATTCTGGAACTTCAACAGGAAGGCTTTTTCGGCGATGAGTATGGTTTCATCGGAAGTGAGGGCCTCTAGTTTGAGGTACTGTAAACGATACCCGAGCTCGGGAGTGGCGAATATCCGTCCCCACTGTTGATGCGTTTTACCGAACAGCACAATGCTGAAGAGGTGACTCCTGCCGTCCCCGTCGATCTCGTGGATCTTCTTCAAATCGCGATACGTCTGAAGGTTGAGGTCCTGGGCCTCGTCGGCGACCAGGATGACGTGTTTTTTTGTTGAGCGAAGAACGTCCCGTAGCATGAAAAACCGTTTTTCGATAACCTGCGGAACCGACGCTCCGGGTTCGCATGCGCCGATGAGCAATTCCATTATTGACGATATCCTGGAATGCCGGCTGCGGAAGCTTTTCATCTCCACCACGCTGAACTTGTGCGGATAGGAATCCCAATAATTCTTGAGTACGGAATACATGGTGGATTTCCCGGCCCCAACGTCGGCGATCACGGCGATCATGCCGTTTTTGTTGATGGTGTCGCGCACCGCGTTTTTAACGGCGCGCACGTTACGCGTTTCAATGATCTCCTTCATACCTCCTCCTGTGCGTGTTGAGACGATTTATGCTGATTGAGGACGTTCGCGAATTCGAGTACGACGCTGCCCGAGATGTATCCCAGTTTGTCCATGGACCATGAGAACGCCCCCTCTATCTTTTCTCGATCATTGGCCGGAATGCTTTCGAGGAAAAGGCCCGTTTGATTGAGAAGCCACGCGCGGGCCGATTCCGCGCTTTGGAATTGCTCCGGTACCACGGGTGAATGCGTTCTGAGATTCACGGCCGGCGAGGGGAACCTGATTACCTTCGATGAGTCGTCCGGCGGCAGAGTGTCATCGAACGAGACATACTGTCCGATACTCTTCGAGAGCTCGCGGGCCTCGTCGCGATTCCGTTCGAGCTCGGTCTTCGGAAAGCTCTTTATCTCTTCAAAGTCGTGGGAAACGGCACTCGCGGGCACGAGCTTCCTGATGGTACGATCGAACAGTTCGACGAAATAACGCCGTTCGCCGGCGCGCTCCGGAGCCCTGTATACGGTGCATTTTGTGCCAAGATACTTTTCTTCGAACGCCGCGAACCATTCCTCGCCGTCGATTGAGACACACCCCATCGAGTTGATGGTCCTGACGATGTTCGATACCATCGCGTCGTGCAAATTCTGGGGGCTTACCCTGACGATCGGATGCTCCCGAACGCCGTGCTGCCAGGCGTCGTAAAAGCCATACGCCCTGTTATGGTAATCAGCCCACGCCTGGTAAAAATATATGAGTTCGTTGATGTTGGTAATAGTGTTCTTTCTGATGAGAGGTTCGTACCGACGTTTGAAGGCGCTGAAGCGGGATTCCACGACGCCCTTGGCCCGGGGATTGCCGGGGAAGTGAGTTTTCACTTCGACGCCCATGCGCAGGCACATTCGATTGACGAGCGTGTTCCCACCGATCCCGGATCCCTGGTCGCACCAGAGGATCGTCGGCGCTCCCTCAATGGGGCAATCCGCAAGCGGCGCCTTTTTGTCTGCGAGCGGGGACGGGGTCCCATGTTTCGGCAGGAATGCCCAGCGCAGGAAATCGATCCAGTCCTCTGAGTTTTCCCCCCGGTTACGCGAGTTGGGATTTTTTGGAAGCCCGGCGAAGGGACGCAGCAGGAACGCCTTTGTATGCATGTCGACCAGGCAGTACACCCATATCTTATACAGTCCTTCGCGGGCGAGAAGATCGTCCAGATGCTTGTCACCTTCGGGAGTATCGTATGGTTTGACCCTCATATCGAGCGTGAGGTAATAGTGGTCGATTGGAGTGGCGTCGACGACGAACACATGGCCGGGGTAGCGGGCCGTGATGGGGCGTGCGGCTTTTTTCAGACGTACAGATTTTGTGTTTAACTGATGCGTTTTTAACAGCCGATCCGCCCTGCAACGGGTATATTTCCCGGCCGGGATGAGACCCCTGTTTTCCGCCATCGGTATAGCGAGCTCGGTGGGGATGGGTTTCGCGTGCTCACCCGGAAGGCGCTTAATCGCGGCGATGATAAGGGCGTGTCGCTTTTCCTGCTCCCGCTCGAACTCGGATTTCCGTGGCGCGCGGCGCTGTTTACCCGCGATTATATCCGCATGAGGGATACCTTCGTTCGCGGCCTCGAGGATGCCGTACGCCGTATTCTTCGACACCCCCGTCGCCTCGCGAAACCACCTCATTACCGCGCCGCGCTCGCGTTTGCTCGAGGCCCGGTTCATCCTGGCGCAGAACTCAGCGACCAGTTCCCTGTCGATTCGCTTCCCGCGCATGGCTCACCTCGGGACGACGTCGTCGGGACGCTCCGTCTCGCCGGGTATCCAGAAAAACGGCCGGAAGCTTTCCCGTATGCGTGTGACCGCCGCCTCGACCGCCGCCAGGAAAAACGACACCTGCCCCGCGAGCTCGGCATCCACCAGGTCCCTCGGGATGCCGTCGACGCGCCCAAGAAGCTCCAACGCCGCGGGAGTGCAGTCGGCTATGAGGCGGACGGCGTCCTTTTTATGGGTGATATACGCGAGGATATGCGCGTCGAGGTCCTTGCGCACGCTGAGCGACTCGATGGTTTCCTCCAGCCGTTTTTCGCGCTCGTTTCCGTCGGCGACCAACCGCTCATAATGCGCCAGCGCCTCGTTCTTCGTCTTGACCTCGGCCGCTATTGTGTCGATGCGCCGCTGTAATTTTTCTTCCTTCTTCTCCGCGGATTTTTGTATCTCGCGACGTATTCGTGCGGTGAACTCCTCAAGCGGCAGCACCTCACCGTCGGGAAGCCGCACCTCGCCGTCGACGACATCCGCTCCGTTCAGATCGCTCGCGACCGCCGGATTCTGTGCGATCGCCAACAGCGTATCCTGGGAAAAGGACTCGAGCAGGTCGGTCTTTGCATCGCCGAACGTGTCGGCAAGATGCATAAGCCGATGAGCGTGACGGTATGAGAATTGAACGTATTCCTCGACGTACGCGCGCATCGAATCACATTCGCGCAGCAGGTACAGACGCCGGTCGCGGATGGTTTTAAGCGCGATGGCGATCTGCATGAAGCCGACCTTCATCTGCCGCTCGCAGAATAGCAGGTCGCGTTTTTCTTCTTCGCTGAAGTGTATCAGCTTCCCGGTTTCCGGATCCTTGACCGAATCGGCCAGAACAACGTCTTTTTTCTTCGCCATTATTTGCCTCCGTTGATCGCTGTCAGTTGATGTGAATGCCGTGCGACAATCGATTGCTTGTCGATCTCCTGCCGCACGTACCACTGGGCGCCGTAAATCTGTGCGACCAGGGACGTTTCCAGGGTATACGAGTGATAGCGTTTTTCGACGATCCCGGCGCCGACCAGGTCGGCGAGGATCCGCTCGACGGTGCGCCGGTGCGCCTTGAGGGCGAGCGCGATCTCCTTCGCGTTCCAGGCCACCGGGTACTTGCCGATGATGAGCGCGGCGACCTCGGCCGTCAGGCGGGCGCGGGTACGTTTTTCCGTCATGACGGCAGCACCCCCCTGAGAAGGGGCGTCGGGTCTATCTTTCGCCAGGCCGAATCGTACAGGTCAAAATGCAGATGCGGGCCGAAGGATATTCCCGCGTCGGCATACTCGCCGACAACCTCTCCCTCATCGATCTCCTGGTTCTTCCTGACGGTGTTTTCCCCCAGGTGGAGATAGCGGGCGTAATACACCCGTGCCCCGGGCGCGGGCCCTACGTCGTGAGCGATTATGATCATGTTCCCGCCGGAATGCCGGCGGTCGGTCCAGCGGAGGGCCTCCTCGTAGTCGTCCATGTCGAAGACAACGACTCCCGGGGCGACGGCGAATACGCGTCGGTCGCCGCTCCGTGATACGAAATCAATGCCGTCGTGGAATTGTTCCTTTCCGTTGAGAACACGCATCCCGTAAGGACTGGACACGCGCGGGTCATTGACCGGTGATCTCATGCGAACCTCCTGTTATCTGGATTTGAACGACATATACGCCGCCGTCATTACGTACGCGTAGAGCACAAGCCCGAAGAGGAGCGGTATAATAAGGCGAAGGATCGCCTCCCCGACGGTGCGGAACATCCCGGGTTTTAGATGTTCTCCGCGCGACACCCGCTCCACGATCTCGCGGGGCGCCATCTGCCTGATCGGCTCAGGCCGCTTTTCGTGTTCTGGCATTGCGAGCCTCCTTTTTGGTCTCCCTGTGTACCAGGTAAAACGGCAGCGCGCAAAGCACCGCGCAGACAAGCGGCAGCACCAGGAGCGCCGCCCAGATGAACGCGCCGAGGCACCAGAGACAATCGAACATCCATTTGCTCATGACTGCCTCCGCCCTCCGGATCAGTGTACGCTCGGCGCGCGCTCGGCGACGTACGCGCTATCCAGGAACTCCTGGAGCCGCCGGGCGAGCTTCCTGCCGCCGGCGTTCAATGGATTGGTGTGCATGGACACCGGGCGCTCCGGCTCCACCACCAGAACGCGCTTCATTCCCCGCGGGGGAAAATACTCGGCCGCGAAAAAGACGATCTTCCGGTCCTGGTTGATCACCGCGTGGCACCGGTAGAGCCGTCCGCGGAATCGGCCGCATAGCGTGATATTCATTGCTCACCTCGTTTGTTTGACTTCAATGGTTTGAAGGACAGGCAGCGCGGATTCCCGGCGTTATCGAACCTCATGGAGCGCGGATATTCCGGGCTTGTCGCTTCGTGCAGCATGACGCGCGCCATAATGCCGCACCATGCGCTCGAGCTGCAGCGCGCGCAATAACGCCGGCTGAATACGGCCGCTTCCGTGCCGTTTGCCGGCCGGTAGCGGCGATTAATGGATTGACATGGCCTTATGGCCCGGGTAACTTTACATATGGAAGTTCGAATAATAGCAAAATACGCCCTCTGTATAAACTCCGACTGTCGACGCACGTACGATTTCCAGTCGAAAAAGGGTTTGGTTCTCCCCGCGTTCTGTTCCGCGTGTAGATATCCGGTCATGATCGCCTGCCTCAATTGCGAGGTTCCTTTTGTGTATCGTCCCGTTCATTATTGCGGGACGTGTTCGGCCGATATTTACGAAGACGACACTCCAGTGTATTACATGAAGATGCTGGCCCAGATATTGATCCATCGGGACCGTCAGGATGAAGAGTGCCGTTTATTGCTCGAGAAATTTGCTCATCACTTACCGTTATTGCGAGGCTTCGACACGCTCGATATCGAGAGAGCATTTCGCTTTCGGGGACTCGATACCCTTTTATTACCGCCGCCAGAGAGGCCCAAAGGCCCTTTTTTAAAGCTGGTGAAAAAGCCCGATTGACTTTCATACCACCGCCCTCCGCTGGCTCTCGCGCGGCCAGGTGCGCAGAAGCGGCCAGAATTTAAGCACCTGCGCGTCGGCGAGGGAGAGGTCCGCCTGGATGGCGGCCACGATGTGTATGAGGTAGAGGCGCCCATTCAGTGTGTTTGAAAGATGGGTGTAATCTACTCCCATATCCTTCGCCGCGTCGGTGAGTGATCCATGCTTCATGATGAGCGCCCGGCGCACGCTTTTAAGCTCGGTGACCGGCACGCGCTCGCCGCGCTCCAGTCGGGCATCGACGGTGAGTTTCGTCTGGGTGTTCATTGGGCCTCCGGGGTGATTAATGGATTGACGTAACGCGAAAGAACCGATTTAATACAGGGACCAAACAGCAAGGAGCGGTATGTCATGTTCTGCAAACTTGATCCCGCGATGATTCGTTTTTTTGAGAGAGAAATTTCAGGACGGCTGGACGCGAATGAAAAAATAAAAAGGGCGGGAAACGCCATACGGCATCCGGCAATCGACTCGATGCTTTTCAACCCGTTCCTGAAAATTGAAAAACTTGACCTCTGCTTATCGATCAACGAAACACTTGTTCTTGCGTCCGTCGGCGAGTATGTGAGCCGCGATAACGATTCCGCGACCATCTGGAAAAGCGCGCTTACCCACATGGACATGGAGTTCCTTGAGGGACGGGAGCTTATCCGCGAGAACACGAGAGAACGATTGCTTTTTTCGGTGTTCAAGTATATGGATAACGGGAACCGAAGATTACTGGACATGATCGTATTGCACTCCTCGGCGATTTTTCCGGTTATCGCGGCGGTAATAAAGCGCGCTCCGCTCGATATACACTATTGCTACGAGCCTGATCTTACAAAAAAGAGACAGCCGAAAGCCTCCGAGGAAAAGCTCGGTTTTATACCGTTGTATGTTATCGAAAAAGTCTTTCGGCACCCTTCCGATTCCAAAAAACGGGATTGATTCGGGGAAGCGGTCCCTTGCGACAATTGCATATCCCTGGAAAAGCCGTCTTCCCCTGAATGACGGATAGAAAGGTTTAAACAGGATTTTAGTGTATTTAGCCGGCTCTCTTTCATTACTCGCGCCGATGGCGGCGAACACCAGGAAAGGCAGTATGCCGAATCTTTTGGCGATCCGGCCGACTTCTCGGCCAAGCCGGTTCGGCCCGAGCGTGCTCAGTTTTGCGCGTAACGCTTCGATTTCTTTTCTGAACTCGGATGAATATGAGTTCGTTTTCGCTTCGATCATCTCGCTCCTCCGTTTGTTCGATTGAGAATATGCCTTATAACAGCACCGTCTCGAAATACGCCTTCGCCTCGGCGGGCGAAGCTGAATTTATGCTTGAAAAGGACCCTCCCGCGCGCGTAGACTTTAGTTGCCAACAAAAATCACACGACGGGAGGGTTCCATGAGCGACAACGTGAAAGAAATTAAAGAGAAACGATGGAAGCAATGGCATTATTTTGCCGACATTGCAGACTCCGCCATGATGAGAAACGACGAGATTCAATTCTTGCCGGACTTTTTGAGCACCACGGGTGATAAAAAAATAACCGCCTGGCTTTTCCGCGAAATCAACAACGAGCCGGAAGAGGGTGACCGCCGCTACTGGATTGAAGCCGTGTGGAACGAACTTAACACGCGGAACATCCGGAAAGTATCCGGCCTTGAATTTACGGAGAAAAGCGGTACACATAATCATATACTGCTCCTCTTGTTCGAGGACCCTTCGGTGCCTGTGGCATACGGTTTTTTGAACAGCAAAGATGCCGTGCGTTTGAGCGCGTATTTTCCAAGGGCACAGGGCGTCGCCGGCATTACAGGAAACATCGAGTTTTTGATTTTTGATTTGATCGGCGACCCGATGAAATAGACTGAATCACGCTTGGTTTTATCGAAATCGTTCTCCGCGGCCCACATGCGCGCGCAGACAAGCGCTATCCCGCGGCCATGAATGGAGACCGTGATCTTTAAGCCACGTCTTTTCGATGTCGGTTTTTTGATGAAAAAGGTTTTCAGAAATGCGGAACCGGGTCGAAGATACCGTACCAGGTCAGAATGAAGCATCCAGCTCCACGGCTGTTCGATTGCCCAGGTGTAAATCATCGGATAATTCATTGTCTCCCTCCGTTTATTCATTGACGTGAAGTGTGACATTTGGCGCACTTTTACTAATACCACTACCAACGTGATGCATCTCACCCCGGTCTTTTGTCTACCTCGCGCTGGCTACGACCGCACCGCGGCCAAACTCTCGGTTCACCCTGTCTGCTATTGCACGGAGGTTTGTCTCCCGAGGAGGCGGGAGTGTGTTCCATGCCGTGCGTATCTGATCAATGGGAAGCTCGAAGATGTCCTCAAGGGCCGCTTCGATCCGGCGGGATTTCATGGTTCCTCGCATAACCTCGTACACAGATTGAGGCGTGACCTGAAGTTCCCTGGCAATTACGGTGTAATTTACCCCCTTCTTTTCCATTAAAACCTTGACATTTCTCCTGTTCATGGTCTCTCCTTAATAGTGGTTTAAGACTATAAATGTGAGGTTTAAAGAGTAGGACATCGGGTCCCTTTCTTTAAACCTGTAGTACAAAGTCATTAACTGTAATCCATATATGTTAGCCACTAACATTTGTCAATCAAAAAAGTGAGTAGCACACATTTTTAAATGACTGCCGGTAACCGATTAAAAGCGATGGTCTCTGCTCTAAAATTACGACAGCAGGATGTTGCTGATGCGATTGGTATTAACCGTAGTCATATAAGCCATTTGATGAATGATAAGTATGAGATCTCGAAAACCATTGCCTTGGCATTAAAAGCCCAATACCAAATCAACCCTGACTGGCTCCTCACCGGCGAGGGTGAGATGTTCCTCCCGGGGAAGAGTTCACTTGACAAAACCGACGGATCCGGAACCCGTCCTCCTGCCGAGATAAACGGCCTGGGCGTGATCGAGGGGAATGTGGAAACCTATCCCCAGGTGGACATCATCGAGAATATCTCCCGAACCGGCTGGTGGAGGAAGCTCTCGTCGGTAAAGAAGAACATCGTGGCGGCGGTGGACGAAATAGAGGACCAGGAATACCTGGCAACGGTGGACAAGGGGCTCAGGGGCAAGGTCGAAAGCGACCGGTTCCAGAAGGCGATTGAAGAGGCGGTCGACAAGCACGTTCCCGGCGTCAGGCAAAAAGGGGAAGCTGGGTAGCGGTTTTCGGGCGCACGCCGCTATTATCGGTATCGTCCTGTTGTGCGGAATGCTGTGTAGGGGGATTCCGTGATTTTATTGTAAGGGAAAGGATGACGGCGGGATTGAGGAATAATTTATGAGGAGGTGTTATGGGTAAAGAAGGAAGCGGTTCAACTACCAGAAGAGACGGGGCGAATACTCCGCTTACACAGACGAATCCGCCCGACACGGGCCAGAAAATACCACAGCCACAGCCCCCGAAGCCAAAGAAATAATCATTCGTCTTTCAGGAAATAGATATACTCTATAGGCATCTGGGGAGTAATCAGGATACCTTCCACATTGAGGGGAACATTTATATCCTTCCCCTTTTTTTGAGTGACCCAGGCGGGGCGTTGAAGGTAAAAACATGACTGGTCCATCTTATCAGAAAAGAAACGAGGATAGCCGGTAATTCTGCTTCCATCCTTAAAATGAATGGTTATCCATGTGGTATACTCGTTGAAAGCGTCGTTCCAAACTGAATCGCGGGAAGTTTTTTTCGTTATCTTAAGCTTTCGAGCGGCTTGCATGATCACGTCATTGTGAAGGGCATAAGCGAAAACGGTCGGAAGCGCCACGCTCAATACCAGCAGCACCAAGAAGCTGACCCCCTCGATTTCTATCGACTGATCCTCCCCGGGTATTACGGGTATTCTCATGTCCATGAGGGAGTAGATGGTGTAGATTATCATGGTGAACATGAGCGCTTCGACGATATGCGCGAATTCCTTTTTCTCATTGCGCACTATTAAGGCATTGAGAATTGCCGCCGAGATGAACCCCGGTATAAGAAATATCAGAATCTGGAGCGTCTGGAGCGTTACCATTATTTCCCCCTTTACGTGAATAACTTATTACAAATAAATAATTGATTTCTGTCAATTAATTGATATATTCACCCTCGGAATAAATTATCTTTTAGAGAATATGAAATGAACACCGACCCTAAAAAAACCCAGACCTTATTTATATTTCTGCAGAGAACGAAAAATGGCGTGTATTCTCCTGGAAGGATACGACCGGTCTGCAATTTACGAATGGAGTATCTTCGTCAGGAAGTGAATATAGATGATGAGAGTGTTTTAACCGTGACAAATTAAAATGGGATGAGTGATCATCCCATTTTTATTCCTAAGCTGCGTTTGCAGGTATTACCTTGATTTACCTGTTCGTTCTGAGGGTATTTTTTTAACGAACTCGGATGCTATCCACCCTGTAAACCCATTTTGTGGTCCTTCCGTAACCATGACCTTGCATTTCGAGACGCCTGGTTCAATCATCTTTATTCGCGTGTCGTTGTCGACGCTGACGAGTCTATTTTTCATCATAAGCGAACCAAGCAATGCACCGTTCTTGATGCTGGCCGCTTTACTGAGGTCATCAAACGATTTTTCATCGACCGCAATAAGGAGCGTCCCCGATTTTCCGATCGAGAGGATGCCCGCCTCTCCAGCGGCCGGGATGTCATTATCGCCTTTGCCGCAAATCAAGACTAAAACGAAGAAAGCCAGAATTGCACCATAAATCACAAGCCTTGATTTTTTCCTAACTTCATTTCTGGGGATCGATTCGACTGGCACGGATAACGCTTTTTCGAGATCCTCTTTTGAGTTGAGAAATTCGAGCACAGATTTAAGCGATTCATGCGGCGCTTCGATCTGACCGGCTACTGTTCCTCCAGCCAGAACTTTTAACCGGCCAATTTTTCCAAAAGCCTTGCTTGTGGATTCAATTACGCCTCCCGTGATAATCTTTAAGGGAATCATGGATTCCTTTTTCAAAGGCTCTTTAAAAATAAGGTTGTGCCCTACTACTTTCGCATACATTCCCGGTCCAAGCTTCCATTCCATGTCTCTGAACCCTCCTGAATGAGTTATTTGAAAGACTTTACCGATAAACGAAATCTGAGTCAATAAAATATCGGTTTCCATAGTGGAGAAATTATTGCCATAAGTTGACGGAGTATCTCGCGGCGAAGGACACTCGAAAGGGTGGTCTTTTTTTATGACAAACCTGCCATGGCGGTACAAAGCTGTCAGAGCGACCTTGCGCCGGCGGCCGTATTGGCGATACGTTTACGCCATGCGGAAGATAACGTTATTCATCGCCGGGCTTTTGCTGGGTGCGCTCCTGGGGGCCGGCACAGCCTGGCGCCTTTCGCGTTCTGGGAACGAGGCGCCCCCGCGCGAGGTGACGGTACGGAGCATCTCCGGTGCCGAGATCGCCCATCGGGACTTTCTCTACGACGGCGGCGCGGTCGTGTTCACCAGCGAGGCCCGCGGCGCCGGCGTCGCCCGAACCGCGATACCGAAGGAAAACATCCCAGAGGCCCGTTCGTGGATGAACCTGAACGACGGTATTCAGGCCGATCTGTCGCTTCTGTGGTATGACGGCGCGTTTCATCGCGTATGGGGGGCGTCGTATCTGCGACGCTATGGCCGCGTTTCCCTGGGAGCGGGCGTACGCGTTTCGGACGACGTTTTATCGGGGCGGCCCCGGGGGATGGCCGCCGGGGTGACGGTGAGCGCGCAGTACTGGACCGACCTGTAGACGAAATATATTGACAACGGGCGCGGACGGTGCATAATTTGAGATTATGTCACCAACCACCAGTACGGACGATCTCCTTTCCGTCGCCGAGGCGGCGCGCATGATGGGCGTTTCCGAGCGCACCCTCGCGCGCTACCGCCTTGAGGGGCGCCTGCCGTACGTCCGGTATTCGCTCACCAAGGTGCTGTATCGCCGGAGCGACATCGCGTCGTTCATCGCGAGCTCGTATCGCGAGGGCGACGACTACCTGGAATAAAAATCCCGGACAAACCTGCCAACGCGGTACAAAGCTGTCAGAGCGACCTTGCGCGCCGGGCGCGAAACCGTTTTACTGGAAAAAACGGCGGAGGGCGCGGCGATGACATATTCGTTCGATCTGGGGCAGGTGGTGAGTCTTATCTTCTTCGTCGGCTCCATCCTCGTCTTTTACTTTCGCGGCGAAAGCCGGACCGATTCCAAGCTCGCGGTGTACGCCGAGCGGATCAAACAGATAGAGGACGACCTGGAAACCCTGAAGAACGTCGGCGTGCGCCTGGCGGTTATAGGCGAACGCCTTGAGGCGCTGCAGCAGAAGATCGAAACCCTTATTCAGGACCTCAAATGCGGCTCCCAGGAGACCTTCAAGCGAATACGGAGGGCGAAATGAGACGGAGATTGAAATCTTTCCCCGTGGGCGAAGAGGATCGCCCGAAACGAACCGTTTCACGGGGTGGCCCGAGCGCCATGGAGACCGGCATCAATGCGCCACCCGTCGGAGGGAGTTACGATGGAGTGATTATCGACGATCCGGAGAAGCCCGCCGGACCGTTCTTCCGCGCGCGCTACCTGGTGACCGGATCGGGAGAGCGCTTTTCGAAGCGGGCGTTCTTTTTCAGCCTGTTCGCGTTCATGGCGTTCGTGTACATCATTGTATGCGCCGCGGGCGTTACGATATTCGACGACCGCCTCGGCATTTTCATTCTCGGCTGTAACGCGGCGTTCGGCCTCAATTATTACGGGAACGAGCGCGGAAAATCGCGGTCCGTACCGGAAAGGGTGCCATGGCATATAACGATTCCGTAAAGCTCGCCGCGTATTCCCTGTATCTCCAGTCGCTAAGCTACGAGGAGATCGCGCGCCGCATTTCGATGGAATTCGCCCTGTCAACGCTGAAGGGCGGCACCGTGCGTCAGTGGGCCGAAAAACCCGACGAGCGCGGCGAGACCTGGGAGGACCATCGAGAGCGCGTGCGCGCGGCGATGCGCAAGAATGTCGAGGAAACGGCCGTCACGCGCATGGAGGAGATACGATCGAAGAGCGAGACCATCATGGAATCGCTATACGAGTCACTGACAAGCGCGTCCGCTCCGAAAATAAAGAGCTTCGAGGGCGCCGTGTACGCCTTCAAGACCATCTCGGAATTCACCCTGGCGCTGGAGAGCCGCGGCAACGAGCAGATGCATCCGCTCCTGATCGTACAGGCCATGATGGAGGTGTTCCAGGAGATCCCCGAGGTGCGCCGCGCCATCAAGGTCAACTGGACGCGCATACAGGAGGAGATACGGACGCGTCTTCAGGACGCGCGCGAGATCAGGGTGATCGCCCATGAGGAATAAGGAGGACCTGCTCGAAGCGGTACTGGTCGAGGGGACCCGTAATTTTTCCAGGGCCAGAAAGGCGGACCGCGCCGTGTACGGCAAACTGCACGGCAGGGAGAACCTTCTCGCCTTCGCGCGATACATCAACAGGGACTTCGAGGATCCGCGGCACATACGCCTCATCGCCCAGGCGCTCGAGCGCGTGGCCCGGGGAAAGAGCCGGCGGCTCATCATCAACCTGCCTCCCCGGCACGGGAAAAGTGAACTCGCGTCGAAAATATTCCCGCTGTGGTATCTGGGGCGCGATCCCCGGAAACAGATCATCGTCACCAGTTACAACGCCAGCCGCGCCGAGGACATCACCCGCTGGCAGCGCAATACCTGCGAGGACCTCTTCTTCCAGGACATCTTCCCCGCCTGCCTGGTCCGCCAGGACTCGCGCGCCAAGGACCAGTGGGAAACGATCGGCGGCGGCCAGGTTATCGGCGCCGGGATCAACGGCCCGATCACCGGGCGCGGGGCCGACCTCGCGTTAATCGACGACCCCATCAAGACCATGGAAGAGGCGATGAGCGAAACCGTGCAGGAGGCGATATGGGACTGGTATCGCTCGGTGCTGTTTACGCGCCTCCATCCCGGGGGCGCGATCATCATCATCATGACGCGCTGGACGACGAACGACCTGGCGGGGCGGCTGATCGCCGAACAGGGACTCAAGGAGTACGGCGGCCTCTGGGAACTGCTCAAACTGCCGGCCCTCGACGCCGGCGGCGCCGCGCTGTGGCCGGAACGATATGACGAGAAGGCGCTGCAGGAGATCCGCGCGGGGCTCGGGGAAAAGCTGTGGCAGGCGCTCTACCAGCAGGAGCCGGTGGACCTCATTGAGCGGCTCTTCAGCGATCCCAAATTCGCCGAGCCCCCGAAGAGAGTAAAGGTCATCGGGTATCTCGACCCCGCGTTCGGCGGCAGTGACCGTTCGGCGTTGTCTGTCGGAGGATTCCATAGAGAAGATGATGCTGACGACGGCCTGATCTACGTGACCGGCGGGCGGTCGTGGCACGGTCAGATCGACGCGACATACGACCGTGTCGAGAGGCTGTACAGGGATTTCGGCGTGGGGACGCTGTTTGTCGAATCCAACCAGGCGCAGAAGGCTGTCGCCGCCGAGCTTCGCAGGCGCGGCCTTCTGGTGCGCGACGTTCCGAGCATAGCCAACAAGCACCTTCGGATCGTGAACAATGTAAAGGTGAACTGGCCGCGGATCAGGTTTTCACGCGCGGTCGACCAGGAATTCATGACGAGGCTCCTCGCGTATTCCGAGCTTGCCCGCTATGACGATGAGGCTGATTCGCTCGCCGGGCTCATCGCGAACATGGGCGTTTTCGGCGGGGATATCGCGAAACGATACGACGGTTTCTTTTCATTTCTGACGAGGCGGTAGGATATGACACGTACATCGACAAGCGGCACGGCCGCTCGAAGAAAAACCGCAACACGGTACGACGCGCTCGTGGAGAATGACACCGGTCGAGGGACCTCGCGCGATAAGGTGCGCCGGATCCAGCCCGGCGGGCATTCGATGACGGAGGTTGAGGCGCGTCAATGGTACCTGGCCAACGGGTTTATTCAGAACATCGTCGATGCTCCGGCGGAGGACGCCACCAGGGAATGGATCACCATCCGCACTAATCGCGACACCGACGATCCGGACACCGGCGCGCGGGGCCTGGGGATTGCCCGGCTCATCGAGAACCGTATGACCGAGCTCGGTGTGCGCGAAAAACTGAAGGAACTGGTCCGATTCAGCCGCATGTATAACCGCGGAGGGTTCCTGTTTTACGGCGTAATCGCGAATACCCCGCAGACAGACAGGGAATTATCACGTGAGATCCCGGGCCAGATCAAACGGCTCGACTATCTCAACGTTATCAGCCCGGAATATGTGCCGATCGTGGAAGTCAATTTCGATCCGCTTTCCAGGCTGTATCATCATCCGCAGTTTCAGATAATGGGCAGCGAGGTTCATCGTTCGCGGCTGTCGTGGATGGTCCATTCCTACGTTCCCGAAGAGCGGCGCGGCGTATCGGTTATCGAGACGATCCTCGACGCGGTGCTCGCGCAGGACACGTCCCTGTGGAGCGTCATTCACCTGGTGTTCGAAATGTCCGTCAAGGTTTTCAAAAGCCCCCGTGTGCAGGATCTCGATCCCGAAAAACTCGCCGAATTTCTCGCCAAGATGCGCGCGGTGATGAGCACCATGTCGATGGTGGCGATCGACAAAGACGAGGACCTCGGCCGCGTTACGGACGCCGAGGCGAACAGCAATCTGAAGCAGATATTCGATTTCATTTTCGAAAACCTTGCGGGGCTCGCGCGTATGCCCAAGAGCCGGCTGATGGGGCAAAGCCAGGGAGTGATTACCGCGGGGCAGTACGACCTGCTCAACTATTACGATAACATCGCGAAGTTCCAGGAACTCGAGCTTCGCCCCATCATAGAGAAGATTATCGGCCTGATCGTACGGGAAAGCGACGGGGCCATACATCGTGCGCTGGGCGGCCGAGTCGACGGCCTGGACTGGGAGTTCGATTTCAACCCGCTCTGGAGGATCGCGCCGGGCGAAGAGGCCGATATTGAATTGAAACAGGCACAGACCGACCAGATTTACATCACCTCGGCGGTGCTCGACCCGACGGAGGTCCGTGCCCGGCGTTTCAAAGAACTGGAGGAGTTCTCGTCCTGGGGAACACCCGCAGCCGGCTTTCGCTCGCCGAAAATAGCGTCGCCGAAGAGCCCTGGAGGTGAGTCCGAGAAACATGCCGCCGGAGAAAATGCATCTCCCGAACCGGGCGGAGAAAAAAGGGCAAAAATCGGGGCGTGACGGGCCCGGGCGTCACTATGTATCGGATCGAGGTTTGGAAGCATTTGGAAGCCCTTCCACGCGGAATGGAGGGGCGGCAGAAAGGAGTCCGTGGCTGAATGTATCCCCTGAACCTGGAACACCAGTACGAGCGGTTTCTGGCGCGTGAGTTCGATGAGTTCGCGCGCCGGGTCGCGCGTAATCTCATCCCGAAAATCGCCTCTGCGGTTCCCCCTGACGTGGCCGTTTCCAGCGGCCGTTCCGACGCCCCGGACGAGGACATCTATGTTTTCATGGAGAAGCTCCGTGAGGAATCGGGCGACTGGATCGATCGTGAGGTTCTCCAGGCGAAGATCTCGCGGCATTTTCACCTGATTGACGCCTGGAGCAGAGACAAGGTCGTTGAGTCGGTGGAACGTCTTGCGACACGCCTGTCGACGCCGCAGGGGCCGTCGGTAACGAGGAGGCCCTCTCCACCCGGTACCGGGGGAGAAAAGTGGCTTACCACCATTGACCTCCTTGGCCGCGATTCGGGCATGGCGAAGACACAGCTCGACCGGATCGTAAAAACGAACCTGAGCCTCATTCGCTCCCTGCAAGCGGAGCATTTCGACGAGGTGCAGAGGATCGTCGGCGACGGCCTGAGCGGTGGCGCGGGATATAAATCGATGACCGATGCCATCGCGCGCGCCACGGGCGTTAACCGGAACCGGGCTCGTTTCTGGGCCCGCGACCAGGCGTCCAAGTTCTTCGGGGAGGTTACGAAGACCCGCCAGACCGAGGCGGGGATTCCGGGATACGTGTGGCGGACGGTGCGCGACGGCAGGGTGCGCGACGCCCACTCCGCGGTAGGTGGAAAATACTTCACCTGGGCCAAGCCGCCGAACGCCGGGGTGCGTGGCAACGCCGTCCATCCGGGCGAAGATTTCAATTGCCGCTGCTGGGCGGAGCCCGCCTTCGGTCCGGAATACGCGGATACTCCCGAGGAAACACCGCGGGATCCTCTGGCGTATATGAAACCCGCCGGCGTTAACGCCTTTACCCCGGCCGGATCGATCAAAGAGGCGGAGCGGTATGTGCAATCCCTGGGGATCGCGGAGCATGTGAGTTATTCCGGGATCCCGCTGAAAACGGTGAATACGATCAATAAAACACTACTCGACCTGAAACGGGAATATCCGTATCTCAGGCCCGTAAGCATTACCGCGACTAAAAGCTCGAGCGCGGCCGGCAGGGGTAATTACAAACGGTTGATGCTTAACAAGAGGCATTTCTTTTCCAGCGAGCAGAACGCCGATGTTATGGAGGAGTGGCATCGGGAGGCGCTCAATGCCGAGTTACGACGCGCACAGGAAGTATATGCCCGGAGTGAAAAGGCGGGAAACGAAACCATGAAGCGCGCGGCGGCGAAAGCGCTTGCCGATGCCAGGTATTTAGCGCAGTTTTCGAGAAGCGTGGTCTTGGTAAAGGGGAAGGAGTACGAGTCCGTTATCTATCATGAATACGGCCATATAGTGTCGGATCAGACCTATGGAATGCTCAACGGGAAAACGGCGTCGCCAATGGCCCACTCCGCCATGATCGCCATGTTCAACAAGGAGTGGGAACAAATTTATTTGCAATTGAAAAACAGCAACGATATATTCAGGATATCCGCGTACGCGCTGAAGAACGAACGCGAATGCCTGTCGGAATGTTTCACGATGTATCACCTGGAACCGGGGAAGTTGCCGGAATACGCGAAGAATTTTATCAGGAAATATTTTGACAATTTTACGCAGATGCCGTAGGGAGGCGTTATGGGAATAGATTCCGACCTTTATCTGCAGTGCGTTAACTGCGTCCATTATTTCCCCGCCGGGAACGACGTGGACGGGCATTTCTGTTACGCCTTTCCGGAGGGGAACGGGATTCCCCGGGAAATCATCTCCGGCGATGTCGATCACCGAAAACCCTATACGGGCGATAACGGCCTTCGTTTTACCCCGAAACCCAAGAAAGAGCGCTTCTGGATATATTGACCTTCCCTCTGCCGCAGTCCGCGTAAACATCACATCGTATGTAATCCCCTCGTAAGCACAAAATTTATTTCGATTGAATTTTTTCCGGACAAACCTGCCAACGCGGTACAAAGCTGTCAGAGTGACATTGCGCGCGGAGGGGCCCGGTCGTATGTTCACCGCATGAAGACGGTGAAAACGGCATATCGTTACGATACGGGGACCATCGAGGGCGTAGCCTCCGACGGCGGATTTCTTCGCGCCCGTGTGCATATCGCCCGTGACGGCGTATTCCCCTATCTCCATCCCGACGGCAGGCTCGTGATGGAAGCGAAGCTTCCCGAGGATATTTTTTCCGAGTTTACGATTCGAACCGCCAGGGGTGTGCCCGTTACCGACGGACATCCGCCGCTAACCGACAACCGGGGGATGGTGACTCCGTCAAATTATTCAAGATACGTAAAAGGGGCCATTGGAGATTCCATCACCGTGTCGGACGGCTTTCTGACCGGGACGGAAACGGTATTCGACGCCGCTCTCATTGGAGAGCTCGAGGCGGGGCGGAAGCTCGAAGTCTCTATCGGGTTCCAGACGGACATAGAACCGGTATCGGGCGAATACAAGGGAGATCGGTATGACGCCGTACAGCGGAATATCAGAATAAACCACGTGGCGCATGTGGAAGCGGGACGCGCGGGCGAATCCGTTCGCGCGTACCTGGATGCGGCCATCCCCGGCGATGTGACAATCGCGGTAATGCAGACAAACGATCAAAATCGGAGGCACGGCACAATGTCCGGAAAACAGGAACGCAAAGCAGTTCACGATGACGGCACAATCCTCGAGGGGATGAAGCGCTTTTTCGCGTTGTTCGCGCTCCCCAGAAGTCGCGGCGACGCCGATGAGCTCGAGGCGGCCAAGGAGGCGCTCGAGCAGGCGAAAGAGGAGATCGTCGCCGCTCCGGAGCCCAAAGACGAAAAGCAGGCGGGGGCCGACGCGCAGATCGTCGAGGCGCTGAAAGCCCAGATATCCGCTCTCCAGGCGCTTCTGGAGGAAAAAACCAGGCTGTTGGAGCAGGCGCTCGCTCCCGCGGTGATGGACGCGGCGATCAACGCGCGTATCGATCTTATCGATCTCGCGAAATCGGCTATTCCCGATTTCAAGCATGACGGCCTGTCTGCTCGCGACATCAAGCTCGCAGTGATCGAGAAGGTGCTGCCCTTCAAGAGCGACGTGAAGCCTGAATCGCTCGACAGCCTGCGAATAGACGCGCAGTTCGAGGCCGCGGCGAGCCTTGCCCGAGAGAAAGCGGCGTTGCGGACCGATACGATTCATCGCGCGCGCGTGGACGAGGCCGAGATAGAGAAAAAGCGCGCCTCCCGGCTCACGATGCACGAGCCCAGGTGATCATCCTATAACGAAGGAGAATCGAGATGAGTATACCCGAAGGAAAACTGTACGGCGACGTTGACATAGCGGCGGGGAAGATCGCCGAGCATCACCCCTCAACGTACATCACGACCAGGGTGGCCGCGGGAGCGATCATCTTCGGCCAGGCGCTGGCGAAAGGGGCCTCGGAAGACCAGGTAAAAACTCCTGCCGCGGGTTCGGACGCTTTTTGCGGCGTGGCCGGATGGTCGACGGAAGCGACCGATTTCGACGACGGCGCTTACGCGGCCGCCGATCCCGTGGCCCAGGTCGAGATCGGAGTGGTAATGGTGTATGTCGAAGAAGCGGTGGAAGTGGGGGATCCGGTCCGGATACGACACACCGCCAGCGGGGAAAAGGCGCCCGGGGCTTTCTGTACCACCGCCGACGCGGGGAAAACCTCGCTGGTCACCGGCGCGGAATTCAGGGGAAGCACCACCGGCGCGGGATACGTGCCCCTGTATGTAAAGGGGCTGTTTACCACCACTCCCGATCCGGCGGGTTGATCCGGTAATTACAGGCAAGGAGAAATGATATGAGCATACGACACGACGCACCGCTGCGCAAAGAGGATCTGCTCGCCATCGAAAGCGTTCTGTATGAAGCGAAGGCCGACGAGCTGGTCGCGCGATCGATCGCCCGCGTGAACACCAATTTCCCGCCCTTTGCGGGTGAAATCGGTTACGACTGGTATACCCGTAAAGGGTCGGCGAAGATTCTTGCCTCCGGCGGCGGAGCGAAGGATATCCCGTTTGTCGGGGAAGAAGGCGGGCGCGAGACCATGAAGGTATACAACATCGTCACCGGGATACGGTACACGATCGAGGAGCGCCAGGCCATCCAGGCGAAAAACGCCCTGGGTAAGGGTCCCTCGGTGCAGCTCGATACGCTCAGAGTCACCACGGCGCGGCGCTTCGTTGCCGAGGCCGAGAACAAGCTGTTTTTCGTCGGCGACTCGAAGCACGGGATTAAGGGAATTCTCAACAAGACCGGAATTACGTCCGAGAACGTGGCGACGACGGGGACCGGCAGCACCGATGCCGACAAGCGCCTGTGGGCCAACAAGACCCCGAAGCAGATCCTCGCGGATCTCCTGAAAGCTAAGGAAGCGATCGAGGCGGGAGGTCTCTTCAAGGCCCGGGTGCTGGTGCTTGCGCCGGTTTCTCGCCTTAAACTCGCGCTGCCGTACTCCGACTACTCGCCGCTCACGATCCAGAAATGGCTGGAGACCGAGGGAGCGTACTTCGAAAAGATCGTCGAGAGCCGCGCGATGCTCTCCGCGTACAACGGCCTGTCCGCCAACGCGTTCGCGATGCTTGACAACGATCCCGAAGTCGTCGAACTGGCGGTGCCCGAGGAGCTCACGCTGCGCGAGCCGGTGTACGACCTGCTGGGTACATCCGAGCAGGCGGTAGTCGAGCGTTCGGCGGGTCCGATCATCCGCCATCCCGGCGCAATCTACGTGGGCAAGGGAGTGTAATGCCGGTCTCCAGCGAGCAGGAGCTCAGGGATTTAATGGGCGGGCTGGAGGGGGTTTCTTCAGCCCGCATCGCCCTGACGCTCGACACGGCGCGGGTCTATGTGCGCGCCGGCGGGGTGCCTGAAACGCACGCCGACTTCGCCGTTCTGCAGCGTTTGTATGCCGCGCATCTGCTCGATGCGGGCGGCGCCGTCGGTGGAGCGATAGCGTCGAAGAGCGTGGGTGATGTATCGGAAAGCTACGCGCGCGGCGGGATGGAAGAAAGCTCCTGGCTGGGATTGTACCGGCAGATTCGAGCTCAGATTATCGCGTTACGAGGGAGGATCGCATGAAACGCGTCGCTATGTTCATCATGGTCGCGCTCATCTGTTTAACGACCTGGTCGCGGGGAGGAAGCGCCATGCCAGCCACGTTCAATGAATCGGTATACCTGCCCGGAATCGAAGCCGAGATCCGGGCGCTTTCCGGAAGAAGCATCATAGTAGGGCCCGCCGCGGGGGAATCATCGGAGCTTGCGGCATACGCGGCCGCGAATGAATTCGGCGCGACCGTCAGACCTAAAAAGGGAAAGTACCTTGCCGTTCCGCTTCGTCCGGAAGCCAGAGACCGCAGCCCGCGCGACTTTAATCTTGAATACATCCCTCCGAAGACCACGGGGGGAAATCCGATCCTGGCCTTGGTAGTGAAGACGTCGGGGGCGAAGGACCGCGTGATCCCGTATTATGTGCTTCTCAAAAAGATCGAGATCCCGGAACGCTCATGGCTGCGCTCGACGTTCGACAAACGGGAAACGGTCGATAAAGCCGTGCGGATCGCGTCCGACGCCATGGGACGACTCCTCTCGGGCCAGGGAAAGGCTACCGACGTTCTCAACGCGATAGGCCTCTCGCTGGTCGCGAGCGTCAAGTCGCGTATCGCGTCCAACATACAACCGCCGAACGCGCCGCTCACGCTGGCGCTCAAGCGTCGGAAAAGCTCTACCCTGGTCGATGAGGGACGGCTGATCTCATCGATTCAATACGAGGTGAAGTGATGCTCCTCGCGTTCGCAAACCTGGTGCGTCCCGTCGAGGTTACGGTAACGTCGACGGGGAGCCTGGTGGACGGGGAGATGGTTCCCGGAGAAGAAACGACGGAAACCGCGAACTTCATCGCCATCCCGATCACGCCGGCGCAGGTCAAAAACCTCCCCGAGGGAGATTATACGGCCGGCGATATGAAATTTTATCAGAAAGCCGCTCCCCGTTACGCGAAGGGAACGGTAATAACGCTTAACGGGGTCGCCTTCGAAGTGCGCGACATTATGGACAGGACGTTCGAGGGAGGATTCACCGTGTACTTTGCCCGGCGGAGGGTGGCATGATCGCTCCGGCCGTAATAAAAGAGATCATGAAGCTCATCGCGACAGCCTGCGGAATCCAGTTCATGCGCGCCGAACAGAACGCGGACCGGCCGGCGCTTCCGTTCATGTCGTACAAGGTGCTGACACAGGAGGGGGAGCCCATCCATACCGAATCGGTCCTGATGGCGCCGAAAGAGGGTGACGATACGACAATCGTCCGCAGCTCGAAAAGGGACGATGTGGCCGTTGTGAGCATCTCGTTTATTGGGAACGGATACGGGGACCTCTGGGAATTCGCCGATCGCGCCCTGAACTATGTGGAATCGCCGGAAGGCAAGGAAGCGGCCGCCGCCGTCGGCATCTATCCTAAAATCTTAAGCCCGCAGATGGAGGACCGAACGGTATTCCTGGAAACCGGGTGGGAGCACCGGGTCGGTTTCGATCTGGCGCTGGTAGGCCTTAAAATGATCACTTCCGAGATCGCCGCGATCGACATGGAATCGAGCGTGACCGATCTCCAATCGAAGATGTAACCGGAGGAAAACATGCCGCCCTATATCAACGATCTCAACATCAACATCAGCCTGCAGACACAGCCGCTCGCCCAGCAGGGTTTCGGAATGCCGCTTATCCTGGGGCATCGCACCGCGCCGAGCGGGCTTATCGGCGACTATGGCGAGTTCTCCGATCCGGCATCGATGGTTGCGGCCGGTTTCACCGTCGACGACCCGGAATATAAAATGGCGGCGTTAATGTTCGCTCAATCACCCTGCCCCGAGAAGATCGCCGTATATGTTCGTGACGCGGAGGACTCGATCTCGGCCTCTCTCGCCGAGCTCGTCGAATCGCACAACGACTGGTATGCCCTGCTCATAACCGAACGGGCCAAGGCCGATCTGCAGGAGGCCGGGACCTGGGCGATGGCGAACGAAAAGATTTTCTTCGGCTGCACCACCGACGTAACGGCCCTCGATGGCCGGAACAATATCCGCGAGGCGTATCTCATCCACAGCGACGCGGCCAGTTTTCCCGAAGCCGCCTGGGTGGGGTTGTGCCTTCCCCAGGACATCGGGTCAATCACCTGGAAGTGGAAACGTCCGACCGGTGTTATCGCGAGCACGTTCGACCTTACCACCCTGGCCGCCATTCGCGCGGGCAAAGGCCAGACCATGAGCTCACGCTCAGGCGTCGTCTACACCGACGAGGGGATTACCACCGGAGGCGAGTATATCGACATTATCCAGTCGCGCGACTACCTGAAAGCGCGCCTGGGCGAGGAGCTTTTCAACCTCCAGGTGAAATCGGGGAAGGTCCCGTTCGACAATACCGGTTTCGCGCGTGTCGAGGCGGTCATCCGCTCCGTGTTCAAGCAGGCGGGGAAGCAGGGCATTATCGCCCGCGTGGTCGACGAGGCGGACAAGGAATATTCCGACGAAGGCGTCTACATGTACACGCTTTCAGTACCTCGCAGGGCGGACATTCCAGCCAACGATCGCGCCGCGCGAAAACTTACCGGTGTTTCGTTTCAGCTCGTCATAGCGGGGGCGGTACACAACATCGCCGTCAGCGGCGTAATCACGGTTTAAGGAGCTCTTTATGAACGACGGAAAGTTTTACGATCCCTCCGAGGTCAGGCTCATCGTCAACGGTATCGACATCACCGGGTTTTCCGACGGCGAGAAAATCAAGATCGAACCGGTCACCAAGGAGCTGTATAAATCGCATTGCGGCGTGGACGGCGACACCTCGTTCACGAAAGTGCACGATAACCGGCATACCATTACGTTCACCCTGAAACAGGGAAGCCCGTCGAATATCATTCTCGACGGCCTCTCGAAGCTCCCGGCCAGCATGGTGGTGGGAGTCATCAACAACAGCGAGGGGCGTTATGTGGGCGGCGGGACCGGCGCGCGGATCGCCGAGCGGCCGACGATCGGTTTCGCTTCCGACGACGGTAAGCGCGAATGGAAGATACTGGTGCCCGATTACTCGGGCGCGCCGCTTCCGGATCTGAGCATCTAAACGACGCAGGAGAGGAGCGAACGAAATGGCAAGGACCACAAACCCGGTCATAACCGGCGAGGACATGGACGGCAAGATCATCCATGTAAAGTTCATCGACGGCAAACGCTACAAGCTGCAGCACCCCGGCAACCGCGTGAAGATGCGCTGGGAAAAAGAGGTGTTCAACCCGACCACGGGCATCGATATCGAAAAATTCATGGACCTGGCCTTCGAGCACTGCGTGATCCCCGAAGGCCACGGCGACAAGCCATCCATCGACACGGTCAAGCCCAAGGATCTGGAGGTATGGCAGCGTCTGCTGCGCCGGTTTCTTGACGGGGACCTTGAGGCAGCGGTGGGAGGGGCGGCCGAAGGAGCCGAGCCCGGACGATCTGTACCGGGAAGCAAGAGCAAGGATTGAGAAAGAGGAATGGGCCTACTGGCGGCCGATAGCCCTCGGCCTGGTGCAGATTACGAAGGAGGAGTACGACAGTGCTCCTCCTCAGCTTCTTTACGACATCAACGCGGCCATCGATTATAAGTTGAAGCTCGAGGAATCCGCGATCAGAAAAGCCAAGGAGACGGCGAAGACCAAACCATGAGCAAGGGCGGTGTACTGAGGAAACTGGCGATTGAAGTTGACCTGTCCGGCAACGGCCAGGAAGAGCTCGCCGACTGGAACAGAAAGCTCGCGGAGAGTCGCGGCCTGGGTAAAAGCTTCACCTCCGGTATCGGGGAAATGGAGCGCTGGATGAAATCGTTCAAAGACAGGCTCGGTGCAGCGCGCGCGAGCCTGGGGCAGATGGGGGGAGCGATTCAGGGTCTGGCGACGTTATCCATCGGGTCGAAAATAATCGGTCTCGGCGGAGACATGATCAACCAGGCCGCCAAGTTCGAGTCCGCCTCCGTTTCGTTCGAAGTGATGCTCGGCAGCGCGGAAAAAGCACAGCGAGTTATGGCGGACCTTACCGAATTCTCCAACGTAACCCCGTTTGAGCCCGGCCCGGTCATTGAATCCGGACGGCAGCTTCTTGCCTTCGGCGTGAAAGCCGAAAACCTCAAGAACACGCTCCGCATGGTCGGGGACGTCGCCAGCGGGGTCGGAATGGATATCACCGAACTCTCGGCAATTTACGGGAAAAACCTGACTTCCGGCCTGGTGCAGACCGAGGATCTCATGCAGCTTGCCGGTCGGGGCATTCCCATTTTCGACGAGCTCGCGAAAGTCTTCGGGGTAAGTACCGAACAGATTCGGGGACTGGCATCGTCGGGGCAGATTAAATTCGAACACCTGCAGAAGGTATTCGAAAATATGACCGCCGAAGGAGGTAAATATTTCGGCATGATGGACAAACAGTCGCGTACATGGAGCGGGCTGATGTCCACACTCTCCGGAAACGCGGACGAAATGAAACGCTCGATCGGCTCCATGATCACCGATGCCCTGCGGCCGTTGATCGAGGCGCTGGGGGGACTCATTGGATGGATTTCGCAAAATGAAGCGGCCATGGCGGCCGTTAAAATAATTGTCCTGGCGCTTGTGCCCGCAATCGGAATATTCCTGGTCGGCTCCCTGTGGAGCGCCATCACCGCGCTCGGCATCTTCAATATCGGTCTTATCGCGGCATTATGGCCGGTCTACGCGATTATCGCGGCGATAGGCCTCCTCGCCCTGGTGATCGAGGATATTTATACCTGGATTACCGGGGGCGATTCGATCATCGGTTCGTGGCTGGGGCCCTGGGAAGACGTAATCGGGGGTATAAGGGATTTCTTTGTCGATACGTGGAACATCATTCTCGCGTTTTTTTCGTCCATTCCGGAGCGTATCGTTGCTGCGCTTGGCAGCCTGAAAGGGCTCATCCCCAAGCTTCTCTCATTCATCCTACCGCCTATTCTCTACACTTTCGTCGCCAAGGCAACCGGGCTGGATATCGAAGGCCGCGCCGGCGGCGGGCCGGTGTTGTCCGGGACACCGTATATAGTCGGCGAACAGGGTCCGGAGCTTTTTGTACCGTCTGCCGCGGGTTCGATCGTTCCGAACGTCGCGCTTTCGGGGAGCTCCACCATTACCATCGCTCCGGTAATTACGATCAACGGATCGGCGTCGCGGGATGACGCCGATACCATCGCGTCCGCGGTTATGAAAGCAATAGAGGACGCGCTTCCGGCGGTCAGAGCCCAGCTCGGACTGGAGGCGGTATGAACCTTCAGGGAATTTTGTTCGGATCCCCGCCCACGCTATCCCTGGGGACAAGTGAGGTAATTCTCGGCCCCATACTTTCAGAGAGCAAATCCGGAACGGCGACGGTATCGAATCACGCGGTCGAGAGAGATTACGTGTCCGACCACGTGCACAACCAGCCCGATCAATTCAGCATCAAAACAATCCTGGCGGATCAGAACGATCTTCTCGCCGCCGCGTCCGACGCGGCAAAGGCGGCGCTGGGATTCAAGGCCGATACGCTGTCGGTAAAAGACAAAATTGAAAAGCTTGATACCTGGAAAGCGAACGGAGAGCTTCTGAAATACAGCGGGCCTGTGTTTTCCGGAATGGGTTTCAAGGGTTATGATATGACCGTCAGCGATGTGGTTATCACGAAGCTCGATGTTGCGCGATCGCCGTCTACGGGTTCAGGCGTTGAAGTCTCGATCAGCCTGCAGAAGGTCAAAATAGCGGAGGTGCTGCTAAAGGAACTCAAGCTGGCGCAAGCGGCAAAATCCACGAAGAAAGCCGGTCAGAGTGAAACCGGGAAAGAGACCGCACCGGCCGCTAAACCGAAATCGATATTCGCAAAATGGTTCGGTGGCTGACTATGGAACTGGAATATCTGCCTATCACTCATGATGAGATGCCGATACAAAAATCCTTCACCATCGGTGGGAAAAATTACGCGATTGAGTTTCTGTACAATGACCGCTTCGACTTTTACACGGTGGTCTTCAGGGACGAGGATGACGAACCCGTGTATTCCACCAGGCTCAACTATCTCACCGACGCGATTCACGCCGTGGTGGACGATATTGACGTGAGCCTGCAGCTTGTTGCTATGAATATCGCCGACATGGGACGGCAGTACAGTGAAATCGAGCGTATAGGGATAGACAATTTCGATTCAATGAGGCTTTGCGTATTATGAGCGGGACGCCATTCTATATTCGCGTGTGCGAGATGAACATCGGTGGACGCTCGCTGTCGTATCCCCCGTTCACCCTCGAATTCGAGATATCATTCGCGGTTAATTCAGTTTCGCAGGTCAAGGCGAAAATATATAACCCCTCGGTCGAGACAATCCAGGCATGCAAGAAGAAACAAAACGGATACGCGCCAATCACCATCACGGCAGGATACGCGTCTGACTTCGGGACCT
>Ga0116158_10000650_pt1 | contig 32944 bp, 25 predicted proteins | sample AD_UKC052_MetaG_FD_89883 | JGI IMG/M metagenome (GOLD analysis project Ga0116158, IMG submission 89883) | Active sludge microbial communities of municipal wastewater-treating anaerobic digesters from USA - AD_UKC052_MetaG | ecosystem: Engineered > Bioreactor > Anaerobic > Digestate | place: USA... | reverse complement strand
TACCGGATGGAAATCGCCCCCCTTTCCATCTCTCAAGAGCCAACTCGTGTATACTTCAAGCTCTTTGATGGCTGTATCCAAATCGTTGTCTTTCTTCAGTTCAACGACAATAATTCTGCCGTCACTGTTCACGCTGAGCAAATCGATATGACGGTGACGAGCCATTCTCTTGCCCGCCATAGGGTTGAGAATAACCGGGGCCTGAGACACAACCCGCTGCAAATCTTGGTTGAGACCCAGATGGTCCCTCGCCGTCTTGCCGATCGCAGTGTCAGCGAGAATCATGCTTTCCAGCCAGTGCTCCAGGAAGAAGCCAGGCACCGTTTTGTCCTGTCTTCGTGTTTTCGCAGCTGTTGGGAAATCATGCACATACGCGTCCAAGAATTCCTTGATCTTATCCAGAAGAGGCTTGAGATCACCGAGCACTGTAACTTCTTTGGGCCGTTTGATGCCGCGGATTCTGCCATCCGTCAGCTCTATGCATGTCTCGTATTGTCCCTTCAGAGAGAGTCGCAGGACCTCCAATCCACAATACCGAAAGCTTATGTAGCCACCATTGAAACGCGGTACCAAAACTAATTTGCGGTCATCAACATAAGGCTCAAGTAGTTGACCAATCGCCTCGATGTTGCCTTTGGTCTTGCTCAATTTAGTCAGGTCGTCCCCACACAATTCCAAGGCTACTTGACAAGCATGATAATTAAGCAGACTCATCGATCCCCCCTCCTCTTTCGACCTAGATCAGGGTCATCCGCTTTGATGGCCCAATCTGTGAAAAGCTGTGATCAATTCGGCGGTAGCGATATCGATCTCTTCGGGCGTGGTGAAACGGCCGATGCCGACACGAACAGTGCCGTTTGCCTCATCATATGACAACCCGATCGCTCCAAGAACATACGAAGGCTCTTGAGCTCCAGAGTTGCAGGCCGAACCAGTGCTAAGAGCCAACTCGGGCACGTTCAATATAAGGGCCTCGGCATCTATTCCGGGGAAAGTCAGGCTGCTGTTATTGGGCAATCTGTTTTCAAGTGCACCATTACGTTTTAGACCATGGATTCTTTGGAGAAGGTTCGCCTCAAGGGAATCACGCATTTGCTGCAGACGAATTGACTCCTCCGCCATTGCTTCTCCTGCAAGTCGACAAGCCTCTCCAAAACCAACGACGAGAGGAACATTGAGCGTCCCGGGGCGAAGACCATTCTCTTGATAGCCTCCGTATAAGAGCGGTCTAAGAACAGAGCGAGAAACGCCGCCACGAACATACAAAGCAGCAATACCTTTTGGACCACACATCTTGTGGGCACTCATAGAGAGCAAGTCCACTCCCCACGCGTCTATATCTATCGGGAGTTTCCCCGCAGCCTGTGCTGCATCACAATGAAATAAGGCCCCACGTTCATGAGCTAGACTGGAGAATGCGCAAATATCTTGAATTGTACCGATCTCGTTGTTAGCAGCCTGTATAGACACGAGCAGCGTGCGATCCGTTGTTTCTCTCGCGGCAACGTCCTTGCTAACACGTCCGAGTCTGTCAACAGGGAGAACAACAACATCAAATCCCTGCTGGCTTAGGACCTCTAGTGGCGCAAGTACGGACTTATGCTCGATTGCTGAAGTCACTATTCTGGTTCGGCGGGCAGGATCCTGCCGACTCGCAAGGCCCATAATTGCCAGGTTGTTGCTTTCCGTCGCCCCGCTTGTCAGTACGATGTCGTCGGTCTCTGCGCCAATAAAGGAGGCGATCTGTCCCCTCGCAGTTTCTACAGCCCGACGCGCTTCCCTTCCCATGGAGTGTATTTCGCTAGAAGGATTGGCAAACTTTCTTGAGAAAAAAGGCAGCATTGCCTGCACGACGCTTGGGTCACAGGGAGTCGTGGCATGGTAGTCTAGGTAGATCATCAGGGGCGTCCGGCGGTGCGTCCTATTATCGCAACGAGGCTCTCTATCTCGGGCGGAGTAACAAGAGGCACTTGTGCGGTGATAATCGAGCTATATCCCTCAATCTTGGCCGCAAGATGGCCTTTCCCAAGAAGCCGTTCAGCTCCCTTTTCGCCAAGGGCAATTTCTGATGTCCCTTCGCCATCTACGCGAAGAACCAATCGATTACCGAGATTCGCCCGAAGCTGTGGAGGCATGACATTCGCGTCTGGTCTTTGCGCCGCGAACACAAGGAAGATGCCCGCCGCCCTGGCTTTAACGCCAAGCCGCGAGACAATACTCGAGACTGCCTCCTTGTATTCCTCTCTCATCATCCATTCGGCGAATTCATCGTGTATAACCCAGAGTATCTCAGGACGTTCGGTAGCTGATGATTTGTCGTATAGGTCAGTAATATTGCTTACACGATTTGCCCGTAGCACTTCGTATCTTCGCTCCATTTCAGTTACAAGGTAGTCAAGGACTTTGAGCGAAGCATCTGGCGAGGTCACAATCTCCTGCTTGAGATGTGGCAGGTGCTCAAATGCAAAGTAGTCCACCCCCATCTTCGGATCGATCAAGACTATGCGGGCTTGAGATGGGGTGTTCGTAGATGCAATGGAGAGAATGATATTCTGCATGAGGACTGACTTGCCACTGCCCGTAGAGCCCGCGATCAGGGAATGCGGCGCATTCTTGAAGGGCGAGAGGAAAAGCAGTTCCCCATCTTCTTCGCGCACGCCGAGGAGTAGTTGTTGATTTCCATGCGAAGTGTCTGGTTGCCAACGAGACCATACTTCCGAGAGAGATAGCACTCTGCGGACAGGTCGAGCTACAAAGAGAGCGATAACACCAGGTTCCGCCCTGACAGAAACCAGATTGAGTTTGTGGGTAGTGAGGAATTCGGAGCGTCTCTTCAGGACCTGCTCGACCGTCAGATTGGCGCTCCCTTGGAATTTCAAGAGAGCCGCGTTAGGCGTCAGAACACTGCTCAGGAGCCTTGAGTGAAGCTGGAACTGTTGAAGCGCCCCTTTTGTCGCGTTTGCGGTTTGAAGAAGCCATGCTTGTTCATCCGCTCCGTCCGCGGCGGGTGCCTGTGCCGACGTCAGGAGATCGCGAATGGCCAGATCCGGCCATTCCGCAGAAGGTGCTTGTTTGGCGATCTTGGCCACAACCGTTGGCTGCGACACGGGAGCTGCTACCGGCGGCTGCTCAATAGATACAACATGTTCGGTTGGTTGCCTGGTTTCGGCGGAGACAACTTCTGTCTTCGCTTTTGAAGGTTTCTTCTCAACAACGGTATTAATCCGTTCCGTAGGCTTCCGATAAGAACGGACCGGCAACTTTTCTTCGCCCACAATTTCCTTCCTGAGACCCATTGGGTCAGAGTGCTGCCAATAATGTTGTAGCAGTGTCCGTAGCTTGGCTCTGGAAAACACTTCCTGATATGCGTCTTCACAGTCAGCAACGGCAACAGTCTCCGAGCATTCGGGGGCATCGCTTGGGCCGGAGACAAAGATGTGTGAGTATCCTCGAAGGTATATTTCGCAAGAGCCTTCACGTATCGCCCGACGCCATTCCGCGAGTTTCAGGTCTGCATTTGCAGGAAATTGAATTCCGCTTAGAACCATGTCCGAAAACCGACTCAGCCAAATGTCTCGATCAAGACGCCCCGGATCGCCAAACAGCGCTTTTGAGATGCGCCCCATTGTTTCTCGAAGTTGTTTTTGTGATTCCTTGCGTTTGTTGGCAAGGCTTGAGGCGTCGATGTATTTTGCTTCAGATATGACAACGGCAAGGCGGCGATTCCCATGAGCATCAATCTCGGGACTAAGACATAGAATATCAGCAATGTGTTCTTCCTTTTGTCCTAGCCAGTCAGCGTAATCATCCAAGAAGTACCATCCGAAGTATCGCCCCTGATCACCAAGCTCCATCTTGATTAAGAAACGGCTAAGGACCACACCGATGAGTTCGCTGGCGTTTCGACCTCTCTTTGCCGCACGCAGCACAAGGTCGCCGGAGATGTCGTTTGCATCATCAATCAATCTTTGCATCAGAGATGCACGCTCAATGTCCGACAGCTCAAGGTTCAGGCTGTTTAGCCGGTGAAGAACCATACTCCTTAGCAAGCCGAGGGGCGCTGTGGAGGAAATAAGGATGTTCCTCCCTTGTGTTTCAGACTGCTTGTAGCGGATCACTTTGACGCTTTGGTTAAGCAGTTGTCGTCGGTCCAGAAGTTCATCGTGGTTGACTACCCAGCAACCCAGGTTATGAGTTTCTCTGAAAATGCTAGCGGTGTCTGGATCGTTGAAATCAAGTTGCCTCGCGGGCAAAAGGCGTTTGCCCGTATTGCCATCCCAGTCGCCCTTAAGAAAGGTGGTGAGTGCTGTAATGAAGGCCCATCCCTCCTTTGCCGCCACAGGACAGCAGAGATATACGACCTATTTCATGTCGTCTATAGCCGCAGGACGACGACGAGACCAGCGCGGGGGTATCCACGATTCAAACGACACCGGTTCGGCACTCTCCAGGTACCATTCTAGGCGGGCGTGCCGAGCGATCACGTCTTGAAGGAAAACGATGTCGGTCGGAGGCCCGTCTGCGCTATCGGGAGGGGGTGCTTGATCGGCCATAATGCCGATTCGGAGCCGAGCCATGAAGTCGCGAGAGGCTTCGCTTGCAATAAATGAATCCGCATCGACATCGCTGGACTCTATTATTTTCTCGTAGAGGTCTCGCAGCTTTGCACCATTCCGGTGTCTCAGTATCACCTGGCAGCGCATATCCTCTTGGTCTTCATGTATCTCATTCAATCGGTTTACGATCGCCTGAGGAAGACGCGCCGAATCGCAATTGTAGAGAACTATGGAGAGGTTGGCCTGCTCGTGAGGATGCAATAACAAGAAGCGTTCAATGAGATCTGTGATGTGGGCGGCCGAATCGCTAGGATTTTCGTTAGTATCACAGTGGTTCTCTCGAGCCGCAATGGGAGACTCGTGTAACGAGTAGTCCAAATGTTGGTCGTTCAGGCTGAGAAGTTCGGCGCGATTCTCATACCATCCAAGAATGACCTCCGGATAGAAGGGATGTTGTAGTTCCTCAGCGAGTTCCGTGAAGTACAACCTGGTATCCCCAAAATAGACGTTCTCGGCCGTCAGCAGATGCCGAAGCAGCCCAGCAACGTATTGCGCCTTCACAGCTAGACCGGCGAGACGAAGGGGATGCCACGGGGCAACAATCGCGGTGACAGGCCCTCCGTCTACCTGGGCAACGCCTAGCTCCATCAACGGCCGGAGCAGGAGGGCGCGATTCCGGTCACCTTTGGCCTCTGAACAAATGGTCTCTAGTAGAGATCCATATAGCCGAACTTGCTGAACCAGAGATGTGCAGGTTAGTCCTTCGTTCCAGAAACCTGCAATGGCGGCCTTGTATGCTGCGGTGAACTGCTCGAAGAGCCCCAGGATCTTCTCATACACCGGCTGTGTAACAAGGTGCTGCCCGAGGCATTGCTTCAGGTTCTGTGGCCACGAGTATTCCAGGTCCGAGTCTTTCTTGTAGGTTGGTACTAGCGAACCTCTGTCCTTGTCAAACGTAGGAAGGAGAGTTCTGACATCGCGTAGGTCAACTGATTGACATCGGCCTTTACTGCTCACCACTTCGCGCGTCGTTCGACACGGCATCATGGGGTGTTCAACAAGGCGACTCCAGTCGGAATACAGCTCGGCGGATATTGCCGAGGGGCTGAACTTCCACAGAAGTTGCTTGGAGTACACTTCTATTTGGCCACCAGAAAGCGTGACCTCCAACTCAAGATAGAACTTCAACTGAAGGGCCGCTTTTGCAGTTGAGCGATTCACATATGGCTTGGATGCTGCACGCCACTGCTTGTCCAGGTCCGGAAAATCAAACAGCCGTCCAACTTCCCATGCGCATCCGCGCCCTATCAACTCCTTGATGCCGCGATACCGCATGGCGAAATAGAGTCCAGCATCGCAGTTCAGCTCCTTAAGGTCTTTGGGGGTTCTTCGGTCGGACGTGACTGTTAGTTTGCGCTTTGTGCTTTGCTGATCTTGGTCGAACAGTGCTTGGAGACAATCAGTCAGACCAACAGCAAAATCCTGAGTCTCTGCCGGACTTCCGAAGATGAAGTAGTCCCAGCGAGCTTTGAGAGAGGGCTTTTCTTTCAGTTCATGTCTGTGATTCCGGTAGAAATCTTCATCTTCGTCATCAGGATCAAGGGCTTTTCGCTGGGCGAGTCTGTTGAGGTAATCCCGTTCCATGTCTGTTAGCAGACCAGGGTCTCGCTCCTCGTAGAACTCAGCTGTGGCCTTGCCGAGGTTGAACTGTTCCCTCTTGAGCCCATCAAAAAGCGGCTTAATAAGCTCCCACTCGTACTTGGCTATATCTCCGGCTTCTTGAGTCCATCCGCTGGGTGAATGGATGAATCGACGGATCGCGTCATGGGAATCGGCCGGGATGCTGTCGGCCACTTTCTCGAACGCCGTCGAGAGGTCTTCTTCAGTTAGAAGACCCTGAGAGGGAGTCTGTTTCACGAGATAACACGCACGCTTCTTGAAAGCAGCACTGAAAAGATTTCGCCACTTGGAAGCGTGACCGGCAGTCTTCTCGCTAAGGCTAGTGAAATATGTGGTATCCCGGGGCGCGTGAAGCGCGGGCAATGCATAACCGAGGGCATTTATGATTGGATGGCCTTCATCAAGAATAGCCCTGCGAGTCTCCGCTACGTAGTCTGCGAAACGCACAAGCGACACCGCCCGCGAATCAAGTAATCCAACAAGCGCTTGTTTCCACCACTTCCGGTGGTCATCGGTAATCGGCAAACCATTTGCGGCGATCTCAACCCACAATCCGGGCTCGGCCTGGAGCTGCGCTGATCCAATAGGCACCAACTCCTTCAGTGATTGCTCTTCGTCGTCACCCGTATTGGCTACTAGGAGAGCGGGCTTCTCGCACGCACAATTGCGAAAGTAGGTCGTGCGTTCAGTCGTAAGAAGTTCCGGAGGGAGTCGATCGCCGACAACAAAATGCTTGGGCAGCTTGATTTCAATCTGCCGCGATAGTATCCGGTCGTCCAGAATGGATAGTGCTATTGCCGTCAACTGCTCCGAGCTGAAACAGTCCAGAAGATAGCGTGCAGTTCCCAGAGAGTCGCTTTCCGTCAAGCGATCACGCAGGAAAGAGGACACGACACTTCCTATTATCTGATCACTGGTCATTTGCTTCTCTGGGAATACGGGTTTAGCACGTATGCGCACCCATCGGACAGGCGTTTGAGCAGGCCCAGGCTGGCCAGTCTCTGTTCGAGACGCTTTGCATTCGCCTGAAATGGTTTCATCTCAAACTCGCCTTGGGGCAGAACCAGTTGTGCCTCTTTCTCTCCAAAAACAAGGCCGTATCTTTCGAATACACGAGACAAGAAGAGCCCGAACTCCATCCGCCTATTCACTGCAACCAGAATGAGAGTCTTTAGAAATTCATCACTGGGTGCATATCGGAGCTTATTGGTTCCTCTCTTGGAGACCAATCCGATCAAGCGACCGTAGTTTCTGTGAATGTTCGCGATGTGTTGGTGGTGGCGCCTCTTTGCAGCCGTCTTGAATTCCACCATCAGCGAGTCGGGGTCCGTTGTCCCATCGTAGTCTGCTCCCCATAAGACTTGCCGTTCGAGGAAATCCCTACACTTAGCGAACGCCCCAGGCTGACCCTTCGCTGCCTGCCATTCCGGTGAGAGCTCGATGTTGTCGATATACGCCATTACCGCTTGGGCAGACAACAGGTTGTTAGCTTGATAGATGTCACAGGAAACCTCTCGAACCAGCGTTTTCTTGGGAGCGACGACCTCGCACACCATGCAGTAAGGCATTGATGAGGAGATAATGTCGCGCGCAACAGTCAGCTGATACTTCACCAAGTGAAGCCCAGCTAAGTTGACGAGATGGGGAAACGAATCGAACCCTGGCATGTCGAGACTGAGAATCCCGAGCCAATCTTCCGACAGGAGATCGTAGGACTGATGCTTAGGATAGGGTAGGAAACTTTTTGCCAAATCAGATCCTCGGTCTTCCGCATCAGTAGGTTGCAGGCATTGCACGATCTTGTTCCACTTCGAACGCTCACCGTTCACCATGGGATTCAGGGCCTTAGCAAGCGCTTCTCGTGCTGAGCTACGGCAAAGCATGAGATACAAGAGCTCCCCCGTCCGCCCGAAGAAATTCCGGTCATTCGTGGAGGCATCCTTATTGAGGTCCTCGTAGAGACAATCGGGTCCGTAGGGAAACACGAACTTAGATGTCCATCGTTTGTTGGTGTCTACCTCCAGACTAGTAGACTGGATGATTGATACCAGGTCGGCGAAATCCTCGAAACTCTGATAATGTTCCCTGAGATAGCTGAACTTGGGATCAACAAGTCCCTGCGCGGATCGCATAAGGGCCAGCCATTGATCCCATTTGTGATCCTCACTGGTCGGCAGAGCGCTTGTCTCTGCGAGCTTTGGATTGTTGAAGAGGATGTTTCTGAGCTCCAATCTGCGAGCAGGTCTATACTTGAGGGTGTTAAACCCATCCACTTCACGAAAGGCGCGTCCCTTTGAGGACTCGTGAACGAATATGTTGAGAAACTCAAGGAATACGAGCCACGGCGTTTGTTCATCATGAAACCGATGCCCCCATATCGCTTCATCAACCCACATGGAGGGGTCTGGATTATCCAACGGAGGGAGCCTTTCATGAAGATACGTCATGAAATAACCTCAACAAATCTTTCCTCTGGGAGCCCTTGCTCTGACAACGACAGGATTCTCACCTCAACATGATGGTCACTCTCCACCGCTCCGTTAGCTTCTGAACGCTCGCTGGCAGCAGAGAGAAGGTGGCTCTTGAAGGACAGCACATCCTCATAGCACTCTTTTGAGAAACTCGAGGGAAGAGCTCCTTCCGTAGCCACCCTTGAAAGGAACTCGTAGCGGACAAGTGTCATCCCGAATGTGACAACCTGTGTGGGTGAAAGCTGGACTTTCAGTACGACCTTCCGCGTGTCTTCGTCAAGGCCGAGAAACACTCGCTCACCCTTGTTCGGGTCAACGGATACGCGGTCTACAAGGAGACGGCTAATCTTGGACTGAGAGTAATTGCCGCTGGTAGCGAGATAGAGCTCCCGATCACTGTTCATCAGCATGCCCGTGAATATCCTGTTCATCCCTTTGACTAGTCGGGAGAGGATCGGTCGCCTAATCTGAGATTCGGCCTCCAAAGGGCGAACAACATCACTCAGGAATTCGCCTGCGAACTTGAAGACGGTTAGTTCCCAAAGACGAAGATCATGTTCGATGTCTTTTGGAATTTTGAAGAAAAGACCCCGCCTTTGGGATACAAGAAGCTCAAGGAACTTGCGGGTTCCTTCGCCTTCGTCTTCGCCTCCCTCGACATACTGTTGACGCGCAATGTAGAAAGCTTCATCTGCGCCATAGAACTTGTCACTCGCAACCAATTGCTCGAAGTACTTGTTCAGCTTCTCATCCGACTCTCCAAAGATAAGAATATTATCAACCCGGTTTGACGTCTCATGCCCGATCTGGAAGCGATCAAGATGCTCGAATACCGTGATCGATGTCCGTCTGTTCTCGGGGAGATTCCCGCCAAAGATGTTGTTAAACAAGCTGGCCTGGGCTGTTGTTCCGTCTCGAACAATGGCGGCTACATCTCGCGGAGTCATCAGGAAGTCTTTGGCGTATGGATGACCAAGCACCGCGTTGGTCAACAACAGGAGTATCTGGCGAATGGGAAGGTGGATGCCGTTGAGATCACACAACTCAATCAAATGACGCAGGCGCTCTTGAACCAGAGGTTGCTGCAGGAGCTCGTAGTTGTGTCTGATTGGACATCTTGCCCCAAAAAAGCCATCCGGTTCGACGGCTTCCGCATAGCACGAATTCCATCCCTGATGGGAAACAAAACTCTGCAGCGCCCGAGCAAAAAGCTCCGCGGAGTTCCAACGACTGAGATTGAAGAACTTCAGCCGCACACCCTCTACCTGCTGACGGTCCTCAACCAAGAGATCTTCCAGCACTTGTCTAGCCCTTTGCACATACTCGTTGTCGGGAAGGCGACGCCAGCATTCAACAAGCTGACCGTCGTTCGCAGCTATCAAAAACACCTCGTCCATCTCGGGATCAAAGAAAGAGCGCGAGCAGCGAGTGAGGAGATCCTGTTTCTCGGAAGTCCAAGGCAGTCCCTGTTGCGGCGCCCAGGCACTCAGATCGCGTATGAAGTGGATGGTGACATTCCTGTGAAGGTTAGGGTCCTCTTGATTTGGCCATGTTTTTCGGTCTTTTGGGTAGGCAAAACTCAACGACAAGTGCGGGTTGTCCGATTGCCATTCGTCAGGCGATCCATCGAGAAGAGTCCACACCTGTCTACACAAGTGAGTCTTACCGTCTCCGGCAGTCCCGGTGAGAATGACGGAGATAGGATCAGCCGTTGTCTTGTCAAATGAAGTAGCGACTCCCTCCAACGCCGGGTGCCGAAAATCGATTGGATCGACGCCCGCGCGACGAGCCGCGCGCTGGATTGTTTCGTCGTACATGTTGTCATTACGAGCTATTGGCCCGTATTGACGAAGGAATCTTATCCACTTCATGTTTTGTCCCGATGCCGCGCAACACTCGTTTCAGAAAGCCTCAGGGCGACTCCATCCGCGAATATCTAGTTTCTCAATGCTAGAATGCAAACCGCCGTCTTATCCCAGGTCGCGTGCTCAAAACGGAAGTGTATTTCAGAGGGAATTATTATAGTTGGCATATTAAACATGCTTTCGGCGTGTCTTCCTCGAACTCAGCGCCCGCAAACACCTCTACTAGTCTCCTGTTGCCACGACTCTTCCGGTTTCGCTCCTGTATCTCTGCAAATCGCCTTTTGATCGCAGCCACATTTTCTGGCTTCCGGAGTTCTGCCAGCGGCATGTTCTGATTCCAAGTGAATGTCTTCCCTGGTTCAGGGCTTGTCTTTTCGTACGCCTCTGCTTGGGCGAAAAGAGCCGGATGCGACTCAAAAAGGCGGACCCATTCAATCGGCTTCTGAAAGAAACAGAAGTAACAGCCGGAATGTGTCCGTCCCCATTTAAGATACGGCGGAAGACCGATCCCGCTTTCCTGGAGAATTCTCATTACACCTTGATAGTCGATTCCGTGGTCCTTGAACGGGAAAACAGCCTTGATGTTTGGCTTTGTACTTATGTATCCAACTCGGTCTTCGTCCGCTCGAATCCCTACATAACTGATAACGTGATCTTCACCTACATACTTCTCGAAGGGTCTGAGCTTAAGCATCTTTGTACACCAACGCATGTTGGGAGCTGGTAAGTAGCCTCCGAATACCTCTAGCCAGTGGTCAAAGCCTGCTTCGGCGTTGAGGTGCGTTATCTTCTTGCCGAGATAAGCTTCGACACGGTTGAGGTACTCGTATGTTTCATCGAGTTCCTTGGCGGTGTCGCAAAAGACATATTCCATGTCAGGAATCTTATCCCGCATGAACAGGGCGAGAGCCGTGCTGTCCTTGCCCCCAGAGAGGCTAAGAATATGGCGTGGCTTCTGGTTCACGACTCCTCCGTTGCGGCAAGGTGCTTCCAGAGGGCTCGACAAACCGCGACCACGGCAGAGCGCCCCCGCTTGGAGATGATAGCCTCGATATCTTTTCGGAGTAACTCGACCGACTCTTCATCTTCTTTGTTGAGATACACAACTTCCTGTCGTTCTTCACCCGTAGCCTTGGTGACGGCTATGCGAACTCCGTCGGCCAGCGAGTGTTGGTTCTTGGTAGTGAAGACGGCGCTCTCAACACGCTTGAACCGCCCGATAAGCACAGCCAATTCCCTCTCAAAGAGGTCCTCTTCTTCATCACGCCACTTCGACGGGGGACGCAAAGCCAGATAACTACCTACTGACTCAAGCCAGTCAGACTCAGGCAGATTGTCATCCATGAGGCGAAGACAAAACGCCTTGAGCTTGGGCTCAGATATGTTCATGAGTAGGCGTTCAGCGCGCTTTGCAATATCTGCCCGACAGTCTTCAGAAACGTCGAACGGAAGACCGAATCCGCTTCTTAGAGACTGTTGCATTCGGGACTGAAGCGAGGGGAAGGCTTCTCTCAGCTCGCTCAGAGAGCTCTTCAAATGCGTGATAAAAGTAGTAACTTCGGAGCTCGTCATTCTGCTGCCGGTCTCGATCCTTTGGCCGGCTGAAGCCACCGGCAGATCATGGAAGACAAGGCGGATCGGTTCTCGCGCCGCCAATATAGCGTCGCGAACGGCCTGTGCGCCCTTTGAAAGTCGCTTAGTGTTTCGCACGTACTCGGGTAGCTGAGCTACAAAAAGGCACAGTTGCTTTACTACATGCAGCAGTTCGGGTGCCTTCCCTGGCTTAACTGGAAGCTCAAGCATGCGAGCCAGCTCATTAAACACTTCTGATCTTAAACCCTCGATTTTGCAGTATTGGATGTCGAAGTTTTCGGGAGCCTTTGTCATTCGCAAGAAGGCGTCCTTGCCAATCTCTCGCAAGAACGTGCCGTTTTCGTAGAGAGCGACCTCTTGTTCCTGAGAGACAGCAATTACGGCGAGCAATACAGGGATCACGCCATCACGCAGCCCATAAGGAGGTCTTCGGAGTTCCCTGAATATGGTTTGAACGCTGACTCGTGCGTCCGGCTTCTGTTTGATGAGATCTCGTATTCGCTTCAGTGCAGGACGAAGGTGGCACGGGTCACCATGTGGCGGATCAACTAAAACCCACTGACCCTTCACTTGTCGGTGTAGTCCAGATGCCTTGAGAACGGACAGATACATGGACATTTCTGGCGGTTTGCGCTCTTCGGGCATGCCAAGCAGTTTTTCGCCTGGGCGCGCGAACATTGCTTCGATGAGACGCATTCTTGCAGCGGCAGCGGCAGAACTGAGGATGCTTCTATTGACCAATTCGTTCCTGAGCCGCGGAGCATCACAATACGCGTGGTCGCAGAGATCCGACAGTGTCGAGAGGACGTTGCGCCCCGACTCAAGACGAAGCTCTTTGCCATCATGAAACCAGGTGAGCGTATTCTTGTTCGTTAACCGAGTCAGTCCGACGTAATCCTGAATCGCTGACTTAAGGCTGTTTTGGGCGCACGCTCGATAGCGAGAGACCTCATCACGAGCATAGGGGTCGGAGTTCAGCTCGGGAGTGTTCGACGCTACCCAATCCCATCTCTGAGCTTCAAGCACTAGTCCTGACAACTTCTCCAGTGGTTGAGGGATTGCTGTGAGCAGGATTTGCGTGCCATCGGAACGTGTTTGCTTCGCAGCATCTATGGCCTTCCGACGATCATCTTCCGTTTCACAGAGCATGACAACGATCTGTCCGTCAGCAGTCAGCGCGGTCTTGTCAGGCTGTCCGAGGGTATCGGCGACCGAACTATACTTAACGTGAAAGTAACGCAGATTGCCTGTTTTGATGTAATGACGACGTGCAACGACAGGGCTTGCATCGAGCTGATCAGCAATAGCGTTCGCGATACCTGTAACATTCGGGATCTGCCTTCTCGCCTCGTCACAACACCTCTCAATATCGACGCTGGTGTATGGCCAGAGGCAGTATCCCCTTGTGTCGCCCCGGAAGTGCAGAACTCCGCGCTTCTTAAGCGTCGGGAGAGCGTGTCGCACACGCTTTCGCTTATCTGCATCTATTCCCGCAACAGACCACTCAAGACGCTCTTGCGTTGGTAGCAGATCATCCGAGTTAATGAGGTTAAGGATTCCTACTGTCTTAAGGATTTCAACCTCAAGCTGATCTTCGGAGACAAAGCTCTCAACTACGGACTCGATGACAGACCAGCGACTACGGTAGCTGATTACCGCAAGCCGATGCCCGAAATTGGCACGAACATAGTCATACAAATCGTGTAGGCGGTATGGCTCGGCACCGTGAAGCGGTCGAGATGCAAAGGCCCGCAATCCAAAAGGCTCAAATGAGTAGATATAGCTGAAGAGCGAGCGCTCGTTTTGCCCAAAGCGATGGAACGTACGCAGCAGCACGGGGAGAACAAATGGGTCTATGGGAAATAAGCCGACAGCGCTTTTCACCAAGGCTTGCTGGTTCAACGTGGCGCCATACCATCCAAGTTCAACAGCCTTCGCCATCGTCTGAGTCATCCGGGTACGGAAGTGACCCGGAAGGGCATCGACCTTAACGGAAAGGGCTGACTCGATGAGTAGCATTACTTGGTCGAGAGGGTGATTGAAGGCAATTTCTTCGAGCCTACCAGCTATCTTCTCCCATTCTCGCTGGGAAGTCTGCGTGAGTTGGTCGGTATAGGCGTTAAAGCCTTGGTGAAGCAGGCACACCAGGAAGATGGGTTTGTCGCCACTCCGACATGCCGCTTCAGCTAGGCTCTGGAGAAGAAAGATGTCGTGTGTCTGTGACCGAGAGGAAGCGTATTCGAGAAACTTGCCCACCTCATCCAGAATGATCAGCAAGCCCTGGCCTCTTCCTGCGTCAATGATTCTCGCCGTTGTTTTCGAGAGAACATCAACCACCCTGTTGTCCGGCGGAACTCCGTGCCGCAACAGTGAACGAATCTCATCTTTAATGGTGGAGGCTATCTTGGCGGGCAGAATATCGGGCAGGACGGCCTCCAGCCGCTCGAGTATGGCAGTCGACATGGGCTGACGATTCCCGACGACTAGCAGGGATATGTAGCTGGACCTGGCGGCTTGCGGGGCGATTTCGCTGACCTGGCGGTATAGATCCCGAGGCAATCTTCGTCGTGCATCGTTGAGGGCTGAGGCCAGCAGAAGCGCAAACGAGGATTTCCCGGATCCGTAGTCACCCGTGAGTCGCCAAGCCCGGCGACTAGATTGTGGCTGCAGCCCCTCAGCCATACGGGCAAGGCATCCTCCGCCAAACTCAGTAAGACAATAACCCGAAAGGGCATGGGGATCATGGAAATCGCGGATCAGTTCGGCGGATCTGAGGAATCGCGGGGCTAGCCGAAGACATGTCATGATACTTGCATCATGCATATGCTTCCGCCTCCATATAGACCCGCGAAAGAGGGAAACTCTCAGGGGCAGATTGTTTCCGTACAATCACGGGTTGCATCGCAGATTCACGAAACTCAAAAAAGCCGTTTGTTTCATCCTCAAGACTCTCGCATCTGTTCCGTATGTCATCTTCTGGAAGCTTGAATACCTGCCCGGGACCATGATGACCGTTTGCGATCAAATTAAACGAGAGTGTAGATTCCTCCGCATGCCACAGCCTCCAGAAATCATCGAGACAATAGCCAAAGAGAGCGGAGGATATCTCTGGTTTAGGCTCACGACGGAAAGCATAGACTGGCTCATGCCTGCCTGTATTCGCCGCAGATTGCCGGACGCCGATTTGCCTTAACAACTCCAACTCGACTAGCGGACAGTCGAGATTGTCCTCTCGGACTTCTCCCTTGCGACCTCGCGTCGGGACGTATGAATGAAGAAATACATCGTACTGCTGACCGAGCACGCTGTCGGACACGGGCTTGTCGTTGGCGGGATTCATTTTCCGCATGACACGAAATGCCGACGAAGCGGAGAGCTCCGGATCCTGCCACTTATTCAAGAAGAAATCCCAGGCGAAGATCTGGCACTGTCGATTGACGGCCAGATTCCAGTGGATCAGCCACAGAGTCTGAACATCCTCCATATATGGGTCCAATGGGGCCTTTCGTCCACTGCCCCTCATCAGCGCCTTACCCAAAACTGAAACACGGTATCCGGATTTGTCGGCGGGTTCGATGATTCTGGCCGCTTCCGCCCAAAAGCGGATCGAACGGACCATGTTCTTTCCGACGCCAAGCGTCACCATGGCTTGATCTTCGTCAGCGAAAAGCAGCGGGGCGTCTGCAATTGCCTCTGCGGCTTTTGGCAGCCATGCATAACGGCAAGGAAACGTTTCATGCCCCGAGAACCTATATTCACACCGTTGAATAGCTGACGCCATCTTCACATCCACTCCTCGATCCTAAAGGATGAATGATTGCCGCACTCGGTCTATTTTAACAGACAAAATCTTTCAGTATCACGCAAAACTACCACAACTCGCCTGTGTCCGAACACTTGAAGGACCTTAAATCGTTTGTGAAATCGAACCGAAGGCTGGCAAGCGAGCAATTGACAATAGTTCGTATATATGCATACTGTAACTAATCAGCTATTACGAACTATACGGCTATGACCGCGAGAACTAAGGAACAACCACAGAAAGTCATCCGTTGCGCGATCTACACGCGCGTCTCGACGGATGATCAGGCGAAGGGGGAATACAGCTCTCTTGATGCGCAGAAGGACATCTGCGAGCACTACGTTGCCATCCACAAAGAGGATGACTGGGTATCATCTCTCCACATTAAAGATGCCGGCTACTCCGGCAATACGCTGGACCGGCCAGGCCTCAACAGACTGCTGAACGAGGTAAGGTCTGGCAATGTAGATATGATCGTTGTCTATAAGCTCGATCGTCTGTCCCGATCGCTTCGCCAATTCTACGATTTCTGGGAAGAGCTGCAACGGCACAAGGTCAACTTTGTCTCTGCGACACAACAGATCGATACGGGCACACCACATGGCATGCTCTTCCTTAACATGCTTCTCAGCTTCGCGCAGTTCGAACGAGAACAGACCCGTGAAAAAACCCGAGCGAAGCTTCTCGAAAGAGCGAAGCATGGGAAATGGAATGGAGGGTGGGTTCCTACGGGTTATACATACGACAAGAAGACACAGAAGCTTCACAAGAAGCCTGAAGAAGCGGCTCTGGTGAAGGAGATATTCAATCAGGCTATCCAGCTAAGAAACGCAACGGCTGTAGCGAAACACCTGAACAAGCTAGGCATACGCACCCGCAAGCGTGAGCTTGTCAGGAAGGATCTATCGAAACGAATCGTCGGGGAGGCACGATTTATTGGCTACCGAATTCAGGCACTGGTGGCTAATCCGATCTACAAAGGCATCGTCATAAAGGAAGGCAAAGAATACAGATCGGAGCACCCAGCTATAGTCTCCGAACAACTTTGGCAGGCGGCCAACGACGTCCTGAAGCCGAGAGAGAAACAGGAATCTCAACTGTATGGTCGCGACAAGCACGTTCACTTATTGAAGGGTGTTCTCAGATGCGGACATTGCGGGTTGAGACTGACCCCCTACCCCGCAGGCAAGAAGGACAAGCAAGGCAATCCGTATCTTTACTACACGTGCACCCGAGTATCGAAGGAGGGAGGCGAAGCCGAATGTCCCGTCCGAAGCATCCCCGCCAGAGCATTCGAGGAACTGATCATTCGCTACCTCGGCCAGATCGGCCATCATCCGGATATCATCAAGGCAACGATCGAAGCCGCCAATCAAACCAAGAATGAGGCCGTCCGCCCCTTAAAGGCAAAGCTTGCCGAACTGGACAAGCGCTTCTCCCAACTTGCCGATGCTGTCGCCACATGCGTTGAGACAGCGAAGAAACGCGGAGCAAGAAGCATCGCTGATGAGTTCATTGAAGAGGCAGAACGACTTGCCGAAGAAAAGCGTCAGATTGGGCTGCAGAGGGAGAAGCTCCGGATTGACATCGAATACAAGGAGAAGACGGTCACCGACGCCAAGACAATTGCAGACAGCCTCCTTCGATTCGATAAGGCCATCATGCATCTAGCCCCAGACGAACAGAAGGAAATGATTCGGCTTCTCGTGAAGGAGATCATTGTTTACCACTTCGATCCCGAAAAGGACTCGATCGCCTGCCAGCCAGGGGTATTCAAAGCGAGGATACGAACTAAGTGGTACCGGGTTAACATCACCCTTTACGCAATGGACCTATTATCAAGGGTCTCAGAAGACGGGAAGATAAGTTCGGATTTCAGCAAGATTGGCTCCGGCGACAGGGCTCGAACCTGTAACCTAGTGATTAACAGTCACCCGCTCTACCATTGAGCTACGCCGGAACCTTAGGGCTGCGAGACGAACACACTAGCGAGGAACAGGCCCAAGTCAAGCCCCGAGCCACCTCGTGAAAGCAGTTTTCAAATCGGCTGGCGACCCTTCAAGGCTCGAGCCAGCGTCACGGGATCGGCATACGACAGATCGCTTCCCGCAGGGATGCCAAAGGCCAGACGTGAAACGCGGATTTTCCGGCCCGCGAGACTGTGGCTCAGGAATGCCGCTGTGGCATCGCTCTCCACATCCGTGCCCAACGCAAGAATCACTTCCTGCACTCCCTCGGCCTCGATTCTCTTCACCAGCGCATCAACCCGCAGATCACCAAGCCCCTCACCCTTCATCGGCGAGAGTTTGCCCATCAGGGAGTGATATCGCCCACGGTAATCCCCCGCCCTCTCGATCAACAGAATATCCCCGGGATCCTCCACAACGCACAGCATTCGCCCATCTCGCCGCGAATCCGTGCAGAGGGAGCATGGATTCCGGGTCTTTTCGGTCAAACCACCGCAGGATGTACAGACACAGACCTCTTCCTGTACCTCGGCCAGCGCATCCATCAGGTTTCTGATGAAGCCGGAATCGTCACGCGCCAACTTCATGGCCATACGCTCGGCCGAACGGCGACCCACGCCCGGCAGCCTGGCCAATACCGCGGAAAGTTTTCTGATGGATTCCAGTTCGCTCATCGGATCTCAGAGACCGGGCAATCCCATCCCGCCCGTCAGCTTGCCCATTTCTTCCGAAGCCATCTCGCGCGCTGCCTTCAGAGCGCCATCGACCGCCGCAACAACAAGATCCTGCAGCATCTCGACATCACCCGGATCCACAACCTTGGGATCAATACGAACACTCAAAATCGATCCATCGCCTCGCGCAACGGCCGTAACCATCCCACCGCCACTCGAAAACTCGATCGTACGCTCCGCCAGTTCCGCCTGCACCTTCTCCATGTTCTTCTGCATCGAGGCGGCCTGTTTCATCAGTTTCATCATGTTGACCATCGCGCACTTCCTCCACGATAAATCGGCGACCTACTCTCTCACATCGATGATATCACCATTGAACATCTCCAAGGTCTTGCGAACCGTGGGGTCCTTGATCCACTCAAGCCGCGTCTTGGCCGTCAGCGCCGCTTTCGTCTGCGAGGCCGGCGCAGCCTCCGTGCCCGGATGCGTCTGCTTGAGTTTGATGTCGCCCGGAAGCGTGGACCGCGAATCGAGCACGGTGAATTCGACATTCACATCGCGTTTCAGGACCTCCCCCAATACCTGCTTGATCGCATTCCTGTTGCGCGGAAAATCGATCTTGTCCTTGTTCGTGGCAAATTCAGGATCAAAACCAATCGTGACCGTGTTCCCTGTAATGCTCACGGGCTTCGCGTCCAACAGGTATCCCTTGGCGAGAACAGCCGTATGGCCAATGCGGTCCACAATCTCATGCCAATGCGCCACCATGCTCTTGAGTTCATCCTCGCCGCCCTCTGGTTCTGTCACCGCAGCCGGAGCCGCCGCCTTATGAGCGACCGGTCTGGCGGGCGGAATCATCGTTTCCCGGGCGGCGGCCGCTGGCCGCTGGGCTTTTGGGGAGTAGCTGGATTCCTCCCGCGCGGGGCTTCCTCCCGCACCCATGGACGATTTCAGCCGATTCAGTTCCCCGATCAAGGCATCGAGGGAGACCGTCGTAACCGCTCTCGCACAGCGAATGACCGCCGTCTCCAACAGCGTCCGGCGGGAAAGTGCAAAGCGCATCCGATTCTCGGCTTCTGACAGGATGTCGAGCACCCGCAGCGCACGCTCTGCATCCACCGCCTCCGCCTGCATCTTGATGGTGGCCACCTGGCCTTCTGTCAAATCGAGCCCGACGATACTCTCACCCGCATACTGGCAGATCAGAATGTTGCGGAAGTGCTCCAGCAGTTCCAGTACCGCCCGCTGAATATCCTTGCCGCTCTCATCCAACTCCGCCACCAGCTCAATGGCCTTGGAGATGTTCCCGTCCAAAATGGATTGCGCCAGACCTTCCAGCATCTGTCGCGCAACCAACCCAAACACCGAGAGCACATCTTCTTCCTTAATGCTCTTCCCGCGGAAGGCGATCAGTTGATCCATCGCCGATTCGGCGTCGCGCAGTCCACCCTCCGCCCCACGCGCGATCGCCAGCAGGGCGTCCTGATCGATCTTCACCTTCTCGGCAGACGCAATCTCCGAGAGGCGGCCGACGATATCCTTCGTTGAAATCCGGTGCAGATCGAAACGCTGACACCGCGACAGGATGGTGGCCGGCACCTTCTGCGGCTCGGTGGTGGCAAACAGAAACTTCACGTGACGCGGCGGCTCTTCGAGTGTCTTCAGCAACGCATTGAACGCGGCCGTAGACAGCATGTGCACTTCGTCAATGATGTAGATCTTGAATGGACCGCGGGCAGGCGCGTAACGCACGTTGTCCCGGAGGTCACGGACGTTGTCCACGCCCGTGTTCGATGCCGCATCGATCTCAAGCACATCAAGACCGTTGCCGCCCATGATCTCCTTGCAGGAATCGCACTTTCCGCACGGCTCGCCTGTCGGCCCCTTCTGGCAATTCAGTGCCTTCGCAAGAATCCGGGCGATGGACGTCTTGCCCACGCCGCGCGGACCCACAAAGAGGTAGGCATGCGCCACCCTGTCCGACTCGATGGCGTTCTTCAGGGTCTGGGTGACATGTTGCTGCCCAACGATTTCATCAAACCGTTGTGGCCGCCACTTCCTCGCAAGAACTTCGTATGCCATGGCAAGCTCCCTGAAGTTTCTAAGGACCGCCGCTACTCAGTCACTCTATCCTATATATAAGCAAACAGGGCCGTGCCCCCTCGATTGCCGGCAACGTTCGGGCAACGCACTCCGGTTGCAGACTCGGGCCAGGTTGGCCCACGGCACCCGGATGGTCATGACGTACCGTTGCTACCTTCCGGTCCTGGCGGGGTTGGTCACTATCCGTCGCATAGGTCCCGGCCTTCATCGCCTGCTTCCGGCGCAAAGACACCGTTCGCTGCCGTCTCCCTCGGGACGTCAACCCTGCTAGAGCGGGTTGCAGGTCATCCCGACTTTTGAGGGTCGGGACTCAGGGCACCGCTACCTCCCCGTCCAGCACGGCCTGCGACAACACTACCCACAGTCACCCCGAATGGCAAGTTGTGCGGTACGCTTAATCGATCATTTGCCTCTTGTCAGCCCGCAGCGCTCATGCATCATGGTGCCCATGCGTATTCTCCTCAGCAACGACGATGGCATTTACGCGCCGGGCATCCTGGCGCTCTATAATGCGGTGAAGGATCTTGGCGAAGTTCAGGTGGTCGCGCCCGACGCCGAACGTAGCGCGGTCGGCCACGCCATCACCCTCTCCGATCCCATCAAGACCCGCAAGGTCTCCAGGGATGGCGCCTTCTTCGGCTACGGCGTGGGCGGAACCCCCGCCGATTGCGTCAAGCTGGCCGTCTGCGGCCTGCTCGAGCAGAAACCCGACCTCGTGATCAGCGGAATCAACCTCGGACCCAATGCCGGCATCAGCGTCATCTACTCGGGGACGGTCTCCGCTGCAACCGAAGGTACCATCCTCGGCATTCCCAGCATGGCGATTTCTCTCAACACCTTCTCCGAGCCGATCTGGGACACCGCGGCACGCGTCGCCCGACACCTCGTCGGTGTCATCCAGGACAAGGGCCTGCCGCCCGACACGCTCCTGAATGTCAATGTGCCCAACGTCCCCATGGATCGCGTCCAGGGCTATGCCGTGACACGCATGGGCCAGTCGCGGTTCGTGGAAGTCTTCCATCGTCGCACGGATCCGCGCGGCAATGTCTACTACTGGATGGATGGCGAACTGGAACAGATCGGCGACATCACCGACACCGACGTGGAAGCCCTTAAGAAGGGCAAGGTCTCACTGACGCCAATCTGGTTCGATCTCACCCATCACGCGGCGATATCTCATCTCCAGAACTGGCACCTCGACAAGCCGCAGTAGCCGCGCTCAAAGCGTCTGGATCACTTCATTCTCCGCGGCTACCAGCGCGTCGTAGATCGCGGCCGCATCCGGCGCATCACGCAACTCGAGCAGCACGCTGGTGTGATGACACAACATGCACAGCCGTGCCAACACGTGCAGATGGATGCGGTCGTCCTGACAGCAGACGAGGAAGAAGAGATCGGTCGTCGCACCATCGGGCGACCCGAACGGCACAGGTTGTATGGCACGCCCGAGGACGATGAACGAGTCCTCGAACATGTAAGGCTCCTGACTCTTGGGATGCAGAAGGGCAATTCCTCCCGCCAGCGCCGTCGGGCAAAGACGCTCCCGCCCTTCGATGCTCTCCTGAAGTTCCTTCGCATTGCACACAAGCCCGGTCTGGTCTGCAATCTTCACCATGTCCCGTATAACAGAGGAGCGCGTCTTCGACGTTAGGGCGGGTTCAATGTAGGCCGGCTTGATCAACTCCGGCATGATCGCGTGCTGCTTGGAGAGATCGTGTACCTTGGCCGAGGTGCCCTTGTGGTACGCCTCCAACGGTTTGCCCTTCAGACCGAGAATTCGTTGCGACGCCCACTCGTCGATTTCCTTCTTCCGGAACACCAGCCGATCGCCCTGCCGCTGATGAGGAATGTCGCGCGTGCGCACAAGCTCCTCCACAGCCGCACGACCGATGTGCAGGTAGTTGGCCGCCTCATCCAGGTTGAGAGTGCGATGGGACATAAACAGACGTATCTAATAACCGCTCAGGCGAAAAACAGCACGCAGAAACTGGCGTTTCGAAACACAAAAGGAGAGCGAAGCTTGAATCGAAGGATGGGCGAGAAGGTCCCGGGGATGGCTTGCCAAGCCGTAGTCTCGGAGCGGAAAGTCCGCCTTCGCTTTCCTCTGCGCTCCGAGCGAAGGATGGAGCCAACGGTCGGATTCGAACCGACGACCTGATCATTACGAATGACCTGCTCTGCCAGCTGAGCTACGTTGGCCTCAAGGGAAAAACGGAGTCACTATAGGTCCCGGAAACGCAATGTCAAGACACGGCAGCGCGTGTGTGAACATACTGCCCGGCTACTCGATCGCATCACCCTCGTCCAGCCATGCCTTGCCTGTGGTCCACTCCCCGGTAAACGCCAAAAGTATCTCGTCCTTGCCCGTCTTCAGAGACTCGTAAACGAGGTTGTAAACCTGCCGGCCATCCTCGAATCGTCCCCTCGCGATGGATGCGCGGTAGTGGACAAGCTTCCGGTGAGGCACCATGACGGGCGTAATGTCCAAGCTCAATCCCTCGACGATCCCCAGTTCCGCGCCCGCACTGTTCAGCCATGTGATCCTGCCATCGCTGATGGAGAACACGCCCGATTTCCACTGACCCGGATCAAGTTCCACCCGCTTCTCTGCAGAAGCTGATTCCTTCTTGTCTTTCGTCTCTGAGGGAGGCACCGGGGCGGCCTTCGGTTTCGGAACCTTCAGACCGCACTGCTGCGAAAGCCAATCGCCCAACCGCGCCGCGAACGCCGGCTGCCAACTGCCGTCGTCCGACAGTTCCATAGTCAACGCGCAGTCCCGAAGCGCAACTCGCTGCAGCATGGAACGCTCACCACGCCCGCGCCCAAGGAATGACCAGTCAACCTCGGCCGCCGTCACCCGAAACTCGGCACGAGACACTTCATCGGTCGAACTCACCACTATCCCGTTCAGCACCATGTTCAACGAAAGCGTCGCCTTGCTCCCCTGTATCTTCACCGGCAACCCCAACCGGTCGGCAAGATACTCCGCGACATACGACCGGAACCCATCCGTGCCGATCGCCAGGTAGACCGCCACATAGGCAATCGAAACCAGCAGCAGCGTAGTCACCACCAGTCGAAGTACGGCGTGCCCCTTCGGTGATGGCGCGGCGGCCTCGCGTACGCGCGCTTCCTCAACCGCGTCCACCTTCGCTGGCCGAGACTTACCCACCTGACAGCTCCGTGGCCCTGTGATGTGCGGCCTTGATCGCCTCAACCCATTTTTCCGCAACGCCACCCGCCGCCAGCACACCCAGCGCGGCTGCCGTCGTTCCACCCTTTGACGTCACCCTCGCCCGAAGCTCTGCGGCATCCAGTCCTGTCTGAATGATCAGCCGCGCAGAGCCCTCCACCGTGGCGTTCACAAGTTCCCGCGCCACCACGTCGTTCAAGCCCAAGTCAGCCGCGGCTTTCATCATCGCTTCGATAAGGAAGAAGACATAGGCAGGCCCGCTGCCGCTCAGCGCGGTCACTGCATCCATATCCTTCTCCGCCACGCGAACCACGCTGCCGACGCTGCCGAGAATGCGCTCCGCCGTCCCCATGTCCATCTCTCCCGCCCAACGCCCGCCACAGATCGCCGAAACCCCCTGTCCAACCAACGCAGGCGTGTTCGGCATGACACGAACCACGCGAATGCCATTCTCCATCCGATCCTCAATCCAGCGCGTCGTGATCCCGGCCGCTATGCTGAGCACCAGAGCATCTTTCGACGCCGCCCCCTTCAGTTCCTTCAGCAAGTCGCCCAGCGACTGCGGCTTCACCGCAAGCACTACGACATCCGCCTGCCCTGCCGCATCGCGATTGCTTTCGACGGCATTCACCTTCAAATTGTCACGGAAGAATGCCAGCCTTTCCGGACGTACATCTGTCACGGTCACACCCGACGCATCACACACCCGTCCATCCAACACGCCCCGGACCAGCGCCTCGGCCATGTTGCCTGCACCCAGAAATGTGATCTTCATCTTGCTCACGGCTTCACCTCCCGCTCACCGAAAATCGCTGTACCCACCCTCACCCACGTCGCGCCTTCTTCAATCGCGACTTCGAAATCGTGACTCATGCCCATCGACAACTCCTCAAGCGCAAACCCGGACTCGGCCCGCCACTGGTCACGCAATTCGCGCAGCTTGCGGAAATGCGCCCGGGCCTTCTCGGCATCGTCCGTAGCCGGGGGCATCGTCATAAGGCCTGCCACGTTGAGATGATTTAATCCCGTGGCGGCCGTCAGCACCGCGGGCACATCCTCGGGCGCGAGTCCAAACTTCGACGCTTCGCCCGACACATTGACCTCGAGCAGAACCGGCATCGTCTTCCCCACCTCCGACGACGCCCGGTCAACCGTTTCCAGCAGGCGTAACGAATCCACAGAGTGGATTCGATCGAACAGCTCGACGGCCAGGCCAACCTTGTTCCGCTGCAGGTGACCGATCATATGCCACGTCAGCATACTCGGGCATAGGGGTATCTTCGCCTTGGCTTCCTGAACCTTGCTTTCGCCAAAAACCGTCAGCCCGCAATCCACGGCATCGCGAATCATCTCGGCTCCATACGTCTTGGAAACCGCGATCAGTTGCACCGACGACGGGTCGCGGCCGCACCGCGCGCAGGCCTGCGCCATGCGCTGCATCACGGCATCCACCCGTTCCTGTAGCGACACGTTCACGGGCCTCTTATAACGATTTTCCCAACCATTGGAAAAGCATATGCTATATTTTTCCAACCCTTGGAAAAACAGACCTGGAGGAGCGCCCCATGAAAGAGACGACCATTGAAGTTGCCGGCAAGAAAGCCACGGCCTTTGTACTTCCCGCCGGACCCGTCAGCCTCGTGTACGCCATAACCGATCGCGGCCTCATCGCCTGCGGGCTGATCGACATCAGCGTACTGGAACGCTTCAACTTCCCGGCGCTCCGCATCAAGGCGCGCGGAAAGCCGCTCATCGCAAGCGCGGAGGACCTTCTCGCCGGCGAGGTGAAAGATATGAACGCGCAGGCTGCGGCACTGGGATTGAAACCGGGCATCTCGGGACGCGAAGCCCTCGAAGCACTCTGAGCGAGCGGCGAGATTCAGAACTGACCGGTGAGGCGTATCCGCCGGTCGACTTCGACCTGGTTCTTGATCTCGTCACTGTTGGCAAATTGCTCGAAGAGGTTGACCACGCTCGGAATCAGTTCCGGCGGCATCTTCTGACCCACGAGAAAATATTTCCCCTGCCGCGCGATCTGCTGCTCCTGCTCCATCTGCGCCCGCCCTACGGACCAGATGAACTCCAGGCGATGGCCCACGGTCTTCGTCAACCAGACCTTCATCTGCTGATCGCCAACCAGTTCACGCATCTTGTCTCTGAACTGAGTCTCTGTCATGCCCACGGATTGTACCCCAAACCCGGGGCGCCGTTTAAACAAATAAGACATGGGAAACAGATGAAGGGGGATGGCTCGCCAAGCGTCTCGTCCCGGCATTGCCTTCAGCAGCGCCAGAAGTTCGAAGCCCACCGCGCTCCGGATGAAGACTGGCTTGCCAAGGTGTAGTTCGGAGCACACCGCGTTCCAGACGAAGACTGGCTTGCCAAGGCGTAGTTCGGAGTACTCCGTGCTCCGGACGAAGACTGGTGGTCCGTCTTTGACCACGTTCGAGCTTTACTGATACCAGAATAACCGTAGCCCGGTCAATCCAGCCCGCCCCTTGGCCCGGTCGGCAACCCCTTTGCCCTCCGCCCTCGCAAGGCTCGCGGACTCGCCTTGCTACTACCTCCTCGCCGCTGGACGCGGCTCGGAGCAAGGACGGCGCTGGGCCGCGCCGGTTGATGCTCGGCACGCTGGCCGCGTGCCTGCGCTTCCGCCGCCCGCGTGGGCGCGGTCGCCGGTCGGCCCTCCTGAACGTCGGGCCGAGGCTGGCTGCCCGGTGGCCGCTGTCACGTCCACGGCGGCTTCCGCCGCCCGGTTCGTTCCGCCCGTCTTCTCGTCTTCGTTCTTCGGGGGCGCGCGCGTCTTCTCTTCGTCTTGCGTCACGCTTCGATTTCGTTTAACAAGCTACAGGCCGTATCCGAGCAGACGCCGTTTCCATACAGGGGGATGTTTGATAAGTGATTCCGAAGACGCTCGATCTCTTGGTCTGTCATTTTATCCTCCTGTGCCAACGTCGGCCTCACCCAGCGCAATGCCCGACCCGGAGTTTATCATGGTTCTCCCGGCCGCTCCGGGCTTCGCGTGCGCGGCTGTTGGATGCCCTCTGTCAGTATTTCTGGAATTCCGATTCGGAGACATCATGCGTTCTGGCGTTCCCATCCGGAACCGGGTGGAGTGTTATTGAATTCTCGCTGTAGTAAGTGACGACATAGGTGTCCCATCCTCGTCGTTCCGTTCTGGTGGAAGTCTCAAAATCCACGGGTTTGTTGAACTCGGAACATGCCCTGTTTCGTGTGAAGAACCCAGTCGCGTCATCCCAATCCGATCCAGTGCCGAACAAGAGCCTGTAGTCCCCGTCAGGAATTCCGGGCATCGTGAAGGCTGAGTTGGCGGCGATGTAGAAAAACGCCTGACAGATGTTGTTTGCTCTGTCCACGAGCTTCGCAACTGCGTCTCTGTCGAGGCCGTTGACCACCGTGAGGCTCCCGTTTCCGGTTAACGATGATCTCCTCAGGATGGTGCCATTTGGGAGTCTGCGGTTTTGTGCAGCCGTTGCGGGTTGTTCCCATGTTCGTGGAAGAACGCTGGCGGGAGGCTGATAACGAGACGAAGAATAGGCCGGGGAACCTGCTGAGCGAGGGGAAGAATTCGTGAAAGTCATGTACAACGTGGCTGCCGCGCCGACGATGAGAGCAATCGGCAGATACACCATCCATGTTCTTTTCTTGTCGGAGCGAGAAGACGCGGAGTGAGGAGTGAAGGTCGAGGGCTGTTTTGGCGTGTATGTGTCGATTGCGGTGCCGAGGAGGGTCTTGCACTTGCCACAGACGGGACGCAGGGCAAGCGAGTATGTCCCGATTCTGTTGCGGGCACCACAATTCGGGCATGACACGATGCCCTCGACGGCTATGAAATCCTTCTCCATTTTCCATCGCATCCAGCGTTTTTCGACCTCTTCATTTCTGAGTTTCTATTTTATTGATGCGGTCAGGACAGCTCGTGTCGTTAAATTCGCGCTCCACTGTTGTGGTATTTTAGACGATATGGCAACAGCCTGAAATACGCTTCAATGCGGTAAGCCCAAGTCGGATACCTGCGCACTACATCTCGTGGATTCCATCTACGGAGCGGAGCAGAGAAAAGGATAGCCAAGCCTATTGTGTCGGGCGTCAAATAGCCGACTGAAGTGCTATGCTGAGTGTACCCGTGAGCGTTTCCCTCCTGCCAATAGTCAGTCCCCCAAGTAATTGGACGATACCCGCGAAGCACATAGTAGCCGAGACCAAGATATGCCGTTGCAATATCGGTCAAATACTCATCGCGCATCTTGTGGTTAAGAGTGATGCCGTAACGATGAAGGTAGTGATGGGCATACTCGTGGGCAAGGATGGCAAATACATGCTGAAGACTGTAGAGCCTTTTTCGTACCACAATGATTTCGCTATGCCCAGGGCCCCGCGCTTGATAGAGCCCGGAGTAGTCAACCGGCGAGTCTGGTTGAGAAAAATCGGCCTGCCCGGATTCGGTGCAGCTCCATGTCGTTGTCGTAGCATCTGGATTCAGAACCCGCACGGTTATGCCATCAGGAATGCCGAGGTAGTAGCCGATGTCGTCTGCTACGCGCTGGAGTGACACAGGGGAATAGTCCGAGGTTAACACATCGTGCGCATATTCCGCTGGCACGTCGTATGGAGCTTGAACCGCTGTAGGATTGGGTGGCAGCGACTTGTGCAAGAAGTGAACATACTTGCGAATAATGCGATCAGGTAAGTCCAGTTGCTTCATGTTTTGTCAATCGCTGAACGTCACACCCGGCGCGATGCCCCGCCCTCGTGTTTGTTATGGTTCACTCTGTCGCTCCGGACTTCGTGTACGCGGTTGTTCGCCACTTCTTATTTGCGTCATTACAAAACGTCTCCAAATCGGCAGCCCTGCCAGTCCCATTCATCTAGGAATTCCATCCAATGTTGAGCAGATACAACGGCAATTGTGCGGATGTACTCGCGAGGCAAGACTTGGGCCAGATCTGAGACTGGTTTATGGGAACTCCCAAGTGAATGCTTCAAATCCGGAGTCTGAACGAAATGGTAGAGTAGCCATGGAGCTGGGAATGCCTCTAGCGAGTCCACAGACAGTCGTCCGTCTTTGAGTGCGTCTTTTTGCCTGGCGCCCGTGATTCGAAAAAGCGAAGCCGTGGTGACGATGACGGGCAATAAACCCAGATCGCTGTTTCCAAGAATGCCGGGGTTCTTGTTCAGTTCCTCAACAAGACCATTGACGCCCTGCATCAGTTGGCGGCAAGCAGTTCGAAACGCGTCCTCTGCTCTCTTTGTGCCTTTCGGCTCTTCAGCTTCAGGATCTGTCGCCTTCGGATGCATGGGATTCTGGATGGCTGTAAACATGCCCACATACCGGTGAGAGTCCTTGTATTGGATCATCTTGCCTGTAGCCGAAACACCATCGCCGTCGGGGTGTTGAGCCACGGTTTCAATGAAAATTTCGTCTGGAGGGATTCTTCTTCCCATGAAGTTAGGTTCAATGAAGCACCAATGTGCGTCAGTTGTCATGGATCGTTTACACTCGACGACCATCCAAAGTGGTGCAGAGGTGGATCGGAGTATCAGGTCAATATGCGTTGGATCAAAATGGGGGGGCTTTGCCGGGAATTCGGCAACACATGGTTCCCAGTGATGACCACAGCCCATTGCTGCGTTACTCGAGAAAGACGCCATAAAGACAGCCTGTTGAAAGGCATATCCATGGTAGTCAAGTTTCTTGCGCACGCTTTCCGCTACTGCCTTGAGATTGTGAACCTTATTCATGACGGTCCTCCTTCAGTTGTTTGTATTGGGACCGCAATTGGCATATGAGGGTTCCGTCAATTGCTCCTCTCGGCTATTTCACATAGCCGCCCTTTGATGATACGGGTTTCCTGTTGGCGAACGTCTGCCTCACCCGGCGCGAAGCCCGCCCACGAGTTTATCATGGTTCTTCCCGCCGCTCCGGGCTTCGCGTACGCGGTGGTTGGGCATTATTTCTTCGCCAGTGATTTCATTTCTCCGATCACTTCGTGCCACAGTCTGTATTTTCTACGAAAATGCACTCGGAGATGCGAAGCTTGGCAAACTGTGATGTCGTCATTCTCCATGTGCCGCAGTGCCTGAAAGACGATTTCGTGGATCTTGACTGCATCCTCGCGACCTACTTGAAATGGAATGACATGTATTCTCGTGCGTTTTGTTCGTCGAGTCCGTTGGTCGAGCGACTGTTGTAACTTTTTGTCGCCACTACAAGAATGCAACACTGCACCGACAATAATCTCATCGCGAGATCGGTTTGTCGCTGTTTCAATCTCCCACAAGTGATTATGTGCCAGTACATCACGCAGCACAAACGCCTCTCGAATCCTTTCAAGGCCGTGGTAAGTGGGATATTGAGCCGCGAAGAAGTTCAAGGCGTTCAGTCTTGTCCGATTCTGGGTAGCTTTCTTGATATATGCGAGTCGAACAATGTACGATTCTAAGCATAACATCGCGAGCATGCATGAACCGGCGGCGCAGCCATTCTCGTATGAGATCACTTTTATCTGAGTTCTCCAACGTGGTCGGCTCGTGGTGAATGTTTTGTCTAGGAGATCCACCGCTGGTTGGAGATAAGCATCACCGATGATAGAGACAGTCTTCATATCAGTAAATCATGTTGCCCGACATTGGGCTGACCGCCTTGGCCAAAACGCGCCATAGGGTATTATCTTCTGGTGAATTGAAAGGTCGTAATGACTTTGTCGAGATCATCTGCCCAGAGATTCGACTCAGACATCCGGTACGAAACGGAAACACGGTGCATTCGGTCATTATTCATGAACATGTAGATACGCGCAAACACAGGGGGCGCTTGTTTCACGGATCGAGTGTACTCAGTCAAGAGGCCGTCAACGCCGTTCACACGCACCACACGTGTGCCATCCCATGATCTAAGCTCCACCGGGAATCCCTTTGCCGCTGATTGCGCCATTTCTTGCTGAACACCAGCCTTCATTTCGGAATCCATCTCGGAAAGCTCGGTTCGCGACAACGACAGGGGTTCGCCGAGTATCGGATAATCGCCGCCCGATCCTTCCTCTGTTTCCACAATAATCCTCGCGTATCGTGATCGGGCCATCGGATCGAGAGCGTTAAGACCCTTTTGTTGCGCGATGACGCGATTTGCCGAGTCTGTCACCTCAAGCACTTGAGATCGGATCTGATCCGCCATCGCCCGATACTTCCCAGCCTGCAACTCCATGGAGGGTGGTATTTGGAACGTGCAGATGTCGGGGACGGACACTGTTTCCCATGAGGTGTACCTTGCGGGATCATACGTGATAGGTGGATGCTTCTCGGCATCCAGATTCGCCCGCATTTCAGAGATGAATTCCCTCTTGAACTCTGCTTTCGTTTGATCCTTGCTGAATCGATCGAGAATCACAATCGTCATCAAGAGTACGACGCCGATGGTGCCCGCAACAAAAATGCGAAAGGCACCGATCCGGCGCACAGAGAACACGGTATTCGAGCGATCATCCCAAGTTGCGGAGCCAGTCCTTTTGATGTGTGAGAAAGTTGCAACCACGAATGGCCACATCAAAATGGGGAACCCAATCAGATAGAAGTGAGCGCGAAGCATTCTTTCTGTTCGCCTTGCTGCTTGCCGGAAACGCGGCTTGCTGCCATCAGGTTTAGTGACCTTGATCCCAAAAAGTGACTTGCCGATTGTTGTGCGGAAAAGCGCGAGGAAGGTTGCATCATGCAAAACAATCGAAACCAGAAACAGGACATGGCCCAGAATAAGGTCGATGGCTAAATTGGCAGTGTAGGAACTTGCAGTCAGCGCACGGATGATTTCAACAGGGATATAGGCAATAACGCAGAGGACAATGCCGATTGGAATGACAAAAACAAGATCGACGCATCTTGCGAATAGCCGACGCCAGAAGAACGCACCACTCAGAATCTCGACGTTGTGCGGTAACGAAGTGGTCTCTGGTAATGGCGGCAGAGTTCCCGCCGGTCCCGAAAGCGCGTGATTCATCTCGCTGACGCTTGCCGCTGTACGTCCTGAGTGAACCATTTGCTCCCTCTCTTTCATGCCCAACTTATCAGTTGATCGGTGCTATTGGCGATTAAGCCCTTCTTCCGCAACATCTTCCGAGTCAAGAGTATTTGAACATTGCATGTTACTGCGCCAAGACTAGCGCAGGGGGTAAAGTTATCAAGGGATTTGTTCCGTCAAGCAGGACTCAACCGTCGCAGTGGGAGCGAACCATTCTTGACGGGAAAAGGCCATGGCGTAATGCGGCTTCTGGTTTGCGGACGAAGTTCCCTTCGCCGCAAACCGATAGAAGTCGTCTTCAAGCGCGGGGAATTCTTCGGGGCGGGGTTCCCCGCGCAAGGGTCTGGTGGGTGGTCTGTGAAACGCGAAGCCAACGCCGCCCCGGCAGCGCCGTAGCAGCCGCCGAACGGAGGGCAAGTAAGAGCCGGTTCCGAAGGAATCGGAAAGCGCCGCCTCGTCGAAACCACTTGCGGTTTCGACGTAAAGCGGCGCGACGGCTCTTCTTGCCCGGAGTGAGGAAACAAGGATGCTCAGGCGCAGAGGGGCGATGCCGGCGAAGCGTGGGCAAAAGGGGTCCGATTGATAGATTGTATTCGGAGATTGAAGAATCAATCCGCGGAGGGCCGAAGGCCCGACCCCAGCGACGGCCAGCCGGAGCGGTGCCGGGCGCGTTTCAATTCTTAACGCGACCGGCAGGCTCTTGCCGCCGAGAAGGCAAATGGCCGCGACGTTTGCACCGTAGGCGCACACTCGGGGCGAATTGCCCGGCGGCGTCTTGGGGCCACGTTTGAAGTGACGGCTTTCGACGGGTGGAGTCTTGCGGAGCCCGGCGAAAATGGCACTTGAAACGCGGCGGGGGTTACAGCGCTGCGAGAAGCGGCGCGATTAAGCAAGCTGTGCGTTCGTTCAGAACGCGCGGCTTGCGCTCTTTCCTAGCTGGCTGTGCCGCGTAGCGGCATTGGGGCGGTTGGTGAGTGAAGCCCGTCAATCCGCAGCCTCTTCCTCTTC